>Ga0209417_1002441_pt1 | contig 28428 bp, 27 predicted proteins | sample RifGroF2_FD_184002 | JGI IMG/M metagenome (GOLD analysis project Ga0209417, IMG submission 184002) | Groundwater microbial communities from Rifle, Colorado, USA - Groundwater F2 (SPAdes) (version 2) | ecosystem: Environmental > Aquatic > Deep subsurface > Groundwater | place: Rifle, Colorado... | reverse complement strand
GGTGAAAACCGGAGAACCATGGCCGGTTGAGGATTCAGTAAAGAAGAATACCGAGACAGTTACGAAATTTGAGGCAAAAGTCAACAAGAACCAGGATCTCGCGAAAAACCTGAAGGGACATTTGCTACTGGTTCACGGGGATATCGACAACAACGTCCATCCCGGAAATTCAATCCGCGTTGCCGATGCCCTGATTGCGGCAGGCAAGCGGTTTGATTTTATGGTGATGCCAGGTCAGCGCCACGGTTTCGGTAACTATAGCAAGTACTTTGAACGCCTGATGTGGTATTACTTCGCCGAGCATCTGCTGGGTGATTATCGGAATAATGTGGAGGTTTATCTGCCCGATTCCAAATAATTGTTGAAATGTGGAAGGTGATAATGTGATACCGCCTCTCTGGTATCACATTATCACCTTCCACATTTCAACAATTTACGATCTGTGGCTTCCATCACAGAAAGGCAGTTTTCCGGAACGGCCGCAGCGGCATAATGCAACCTGGGCGGCCGTTTCAATTCTTTCTCCCTTCTGGTTCAGAATCCTGAATTTTCCTTTTACAAGAGCCGGGCCATTTGTGATCAGTGTAATTTCGGCAACCGGTGCCGGCACCATTTCCTCACCTGCCGGTTCTGAATGAAGTTCTGCCGTTTCCGCCGCGGAAAGATCCTTGTTCCATTTCCAGGTCAGGGCGTCGGTGGGGCACTGGTCACAAATACTGATAATCTCCTGGGTGGTAGCACCTTTCATATTCACCCACGGCCGTTTTGAGGGGTCAAATACCTTTCGCAGCTTCATGAAACAGATGGTTGCATGGATACAGGTATCCGGCTTCCAGAAAACGGTTATTTCACCGTTCGTATATTCTCGGTTGTTGTTTGTCATGTTTCTTACTGTAGCCCCTGTGCCCCTATGCCCCTGTACCCCTGTGTCCTTATGCCCCGGTTGTTATTGGTCATATTTCTCAGTGTTGCCCCCTATGCCCCTATGCCCTTAGGCCCCTTTACAGTTTCCGTATCTTGATATTCCTGAACATCGTAGTACCGCCATGATCCTGAAGAGCTATCGATCCTTCCTTGTATTTTCCGTACCCTTCGGCATCGTTCCATTTGGAGTTCTTTTTCATTTCGTACCATTCGGGGGTCCACATTTCATACTCCACTACTTTCCGGTCGTTCAGCCAATGTTCCACATGTGCGCCTTTGACAACTATTTTTGCGGTATTCCATTGGTCAAGGGTCTTAACCTGCCCAAACCGGGGCGGATGAACGTCATAATTAGCCCCTGAATCATGTTTTCCGTCCGATTCAGGAAATCCCACATCATCCAGGAGCTGATACTCCGGTCCTGTCATATAGACAGTCCCATACTCCGGTCCTTCAACCACGTGAAAGAAAATACCGGAATTACTCTCCTGGCCAACCTTCCACTCAAGATATAATTCAAAATCCTTATAGGTTTCCCGTGTCATGATGTCGCCGCCTTTTCCTCCGGGGAGGCCCAGTGCCTTAATGGCATCATCTTCAATGGTCCATCCCTGAACCTTGTCCAATTTGTAGCAGCGCCACTTATCCATGGATTTACCGTCGAAAAGGAGTTCCCAGCCTTCGCTGACTTCCTTTGGTGTCAATACATTTAACTGTTGTGCGCCTGCAGGTAAGGAAAAAGCTAGCCAGACAAAGCCGGCGACCCGGAATAGATTGAGTTTGTTCATTTGTTATAAGTTTTGCGTAAAGATACTACTTTTCGTTTTCCTTTGCCCCAGGCCGGAGGAGGTTCAATGAACCGGAATCCTCCTGATTTAGTATATTTAAGCCGGATCAGAACTCATGCAATGAATCAATACTTCACAGCCCTGATAAACCAGCGCACTTCCCGCAGAACCTTCCGGCCCGGGAAGCTCCCCGGCCATTTGACCGAAGCCGTCAGCCAGCTTCTTGCCGCGCACGGAACCGGACCACTCGGAACACTAATTCCGTTCCGGCTGATTGATCGCCAGGATCTTGACAATCAACAGTTAAAACTGGGCACATATGGTTTTATCCAGGGGGCCCGCTATTTCATTGCGGGCTTTGTAGCTCCTGCCTCCACGGCATTCCTGGATTACGGATATTGCCTGGAGCGGATTATTCTCGAACTAACCGGCCTGGGACTTGGAACCTGCTGGCTGGGTGGAACCTTCGACCGCGGAGAATTTTCAAAAGCGATGCGGCTGCCTGAAAACCAGACCATCCCTGCCGTCACTCCGGTTGGATATCCAACTTCCCTGCGCGGGTTGGGCGACCGGATCATTCGCCTGAGCGCAGGATCTGCAAACCGCCTTTCCTGGAAGAACCTCTTTTTCGAACACGATACGGGTCATCCCCTCGATCCGGCACATTCCGCCGCTCACCATGATCAACTCGAAGCCGTCAGGCTTGCACCTTCGGCATCCAACAAGCAGCCGTGGAGGATTTTCCTTGATCAGGGACAATACCATTTCTCCCTGTGCCGCACTCCCGGGTATCGGAATAAATTTCTTGCAACTGACCTTCAGATGGTTGACATCGGAATAGCTATGTGCCACTGGGATCTGGCCGGAAGTGAAAAAGGCCTTCCAACCAGATGGTCCGTTTCCAAACCTGCCGGGTTCCCTGATGAACCCGAATACATTATCACCGCAAATACAGATTAATCTGAGCACCATGTCGCTGATCCGTGTTTTGTTATCCATCTTCTTCCCTCCCCTGGCGGTTATTGACAAGGGTTGCGGATCAATCCTCATTGTTTTTCTGTTAACCCTGTGCGGATGGGTGCCTGGCGTTATTGCCGCACTGGTAATCCTGAGCAAAAAGTGAGAGCGCTGGTTCAAAGGGTTACTGATGCTTCCGTCAAAATAGACGGAAGAGTAAAAGGTTCTATCGGTATGGGCCTGGTGGTTCTGGTGAGCGTCGAGGCAGCAGACACTCTTGAGGATATCCTGTGGCTTAGCAATAAAATATCAGGGTTGCGTTTATTTGATGATGACCAGGGGGTTATGAACCTGAGTGTTATGGCGGTTAACGGGGATATTCTGGCTGTCTCTCAGTTTACGCTGCATGCACGTGTGAAAAAGGGATTCCGGCCCTCCTACATTGACGCAGCACCGCCAGCCATCAGTATTCCATTATATGACCAATTTGTGAAACAACTGGAAACCGAAACCGGCAAACCGGTGCAAACCGGTGAATTCGGAGCCATGATGCAGGTTTCTCTGGTAAATGACGGACCGGTAACCATCTGGATCGATACAAAAAACAGGGTATGACTTTAGAGGAAGCACAGGCTCAGGTGGATCTTTGGATCCGGACTTATGGTGTCCGCTACTTTTCTGAACTGACCAACCTGGCCATCCTAACGGAAGAGGTGGGTGAACTGGCGCGGATCCTGGCCCGGAGGTATGGTGACCAATCGGAAAAAGAATCGGATCAAAACAGGGACCTGGCCGATGAGATGGCCGATGTTTTGTGGGTACTCATCTGCCTGGCCAACCAGACCGGCGTTAACCTGACCGATGCTTTTGAGAAAAATATTGACAAGAAGACACGGAGGGATGCAGAGAGGCATAAGGGGAATGAGAAATTAAACTAAATTGGCCTCCCTGCGGTCGGCTAATTGGGGCTTCGCGCTAATTAGCCCGGAGGGCCAATTAGTGAGGCGTTAGCCGAACCAATTAGCCGACCGCAGGGAGGCCAATTTGCGACCGAAGGGAGCCAATTATTATTTTCAAACCATGAACCTACTAAACGACTACCTCGAAGAATACGGCCCGGGCGAAGATGACCGGGTAGTAAATTTTGAAACCCAGGCACATCTTGCTTCTATTGAACCGGGATTTTATTCAGCCGGAAACCTTGAAAGAATTTTCGGCCTGCTGGACCTGACAACCCTGAATTCCGATGACAATGATGGAACTGCAAGGCAGTTCACCTCCCACCTGAACGGATTTCCACAAGCCTTTCCGGATATTAAAGGGGTAGCCGCAATCTGTATTTACCCGTCCCTTGTGGAAGAGGTGAGAAAAACCCTGACAGCACCCGGGGTTAAGATTGCCGCTGTTGGCGCAGGCTTTCCTTCATCGCAGACCTTTTTATCCGTTAAGCTGGCTGAATGCGAACTCCTTGTGAAAAAAGGTGCCGATGAGATCGACGTGGTCATTTCGGTGGGGAGGTTCCTGGCCGGGGAGTACCGCAGCGTACTCAATGAGCTGGTATTGATCCGTGAAACCTGTACAGGGGTTACCCTTAAGGTTATACTGGAAACCGGCCTGCTCAAAACCGCCCAAAATATAAGGCTTGCCAGCCTGATTGCCATGGAGGCTGGTGCCGACTTCATTAAAACATCCACCGGAAAGTACGCTGTTTCAGCCACACCCGAAGCTGTGTATGCCATGTGCGGGGCTATCCGTGATTTCCGGACTCATACCGGAAGGGCTGTCGGAATCAAACCAGCCGGGGGAATCGTGGAGGTAGAGGATGCGGTTATCTACTATTCTCTGATTTATAAATTATTGGGCGAAGAATGGACTAATCCCGGCAGGTTCCGGATCGGCGCCAGCCGCCTCGCCAATAACCTGCTTACCCGGTTGAAGGGTCAGGATATCAAGTATTTCTAAGGAGAAATTATGATTTTTATCATAGGCGAGTATGTGCAGATATCAAAGTATTCATCGGAAAACATTTATATATTTGCATAAATAAGTAAATACCTGAATACTATGAACCTTCTTGATCTGAAACCGGAACAGCTCGACAGGGCTGCGAACATGCTTAAAGCCATCGCTCATCCGGTGAGGATTGCCATTCTGAATCTTTTGGAGGATGGTCAGAAACTCACGGTTTCAGAGATACACATGAAACTCGACATCGAACAATCGACAACCTCCCACCATTTGGGCATTCTTAAGGACAAGGACGTTCTCGCCAGCAAGCGTGACGGCAAGAATACCTTTTATTTCCTGAAGCACGACTCCCTGAGCAAGGTGGTCGACTGCATCAGCAAATGTTCCTGCGATTAATCACCAGCCATGTCAATAGTCAGGGTAACCAAAATATTTCGTTTTGAGATGGCTCATGCCCTCTGGGGCTATGACGGACTCTGCAAAAACATACACGGCCACTCCTATATCCTGAAGGTGACCGTTTCGGGCAAGCCGATTGATGAACCTGCTGATATCAAGCTGGGAATGGTGATAGACTTTGGCGACCTTAAACGGGTTGTGAACAAAAACATCGTGGATATTTTCGACCACAGCCTGGTTCTGAGCACCAAAGCACCCGTTCACAAATTCACTGATATACCGGAGATGTTCGACAGGAAAATGTGGTTCGACTTCCAGCCAACCGCTGAAAACCTGATCATTTACTTTGCTGAAATTCTAAACCGGGAGCTTCCCCGTGACATCCACCTGCATTCGATTCGTCTTTATGAAACCGCCAACAGCTATGCCGAGTGGTTTGCTGAAGACCAGTTAGCCAACGATGCAAGATAGCCGTCTTTTCCTGCTTGATGCATATGCCCTGATCTACCGGTCCTACTATGCATTCATAAAGAACCCGAGGATAAATTCCAAAGGGCTCAATACCTCTGCGGCGTTCGGTTTTACGCTGACACTCGAGGAACTCCTTCGCAAGGAGGATCCTACACATATCGCGGTCGTTTTCGATCCCCCGGGCCCCACCTTCCGGAATGATATGTTCGCGGCTTACAAGGCCCAGAGGCCTCCAATGCCTGAAGATCTCCGCGCTTGCGTTCCGTATATCAAGAAGATTATTGACGCTTTCCGCATTCCTGTGCTGGAAGTCTCTGGATATGAGGCGGATGATGTGATCGGCACACTGGCAAAAAAGGCTGAAAAACAGGGGTACAGTGTTTTCATGATGACCCCCGATAAAGATTACACCCAGTTGGTGGATGACAGAATCAATATCCTGAAGCCCCGCCGTTCAGGGAATGACGTGGAAATGCTGGGTCCTGAGGAGGTTTGCCGTGATTTCGGCATTGACCGGCCTGCACAGGTTATCGATATTCTTGCCCTCTGGGGCGATTCAGCGGATAATATACCGGGTGCACCGGGTATCGGAGAAAAAACCGCCAAGGAACTGATTAAGCGATACGGATCCGTTGACGGCGTCTACGAACACATCGACGAACTCAAAGGCAAGCAGAAAGAGTCGCTGATTGCAAATCGGGAACAAGTAATGCTCGCCCGCGACCTGGTTACCATTTGCCTTACTGTCCCGATTGAGTTTGATGCCGATATCCTCCTCAGGAAAAAGCCGGATGAGCGTCTACTCCGAACCATTTTTGAAGAACTTGAGTTTCGCACCCTGCTCAGCAAAGTCATGCAGCAGCAAGCTCCTGCCGACCTTTTTGCTTCACCGCCACCGGCACCCCGGCAGGAATCCCTTTTCGAATCTGCCGGCGAAATTCCGGCTGGCGGTCCTGCCATCAGCATTCAATCAAACGAACATACCTACCATCTGGTAACCGGGATTGAGGAGATCCAAACACTGGCTTCTGCGTTTTCCCAAAAATCCTCTTTCTGCTTTGACACCGAAACCACCGGCCTCAATGCCATCCGGGCAGAGATCGTCGGTCTGGCCTTGTCGCACACACCCGGCGAAGCCTGGTACATCCACTTTCCCGATGACCGGCAGGCAACCCTCAATCTCCTGCAACCTTTTAAGGCTGTTTTTGAAAATCCGTCTATCTCCAAAACCGGCCAGAATATCAAATACGACCTGCAGGTACTTGCCAGTTACGGAATCCGGATCAACGGGCCCCTGTTCGACACCATGCTCGCGCATTATCTGATCAATCCCGATGAACGCCATAACCTGAATTTTCTCGCAGATAAATATCTGGATTACAAAATGGTCCCGATCGAACAGCTGATTGGAGAGAAAGGCAAGGATCAGCGAACCATGCGTTCGGTGGCGCCTGAACTTCAAAAGGAATATGCCGGCGAGGATGCAGATATGACCAACCGGCTCCGTCCGATCCTTCAGGCAGAACTGGATAAAAACGGACTGACGCCCCTGTTCACCGAAATCGAAATGCCCCTGGTGCCGGTTCTTGCCGGTATGGAACGCGCCGGCATCCGGCTTGATAAAATTACCCTAGCCGATATCTCGCTGGGATTATCTGAAGAGATTGAGGCTCTTGAAAAAGAGATCATTAGTATTGCGGGAATGACCTTTAATGTGGCATCCCCGAAACAACTTGGCGAGGTTCTGTTCGATCATCTTAAAATTGATCCGCAGGCCCGGAAAACGAAGAGCGGTCAATACTCGACCAGTGAAGATGTCCTGGCCCGATTGGCCTACAAGCATCCGATTATAGATAAAATATTAGAATTCAGGGGATTAACCAAATTATTGAATACCTATATCGATACACTTCCCGACCTTGTGGATCCGGTGAGCAGCAAAATACACACCCACTTCAACCAGGCGATTGCCGCCACGGGCAGGCTAAGTTCCATTAATCCCAACATGCAGAATATCCCGATACGGGAAGAGCGGGGAAGGGAAATCCGGAGGGCGTTTGTTGCCTCGGATCAGGAGCATACAATACTTTCAGCCGACTACTCCCAGATTGAACTCCGGATTATGGCTCACATGAGCGGTGATGAGAACATGATCGCGGCTTTCAACCGTTCGGAAGATATACATACGGCAACGGCCGCTCTGATTAACCGGGTGAAGCCTGAGCAGGTTACCCGTGAAATGCGTTCCAGGGCCAAGGTTGCCAACTTTGGAATCATTTACGGAATTTCCAGTTTCGGTCTGTCGCAGCGGCTCAATATTTCGCGGTCTGATGCCAAAGAGCTTATTGATGGATATTTCCGCTCTTACCCGGGAATCAGGCTCTACATGGACCAATCGATACGGCAGGCGCGCGACCAGGGTTATGTGACCACTATTATGGGACGACGCCGTTACCTGGCGGATATTCTCTCGGAGAACCAGGTGGTCCGCGGTGTAGCCGAACGAAACGCCATCAACTCGCCGATTCAGGGTTCTGCTGCCGACATCATCAAGATTGCGATGATCCGCATCCACCGGAAAATCGAATCATTAAACCTGAAGAGCCGCATGGTTTTACAGGTGCATGACGAATTGAATTTCGATGTTTACCTGCCTGAACTCAGGCGGGTGAAAGAGATCGTCCGCCATGAGATGGAACATGCAATTCAACTAAAGGTGCCCCTGCTGGTTGACGTTGGCGAGGGCCGTAACTGGCTGGAGGCTCACGGATGAGCGGGACGCCGGTTACCGGCGTAATCCTTGCAGGCGGGGAAAGCCGCAGAATGGGTACGCATAAGGCTCTTGTATTGTGGAAAAACCGACCCCTCATCCAGTGGGTTTATGATGCGTTGTATCCTTTGTGCAAAGAGATACTCATCATTGCCAATACCGGTGATTTCTCCTTTCTCAATGCACGCGTGTATCCTGATAATTTTCCGGGCACGGGTCCGGCCGCTGGCATTGAAACCGCACTTTCCCGCTGCTCCACGCCTTTAGCCCTGATCTCATCCTGTGACACGCCCAACCTTTCGACCAGCCTGTTCAGCCATCTCCTGGACCACCATGGGACCTTTGAAATTTCAATTGCCGGACATGACGGAACGGATGAACCGCTCATCGGGGTATACAGCCGGTCGGCCACCGGGCATTTCCACACCGCGCTCATGTCGGGAAATGCCCGGCCGCCGAGGATTATAAGGCAAACCCGCTGGCAAGCCATTCCGATCACACCGGAGCTGGATTTTTACCGTACCGATTTGTTTTTAAATTTGAATGCACCCGAAGATTTAAACACTCACTGAATGGCAACCGTAAAAATTCTTTATTTCGGCTCGATCCGCGACATTACCGGCTGTTCTACGGATACTGTCACCGACTGTTCAACCATCGGAGAAATCCTGGAACAAATTATAAAACGGTACCCGGCCATTGAGGGAATCCGCTACCAAATCTCCCTCAACCGCCAGCTCCTCCCACACCCCGCACCTCAAACCTCAAACCTCAAACCTCAAACCCCAAACCCGAAACCCGATACCCGATACCCGATACCCGCTGACGGCGACGAAATAGCCCTTCTCCCCCCATTTGCCGGAGGTTGATCATGGAAGGAAATAAACATCTTATGCAGGGGCCCATTCCGGCAGCCTTTATTGCGGAGCAGATCGGCCGGCATTCTGATAAACTGAATATCGGGGCTCACGCTTTCTTTCTCGGACAGGTGAGGTCCGACTGCGTGGAAGGGAAAACCGTAACCGCAATAGAGTATTCAGCGTATGAGGAGATGATCCTGCCAGTTGTAAAAACTCTGAAGGAAGATCTTTTTAACCGGTTCTCCGATCTGGTTTGCCTTCATATCTGGCACAGTATCGGTGTGGTTAAAGCCGGGGAAGCCAGCCTCCTGGTGATTATTTCCACCGGCCATCGCAAGGAGGCGTTCCAGGCACTGGAAGCGTGTGTGGAACTGATCAAGGAGAAACTGCCGGTATGGAAGAAAGAGCTCTTTTCCGACGGAACCGCCCGCTGGATTTAGCGTCTATTTCCCCAGTATCTTCCGGTATTCCTCCTGATTATGAAGCGCTCCAAGGGCACTGTTCAATCCATTGTCATCCCGCAGCATGTATTCGATCCGCCCTTTCTGGTAATAGTACCGGCCGATAATTTCATCGGCAAGAATGGATGAAATCTCAGGCCTGAAAACCGCAAGATCCTTGTCAAGATCTCTTCCGAAATTCTTCTTCAGGGCGTCAAAAACCGATTCGGAAGACTCAAAGTAGCGCTCTGCCTTAGCAGAGGCAATCAGATGATTTAAGGCCTCCTCCGTCGCCGTTTTATAGGTAAATTTCTGTTCCGCCAGGAAATTCCTGAAATCGCCATAGAGCTGGTCCGTCGGGGAAAAATCTGCCGGACGCGGTATTGCCGGGTTCAGGTTCCTGTACCGGGTGGCGAAATCAAACAATTTATTCCGATAGATCAGGTGGGTTGCGATTCCGCTGAGCTTTTGCGGCTCAACGCTGATATCCGGCCCGATTCCGCCGCCGTCTTTAACCACTCTGCCGGATTTAGTTTTAAAAGCAGTGATCAGGGAGTCGGGGATGTGGCCCACGCTCCCGTCAGGCCTCCGGTTGGAATAGTCCAGGGCTTGGATGCAGCGGCCGCTGGGAATATAATATTTTGCAGTGGTGAGTTTCAGGTTGGCATTGTAGCTCAGGTTCCGTGTGGTTTGGACCAGGCCCTTGCCAAAGGTCCGCTGGCCGACAATGATGCCCCTGTCGAGGTCCTGCATGGCTCCAGCAACGATTTCCGATGCCGAGGCGGAACCGGAATTCACCAGGACAGCTATCGGAATCAGGGTATCAACCGGCTCATACCGGCAGGCGTACGTTGCTTCCCATTGCCGTGATTTGCCACGTGTACTGACTATTTCCTGCCCCTTTGGAACAAAAATGTTCATTACGTCAACAGCCTCGATCAGCAGGCCACCCGGATTTCCTCTCAGGTCGAGCACGACAGACCGGGCACCCTTAGCCTTGAGGCTTACCAGGGCCTCCTTAACTTCCCGGCCGGCACCTTCCGTGAAACCAGAGAGTCTGATATATCCGGTCTCCGGAGATATCAGCGAAAAGTAGGGAACATTGGGAAACCGGATCTTTTCCCTGATGAGGGTAACCGTGATGACCTCATGGGTATACGGGCGTTCCACCGTTAGTTTTACCGACGAGCCGAGGGCGCCTTTCATGAGCGGGCTGATCTCCGCCGTGCTCTTTCCGGCAACCGTCCGGTCGTCAACTTTCCGGATTATGTCGCCCGCCCGGAGTCCGGCACGCTCAGCCGGGGAACCTTCATAGGGATCCGAGATATAAACATTCAGGCTATCCTGACCGATCAGGGCACCCACTCCGCCATATTCGCCCGTGGTCATCAACTGGATATCCTCAGTCTGGGATTCGGGTATATAAACCGTGTAGGGATCAAGGGTTCTGAGCATCTGATCGATGCTGGTCCGGATCATCTTTCCCGGATCGGTCTCGTCGACATAGCAGAGTTCCAGCTCCCGGATCAGGGAGTGATAGATCTCCAGATTCTTTGACCATTCAAACTCTTTGTCATACCATCCGGAGAACAGAAACGGCGTAATCAGCAGAAATCCGGTTAAAAACAGTGTCTTGATTTTTCTTTTCATGGAAAGGAATCTATGGAACCGGGTCATAGCCATGTCCGCCCCAGGGGTGGCATTTCAGCAACCTTCGGATGCCGAGATAACTACCCCTGAGAGGGCCATGCTTTCTGACCGCATCAATAAAAAATTGCGAACAGGTGGGTGTATACCGGCAGTTGGAACCCAGATAGGGAGAGATTGCTTTTTGGTAAAAACGGACCAGCAGGATTAAAATCCAGCCAAAACCTTTACCAATCCAACCCGGAATATTCTTCATTTAGCCAATCGGTGAGAATTCTGTTTCAAGCCTCTTTATGACCTGCCCCATTTTCCGGTCAAGCTCTTCAAACGGAAGGGGCGTCTCGGCTCCGTATACTAACAGAATCAGAAGGCTTTTATTTTGTTCCCGCAACGAATCGCAGAGGCTGCTCTTTCTTTTTCGCCAGGATTCACGGGTTCTTCGTTTAATCAGGTTCCGGACCACCGCCCGCTTAAACTGCTTTTTCTTCACGGTAAAACCGATCTGGATGGGTGGATCGGAAGGAAGTAACTGATTTTCAAGGTAAATAACCCGGAAAGGATAAATAAAAAAACTCTTGCCGCCAGCGATGAGTGCCTCGAACCTTCTTTTCAGACAAAGGCGTTCGCTTTTGCCGAAAGTCTCATCCATGCTCTATTTTGCGATTTTCTTGCAGTTCTCTGCGAGAAATTTATCCAGCGCCATGGTCATAGAGGGAAATTCCGGAGAAGGGACTCTCAGATCGATGCGCAAGCCGGCATTCTCAGCAGCTTTGGCCGTATTATGGCCGAAGGTCCCAATAAAAGTTTCATTCTGTACGAAACCCGGAAAGTTTTCAAAGAGGGACTCGATACCGACAGGACTGTAAAAAACGAGCATGTCGTAATCGGCCATGTTGAGATGGCGCATATCAGAAGCCAGGGTTTTGTAAAAGAAAGCCTTAGTATAATTAATTTTGTAATGAGCCAGTAAGGCCGGTATTTCATCATTATGGACGGTGGAAGTGGGAACCAGGAAGCGCTCCTCTTTGTGCTTTAGAAGAACGTCCGCAAGATCTTCAAGGTTCTTCTGCCCGTAAAATATCTTTCTTTTCCGGTAGACAATATATTTCTGCAGATAAACGGCTATCGATTCCGACGAACAGAAATACTTCATGGTATCAGCGACCTGGATCCGCAATTCATCACAAATCCTGAAAAAGTGGTCGATCGCGATGCGACTGTTAAACACAACTGCTGAAAAATCAAGAAGATTGATCCTGGCGGCCCTGAATTCCTTGCCCGGAACACCTTCAACACGGATAAACTGGAAAAAATCCAGGTTCACCTTGTATTTCTCAGCCACTTCGAAATAGGGGGATTTTTCTGTGGTAGGCTGAGGTTGGGAGATGAGTATTCTCTTTATCTTCAAGTTGTTAAACTTTAGTTGATGTAAAAAAACTTATTCTCACCATCCTTCCGTTATGGATTTAATTGCCCACCACAATGGAAGAATTTCAAGGGTACAAAGGTACAAAATCAAATAGAATAATGAAATACGCAAGTTTTTCAAAACCTGAATTCCTCTTATCAGGGTGTATAGCCACCAAACAAGAAGCAGAATCCAGCAGGAAATTAACAGGAAAAGCCTTGCAGAACCGGTTACAAACGGGAGCCCGAGAGCAGGTATCAGAATATAGGAACTGAGATTCTGAAAATGAAATAGCCAGAGTTGGTTAAATCGCAGAACGACTTCATTCATTTGCAGCGAGTATCCGAAAAGGTATACTATCAGGAGACGGAGGGAAAAATACCCGGTCACCAACCCAAGCACCCCCAGGTATCTCAGGAAAGGCCTGTCAAAGAGATTTTCTTCCCGTAACCATGAGATCTGAACAAAAACCAGCATCGCAATGCAAAACAGCGGCACGAAATTCAGCATCAGTCCGGCACGCTGGAACAGGGTGCTGCGCTCTTCCAGGAGTTTTCCTGCTTCATACCGGTTAAAGAAAGCATAGGTCAGGCGGCTGTGATACCGCGGAAAAAGAAGCCTGCTGAGAATGTACAGCACCGTTACAAGCAGGGCGATTGAAATAACCCAGTCGTTATCGGGAAAAACCCTTGCTTTGTCCTGCAGGAAATAATCGCTCATGGTTCAGCAAAAGTATCTCTTTTTCTATTTTTACCGATGAATGCATTTATGAACGAAACACTCCCAATATTTACCAGCTGGTTTGAGAGTCCGATCGGATGGATTGAAACCGGTGCCACTGAAAATGGGATCTGTCATCTCTATTTTCATGACAGAAAGGGTAAAACCGGAGAAAGTCATCCATTATTGAGAGAAAGCCAGTCGCAGATTTCAGCCTATTTTTCCGGCACTCTTCGTTTTTTCAACCTTCCTTTGGCTGTACGGGGAACCGATTTCCAGATCCGGGTTTGGGATGAGCTGGTCAAAATCGGTTTTGGACAGGTGCTCACCTACCGTGATCTTGCAATCCGTATGGGAGGAGCCAATTATACAAGGATTGTGGGCCAGGCCAATGGAAGAAACCCTCTTTCTGTAATCATACCTTGTCATCGGGTGATTGGCATGAACGGTTCACTTACCGGATATGGGGGCGGACTATGGCGCAAAAAATGGCTGCTTGAGCATGAGCAAAAAACGTGCGCCGGTTTTACTACTGTCCTTTTTTAAAGAAGTCTGCGAGGATTTTTGCTTTAGCCTTGCCTGCCACCGCTTCGATTTTATCAATCGGTGCCTTCCGTATATCTTCCGGGGAATCAAAAGCCTTCAACAGTTTGGTCCGGGTCTCCTCCCCGATCCCCCTGATTCCGTCAAGAACCGAAACCGTCAGGTCTTTCTCCCTTTTATTTCGGTGGTGGGTGATTCCAAACCGATGTGCTTCATTTCGCATCTGCTGGATCAACCGAAGGCTTTCTGACTTTTTATCCAGATAGAGGGGTACGGAATCATTCGGATAATAGATCTCCTCCAGCCGCTTTGCGATCCCGATGATGGTTATGCGGTTCCTGAGCCCGAGGGCTTCAAGGCTTTTTACGGCAGAGCTTAGCTGGCCTTTCCCTCCGTCAACCACCACAAGCTGAGGAAGTTCCTGCCCTTCCTCCAGCATTCTTTTATAACGCCGGTAAACCACCTCCTCCATCGAGGCAAAATCATCGGGTCCTTCAACAGTTTTAATGTTGAAATGCCTATAATCCCTTTTGCTGGGTATTGCATTGCGGAAAACGATACAGGCGGCTACAGGATTGGTCCCCTGAATGTTGGAATTATCAAAGCACTCTATGTGAACGGGCAGGTCGGGCAGCCTCAGATCCTTCTGAAGAGTCTCCAGCTTACGGCTTACCCGGGTAATGCTGATATGTTTTACCTGCTGCTTCTGCCTGTCCAGCTTGTAATATCGCGCATTTCGTTCCGAAAGTTCGAGCAAGGCCTTTTTATCTCCTTTCTGCGGCACGATAAAATCCACGTTTTCAAGCTGATAGCTTATAGGGATAGGGACAATGACTTCAGGGGCATCACTGTTAATACGCTGTCGCATCTCCACGATTGCAATAATAAGCAGTTCCTCCTCGGTTTCATCCAGCTGCTTTTTCAGCTCCATGGAATGGGTCTGGATGAGGGAGCCGTTCATCACTTTCATATAGTTGACGTACCCTGCACGCTCATCTGACACAATCGAAAAAACGTCCACATGCCTGATCCGTGTATTGGCAACAGTCGATTTGCTCTGAAATGTTTCAAGCATCTCAATCTTTTCCTTCACCCGGGCAGCATTCTCGAATTCGTAACGGTCTGACAATCTTGACATTTCTGCCCGCAGGGAGCGAATCAATCCGTGCGTACTTCCCCTGAGGATCTTCTCTATTTCCACCGTCTGCCTGAGATAGTCAGACTCACTTTGTTTTCCTTCGCAGGGCCCCAGGCAATTACCGATATGATACTCCAGGCAGATCTTAAATTTTCCGGCTTCGATCTGCCCGGGTGTAAGGTTCAAAGCGCAGGTCCGTATCTTGTAAAGACCGCGTATCAGGTCCATCAGATTTTTCCAGATTTTTCCGGATGTATACGGCCCGAAATAGGTAGATCCGTCATTAATCAGTTTCCGGGTGGTAAAAATTCTTGGAAACGGTTCCTTTTTTATGCAGATCCAGGGGAACGTTTTGTCATCTTTAAGCATCACGTTATACCTGGGCATGTGCGTTTTAATCAGATTATTCTCGAGCAGGAGCGCGTCACTTTCTGTGTCTACCACCAGATGGTTGACCGAGCGGATTTTCCGGATCAGGATGGCAAGTTTTGCATTATCCGGTGATTTCTGGAAATAGGAGCTGACCCTCTTGCGCAGGTTTTTGGCCTTTCCGATATAGATAATCTCATCTTCTTCGTTGATAAACTGATAGATACCAGGCCTTTCCGGTAAGGTTTTTACCAGATCCAGCAGGCCTTGTTCAGGCCGAAAATCGGAATATCGGGTTACCATTTTATTCCAGCCGTAATGGAACAAAAGTGAAATTGTCGCCGTCGAAGAGGCCGCGGTCCCCAAGTTTCAGATGAGGGATTACGAGCAGCGACATGAATGAGAGCGTCATGAAGGGGGCCTTAAGTTCTGAGCCCAGATCCTTCGCCCGCTGAGTCAGGCAGCGATACTTTTCTGCGGTTTCTGAAACGGAGAGTGTGCTCATCAGTCCTGCCACGGGAAGGGGAAGACACTCGGAAGATCCGGAAGACCAGACAGATATTCCGCCCTGATGTTCAATAACCAGGTTAATAGCCTCTGCCAAAGTTCTTTCGTCGGTGCCGACAGCCACAATATTATGGCTGTCATGTGCTATGGATGAGGCCATTGCCCCCTCTTTCAGTCCGAATCCGGTGATAAAACCGATGGCAACCGGAGCCTTGCGGTACCGATTGACGACAGCAATCTTCAAGATGTCGCGTTTGGCGTCCGGGTATATAAAACCCTGTATTTCTGCAAGTTCTGCACTTTCCGCCTGCGTGATCAATTCACCATCCATGGCAAGGATCACGCGGTATCGGCCGCTTGAGCCCCGTACCAGCAGATCCTCCGGAGTTATCTTCCCGGTATTGAAATGGTTGATGGGCGTTACCCCCTGAAGTGGGACAGGTAAGGCTCCGTCCCCGAAAACCGGATATCCACCCAGATAGGTTGCGGTTATCGTAAAATCGTCGAGTCCTTTTACGATGATAAAATCAGCAGGATCTCCAGTCCTGAGCCTGCCGGTTTTCAGCCGGTAATGCTCCATGGGATTAAATGTTGCCGCCCTGTATAAGTTAAAAAAGTCCAATCCTTTCTTCAACCCCCTTCGGATGAGCCGGTCCATATGCCCGAGCTCAAGGTCGTCGGGATGAAAATCATCGGTGCAAAGCATAACTCGATCCGGGAATTCATCGATCAGCGGCCATAGTGCTTCAAAATTTCTTGCAGCACTGCCCTCCCTGATGAGTATTTTCATCCCGAGAGCAATTTTTTCTCTGGCCTCAGCAATAGAAAAACATTCATGATCCGTTGAAATCCCTGCATCAACATACTTCTGAAGGGCAGTCCCCGACAGGCCTGGCGCATGGCCGTCGACGGGCATCCCATATCTCACCGCCAGGTTCAGTTTCGCCAGTATACCCGGATCCTTTCCAATCACGCCCGGAAAATTCATTACCTCGCCGAGGGCAACAACCAGGTCTTCTTCAAATAATACCTGAAGATCTGCTGCTTCCAAAACAGCCCCCGATTCCTCCAAAGGGGTCGCCGGAACGCAGGAAGGCGCAGTAAAGCGTACAACCGGAAAACCCCGTGCTGCATCCGCAGCCATGAACCGTATTCCCTCGTTTCCCAATACATTGGCAATCTCATGGGGATCCGATACGGTTGCAACGGTTCCGAACTCAACGGCCTTTTGGGAGAACCTGCTGGGTAAAACCATTGAGCTTTCTATGTGTATGTGTGCATCCACCAGGCCTGGTAAAATCAGTGGGTTTTCTGTTGAAGGTGCCGGCCAGGCGCTTCTTGATCCCTCAACCTCCCAAATCTCTTTTACGATTCCTGATTCTACCGTGAGTCGGCCCTGGTAAAAGTTCCCTGCCTCAAAATCAGCAAACCAGCCCTGCTTGATAAAGGTATTCATTTTGCGATAATACGTTGATTATGTATGGAATTGAGATCCCCTATACAAACCTTGGATTACTGTTCCACGTGGAACACTTATCTTCCCATTTGTACTAATAACACATTAATATCAGCCGGTGAAATTCCTGGAATCCGGCTCGCCTGAGCAATTGTTTCGGGTTGAATTTTACTAAGTTTTTCTCTAGCTTCCATGGTTAAACCATTTATATCTGAATAGTTTAGCTTTCTGGGTATCTTGAGATTTTCAAGGCGTTTAATTTTTTCGGCTATTTGCTTCTCCCTTTCAATATAACCCTGATATTTAAGTTGAATTTCACTGTTCTGAAGTATCTCTATTCTCCATTCGGTGAATCCTTCCACGATTTTTTCCAGATCGGGCAGAACAGGAACAAGGGCCGTGAGGCTAACCTGCGGGCGGGCCACAATCTCTTTCAGCTTAATCTTTTGCCGGATTGCAGGCGTCCCTAGTCTCTCAAGAGCCGGGTTAATGCTATCGGGGGAAACGGAAAATACGGAAGCAAAACTCAGGAGTTCATCCATTCCCTTCTGCTTCTTTTCCAGGATTTCCATCCTTTCACGGGATGCAAGTCCCATTTCAAAACTCATTGGTGTGAGCCTTTCGTCGGCATTATCCTGCCTGAGCAGGATGCGAAATTCTGCCCTCGAGGTAAACATCCGGTAGGGTTCGTCAACTCCTTTGGTAACAAGATCGTCAATCAAAACTCCTATGTATGCCTGGTCACGGTTCAGTATCACGGGGTCCAATCCGCGAACCTTCCTGCTTGCATTAACTCCAGCCATCAAGCCCTGGGCCCCGGCTTCCTCATATCCGGTTGTTCCGTTTATCTGGCCGGCAAAATAGAGGTTATCGATCATTTTCGTTTCGAGTGTTGGCTGCAACTGAGTGGGATCGAAGTAGTCATATTCTATTGCATAGCCCGGCCTGAACCATTCTACCTTTTCAAAGCCTTCAATTCTCCTTAACCCTTGTAATTGCACTTCCCAGGGCAATGAAGAGGAAAATCCATTGAGGTAATATTCAACGGTATCCAATCCTTCAGGCTCAACGAATAGCTGATGTCTCTCCTTTTCTGCAAAGGTAACCAGCTTTGATTCGATGCTCGGGCAATAACGCGGCCCTATGCCGGTTATGGTTCCATCAAACATGGGTGAATCTGAAAAACCAACCTGAAGTGCTTCATGCACATCCATCGAAGTCCATGCAATATAACAGGGTCTGGAAACCAGGGGTTTATGTATAGGATTCAAATAACTGAACGGCACAGTCCATTCATCTCCTGCCTGCTCGGCAAGCTTGCTGAAGTCGATAGACCTTCCATCTAACCGGGCAGGTGTACCGGTTTTCATCCGTCCGGTCTTAAAACCATACTCTGCCAGTTGATCCGAAAGCCCCTCTACGCCAGGCTCCGATGCCCTTCCACCTTTAACCTGTTCACGCCCCACATGCATCATGCCATTTAAAAAAGTGCCATTGGTAAGAACGACACTTCTTCCGCCTATCTGTATTCCTATACGAGTTTCTACTCCTACTACCCTACCCTTTTTCAGAATGACATCTTTAACGGTGTCCTGGAGAAAATCAAGTCTTGGTATTGCCTCTAGTCTTTTCCTCCAATCAAGGCTGAACTGTACCCGGTCACATTGTGCCCTTGGACTCCACATAGCCGGGCCCTTGCTTTTGTTGAGCATCCTGAACTGGATCATGGATGAATCGGTAACCAGACCGCTCAATCCTCCCATGGCATCAATCTCCCGTACGATCTGACCCTTGGCGATTCCTCCCATGGCCGGGTTGCATGACATGAAGGCCATCTTGTTCATGTCCATCGTGATCAACAGGGTTTGCGATCCCATATTCGCCGCAGCCGCAGCCGCTTCGCATCCGGCATGACCTCCGCCCACAACAATCACATCATATTCCTTCAACATTCCTCAATATCCTTTCCATATTTGACCTCATCCTGGCCACTGCCCAAGGTACAGATCCTCCCTGGAAGTCATTTTGGCCTTGTTTTCAATTGTATCATCATTATATCCAATAAGATGCAGTATGCCATGAACCATCACCCTACGCAGCTCATCTACACCGGAAATTGCCATTTCCCTTGCGTTTTCCTCGGTCCGGTCCACACTGATAATAATATCGCCACTTATCGTTGCCCCGTCTGAATAATCAAATGTAATCACATCGGTAAAGTAGTCCCTTTTTAAAAATTCCTTATTGATCTTAACCAGGTAAGCGTCACTGCAAAAAATGACATTGGTTACCCCTACTTCCTTACCTTCCGTCAGAACCACTCCTTCCAGCCACTTTTTTACGTTTCCTCTATTTATTTTCCCGGGACTCTTGTCCTCTTCAATAAAATGGACTGCCATTACCTTTTTCTTGTTGATTGAATATACTGATCATATTTCTCCTGATAATACTTTTTCAATTTCAAGTCCCGGTATTTTAACGTTTGCCTGTACGGTTTGTTCTGTTGAGGTGTGGGGTTTATCAAAAGTTCATTCGGCGCAAACTCTCCCTTGAATTCCTTCGACTCTCTCCGGTTTTCATTTTCCCTCTCCCGTTCCGCGTTCTCAGCTTCCAGCAAGCGTGTCCGGATCCATTCATCCTTCTCAATTGTATGATCACCCATTCTGTCATAGATAATATCCTTCTCAACTTCCTTCATCATTTCGAGCGCCTGCATCAACCTTTCCTTAGCGTCCTTTCCTAACATTCCCCCCTGAGATAAACGTTCTGCCGCTTTACGCATCATTTCCCTCTCCCCCAGCATTTGCGAAAGCTCCTTCCTTCCCTGCTTCGAACCCTTTCCCTGTTTCATCTGTTGAATCGCCCCTTTCAGTTGTTGCTTCAGTGATTCCTGCTGCGAACGTGTCTCCGATATTTCTTCAGAACCCTGCTGTTCCCCTTTACTCTTTTTCTTTGAATCGGTGAAACTGTTCTTTCCGCTTCCGGAACCCTTCTGATTCTCCGTACTCTTGATTATTTCGTCGAGCTTTAACACCAGAATATTGGCATTGCTCATGATCCTGTTCTGCTCAATCCTGACCGTTGGCATGCGACCCGTACTAAAACTTTGAAAAATGCTTCTCATGGATGTTTCCACGTGGAACATTTCCTCACCCAACATCGCAGCAATCATCGGTTGCTTATAGCCCAGGCTTTTCAAACTGTCCCGTATCTTATCGAATTTCGACTCCAGAATTTTTTGCTCCCTGATCAGGTCGGATGCCACCGGAGATATCAAATTAACAGATCCCATCCGGCCATTCAATTCCTCCTGCACCTTGCTAAAATCATTCAATGCATTCCTGATTTGTCTTATCTCCTCTATATCAACTACTTTGTCCTCCTCTCCTCCACTCTGGAGCATTGAACTAACCTCTCTTGATAGTTTTTTCAATCGGGAAGACGCTTTCTTACCCGCTTCCTTTTTCCCTGCTTCCTTTGCCTCATTCATTGTATTCAGGGAATCACGCGTACTTTTTCTCTCACTAGCCAGATCTTCCAGGGAAAGAGGCTTGGAAAATTCCTGATTCTTCTTCAGGCTGTTTTCAAATTTTTCCTCCCATTTTTTAAAATCATCCAAAACCTTGCTGGTGATGGAATCATTTAAAGTACCTGTATTAATTTCTTCGGCCATTTTCTCCAGCTCCTTTGCGTCTCTCAGTATTTCCTTTTCCAGTTCAAATTTCCTCAGGAGTTCGAGTCCCATTTCCATCTGCTCTTTCAATTTCTCCATATTGATCTCCAACTTTTCACTTAACTCGTTAGCCTCCTGCTCTTTATATTCCTTTTCTAATTTCTGGAACTCTTCCAGCAACTGCTTCAATTCATCGTCGATTAAATTTTCCAATAATTGTTCTATCTCCCTGGCTTTATCCGCAATTTCCTGTTCCTGTTCGAGTAATTGCTCATTATCTGTGTATTCCGCATTTTCCTGCTGAAATCCCTCAATCATTTTCAGCAGTATATCCTTCATATCATTAATTTCCTTCACACGTTCCTGTACCTCCCATGGCTTCAGGGATCCTGAAAGTCGTTCCATCCTGAATTTCATGATCTTATCCTCTAATTCTTCAACCGAGCTTATGCTCTCTTCCATGCCATCAGCAACCTTTTCTGCCTTAACGGTATTTTCAGCCGCTAGCTCATCCCGGGTTTTTTTCTTCAGCAATATTTTCCTGCTTTCGGTGAATTTAGGCCCTCCATTTTTATCATTATCCCATATTCTGAAAAAATATGATTTTGCGGTCGTGTCCGGTATTATTTCAGAATAGAATAACTGGTAAATCTGTTCCTTATTTATTTCTATTAATTCAATTTCTTCTTTTTTGTCATTTTCAGTAATTAGCTCAAGTTTGTTGAAACCGTAATCGTCCTGGATGGAACCCTCAACAAATACAACACTCTTATTTAATGAATCAATTCTTTCCGATATTTCAATTTCGGGAAATAAATCTTTTACGGTAGAAACTCTGTAGAAGTATTCTGTTGACAATCCATCTTTATTCACGCATTTTACGGAATAATCCTGATCTCTGTAAAAGGTACCCTCTTTCTCTGCTGTATTTCCCTCCACTCTTAATCCGGTTGTGTCCTGCATGCAGAAAAACATTTCATCGGTAAAAACAGTTCTGAAATTCCAGACAATTCTCGAACCCGCCGGAATTTCAATATTTCCGTCGCCTTCACTTTCTATTGCGCTCAAGCCGGTGTAAGACGGAGGTATTACGGTTATTCTGATATTTGATATTTCAGGCTTATGCATAACCTCCAGGCGGAAGGCCTGTGAACGGATTTTGCCTGCATAAAGACGGAATGCAACAGGATTATTTACCGCTTTAAAAGTAAACTCCAGAGAACCATCAATTTTATCAGCCTTTAAGTTTTTCCCGCCGATAAACAAGCCTGCTTCACCAATATAATCACGTCCACCTGCTTCGAACTTTAGGATGAAATCTTTGCCCGCCTCAACTTTCAAGGAATCATTAAGGATTTTAAAATTTATTGTCAGCTCCGATTCTTCAAAATTTTCCAATTTAATCACCCTGCTGTAACCGGTCCGTATAAAATCAGGCCATATCCACAGTATTAAACCCAATACCCCGATAATACTGACCGATCTTAATCCTGTTCTTTTTAATCTTTTCAGAGAAACTGCACGATTAAAATTAAACCATCTGATTTTTTCTGATTTTTGAGATATTGCGGCCTCATATAGTTCATTCCCTGAAATTCTCTCTTTGTTTAATTCAATAACGTTAATAATTTTATCAGAAATAACTGAATTATTTTCTGAAATTTTCCGGCTCGCTTCATATACATTCATACCCTTAATAATACCAGCCCTCTGAAGCAATGGTATTATAATAAAATAAATAGCTGAAAGGCCGCAAATAAACGTATCGGCAATAAACAGAATTTTGTCTTTACTGTATGATAATTTCAGTATCCAATCAAGAAAAAATGAAACTAAAAGGATAATTGCAGTATAAAAAATAAATGAAAAAAGTCCCTGGAAAATTTTAATCGTATAATATCTCCGAATAAATTTTCTGACTTTCTTCTCTATTACGAGTGCGCTCTGGCTATCTGCCGCCCCTTTCATCTTGCCAACCAGTTTTCCGGATTCAGGTTTGTACGCTCTTTCCAGATTTCAAAGTGAATTTCACTGGACCCCGAACTGTTCCCCCCCACGGTACCAATCATCTGCTTGATCTTCACGTTATCTCCGACTTTAACACTGACTGATTCCAGATTTGAGTATACCGAGAAGTATTCCCCGTGCTGAACTAAAATTGCTTTCAGATTGGTGGCAATCACAACGATGGATGTCACTTTTCCCTCAAATATGGCAAGTACGCTGGCATTTTCTTCAGTGGTAATATCAATTCCCTTATTATCGATCGTCACCTTTTTCAATCCCGGATAGTTCTGCATTCCGTAACCCATGGTGATGATTCCCTTTGCAACCGGCCAGGGTAACCGGCCCATATTCTGGCTGAATTCATTTGAAATGATTTTCATCTCCGGTGTCAGCCTCATCCCGGTTGAGGATACTTCCGTACCTGTTGCGGCCGCAATGATTCTTGAGATCTCATTTTCCAGTTTTTTAAATACCGCCCTCTGGTTATCAAGGTCCTTCCGCAGCTGCCTTTCCTTTTTCTCGAGGTCTTTCACATAACCCTGCTGCTGCTTCTTATCGTTATTCAAACTGGCTACTTCCTTTCTCCCTGATGACAATAAATCGTTTTTTTTCTCCTTGTCAGCTCCCAGGTCCGATACCAGTTTTCTAAGTTCATCGGTCTTCAATTGAATCTTTTCTGCCTGGGTTTTTCGGAATTTCGCGTATTGCTGCATATATTTCAGCCTTTTGAATGCCTGATTGAAGTCTGATGCGGCAAAAATATACTGGGCCTTATTATAGGCATTCCGGTTCAAATAGGTTCTGTAGATTACCTTGGCATAATCCTCTTTCAATAAACGAATTTCCTCAGTCAATGAGCGGATATTATTCTCTCCGCTTACTATTTGCCGGTTAAGCATACCGATTTCCTGATTTATGCTCTTAACCACATTTTCGCGGGCGCTGATCTTTCTATTCAGCAATTTCAAATTCTGAAGCTGTGCCTTCCTGTTACTTTCGGTTTTCCTCAGCAGGTCTTCCGTTTTGGTGATTTCATTCAGGCTCTTTTCCCTTTCGCTCTTAAGTTTGTTTATATCCTGAGCGGGAACAGATCCGAAAAAACCTGCCAGTACAATTGCAACGGTTAACAGAGCTTTTTGCATCAGAATTTCTCAAAATTAATTACAACGTTTTCCTTTACATCATAGGTTACAATATTCAGTTCAGCGATATAATTGTGCGACTCATCCATTCCGTTAATTTCGATCTTTTTTATGACATTTTCCCGGGTGTACAGAAATTGAGCTTTTGACACCCATCTTCCTGCCCCGTCCTTGAGATCGGCTTCATTGATTTTTTGCGTTCCGGGGTCGACCCGGAACTGAGCCAGGTATCTGCTTTTCGATGCGATATCCTCGATCCCGGGTTTCCAGGCAATCCAGACGATATTATCCTGCCGCCGCACCAGCAGGTCGTTTTGTATGATGTTTTCCGATATTCCGCCCGCCGTAAAAAGACTTTGTGTAAGGATTCCTTGCAAAGAGTTAAAATCGAGTTCATGCCGGGTGAGCTCCCGCATCATTCTCCAGTTTCCTTTCTCTTTAATCTTCAGGATCTTAGATACCAGCCAGATGCTGTCAGGACTGGCCATGAAACGGCCGATTTCAATGCCGATAGGGGAGCGCAGGGATACCCAAATCAGGCTATCCTTCACCAGTTTTGCACTTCCCATGAATGATACCTTATCTTCATCCAGATCTGTTTTTCCTGTAAAACGGATCTCGATATACTTAGGCTGCAGGTTGGCATCATAAACCGCTTTTATCAGCTTCTCATCTTCGGTGGCCGGTCGTTCGGTTTTCGTTATCCGCTTGCCAACGTGGCATCCCGCCATGCTTGTCAGCAGTGCCATCGCAATCAGGGCCCTTAGCATTCCCGAGAATTTGTTCATCGTAGTATTCCCTTTTCAATTTTAGAAGAGAGCCCGGCGGAAGTCTCACCCATATCCAGTGCCTTGATCCACTGAATTCTGGCCTCCTCCTTCATCCCATTCATAAATAGGATGTCGCCATAATGCTCGACCACTTCTCCGCTGGGATCCTTGTCCAGCTCAATAACTCTCTTCATGGCATTCAATGCAGCTGAGTAATCCCCGTTTTTAAACAAAACCCAGGCAAAGGTGTCCAGGTAGGTAGGGTTATCCTTCTCTTTGTCCACACACTTTTTGATCATGCTCAGCGCCTTTTCAAGATCTCTTTCCTCAAGGGAGAGGTAATAAGCATAATTATTCAGTACCAAAACATTATCAGGCTCAAGGCCCAGGAGCATATCAAAGTTTTTAAAGGCTTCGGTTGAATTGCCGGTATGATAGAGTGCCTCAGCGAGTGAGATGTAAAATTGCTTCGTTATTTCAGAATTCTGACCGGGGTAGGTGAGTCCCTTATTGAGTGCAACAGCGGCCGCTTCATAATCCTTTATTCCGATCGCCCCGATTCCCTTGAACAGATAAAAAAGTCCCTGTGAGGGAAATACCTTAATGGCCTGGTCACTTACCAGGCCCATTCTTTCAAAGTCGGATTTCTGATTCAGAATAAAAAGCAGGTTCTGCCATACGACAAACTCACCCGGGTTGGTCTGCGTCAATCGGGTATAGATCGGTTCGGCTTCATCAAGGCGCTCCTCTGAGTAGAGAAAATTTGCATACAGCACATCTACGCCCGGCTCTCCCTTGTCTGTTTCGTACAATATCTGAATAAGCTTTCTCACCGGCTCATCCAGAACGGCTTGGTTTTTTTGGCTTTCGATAAACTGTCTTACAATTTCAATTTTGATGACCGGATTTACATTGGGTGAGCGGAAACCGGTTATGAATTCCTGCATAGCTTCTTCCTTCCGGCCGATTTTGAAATAGAACTGACCGAGGGAATAACTCACGGCTGGATTATCCGGGTTTTCCTTTTTCAGGATTGCATATTGTTCCAGGGCCTTTTCCTGCTGCCCATCCTCTCCATAAGTTTCAGCCAGAATGCCCCTGAGCTCGAAATCGCCGGGGTTCTTATCCAGCCATTTCTCAATAACTTTAATACCTTTTTTGGGCGCTTTCTGCACCTCATAAATCTCTTTCTGGGTAACCACGCCCCATCTTTTCAACTCTTCGTTGTTCTCAATATTTTTCAGTTTTTTGAGGGCATCCTCATATTTTTTTGCCTGTATCAGTATTTCTATTTCACCGGTCACATACTCCTCGCTTTCCGGGAAAGCTTTTTGCAGGTCGTGGTACACAGGGATGCATTCCTCCGGTTTTCCCAGCCTGACAAGGCATTCAATCAACAGCTGTCCGTAGTACTTATTAGCAGGATCTCTTTTCCAGGCATTGCGGGCATAGCCTGATGCAGCAGCAAAATCGTTTTTGAAGGCAAAAAGATTTCCTAGCTCATAGAACGGATCCGGCTTTTCCGGTTTCAGTTCCACACATTTCTCGAAGAAAGCGATGGCTTCCTGGGGCTTGCCGAGCATCTTGCAATTGAGGCCTTCGGCAAAGCACCAGATAAACCGTGCATCCACCGTACTTATCGTATCCGGGATCACCTGCCCCTGGCACGCCAGTCCTGCTCCTAATCCCAAGATTAAACCCAACCCCCTGAATAATCCCTTCATCCTTTCATCCTTCTTCATACTTTCACCTTTACTTGTGCCTTGTGCCTTGTGCCCTGTGCCCTATTTATGTCCCGTATGCCCGAACCCTCCGGCTCCCCTCGCGGTATCTTCAAGGCTATCAACCTGTTCCCATGCAATGGTCTCATGGCGTGCGATAATCATCTGGCAGATCCGTTCGCCGTCTTCTATAACAACTTCATCCCCTGAGAGGTTTACGAGGATGATTCCAACTTCACCCCGATAATCGGCATCGATGGTTCCGGGGGTATTCAGCACGGTAATTCCCCTTTTAAGGGCCATGCCGCTTCTCGGGCGTATTTGCGCCTCGAATCCCTTTGGAAGCTGGATAAACAGTCCGGTGGGTATCAGCTTACGTTCCAAGGGTTTAAGCTTGACGGGTGCATCCAGGTTTGCCCGGATATCCATTCCGGCCGACAGTTCAGTACTGTAGGCAGGCAATTCATGTTTTGAGTGATTAACGATCTGCACGTTCATATAACGAAAATGAGGCTGAATAATTACTTGCGGATTCTGTTCCTGATCCCTGTCAGAATTCCCCTGACCAACGGTTTTTCGAAAAAGCCGATGATCACAATAAAAACTGAAAATATCAGAGTATTTACCAGCAGCCTGATTATCAAGCCATCCGGACGTATCCACTCTGACAAAATATAAAGAACCGGATAGATCCGCTTCCCCCAGAAATAGGATACAACCATCATCACCAGGTAACAGGCAAAGGTAGCCCATGCCGATCCCATATAACCGATCGATGGAACAAGCAAAATATTCATTATCAGAGTTATAGCGGCTCCCGTGCAGGCTATGACTGCAGCATACCGGGTGAGGTCCTTGATTTTGTACCAGACCGAAAGATTGTAATAGATGCCCAGGAAAAGATAGCCGAGGAGAACGATGGGAACCACGCTGAGTCCACCGCGGGCTTCCTGTCCCAGCAATAATTGTATCACATCAATATAAAGCGTGGTTCCCAGGAAAATAATCAATCCTGATATAACAAAATAGCGCATCACAGATGCGTAGGTTTCATCGGCCTTACTGTCTTTCGCAATAGAAAACAGGAAGGGTTCAAAAGCATACCTGAACATCTGGGTAAAAAGGGTCATCAGAATGGCTATGCGGTAACTTGCGCTGTATTCGCCCACCATGGCAAGTGCCACATCCTTATCCGGATAGAGAAATTTCAGTAAAATTTTATCTCCTGAATCATTAATGGTTCCGGCGAGCCCCACGATAACCAGAGGAGCGGAATAGGCCAGAATTTTTCGCATAAGCCTGGCATCAAAGGAGAATTTCAGACTTTTCAGCTGTGGCAGCAGCAACAGGAGCATGATTGCGCTCGTGGCAAGATTGGAGATAAAAACATACCCGACTCCTGTTTCCGGATTATACAGCCAGGCTGGAAGATTGCCTCCATTCTTCTGAACCAGCGGCAAAAACCAGAGAAAGGTGAAAACGATAATCACGTTGATGGCCACATTCAGGAGCTTTAAAACCGCAAAGTGGCGGGCCCTGTTTTCCTGTCGTATTTTAGCGAAGGGTATGAGGGTAACCGAATCCAGGGCAATAATCCAGGCAATCCACCTCACGTATTCCGGATGGTCGGGATACTGGATAATGGTTGCGATCCTGTGTGTTAACAAAGCTATGAATACCAGCCAGATCAGGCTCATCATCACAACAAATCCAAAGGTATGGGAGAATACTTTATCCGGGTCCCCCTCCG
>Ga0209417_1002439_pt1 | contig 28456 bp, 2 predicted proteins | sample RifGroF2_FD_184002 | JGI IMG/M metagenome (GOLD analysis project Ga0209417, IMG submission 184002) | Groundwater microbial communities from Rifle, Colorado, USA - Groundwater F2 (SPAdes) (version 2) | ecosystem: Environmental > Aquatic > Deep subsurface > Groundwater | place: Rifle, Colorado... | reverse complement strand
ACATACCAAGAGTGTAACCTGTAAGCGTTATTGTAGAAGAATCACCTAAAACTACGTCTTCATCAACCCAAAAATCACCTGTAGCTGTTGCTGTAAAACTATCTAAAACCTGATATGTATAAATGTCATTTGCACTATTTGGATTTGATATATTTCCATTTGCAGATTGTATCCAGGTGCCTGTTGAGGTAATTAAACCTATAGTATCCTCAATATCAATACTGCCGTAAACATTTAGATTATATGCGCCATCAGTCAGATCGACATCAGTTGTCTCATTATCATCATTGATCACTATACTCTTGGTATATGAATCTGCCGTCATGGTAACAGTATGTGAATCAATAGTAACCTGATCTATAGAACTTGGATAATCAACACCCATCGTTGTTCCCGGACATCTGTTCCATGTAGCACAGGCATTCCAGGCACCATCAGAAACATCATTAAAACCTCCTATCAGGCCAAAGAACCAGTTGATATTATTCAAACTATCAGTTGAAGCTAAAGCCTGCAAAGTGGCAAATTGAGACACGGAATCCTGGACATCAACGAATTGGATAGCCGCATTAGCAACCGGCGTATTTATCGTCCATTGTGTGCCTGGCGACGTGGAATTAAGATTGACCTTCGTTCCCGATGCCTGGCCATCCATAGTCCATGCATTTGATACTGTTGTAGTTGTACCCGCAGTAAAATCAAGGCGCTTGCTTGCGGTGTTTATCAGAAGATTGTAGAAGGCTGTATTTCCTGAAAGAGTTGTTACTTTGGAAGCATCATCAAATTGAACTGTGGATGTTTGAGCTGTGAATGTTCCTGCTGTCGCCATGCTCCATAAACCTGCAATTTGATGTGTAAAACTACCACCCTGAAGATCACCGTCGGTAATAGTGACATTATTATCAACTTCCATGCTATCAGCTAAAATAATATCATCATCCGCAGAACCTCCAGTATTATTAATAATAAGATCGTAGAATGTCTGGCCACCGGAAGTGACTGTTTGATCCGTTGTTCCATCAAATGTTACTGTTGATGTCCCATGATCAACCGTGATCTGGCCAGTACCGTCTTCCATTGTCCAAACACCTGCATTTGAGATCGTTGCAGTACCCATATTAACAATATGAGTACCCCCGTCAGTATCAACATAAAATCCATTAGACCCAAGATCTAAAGCTGAACTACCCAAATTAAGAGTAAAATCTCCCTGATATAATGCCCCTCCGAACAATAGACCACTTGCAGTTATATTATTATTCTGCGTATTAAAAATAGTGCCTGTATTGCTACTTGTAGCAACCAACCAAACATCATTTGTAGTTGTTATATCCCCTGCTAGATTGAAAGTTATATTATCAGCTTGCGGCCAAGCCTCAACCATTGCACTTCCATAATCCCCTGCTGTTACGTTAACAGTGTCTCCAGCATTTCCTGGGTAATATACTATTCGTGAATTTGACAATGTTGCCCCACCGTGAATAAATGGCGTGCCAGAATCTCTATACAAAGTAACCCTTTCGCTCCCAGCTAAAGTTCCCGAACCAACTGTAAAATAATTATCAACACCAACATTATCGTTAATAGTCGTTGTTTGAGAAACTGCTGCTGCATTAAGATCGTAAAAATTAATTGTGCTAGGCACGTCAACCGAACCAGTCCCTGATAAAGTAACCGTTGATGTATTGTAGTTAAATGTCCCGTTCTGTGAATACCAACTTCCACCAACATCGATAGTCGAGGTCGATGCTGTTACCTCTCCTGCTGCGGCAATAATAAAACCGCCTCCAACTGTAAGATCAAATCCATCAAGATCAACACCAGCAGCTGAATCACTTGCAGCAACTGTAAACAGATTTCCAGTCTCAAGGGCATCCAATGTTATTGACCATCCACCGCCATCAACTCCACCGTCATCAAACACAACGTTGAAGAATGTCTGGTTATTTGTTTTTATCGTGTGGCCAGATTCAATTGCATCGAAGGTAACTGATGAAGTTGAGCCGGTATATGTAGTATCAATATTTGTCCAGTTTCCGCCAACATTAATATCCTGCCCGCCGGTGATCAAAGTTCCCTTATAAAGCCCGACATTTTCATCGACATCCAAAGCATCCTGCAATGTATATGTATTATCATTATCGCCATGAACTTGTGACCAAGCTAAAGCCTTGATCTCATTAGCACTAAGCGCACGATTGTAAATGCGGACATCATCGATTTGACCTTCCCAATCAGAATACGCCGCACCAAACCAGAATTGCCTTCCTATCCTTAAAGGACTGTCATTAGTTGAGATCAAACCTGTAACCGCCTTACTGTTACTCAACTGTCCATCAATATAAAGATACATCCTGCTTCCGTCATAAACCCCGACAACATGATACCATTTATTAAGCGTTGTTGACGGAACGGCCTCAAAGACATTTTGTGTTGAACCATTATCCAGCTCAAACCTGAATCCCGTGGCAGCACTTTTCCAATGTAAATTATAAACACCATAATCATTGTCAGTAGCCTTCGTTAATATCCCATTCTCATTAACGGCATCCCATGCTACGGGAAAAACCCATGCCGCCAGCGTAATCTGATCAGTAATATCTAATTTTGGAGAATCAGGAATTTGAATATAATCCGCAGTACCATCAAAGGTCAAACTTCTTGAATTATCAAACCTAAAAGGTTTCGGTGTATTTGTTGATGTAACGACATTTCCACTCCACGTTCCGTTATTTCCATTCCCACTGGAATCCACTGAAGGAGTACTTGTATCATCTAACTTCCAGTAACCAATTAGGCCGTCACCAAAATTAAAATTGTAAAATGTTTCTCCATTAGAAGTGATCGTATTGCCGGTATCTGCTGCGCTGAATATGACCGTAGAATTTCCTGGAACGAATGTTCCAGCAGCACTGCTGAAGTTTCCAGCGATAAGCGTATAGCGGTTAGGGGCGGTATAAGTTCCGGAAGAAATTGTTAGATCTCCAACTTGTGCTATCGATGATCCAACTCCTGTAAAAGTTCCACCATTAAGCGTTGTGTTCGCCTTGATCTCAGTAATATATAGGTCGGTTGAGTGTGTTAGTGTTCCATTTGTTAAGGTAAGCGCATTTGTGGCTTCTATATCATCATATAGCGTCCAACCGCCACTTGCACCATTGATAATCAGGCTGTAGAATGATTCGCTACCTGATTGAATTAGATGCCCTGATGTCGTTCCATCCAGAGTAACCGTTTGTGTTTCCTCATCAAAGATACCGCCATAATTCAACCAGCTATCCCTAACATTAATATTATTTCCATTAACATCAAGTTCTCCGCCATTAAAAGTGAGATCACCATCAATATTAAGAGCATCCTGCAACGTGTACTTCCCAGAAGCTGTCTGCGGTTGATCACCCATCCCTAATCGCTTGATCTCTGCAGCACTTAGTGCACGGCTATAAATACGGACTTCATCAATTTGGCCATTAAAATATTCTCCAACTCCAAGAACATTATCTAGATCATCTCCAATTTCAACAGCATCATCATTCTGATCTGGTACTGCCGTTACATTTGTTGTTTGAGCTACTTGATCTCCCCCAATATATAAAGTTATCGTATTGGCTGAATCATCAAATACACCAGCAACATGAGCCCACACTCCTGTTGAAGCGGATAAATTAGATACTGCTGCGACTTGATCCGTGCCATCAGATTCTTCAAAACCTACAGACAGTTCATATCCCCCGCCAATCAATCCCTCAGAATAAGCAAGGAAATAATTTCCATTATCACCAGCTAACTCGCTATTAAAATCGCCTTTCCCAATAATAGCCGTAAGAGTACTATTTGACACAAGAGTGCTCAAATTAACCCAAGCAGATAATGTCCACGAACTTGGGATATTCAATGCTGAAGAATCAGCTATCTCAACATAATCACCTGTACCATCAAGATCCAAAGAATATGGATCAACAAAATTAAGATATGGCGTTGTAGCACTTGCTGTTGGGTTCCCTTTCCATGTTCCTGTATTTCTATAGCCACTTGAATCGGAAACACCTGCAGCATCTGTAGTAGCAGTTGACTCATCCAGTTTCCAATAACCAACCAGACCATCGTTGATAGTAAGATCATTAAAAGTCTCGGAATTTGATGTAATAGTGTTATCGGTATCTGTGCCTGTAAGCATGACAGTTGAAATGCCCGGCTCAAATGAATTTGCAGCCATAGTCCAGCTGCCTCCGACAACAATATCAGAATTGTTTGCAAATAGGTCCTCATCCGCTATTGTCATATTCCCATCTACAGTGAGGTCATAACCGGACAGATTCACACCTGACGCAGCACTGGCGGCTAAAGTGAAGTCACCGTTTACATCCATGCCATCACTTAATATCCATCCACCGGAAGCATTGTTAAAAGTTATATTGTAAAAAGTCTGGCCCGAAGTCTTGATAGTGTTCCCTGTATCTCCTGCCGTAAATACAACAGTAGATGTTCCGCTAGTAAATTCTGCAGATGGATATAATGTCCAATTACCGGATAACGTAATAGTTGCCTCTCCTGGAGTAACTTCTCCTGCTGATGCAACCACAAAATCAACACCAACAGTAACGCCTTTACCAGATAGATTAAATCCATCAACAGAATCAGTAGCACTTATAGTCAGATTATTTGCAATGATAATAGAATCCGACAATGCCCATCCGCCGCTATTGCCGCCGCCATCATTGAATATAACATCATAGAAAGTTTGCCCTCCGGATGTGATAATATTACCCGCTGTTGCTGAATCAAATGATACCGACGACTTGGCATAGGTAAAAGTCCCTCCCGTCATATCCCAAGAACCACCTGCTGCAATAGTCGTTCTATCAAGTTCAACATCTGCAGTAGCATCAAGCGTACCGTTTATATCGATCATTCCTCCAATATCTAGGTCATAACCATTTGTATTTAATCTATCGCTATAATTAATTGTAAGAGCATCTGCAACAAGGTCGCTGGCAAGATTGACAGTTTCTGGTGATCCACCAATATAAAGAATACCCAGGTTTGTTGATCCTATATTATCATCATAAGTCATGTCTCCATCAAAATTAACAGTACCAGTTCCTTTGATAAATGCTCCACCATTAAGTGTAAGGTTACCAGCTATCTTTATATCATTATTGTTAGTAGCAAGATCAAACGAACCATTAGTCAATATAAAGTTACCGTTAATATCCATGTCCCCAACAGGGCGTATGATAGCTGATGCGGCACCATTTATTGTAAGATTTCTGATTGCCTGTGCAGAAGAAGTCAATAGGTTGACCCCTGAAGATGGATTTAAGGTCACTGTTGAAGTTCCTTCATACACCGTCGATCTTGAAAGATCTACATTTCCACCTAAGCTAATTCGTGAAGAGTTAAGATCAAGATATCCCCAAATATTAGATGAACCGTCAATATCTAGATCTCCAGTTACAATGTGCGTCCCCGAAGAGAAATCAACGCTTGCATAATAACCTGCGGCAGTACTGTTTCCTAAAGTAAAATCTCCGTTAACAGTAAGATCATTGCCATTCATATCAAGCTTAAATGCTGACGCCTCTGTATTTGCCGAACTATCCCCTCTGAACAAAAGGTCGCCGGTAGTCATATCGCCAGTCATCGTTATTGTTGAATTATTAGCATTGAAAAATTCAACTGTCGATGACGTATTTATAAAACCTTGATTAAGATCGACAGAATCATTGAATTCAAGCTGCAAACTCCCTGTCAAAGCAATACTGGAATTCGAATGCATATCAACAATATTAGAGGTTGAAATACCTGATATATAGACCGAATCACCTGCTATATGAGAATCCTCTTCAATAGTCAAGCTATCAACATAAAGAATTGACCCAATAATTGTTGCTGTAGATAAATCCCTGACAACAAAATTAGCAAGAGCATTATTACTATTAGCATTTCCAACATTCGCGTCATTACCCAGGATCCATGACCCTGTAGAAGTCACGATCCCTGTTGTATTCTCTATATCAATATTGCCATATATAAAAATATCATATCCTCCATCGTCAAGCACAACATCCGTTGTTTCATTATCATCATTAATGTCGATCGCCAAAGCAGATGCATCAGCATTTACTGTTACAGAATGTGAATCAATAGTTACAACCTGGCCAGGCCCAGGATAATTTACACCAATAACCGACCCTGCAGCCTTACCCCAAGTTACAAAATCTGTCCAATTCCCGTCTGCAACATCATCAAAATATATCTGAACGATCGCACCAAATATCCAGAAAACATTGTTCCCATTATCAACAGTGTTGTATGCTGTTATCGAATCAATTGCAGAAACAGAATCTTTAACAAATGCATATTCAACATCAGCATTAGCTATCGGAGTATTTATCGTCCATTGGCTTCCTGATGTTCTTGACTTAAGCTGCACCAAGCTACCCCCTGTCTGTCCATCTACAGTAAAAGCATTTGATATTGTTGTTGTTGTGCCCGCCTCAAAATCAACCCATTTGTTCGGAGTATCAATAAAAAGATTGTAGAATGCTGTCGAACCATACACAGTTGAAATTTTATTTGCATCATCAAATTCTACTGAACTTGTACCTGTGATAAAAGTACTTGAAGAAGCCATGATCCATGATCCACCCACTGTGATATCATAAGAACCACTGCTATTATCTAGGTCACCGTCGTTAACAGTTAAAGTATTATTAACATCCAGACCATCATTCAAAATAATGTCATTGCTGCCAGCAGCTGCAGAGTTATTTATTACTAAGTTATAAAAAGAAGATCCATTTGTCGTAATATTCTGGTCAGCAGATGTGCTGTCAAAAGTAACGCTTGAAGTATCATGGATAAAAGTTCCATCAGTCACATCCCAATCACCTTCAAGATTAATATTGGTAGCATCCCCTGCCACATCATCAGTAGCATCAAGCGTACCGTTAATATCTATTATGCCGCCGATATTAAGGTCATAACCGTTGGTATTTAAAATATCAGTTAAATTAATAGTAAGGCTATCTGCGATTAGATCGCTGGCAAGGTTCACCGTCTCAGGTGATGCCCCTATATAAAGTTCACCCAGGTTAATACCGATATTATCAGTATAGGTCATATTTCCTGCAAAATGCGTAGTACCCGTCCCCTTAAGGAAATTCCCGGCGGTCAGCGTAAAATTACCGGCTGCTCTTAGATCAACATTATTTGTAGCCAGGTCAAGCGTACCATCCGTCAAGAGAAAAACACTGGTAATATCCAGGTTATCTGTAGGCTGGAAGGTTGCACCATGTCCCGAATCATCCATCGTTACACGATTATAAGTCTGGGAATTGGATGTTATCGTTTGTGTTCCGACTGCCGCCCTGAATACAACTGTACTTGTTTGTGCCGTCAAGACCCCACCACCCGATATAACCAGGTCCCCATCAACCCCCAAAACAAATCCACCCAAAGCAAGCCTGCCTGAGCCTTGAATATTCATATCGCTGACACCATGATTATTCGTTAAAGTCACCACATATCCATCAATAACAGCAGTATCCCCGCCTCCCGGATAATCAACCCCCTCAGTACTGCCAGTATAACCCCAGGTAGCACCGGCACCCCAATTACCTGCAGCCGCATCATTAAAAGATTTTTGTGTCATTTCATCAGCACCAATATCCCAAGTGCCGTTGTATGGACGTATATAACCATCTACGTCAATAGAAAAGGCGAAGCTGCTATCGCTTGAAAGGGCAACACCACCATCAAGCGCATATGGATCCGTGGGAAGAAGATGCAGGTCCCTATCATCCTCACTCCTAAAATGAACAGCTGCCGCATTATAAGGATTAGAACCAGGAGCATCTGTCTGGGTCGGCCCTGAAAGGTTATTCGTCGAATTATTGTCAAATGTACCGTTGTAATTGTTCGTATTCGTATGAACTATATTATTTTTAGCAATAGTTGTACCACCACCAACATTGATGCCAATTGTGTTCCCAAAAACCGTATTATTATAAACATAATTTGTTCCAATCAAAGTCATTCCGTAAGCTGAAGTATTATTAAATCCGTAAATTATATTGTTCGCAATATACCCTTCTGTTTGTGCAGTGTATACGTCTATTCCCCTTGCTGTTCCAGGAAGATAAGTATTCAGTCCCCATATGATTGTATTTGTTACATAATTAATAGCAGCAGTCGTTGATCGTAAAAGAAATGCTCTACCGCTACTCGAATAAGCATTATGTTTTACCTGCAAACCATCAAACCTAATATAATTGACATAATTTTCTACCGTATATGCAGATGTATTTTCTATCCTAAACTTCGTATCATCCCACCGGCCCGAATGCCTCTGAGTAATACCTACTTCTGTAGCTGCTACAGGAGTATATATCCTGATATAGTTATCCCTTGCCGTTGTCCACCCATTCACACTTAGAGTTGACGAATCCACCGCGTCAGCATAACAAGGAATATTCCATCGCTCATTCGTTCCAGTTTCAGATGAGATATTTTTACCTCCGGACCATGTATCGAAATTCCTGAGGTCAGAATCAATACCTGTGTTTTCAGTACCTGTTTCAGCCAAAACAAGGCTTGTATATGCACGGAAAATAGACCAGTCCTGATCATTTACTACTGCTGTAGGCTCAGCACCGGCAGCAGTCTTTACAGTAAAGTTATATTCATCTATTCTTGCATGAATAAATACTATTGAATCATTTGCCTCTATTAGACCATTGGCAGCACTATCATATTGAATAGCATCACCAACACCGACATTATCCGGCACAGGATTATCAAATGTAGCAGTTGATCCTGTAATATTTAGATTATTAGCATCAGCAGAACCGGTGTCCAAGGCAGCTGTCTTGCCCGGGCCAACTGAACGATAAATATTAATAACATTGAAATCCCAGTTCTCATTATTCCCACTGTTCACTGAGCTATAAGCTATAATTGAATCCTCGCTGGATTCAGAATCAATAACATCAACGAAATAGACATATGCATTATCCTTGGGCGTATTAATAGTCCACTGTGTTCCGGCAACGGTAGAATTCAGGTCAACAAATGTCCCCTGAGCCTGTCCATCTATTGTAAAGGCATTTGATACCGTGGTAGTGGTCCCCACTTCAAAATCAACCCTCTTGCTTGGAGTACGAATAAGAAGATTGTAAAATGCGGTATTTCCGGTAATAGTAGAAACTTTTGAGGCATCATCGAATTCCACACTGGATGTGCCGGCGGTAAATGTACCATTTGTTGCCATTGCCCAATGGTGGCCTACGGTAATGTCGTAACTTCCGCCCTGGAAGTCCCCGTCATAAAGCGTAAAATTATTCTCAATATTAAGATCATTCGCAAGCACAACATCATCATCCGACAGGGAAGCACTTGTATTGTTGATAACAAGATCATAGAAAGTCTGTGTGCCTCCCGTAATATTCTGATCTGCCGAAGAACTATTGAATTCAACTGTACTTGTTCCGTAAGTAAAACCATTGCCACCAGCTAGGTTTGTCCAGTTACCTGCAACCTTAATTGTTGAATTTGATGCCGTAACTTCACCTGCAGTCGTAACAATAAAATCACCTCCGACCGTAAGATCGTATCCTGACAAATTAACACCATTAGCACTGTCACTTGCAGTTACAGTAAATAAATTCCCAGTCTCAAGCGCATCAGACAATGCCCATCCGCCACTATCCCCGCCGCCATCATTGAATATTACATTGTAGAATGTACTTGAATTTGAACGGATCGTGTGACCTGTCTCAACAGCATTAAAAGTGACTGATGAAGTTGACCCTGTAAATGTCGCGTTATAATTATTCCATCCTGCTCCAACACTAATATCCACTCCACCAGAAATAAGAGTACCTTTTGCGAGCAGAATATCTTGATCAACATCTAATGCATCCTGCAAAGTGTATGTATTATCTCTATCACCATAGACACTATTTTGTGCCAAAGCCTTGATCTCGTGAGAAGAAAGCTCACGATTATAAATACGAACATCATCAATATTTCCAGAGAAATAATTGCCATCGCCACGCCTGCCAATTTCCACTTCTTGATTACCGTCACCCATACTACCTACAAGAGTTGTATCATTAGCTCTTAAAACACCATCTACATACAGATTCGCTTCATTGCCATAATCTACAGAAAACGCATAATGATGCCAGATCCCATCATTCACAGTCATACTGTAAGAACCACCAGCATAACCAACTCCTGCAAGAGACCACGTAGAAAGACAAATAGTCGTATTATTCTCGTTTTCTATTGCCCATTCCCAACTACCTACTCCCGCTCCCTTGGCAATAAAATATCTTCCCGTTGAACCGCACCCTCCGCTAGTTATTGCCGTAGCCGTAGTAGGAACCCGTGCCCATAATGATACGGTCATATCATTATTTACCGGTGAGAAATATGGTTTATCCCCTAAATCAATATAATCATTTGAACCATCAAAAGTAAGAGCCCCACTATTTGCAAATTTAAAAGGTTTCCTTGTACTTGTAATTGGAGTAGGCACATCCATCCATTCACCATGATTACCATATCCAGAAGAATCACAAGCATCCCGAACTCCACCAGGGCATCCCCCTTCAGCTGTCTCGTCGAGTGTCCAGTAGCCTATCAGTCCGTCACCCAAAGTAAAGTTATAAAATGTTTCAGCATTTGTCGTGATAGTTCCATCTGTATCCGGAGCACTAAGAATAACTGTTCCGTTTCCAGCCTCAAATGTTGTTGCGGCGCTTGAGAAATTACCTGTGATCAATAATTCATTTGCCGGAGCGTTGAAAGTTCCTGAGGTGAGAGTAAGGTTACCGTCGTTTATAATTGATGAAGCAACTCCGGTAAAGATACCGCCATCTAAAGTTGTATTGGCAGTAATGACTGTAACAGGAAGATCGGTTGAATGAGTAAGTGTTCCGTCAGTGATATTAAAGCTGTTGGAAACTTCAATATTATCTCCCAATGTCCACCCGCCGCTAGTTCCGTTGATCGCAACATCATAGAATGTCTGGCCGCCGGATTGGATAATATGCCCCGATGTCCCCCCATCAAAAGTAACACTTTGAGTTTCTTTATCTAAAATACCGCCGTAGTTATACCAGCTCTCCTGAACATTAATATCCTGCCCATTTACATCTAAAGTACCGGTTGCAAGAATCAGGTCACCATCAATATTAAGAGCATCCTGTAAAGAATAAGTCCCGTTCGCTGCCTGCGGCTGATCACCCATTGCCAAACGCGCAACTTCAGCAGCAGTTAACGCTCGGCTGTAAATGCGAACATCGTCTATATACCCGTCAAACTCATACGCTTGGTGAGTTCCTATAGATAACGGCAGGCTATTTGTATTGATCGTACCCGTCGTTCCTTCGCAATTTTCTGCAACACCATTTACATAAATACATTTTTGAGATCCACTATATGTTCCAGCAACATGATACCAATCGCCTTGATTCGGGACAGTGGTACCATAAACTGTAGTATCTGAAACACCCAGAAGCTCTAAACGGAATACCTGTCCTGTATCACCATCATAAATAAGGTTATAAACACCATACGCAGAGGTATCAGCCTTTCCAACTATTCCCTGCTCAGTTGCATTAACACTGTCCATTCTAACCCACGCAGAAATAGTTATTGATGTTTGCAGATCTAACAGATCATTATCAGGTATACTGACCCTATCAGTAGTTCCATTCAAAGAAATACTTCTATCATTCACAAAATTAACATCTGGGGTTTGAGTACTTGATGTAGCACTAGCGATCCATGTTCCATGATTACCATGCCCTGATGAATCAATAGCTAAAGAAGCAGTTTCATCCAACTTCCAGTAACCGATCAAACCATCATTGATCATAAAATTATTGAAAGTTTCAGCATTTGTTGTAATTGTATTATCCAGATCAGTGCCGTTGAAGATAACTGTTGAAACACCCGGCTCGAATGTCGCAGCTGCGCTGTTCCAGTTACCCTTTATAATTAGCGTTGAGCGGTTAGCGATCAGTGAACCTGCGGTTAATGTTACATCACCTCCAACTGTAAGTTCATAGCCATCTAACACAACTCCAGCCGCTGCCGTATTTGTCATTGTAAGATCATCGGCAACCATCATACCGCCGGTAAGAGTCCAGCCTCCTGTTGCGCTGTTGAAAACAACATCATTAAATGTCTGGGTCCAAGAATCAATAGTGTTATCTGTATCGGCAGCATTGAAAGTAACTGTTCCTAACCCCTGATAAACCGTACTGCGGTTAAGGTCAACATTGCCTGCAACTGAAATTTGTGCATTATCCAGATCAATAACACCCCAGGTATTCGTTGTTCCGGAAATATCAATATTCTCAGCGATCGTATGTGTACCAGAACCAAGATCGATCTTACCCCAATAACCTGAACCCGTATCATCACCCAAGGTCAATGTTCCTGCTATTGTCAGATTATATGTGCTTGCATCTACTGTCATCGCCTCTGCTTCAGTATCGCTTGCAGCAGTTCCACTGATCAACAGATCATCAATTGACCAATTGCCAGTCAGAGTAATTGAAGCATCATTTACATTTGAAGGCTTGATCGTAACTGTTGGTATGGTTAATGCCCCTTGAGTAAGATCTCCAGTTGAGCGAATATCAATTGTTCCGCCTGAAACTGTAGAGGCTGTTCCTATCGTGACAAAATCATTTCCGCTTGGATACATACCAAGAGTGTAACCTGTAAGCGTTATTGTAGAAGAATCACCTAAAACTACGTCTTCATCAACCCAAAAATCACCTGTAGCTGTTGCTGTAAAACTATCTAAAACCTGATATGTATAAATGTCGTTTGCACTATTTGGATTTGATATATTTCCATTTGCAGATTGTATCCAGGTGCCTGTTGAGGTAATTAAACCTATAGTATCCTCAATATCAATACTGCCGTAAATATTAAGATCATATGCACCATCTGTAAGGTCAACATCCGTAGTTTCATTATTATCATTAATAAGAATACTCTTTGCGTTTGAATTTGAAGTCATTGTAACTGAGTGAGAATCTATTGTAACCTGATCTGCCATGCCCGGATAATCAATACCTATTTCTGTTCCCGGACATTTATTCCACGTCGCACATGCGTTCCAATCGCCATCAGCAGCATCATCAAAACCACCTATCAAACCAAAGAACCAGAAAATATTATTCAAACTATCTGTTGAATTTAAAGCCTCCAAGGTAGCATTTGCTGATACGGAATCCTGAATGTTAGCAAAATTAACATTTTCTGTTGTTGTAGGAGTGTTTATAGTCCATTGTGTCCCAGGACTTGTAGAATTAAGATCGACCATCGTTCCTGCCGCTTGACCATCAATCGTAAGTGCATTTGAAACTGTTGTTGTAGTTCCCGCCTGAAAATCAACTCGTTTACTTGCTGTGTTTATCAATAGGTCATAAAATGCTGTGCTTCCTGTAACTATCGTAACCTTGTTCGCATCATCGAATTCGACTGTTGAAGTTCCTGCAGTAAAAGTCCCTGCAGTAGCCATAGTCCAAAGCCCGGCGACATTTAACGTATAACTTCCACCCTGAAGATCACCGTCTAAAATTGCAATATCTTTATCGACATCCAAAGCATCCTGTAAAATAATGTCATCAGTTGAACTTGATGCATCTGTATTATTTAGAACGATATTGTAGAATGTCTGGCTGTTAGACCTTATATTCTGATCACCGGATGTACTGTCAAAAGTAACTGAAGAGGTCGACCCTGTATAAGTCGCATCATAATTAGTCCAACTTCCCCCGACATTAATATCCTGTCCGCCAGTAATAAAAGTGCCTTTGCTTAAAATAATATCACCGTCGGCATCTAGTGTATCTGATAATGTGTAAGTATTATCGTTATCTCCATGAACTTCCGCCTGAGCCAAAGCCTTTATTTCGTCCTCTGAAAGCGCACGGTTGTAAAGGCGAACATCATCAACAATACCATTAAGAAAACCACTTCTTGAAGCTCCAGGATTTGAACCGATTGAAAGTGCGTAATCATTTGTACTAATACTTCCAGTCATTGCCGGTGCATCTGTTTGCAAAATCCCATTTTGATATAACTTTACATTTGAGCCATCCCAAACTCCAACAAGGTGATACCATTGCGATGTATTAATAACGCTATTTCCATCAGCAACAATATAACCAGTACCATCATGCACAGCAAATTGGAAAAAGCCATCATCACCTATTTCTAAAGCATATCCTGATGACTCAGCTTTTGAAACTATCGTATCTGTTTCAGGATATGTCCTAATATATGCCCATGCCGCAACTGAGATATGCCCTGTTACATCAAATTGCGAATCAGAAATATCAACATAATCTCCAACACCATCAAAATCAACGCTTCTTTGATTATCAAATCTAAATGGACGAGGTAAGGTTGTGCTTATTACTGGATCACCACCAAATGTTCCATGATTACCAAATCCTGATGAATCACATGAATCTTCACCACCGGAACAATTATCCTCTGCCGTCTCATCCAGTTTCCAATAACCGACCAAACCATCCCCGATTATCACATTGTTAAAGGCCTGGCCGTTTTGATCTATTGTATTTGATGTGTCGTCAGAACTAAAAAGAATTGTCCCGCTTGATGCTGTTAGTGTTCCGCCTGAGTGGCTAAAATTTTCTGTGATAGTTAAAAATTTAGAAGGCGTGGTGAGCTGGCCGCTTGAAAAAGTTAAGTTACCGACATTTGCAACAGAACTTGCAACACCTGTGAATGTTCCGCCATTTATAACTGTATTTGCTTTTATTTCAGTAATTGGCAGGTCTGTTGAATGTGTAAGCGTCCCGTCTGTGATATTAAAAGTATTCGTTACTTCAAGATCATCATACAAAGTCCATCCGCCTGAAGTCCCATTAACGTATAAATTATAAAATGTCTGACTGCCTGATTGAATTACATGACCTGATGTACCGCCGTCAAATGTAACACTTTGAGTTTCTTCTTCAAGAATACCGCCATAATTCAGCCAGCTGTCCTGAACATTAATATCCTGCCCGTTAACATCCAATGTACCAGTTGCAAGAACAAGGTCACCATCAATATTAAGCGCATCCTGAATGGTATATTTTCCAGTGCCAGTTTGTGGCTGATCGCCTTGGGCTAAATAGGCTACTTCAGCAGCAGTCAATGCACGGTTGTAAATGCGGACATCATCAATAAGACCATTTAAATACCGCTGATCCACTGTTTGAGCAGCACCATCAATCCAATACTTTTCAGCTCCAATAGATAGATCAGATGAGAACGTAAAAGAGCCATCTGTCGCCTGTGCCGTAGTATACTTTACACCATCAACATATGTTGCCATCTCATTATTAGGTTGATCAACAATAACCGAGACATGATGCCAAACATTATCATCTACTCTGGCTGAAGCCCCCTCCTGTACTAGGCCAGTAGCATTATCATAACGCATTAAAGGAATTACATGCCCATCATTAGTTGTAGATCCATTGTAACCAATGCAAAAATCTAAAACTGTATTTTCGTTAGAAGTATTCCTTAAAGACACAACACATCCAGATTCATCACCTGTTTTAACCCAAGCTGATATAGTCAACCCTCTGCCAGAAGCAACATCAAATTTTGAAGTATCATCTAGCAAGATATAATCATCATTTCCGGCATCCAGTGTTATTGATCTGGCTGATACAAAATTCACATCAGGCGTATCGGTGCTGGCTGCTGCATTAGATTGCCATGTTCCCTTTATCCCATTACCGCTTGAATCCAAAGAAGGGCTGCTCGTTTCCTCCAATTCCCAATAAGCTATCAACCCATCATTTATCATAAAGCTGCTGAACGTCTCTGCATTTGTTGTAATAGTGTTATCAGCGTCTGTTCCGTTAAATATTACTGTAGAAATGCCCGGTTCAAAAGTACCCCCTGCTGAACTCCAATTGCCTTTAACAACTAGCGTTGAGCGGTTAGCGATCAGAGAACCTCCGGTTAATGTAAAATCCCCTCCGACTGTAAGTTCATAGCCATCCAAGACAACACCAGCAGCTGCGGTATTAGTTACTGTAAAATCATCAGCGACCATCATGCCGCCTGTTAAAGTCCACCCGCCTGCTGCATTATTGAAAACGACATCATTAAATGTCTGTGTCCATGAATTGATCGTATTATTTGTATCCGCAGCATTAAAGGTTACTGTTCCCAATCCCTGTGTAACAGTTGAACGATAAAGGTCAACATTACCCGCAACTGAAACTTGAGAATTATCAAGATCAATAAATCCCCAGGTATTTGTTGTCCCATCCACATCTATATATTCACCGATCGTGTGAGTTCCTGAACCAAAATCAATCTTTCCATAATAACCTGCCCCTGCATCATCACCCAAATTTAAATAACCGGCTATTGTCAAATTGTATGTACTGGTATTCAATAGCATAGCTTCTGATTCAGTATCACTGCTTGCTAAGCCATAAAGCCGCAGATCATCAATAGACCAATTCCCTGTTAATGTAACAGATGCATCATTAACGCTTAGCAATATCATTGAAACAGTAGGGATAGTTAATACACCTTGGCTTAGATCCCCCGTGGGATAAACTTGAAATCTTCCAGATGAGATCGAACTGCCTGTACCAATTGTAATAAAATCATTTGCTGATGGGCTTAAGCGGAAATCATTTCCACCAAGAGCAAGAGCAGAAGAATCACCTAATATCAGATCTTCATCAGCATAAAAACTTCCTGTAGCTGTTGCAGTAAAACCATCTAAAACCTGATATGTAAAAATGTCGTTAGTGCTATTAGGGTTTGAAATATTACCATTTGCCGCTTGTTTCCACGTACCTGTAGAAGTAATAAGGCCAGCCACATTTTCAATACTGATATCCCCATAAAGATTAAGATAATATGCGCCATCTGTCAGATCTACATCAGTTGTTTCGTTATCATTATTAATTGCAATACTTTTAGCATAAGAATCTGAGGTCATTGTAACTGAGTGAGAATCAACAGTAACCTGATCCACTGATCCCGGATAATTAACACCTATTGCTGTTCCCGGGCATTTATTCCAGGTAGCACAAGCATTCCAGTTTCCATCGGAGGCATCATTAAACCCGCTGATCATACCGAAGAACCAGTAAATATTATTCAAGCTATCAACTGAATTCAATGCCTGAAGAGTAGCATTTGCAGAAACTGAATCCTGAACATTTGCGTAATTAATAAAAGCATTCGCAGTAGGAGTATTTATCGTCCATTGTGTACCGGGTGATGTGGAATTAAGATCCACCAAAGTCCCCAATGCCTGGCCATCGACAGTAAAGGCATTTGAAACAGTATTAGTTGTCCCTGCCTCAAAATCCACCCGCTTGCTTGCGGTTTCGATCAATAAATTGTAGAAAGTGTTACCGCCATAAACCGTAGATACTTTGGAAGCATCATCAAATTCAACAGTACCTACACCAGCAGTAAAGGTCCCAGCATCATACATATTCCATACGCCACCTACATTAATAGCATCCTGATCACCCTGAAGGTCACCGTCTAAAATAATAAGGTCATTGTCAACATTAAGGGCATCTTGAAGAACAATATCATCCGTTTCACCTGCACCATCCGTATTATTTATTACTAAATTATAAAATGTCATTCCACCTGAAGTTAGATTTTGATCACCTGATGTGCTGTCAAATGTAACTGATGAAGTCCCCGGAGTAAATGTATCATTATTCGTCCAGTTTCCAGAAATAGAAATACTTCCTGTAGTCATTGTTAAAGAATTTGTTCCTGTTGAATCTGAATCATAAATCACTAGATCCCCATTCAAATCAATAATTGAAGCTCCAGCATTTATTTGCCCAAAATATATATCACTCGTCTGGCCTAACGTCATCCCAGTAGCTATTATATTATAATTGTTCGTGTTAACTATTGATGGCCTATCTTGGCCTACAGTGTTAGTTGAATATACTACGATATTTTCAGCAGTAATGTCACCCTGCATTTCAAAGTAATTTGCTCCACCTACACCACTAACACCACTAAAATGCAGATTACTAACACCTGTATAGTCACGGTCAGAAATATTAATAGTATCGTTATTAGGACGATATGTGAACCTATCCAGAATCAAAGTAGCCCCACCATCGAAGAAAACATCGCCGACTCCAGTGACATAAACTCTATTTGATCCTCCCCCATCTGTTAAGACACCATTGCCAAGGGTCAAATATTCAACCCATAAATTATTTGATAATAAGGTTGTTGTATTTCCATCTGTCGCACAAGTTAAATTATTAAATCCATGATCCCAAGCATCTGTATCATATTGTTTCAACTGTCCTGTTCCGCTTAAAACAACAGTACCTGTCCCTTTATTCCAGGTCCCTTGAACCGAATCCCAACTACCTTCAACAGTAACAGATGAATTTCCAGAAGTAACTTCACCTGCAGAAGCGATCACAAAATCCCCGCCAACAGAAACAAACTGGTCATTCAAGTTAACACCATCTACTGAATCAGAAGCAGTAACAGTAATACTATTGGACGTAATAAGCGCATCGGATAATGACCAGCCTCCGCTGTCGCCACCGCCATCATTGAATACAAGGTCATAGAAAGATTTACCATCCGAAGTGATCGTGTTTCCTGTTACTGCAGAATCAAAGGTCACTGTTGAATCATCGATCGTAAATGTTCCGCCCGTCATATCCCATGAACCGCCGGCAGCGATAGTAGTCCTGTCGCCTTCTACATCATCCGTCACATCAAGCGTACCGTTGATATCAATGATCCCGCCGATATCAAGGTCATAACCGTTAGTCCTTAATGTATCGCTGTAATTAATAGTTAGCGTGTCAGCAATCAGGTCGCTGGCAAGGTCTGTTATCTCCGGTGAGCCTCCGATGACAAGATTACCGATGTTTGTTGAACCGATCCCATCAGTATATGTAAGGTTACCGTCAAAATTAAGCGTTCCTGCACCTTTAGTATAAGTTCCACCCGTCAATGTAAAATTACCTGCAACTTTGACATCAACATCATTGGTATCAAGATCCAAGATGCCGTCAACAAGTACAAAGTTACCATTAATATCCATATCATCTACCGGTTGATATGTTGCTGTACCCCCGGCGTCATTAATAGTAAAATTATTAAATGCTTGGCCTCCGGAGGTAATAGTCTTAGTCCCTGATGTTGCATTGAAATTAACAGACCCTGTTCCAGCGTTGACAACACCACTTGTAAATGTCCAGTCACCATTAACATTGAGAGTGTATGAACCAAAACTCAGCTGTCCACCAGATATTGTGATATTGCCAACTGATTGATTAAGTAATAAAGTAATAGTGTTCCCGTCAATAACAGCAACATCATTAGCCCCGGGATAATCAACACCTTCCTGATTACCAGGATTACCCCATTGCGCGCCTCTATCCCACCTTCCAGTTGCCGCGTCATTAAACAAACTGCTAAATATCCAGTTGTCATTGTTCCCGTTATTAAGTGAAAAAACTGCAGTAATCGAAGCATTTGTAGACTCGGAATCCTGAAGATCTGCATATCGCACGCTTGCATTAGCAGTTGGTGTATTTATCGTCCATTGAACATCCGGAGTTGTAGAACTTAGGTCAACAAGAGTGCCGCTTGCCTGTCCATCGACTGTAAATGCATTTGATACTGTGTTTGTTGTACCTGCCTGCCAGTCAACCTGCTTGCTTGGAGTATCTATCAATAGATCATAGAATGTCGTGCCACCATAAACAGTAGTAACCTTAGCCGCATCATCAAATTCAACCGTACCTGTTCCTGATGTGAATGTTCCTAGATCATTCATGATCCATTTACCGGCAACATTAACCTTATTACCACTAGGCTGAAGATCACCATCTGTAATTGTTAGGTCATTATCCACATTTAAGGCATCAACCAAAACAATATCATCCGTTGCCCCAGCGCCATCTGTATTGTTAATGACCAGATCATAGAAAGTCATTCCACCGGAAGTGATATTCTGATCACCAGAGGTGCTGTCAAATGTGACTGATGAAGTGCTTGGAGTAAAAATTCCTGAATTTGTCCAGTTACCACTTACATTAAAATTTATGTCTGTCGCATTAATTTCATTTTCAAATCCATGATCGGAACCGTAAATCAAGACTGTCCCAACTGTTACAATAGAAGTTGAGGCACTATCATTTCTAAGCACTCCTATATTAGTTCCCCCATTTCCAATACTTAAATTACTTGTAACTTCAAGATCATTACCATTTAGATCCAAAGAAAAGCTTCCATCTGAACCATTTTCACTAATAAAAAAACTCCCATTAATTTTCACATCCCCGCCAATATACGTCAACGTACCCTCTGTCTCCTCTTTCAATGATACTGAAGGATAAAATTGAGACGCTGGTAGAGTAACGCCGTTCTGGTAACTGCTCCATATATTTATTATGCTTAATTCTGTTAAATCTGAAGTTGCTTGCAATGAAAATGGTGTCGGCCCAGCATTACCAGACCATAAAGATATAGATTGATCAGCAATTGATGTATTATTACCCATAGTCATAACACCTTCATCTATATACATTGTATTTAGCAATGTTATATCAACATTGTCATTAATAGTAACATTGTAAAAAGCCCCATTTATTGCTAACGTTGTATTAGATTTAATAGTCGCATCATTGGTAAAATAAACCGTAGAACTTCCTCCTGTAAAAGCTCCACCCGAGGAATCCCAATTACCACTAACATTAATCGTTGAATTTGATGCCGTAACTTCACCCGCAGTTGCAATCGTAAAATTTGTACCAACCGTAAGATCAAAACCATCTAAGTTAACACCATCAGTTGAATCAGAAGCTGTTACTGTCATGCTATTTGATGTAATAAGAGCGTCAGTAAGCGTCCAGCCTCCACTATCCCCACCGCCATCATTGAACACAAGATCATAGAAAGATTGTCCATCAGAAGTAATTGTGTTGCCTGTTACTGCAGAATCAAAAGTGACCGTTGAATCATCGATCGTAAAAGTTCCGCCGGTCATATCCCATGAACCGCCGGCTGCGATAGTAGTCCTGTCTCCCTCAACATCATCCGTCGCATCAAGCGTTCCGTTGATATCAATAATTCCTGCAATATCAAGGTCATAACCGTGTGTATTTAGTTGATCGCTGTAGTTGATCGTCAAAGTGCTTGCAGTTAAATCTGATGCTAAGTCTGTTATTTCAGGTGAACCGCCAATTACGAGATTACCAATATCAACCGAACCAATGGCATCATTAAAAGTCAGATCTCCGTCAAAATTAACAGTCCCGTCACCTTTAGTAAATGTTCCACCTGAGAGAATAAACGTAGTTGCAACATGCATGACCGGGTCATTCGTTGCAAGGTCAAATGTACCATCAACAAGAGTAAAACCACCATTAATATCCAAAGTATCCACCGGTTGATATATTACATTTGTCGCATTGATCGTAAAATTATTGAAAGTCTGAGCATTAGAAGCAATTGTTTTGGTACCTGATGATGCATTAAAAAGCACCGAACCTGATCCAGCAGTAAGGACCCCTCCACTTGAAAGCGTCCAGTTCCCATCGGCATTAAGAGTATACGAGCTTAAGCTAAGCCTTCCTGATCCACCTATCGTAATATCTCCAACAGATTGATCAGCTGTTAGAGTAACTACAATACCGTCAATAGTCGTAACATCCCCAGACCCCGGATAATCAAGCCCTTCAACACTTCCCGCATTACCCCAAGTTGCACCGACATTCCAATCTCCTGCCACAGCATCATTAAAGATATTCAGGAATGTCCAATTGTCATTGTTCCCATTGTTCAATGAATTTGAAGCAATGATCGAAGCAATAGAAGATTCAGAGTCAATAACATCAGCATATTGCACACTTGCATTAGAAACAGGAGTATTAATAGTCCATTGAGTTCCGGGTGTTGTAGAATTAAGATCTACTAAAGTTGCCGTACTTTGCCCATCTACAGTAAAGGCATTTGAAACAGTTGTTGTCGTCCCAACCTCAAAATCCACGCGCTTGCTAGCAGTTCGGATAAGTAAATTATTGAAAGCGGTTGAACCGGTAACAACTGCTGTCTTTGACGAATCATCGAACTCTACCGAACTTGTTCCAGCCGTAAAAGTACCTGCCGAATACATATTCCAGGAACCACCTACACTGATATCATAAGATCCACCATTAAGATCTCCATCTATGACTGTTATTCCATTATCAACATTAAGATCATCCAAAATATTAACATCATCACTACCTGAAACTGCTGTATTGTTTATTACCAGATCATAAAAAGTATAGCTATTCGTCGTAATATTCTGGTCAGCAGCTGAACCATCCAAAGTAACGCTGGACATTTCAGCAATAAAATTTCCACCCGTAGCATCCCAATCGCCACCACCTGCAATCGTCGTTCCGTCTCCCTCAACATCATCTGTCGCATCAAGCGTACCGTTGATATCAATGATCCCTGCGATATCAAGGTCATAACCATTTGTGTTTAATTGATCGCTGTAATTGATAGTCAGGGTGTCTGCAACTAGGTCGCTTGCAAGATCTGTTGTTTCAGGTGAACCACCGATAACAAGATTACCGATATTCACAGAACCGACAGCATCTCTATAGGTAAGGTCACCATCAAAGTTGATGGTTCCCGCACCTTTGGTAAATGTTCCGCCTGTAAGCGTAAAATCACCCGCAACCTTAACATCCACATCATTCGTATTTAGGTCTAGAGTACCGTTAACAAGGACAAAATCGCCATTGATATCCATATTATCTACAGGCTGATATATCGCGCCTGAAGCGGCACTGTTGATCGTAACATTGTAAAATGTCTGGTTACCTGAGGTGATCGTCTTTGTTCCTGATGGAGCATTAAAATTGATCGATCCCGTAGTATAACTAAGCACTCCGCTGGTAAATGTCCAATTACCATCTACATTGAGAGTAAAAGAATCCAAATCAAGCTCGCCTCCATCTATCGTAATATCTCCTACTGAAGCATCTGCGGTAAGCGTTACCGTTCCAGCATCAATAGTGACAACATCACCTGCCCCTGGATAATCTATTCGTTCAACATTGCCAACATTTCCCCAAGTAGCACCGGCATTCCAATTACCACCACCAGCATCATCATTAAAATTATTTAGAAAAGTCCAGTTTTCATTATTTCCATTATTTAGCGAATATGAAGCAACTATTGAAGCAATTGCAGATTCGGAGTCAATAACATCGGCAAATTGCACGCTTGCATTGGCAACAGGAGTATTGATCGTCCATTGAGTTCCGGGTGTTGTAGAATTAAGGTCAACCAAGGTCGCCGAAGCCTGGCCGTCAACTGTGAATGCATTTGATACTGTGTTGGTAGTCCCAACCTCAAAATCCACACGTTTGCTGGGTGTTCGGATTAGAAGATTGTTGAACGCGGTTGATCCATAAATAACTGAGATCTTCGATGAGTCATCAAATTCTACGGAACTTGTTCCTGCAGTAAAAGTACCAGCTGAATACATATTCCAGGAACCGCCTACATTGATATCATAAGATCCGCCGTTTAGATCGCCATCTATGATTGCTATTCCATTATCAACATTAATATTGTCCAAAAGATTAACATCATCACTTCCTGAAGTTGCTGTATTATTTATTACCAGGTCATAGAATGTATAGCCGCTTGTCGTTATATTCTGGTCAGCAGCAGAGCCATCCAAAGTAACACTGGACATTTCAGCAATAAAATTGCCACCCGTTGCATCCCAATCGCCTTCAAAATTAATAGTAGTACCATCACCCTCAACATCATCTGTCGCATCAAAAGTACCATTAATATCAATTATTCCTCCAATATCAAGGTCATAACCGTGTGTATTTAATGTATCGCTGTAGTTAACGGTAAGCGTGTCTGCAACAAGGTCTGTTGCCATATCTGTGACTTCTGGTGAACCGCCGATAACAAGATTTCCTATATTGGTAGAACCGATAGCATCTGTGTAGGTTAGATCTCCATCGAAATTGATGGTACCAGCGCCCTTGGTCAATGTCCCACCTGTAAGCGTAAAATCTCCTGCAACTTTTATATCAGGGTTGTTTGCTGAAAGGTCAAAGATACCATCAACAAGAACAAAGTTCCCATTGATATCCATGTTATCGGAAGGTTGATATGTAGCAGAACCTCCGGCATCATCAATTGTCAGATTATAAAATGTTTGCCCACCGGATGTAATTGTCTTTGTCCCTGATGCAGCATTAAAGTTAACTGAACCGGTTGAAAAATCAACCGTACCGCTTGAATATGTCCAGTTACCATCGACATTAAGGGTATTTGAACCAAAACTGAGCTGGCCTCCGGATATTGTAATATCCCCGATTGACGCTTCTGCCGTTAAAGTAACTGTACCTACATCAATAGTAACAATATCTCCCTGACCAGGATAATCAACCCCCTCAGTACTTCCTGCATTACCCCAGGTAACACCAGAGCTCCAATCCCCTGCTGCTGAATCTTCAAAAACAGCTGGTGGATCATTACATATTAAAGTTGCATAATCATAGTAATCAAGATCTCCTGTCCCATGACATCGAATATTATATTCCCCTGAACTAACGCAAACTATATTTCTAGTTAAGCTTATCATTGCTCCTGAACATGTATCCCCATTACAATCTATATCAGTATCATCAGCCGGAATTGTCGCATAACCCCCTGATGTTTCATCTTCCGCAGCAATCGTACATTGGGTCCCATCAGATGCACAGATAACTTCAACACTTTCTCCGACATTAGCACTATAAGTAGCAGAATTTGAACTAATTGTAGTACAAGGAATTGCAACCGGAGGGGGATCCGTCCATTTTTTCTTTTCAACAACCTTTCTGCCTTCTAAATTCTCAACAGTAATCTCCGTCACATATTCTTTTTCAATCGTGTCATGAACAAGCCATTGCCCCTTCCATTTTCCATCAAATCCATCACCTTGAATCAATTCCAGATCTACAACATCCACACCTTTTTCATGAGGAAATGTTGCTTTTATGGACGAAATACCTACCTCATCTTTTACAGAAACTCCCACTTGCATTGTATCTCCGGGATGTACATCCAGAGGAAAAAGATACCCATTTTCAATGAAAGGCTCTCCTTTTTTTGGCGTTGGAAGGTCTAATGGATAAGATTCAGGATATCTTTGCTGAGCCCATCTATACCAGATCTCTCCTATAATCTGATTGTCTAGGGTACTCATTTCAAAATCCTTATCATCATCGATACTTTTCTGCAATGCTTTTTCCTCTTCTGATTGTTCAACGACAACCTGCTCCGCAATGATAAATTCTACATTATATATATATTCGTCATAAATTTTAGATTTCAAGATAACATTGTCGAAAACATGATTTAATGTCTTATAAAATGCTTTTACATACTCATAGTTACCTCCAATTGCCCATAATCGGATGATCCCTCGTTGTTTGAGCCTCTTCTTAAGGATTTGAAAATACTCAATGGAATAAAATGAAGAAACCGTATCAAGGATTGGAATATTGAGATCGATATTTATGAAATCGTATTGGCTTTTATCCTCTGCCAAAAAATGTTGAACATCATCAATAATAATTTGAGATCTTGGATCAGTAAGTAAAGAATCATTTTTAAAATAGCCCAATGTTTCTTTAAGAACCGAATTGATATCTATAGTTTTTAACTGGGAAACATTTTCATTTTTTAAAATGGAATGAGCAGAATAACCACACCCCAATCCGACATCCAAAACGTCACTGCCTTTTGGGATTTTATTTAGGATTATTGAAATATTCTTCTGCGTCAAGGGGTATGAGGGAGAACATTGCAAGATCTCTTCAATATAAAGTTCTGGATATCCACTATCGCCTTTTGAAACAATTACTTTTCCAAATTCGGAATCTTTCTTGAATAACACATTCTTTTTGTCTGCACTAGCATAAGGAGATACAAATATGAGAGTGGAAAAAAAGAACAGAATTAATATTCTTATTATTAATTGTGACGATATGTTTTTCAATTTTACTTTATTTTATTAAATAATATTAATATTTTTAGAATTATGCATAAATTTATTAATAAAAAATAAGAATGTTTAGAAAAATTATTAACTTTTTTTCAATTTAATTTTTTGTTCGTGAAAAATATTATTTGGAATGAAAATCATTTGGATTCTTTAAGTTACAACCGTGAATAAAGTTTAAAAACGCTCTTTTTGCATGACTTTTTAGATAGCAATAACAATATATAAATTGTAATAGTTTTATTACTAATTAAGGGCTAACTCAAGTGATTTTTGAATTATTTTAGTGCTTATTTTGATAGATTTTTGTTAGACGGGAGAATTGAAAGGATTGGATGAAAAATTACAAAATTGCAAGAACAAGGGGGCAGGTTCCTTTCCCTTGTTCCTTTAAATTTTTTTAATTCGGGAGATCATTTCCTTGTAGACTTTTTCATCACGACGCATACCAATTTTCAAGACCAAAACAAGGATTTCCTTGTCTTCAATACGATACACAACACGATAATCAGAAATTCTTAGTTTCCAAAATCCTTTAAGTTGATATTTTAAGGGTAAACCACAATCTTTGGGTGAAAAACTGAGTTTTTTATAGATAGTCTTGATAATTTTCGATCTATCTTTTTGAGGGATTTTCTTGAGATCTTCTTCAACGACTAGTTTATGTATCCGTATTTTCCACATACTATTTTAGAAGTTCTTCAATGGCTATATAATCGTCATCTTTGCTACCTTCCAAGCGCATTTTTGCTATAGTTCCCAAAACAATATCTTCTGCAATATCTACAACCTCCTGCATATGATCAAATTCTTCCGAAGACATTATGACTGCCTGGGGCTTGTGACGCTTCTCTATTATTACCAAGCCTTTACGTGCCTTTTCGAGTATCTTATCAATACCTTTTCGCAATTCAGATACACCTACTAATATTGTATCTTGCTTTATGTCTATCATTTATCCCTCCAAATTTCATCAATAATGATCAAATAAAGAATAACATTTGGCTATTCAATTGTCAATCTAATTGTCAATTTACTTGCCAATAATAGGGGACTCCGTACCCTATTATTGAAAATCAAAGCTTGGAGTGCAGTAATAGTTTGTGCCGTTGTAGTAACAGGATACAATGTCTACGTCAGCCATTCCGCTGGATAAAGCTGGTGGAGAACCGCCAGGCCATTTGATATCGGCATCCCATGTCGTAACATTACGCCCGCCGGTTCCATCTTGTATTATTCTTAGCAAGAAATTGGCAACCCCTGCTGCAGGATTTGTAAAATTGACTGTAGAGTTATCATTATCAAGCGTAATAACCTGTTTATTACCGTTACCCCAATCTACAGTATATGGATTAGCAGCTCCTGCACTATATTCATTTGAATAAACTATAGTATTATTGACTTCGAGCCTTTCATTTGGAGATGGAGTCCCGATACCAACATTTCCATCTAAAATTATCAGGTCGCCAGAGCCGCTCTCCTGCGTTTTGATAACCAGGTCATTTTCCGTTGAATCATAATAAATAGAAGCTTCCTGATTCTCTCCTAAATACAATTTTGAATCATCGGCATCGATAGAGATATTTCCATCCGTGATCAAATTCTCATCTGTAAAATTAATTGTCCCTGTTGCGACAAGGTCCAGATCCGAGCCATCATAATATATCGAAGCATCCTGAGACTTGCCAAAATAAAGCGTTGAATTATCATTGCCTAAAGAGATACTTCCAACTGTGATCAAATTTTCATCAGTAAAATCTATGCTTCCGGTCGCTGCAAAATTCAAGTTTGAGCCGTCATAATAAAGAGAAGCGTCATCCGATGCGCCTAAATACAGCTTTTGTGAATTGCTGTCTATCGTTACACTACCTGTTGCGATGAGAAGGTTGCCTGTAAAAAGCGAATCGCCTGCAGCATTAACAGCATAACTTCCGTCTGATAAAGTGACTGTATTGACACCATCAGAAAAATATCCTGCTCCTACGTCAACTGCTAGGCCCTGCTGATCTACTAATACAGCAGTAAAAGTACCATCTGTAACATAAACACCAGGATAATTAGCGGATTGACTAATAGATAAACCATAATCTTCGTTAACAGTCGTATCTATGGATACCGCTCCACTAAAATCTCCTGCGATCGATCCAGCATCATTTCCTAAGATCGCCTTATAAGTTGAGCCGAATGTTCCCATGCCTGTAGTAATTAGGTTTTCATTGTCAAAAATAATGTTACCGCCTGCCGCTGTTATATAAGTATTTCCCGTTGCATTAATAAATGCCGTGTTAGTGCCGTCGTGGTAGATCGATGCATCATTGCTTGCACCAAAATAAAGTTTTTCATTAT
>Ga0209417_1002437_pt1 | contig 28494 bp, 20 predicted proteins | sample RifGroF2_FD_184002 | JGI IMG/M metagenome (GOLD analysis project Ga0209417, IMG submission 184002) | Groundwater microbial communities from Rifle, Colorado, USA - Groundwater F2 (SPAdes) (version 2) | ecosystem: Environmental > Aquatic > Deep subsurface > Groundwater | place: Rifle, Colorado... | reverse complement strand
AATGGGGGTTGGGGGTAGTGTGCCCAAAATCGGCCCTAACGTCAGAAATGCACTCGCCGGTCACATTTTTCCTTCTCACAATGCCCCGCAGTCGCAGACTGCGGGGCATTGTGAGAAATGCGGGTTAGCCCGCCGCCCCCGGACCGCGCAATCCCGATTGGGTTTGAACGCGTATCCCGGCACGGCCGCAGGAAACGCATAACTGGGGGTAAAGCCGGCCCGCGGCCGTTGGAGGCGGGATGGGGTCGTCCCGACTCCATTTCGCAAGCCTTCGTGCTTCCGCCCGACGGCATCTTTATCGCACCGCCCGAATGCGGTAGAACGCGTCCCCGGGCTCTTCGGGCAGGCTCAGGCTGTTCGTGATGGGCGTGGGCGGTTCATTGGTGGCCAGGGTTTTCCAATCGTTGGAAAACAGGTTGTCCGACTTTTCCAAGTATTGGAAAACGCCGGAGCCGCCGCTCCAATGGAGCTGGCCGTTGGCCAGTCCATGAAGCCGCAGGTAGGAATCGCGGTTGGTCGGGCTGGTGTCCGCCGGATATTCGGCGCCGGTCGGTATGCCGTCGCCGTCCGGATCGTTGGCGGCTGCCGCTTCGAACTGGTTGGTCCAGCCAAACTGGGCCAGCCACCACTCGGGGGTCCCGAAATTCGTGGTCCGGTTCTCGGCGAAATTCGCCGTGACCTGCCAGGGCTGGGTCATGACCAGGGGCAACGGGTTGGTGTTGCCGTCGATCTCGCCGGTCCATCGATCGAAGCGGTAATGGCGTTCGGCTGCCGCGGAAACGATCACCGGGGTCCCGAGCCCATACCAGCCGGTGCTGCTGCCGATGACCGAGCCATGAGCGGCCGCGGCATGCGTAAAGAGATAATTGGTCCGCCACAGCCAGGAGAGGACGGCATGGTTCGTGTGCGCCATGCTGAATGCCGTGGTGGTTCCCGACGCGGGGTTGTTGCCGGTCATGACCCATCCCATGCAAACGTATTGGGTGCGGTCCTGGGTGTCCGGGCTGGTTACGCGATTGGTTACGATCGAGGCGAACTGATTGGTGTGCAGGCCCGTCGGCGGGTTGGGATTTCCGTGCGGCGATTGAATGGCGAGCGTGAGCTGATCGTGCTCGAAGATCGCGGTGACTCCAATGGCCTGGTTCAGCGTCAGGAGCAGGGGATTCGACAGGGCATTGGAGGCCGGCGCGCCCAGCCAGCCGGCAAAACGGAAGTTCTCGTCGGGCAGCGCCCAGACGAGCACGGAGGCGCCCAACGCGTACCAGCCATTTTCGCTGCCGGAAACGAGGCCGTTTGCCGACGCCATCTTCGAGAAATATACATTGCTGTTCCAGAGCCAGTGGACGCTCGAATCCTGCGTGAGCGTGAAGATCGTGCTGGTGTCGGTTCCGGAGGCGGGTGCGTCGCCGGTTCCCGTCCACCCGATGTAGACGTACTGCGTGCGCGCCGTTTCGATGAACGGATTGGTGAGTACGCACGTCGCCGGCAGGCCTTCCGGCAACCAGTGAACGCCCACGGCGGGCGTCGATTGGCCTTTGGCCGAAAGGAGCGTGAGCTGCCGCAGCCGGTTGCCGCGAACGATCACGTCGTCCAGATTCCAGCCGGGATAGGTCTCCGACTCGTCGGTGGCGCCCATGACCCAGCGGAAGCGTACGCTGGAGTTTGTCGCCAGGCTGTTGGGGATGGACAACGTCATCGTGGTCCAGTTGGCGTCCGCGATGCTCTTGCCTTGGTGGCGCCACAGTTCCGTCCAGTTTTGGCCGTCCGTGCTGCTCTCGATGCCGGCATGGTCGTAGGCGGCGCTTTCAAGGCCCAGCCAGCGCTGAAAATCCAGTTCCAGATTGATCCAGCGCGACAAATCAAGCGGCGGCGTGGTCAGGCAGCGGCGAGGCAAATCGTTGCTGTAGTCGCCGGCCAGATTGTAGCCGTAGACATTGGTCCCGGTGAAGCCGGCTGCCGGATCGTGATTATGACTGCCGGCGCCCAGCGGTGCGCCAAAGGCCCACTCGCCCTGTCCGCTCCAGCCGGGATCGGCGTTCATGTCGTACGAAACGATATTTGTGCGGGGCGGCAACACCAGCAGGTCGATGCGCCGGCTTTCGACCACTCCGGCGGTGCGATTGGAGAAGAGGATCGTTCCCTGGTAAGCATTCAAGGCCAGGCTTTGCGCGTTGGTGTTGATCGACGCACCGATCGCCTGCGAGGCTCCCGCTGCCAGGGTTCCCGTCGTGGAACTCAAATTGAGCCAGGCCGGGATCGCGGCCGCCGTCCAATCCAGGGAATCCATGCCCAGGTTGCTGACGGTAAACAGCACGGAAGTGGGGGCGAAAGGCCCGCCGATGCAGCCGGAGACGTGTTGCGCATCGGCCGGCAGAACGGCGAAGTCGCTGCTGGCCAGGCGAAGCGTCACGGGCAGGTGCGCGAGCGGATTGACAAAGCTGCCGGTAAACGTCAGCCATGCCTGACTGACGGCCGGCGGCGGCGAGGTCAGCAAGTGGGCGTCGAAGATCACCTCGAACGATTGCAGGCCGCCCGGTGCGACAGAAATCGCATTCGAATTTGCGAGGCACCAAGCCACATTGGCGGGCGAAGCTGCGGTTACCGCGATGGAGCAGGAGATCGCCAAGGGTCCTGAATTGCTGAAGACCACCCAATTGGTAACCCGCCCTCCGGCCAGGACCACGCGATCGAGGGCGGTGGGTTGATATGTCAGCCGCGAGCCGGTCAATTCGAAATTCTGGGTCGCTATCAAGCCGTCGGCAGAAAGCGCCAGATGCGCCAGCCCTGTTGTGTAATGGGCCTCGGCGACTGTCACGGCGAAGTCCCAGCCGCCGGCCGGCAGGGTCAGGGCATAGAGGCCGTTGGTGTCGGTGGTCATGGACCAATTGGTCACGCCGTTGTCGATGGTGACTAGCGCGCCGGCGATGGGCAGCGTCGAATACTCATCGATGATTCGGCCGGTCAGGCGGGCGGCGGCGGCGCGGCCGTCGAGTGCGACTTCCGCCCCGGGCGTGAAGTTGTCGTTATTCACGATGAGTACGTTGTCCGTGTTGGTGACGGCGGTCTCCGGCGCGTACAGCACGGAGAAGGTCATGCTTTCGTTGGGCGCGAGGGTCGCGGGCAGGGACGGAAGGTTGGTGAGAGAGAAATAATTCATCGCGAGCCCGGAGGCCATCGGTTCGAGATCGTTCGGGAAGGCCGGAGCGGGGGGCGGCAATTTGCCGGAGTCCGTGCCGCCGAGTTCGCTGTCGGGTTGCGCGAGGCCGTTGAAATACAGTTGCTTGCGGCCGACGCCCAGGATGCGCGGTTGCGGCCGGGTCACCTTGACTTCATCGAAGTAGTAGGTGGTGGGGTTGTCGGCCGTGCTGTAGCCGCCTATCGTGACATGGCCATTGGTCAGCGTGCTGTCGGCGCCTTCCCAAATCATCGTGCCATTGACGACGAAGCGCAGTTGGTTGTCGTTGGCGGTGACGATCATGCGATTGGTGCTGGTGTTGATGCTGGAGCTGAACGACCAGCCTTGCAGGGCGGTGGCCTCGCCGTCGGCAATTCGGAAAACGGAAAAATTCCGATTCCCCGACAATTGGAAAAGATAACCGGACCCGACATTGGCCGTGGGGTCAAAATCTGAAGAGGCGCGCAAGGCGACGCTTTGAGCCAAGCCCCAATTGCCGGACCGACGCATGAGCGCTTCCACGGAAAGGTCGGACCATGTGCGCGGCGTATAGGTGGAAATCATATAGCGCGTCGAGGTGGCGGCGGCTCGATAAGCTCCATTGGTGACCGACCAATCTTCCGCGAACGTGGGCTGCCAGCCTGCGGCATCCGTATCGAAGGAGGATTGGTAGTAGCCGAGGCGAATGGCGGAGATGACCAGGTCGCGATTGTTTTCGCCCGTGTTGCGCACGGTGATGTGCTCGAGGCGCGGCGCGCTGCCGGTGACTACGCCAAAGGGCATGTAGAGATCGTTGGTCGGCGGAATCGAATCGTAAACGCCAATCCGGCCCGTCACCTCGATGACCGTCACGGTGACGGCTCGGATGAGGGCCACGCCGGTTTGCAAATTGGAAAAGACAATCGGGTCCGCGTAAACGCCGGGAACGGTCAGGGCATTGGTCAAAAGCGTTGCCGTTATCCCGACGCTCGATTCGGCTTGAAGAGTTCCGCCGGTGGAGGAAAGTTCCAGCCACGGAGCCGTGACCGAAGCCGCCCAGGCCACCGCATGATCGGACTCATTTCCCAGCAGGAAAGAAGCGTCGGCCGGCGTGAAGGGGCCGCCTTCGAGGCCGCTGGCCGTAATGTTCGAAGTCGGCGACAGGCTCAGGGGTTCGTACAAAACCAACGTAACCGGACGGATCACCCGGTCGGCGCCGGCGCTGTTGGAGAAGACGAGCGATCCTTCATACGCTCCAGGAGCTTGATCCGGTGCGGAAGCGCTCGCCCGGGCTGTGACCAACACGGCGCCGCCTGCTGCCAGAACGCCGTTCGCCGGCTGCGTCTCGAACCAGACCGCATCGCATGAGGCCGTCCAGGCGATTTCTGCCAGGGTAGTGTTGGTCAGCCGGTAGGTTTTGGTTTGTTCCAAGGCCTCCCCGGCATAGCCGTTCATGTCCAGCCCCGTCAGGGGGATGGCCTGGAGCGCGCCTTCTTCGATCGGGGCGCCGCGCACCGCGACATCGTCCACTTCCCACCAGTAATCGTAATTCCCGGTGTAATGGAATCGGAACATGACGTTGCTCTGGTCGGCGGCAGGCGCCTCCAGCACGATATGGGTCGGGCCCCTCAACGCGTCCGATTTCTGCCACAAGGTTTCCCATGGGCCGGCGGCGCCGTTGGTGCTGAGGTCCACGGCGGCGACTTCGGCGCCGCTATAGATTCGATAATCGTTTCTGAAACTTAGTTGGATGTCCGTTTTCCCGGTCAAATCCAGCCGCGGCGTCAGCAACTGGGTGTCCATCGGCACTTCGCCGGCGCAGTCGGAATCCGCGATCGCAAACCCGCCGTCGCCGCCGGTCAGGTTGGCGCGGTCGCAGGGATTGCCGAACGACCAGCCGTCGCCTTCGATCGACCAGCCGTCGGGTTGACCGGCCTGGAAGTTCCAATTGGTCAACGCCGGCGGCGTCCTGGGCGACACCGCCAGACGGCCGGAGCGTTCCACAAAATCTTGGTCGTTGGTTGTGGTCCACGCTATCGTCACGGCGTCGGAATAGACGCCCGGCGCGAGAAAATCGGCGGAGTAATGCAAGCGCCAAATCAGTGCGGTGGTTCCGCCGGCCGACAAGACGCCGCCGGTGGCGGACAAAGTCAGCCACTCCGTCCGGTTGGAAGCGGCCCACGCCACCTCCGTCAGGCACCCGTTGCTTAAGGCGTAGATTCCAACGGGAGGCGCGAAAGCGCCGCCCTCTGGGCCCGAGGCCGTGATCCCGGCGTCCGGCGTCACCTGCAACGGAATGGGATTGAGCGCGAAATGGACCGCGGTGGTTTCGTTCAGATTCACTTCAAAAGGCGTGGACGTGGCGGCATAGTAGCCTGGCGAGGAGACCACTAGGGTCATGGCGCCCGTGGGCGCCGCCGTTTCGAACTGGCCCTGCTCATCGGTGAATCGCAGCCAGCCGTTGGAGAACTCCAACTGCGCATTAGGAATTCCCGCTCCGGTTAACGCATTGCTGACGCTGCACGCGACCGAGCCCAGTTGCAGATCGCTGATTCTAAAACTTCCGATCCGCGTATGCCAGTCCCAGGACCCTTCGGTGTATTGGCTCACATACCAGAACGTCGTATCGTCCACCGGGTCCACGCACAGCGCCGAGTAATCGCCCCAGCGATTGACGCCGGTTTGGGAGGCGGCGCCGGCGAAGAGGGTCGCCTCGCCCAGGTACAGCCCGTTGCTGGGATCGTCCGCGCGCCGCCCGGCATAACGAATCGAGGGGTAAACGCTGGTGCTGGAGACGCTGTAGCCCACGGCCATATTGCCCTGCCCGTCCAGCGCCGCGCTGCCCATCCAGCGGTTTTCGGCGTCCGGCGCGAAGGTGGCCTGCTCCTGCACCGTGAAAGCGCCGTCCGGCAGGGCGCGGCGAAGTTCGTAATAACGCATCCCGGCCTGGTTGTCGTTGCCGACATTCACCGCATGGCTGCTGACCAACGATTCGTAAGCGCCGAAATTCCGGTATTGCAGGCGGAACAGCAGCCGGTCGCCCATGGGATCCAGGCGCTGGCTGACGCCGGGTTGCCGGATGGTGTTGCGATCGTTAGGGAACAAGGAATTGAAGCTCGCCACCTCGTTGGTGTAATTCGGTTGCCCGTCATTTCCGAACGTGGAATTCTCGGGATGCGCCCAATCCACGTGGAATGCCCAAACATAGAGGGCATCGAAGGGATTCAAGGCCTCGTCATCCATCATCGCAAAATAGTTCGGTGCGTTGGAGGGCGGCGGCGTGCCGTCCAGGTCGGATGGCAGCAAGCTGGAGTAGGTTGAGTTGACTAGACCCAAGTCGATATATTGGTACGTGGCGGACGCATCGCCCGCCAGCATCTTGGCGCGATCGAACGCAAACACCCCGACGCCGCCCCACGAGTCATTGGGATTAAATTGATTGTCGCTCATGTAATAGCCGTCCGGCCACACGCCGAACTTGGGATAATCGTTCATTTTGTCGTTGGGCATCACGAAGTCATAGAGAAACCACGGGCCGGTCGGGTCCGGGGTCTGGGAAATCGCGATCGCCTCGTGGCAGGGCGTGACGCTCACAATGAACTGGCTGAGCAGCCAGCGATTGGCCAACGGGTCATACAGCACGATCGGATCTCCGCTATCCGTGGTGGACGCGGGCGGCGGAAAACCGGCTGCGGCAAAGAGCTCGCTCATGAGCATCGGGGCGATCAGATTCGTGCCGGTCGCCTTGTCGTAAACGCAGAAATGCATGTTGACCATTTCCACGTAGTGGTTTGGTCCCACATCGCCGCAAGTATCCGGCGGCGCGACGCCATCGAGGTTGCCAATGCCCTCGAACGTCATGAGCGGCTCGGGCATCGCCCCCCGGGGCGCCGAGCGTTGAAGCGCGGCGTCGGCCGTAATCCTGGCCGTGCGGCGGGGGAGGGCTTTCGCTGGCCGGTCTCCGCGCGGTATTTCGCGAAGGGTAGGGGATTGAATCGTGCGTCGTTCCTGAGTTGTTGGAATATCCCTCAAAGCCGGCGACCGCCCAAACTGGGCGGCCGGCCTCACCACCGGAGTCACGGCCCGCTGGCCGGCAGCCCCCCAAGCCACGGCCGAAGCCCCGTACAGAATGAGGGCCATCAAACAACAGTTCAGGAACGGAGTTTTATTCATCGGGGAGCCTCTTGATTATTTCTTGCGGCAACGCATTGCATACGTCTTCATCCTGTTGACTTTTGTCCGGGAAAACAAGCTTCTTCCGGAAGACCTGCATAACCACATGGGAATCATGGCTTGCGAGCCAAGGATAGGGGGGGTATATGTAGAGCAGGAATGGGGGGGGCCGTGAAATATACAGACGACTACATCGCAAAATATCGGATATGGGCCAAGGAAGGGAAGGTCTATCCCTTGCCTCGATGCGTCGGCTGGCCGGTGTTCCGTTCAAAAAAATTCGATTCCTATGAACAGATGAACGCGTGGAAGCGCGAGCTGCTGTTGGATGTGGCGCGCAAAGGCGGTGTTCGATGGACGAAGTGATCCAGGCCTTCAATGAAAACGGAGTGAGATACCTTCTAATTGGCGGCCAGGCCCTTCGACTGGAAGGCATGCCGCGGTTTTCGATGGATTGGGATTTTTTCTTGCCCGCCCGCGATCTGGCCAATCTTGATTTGATCAATCGAGTCTTGGGCGCTGAACTGGACATGCCGTTGGTTCCTCTTGGGTCCAAAGGCGAGAACCTCATCCAGACCTACCAAACCCGCTGGGGAATTATGCAATTCCATCTGGCGGTTGCGGGCATGGCGTCGTTCGATGAAGCGGAGAAGCGGAAAGTGATCTGCACAAATGAAAATGGAGTGCCGGTGGCTTGCCTGCACCCGGAAGACCTGCTGATTTGTAAACGAAAAGTCGGTCGTCCGCAGGATATGGCCGACATCGCTTTTCTGGAAGAGAAATTGAGCCAGTAGTCTGCCCTTCAAAAGGGATCGTATTGAACGAGCTTTGTCCTTGAACCCGTCGCGCCTTACCAGGCGCAGCTACATTTTGTCCGTCTATATCCAGGCGTCGTTCATGGGTATGGTGGGGCGAACGATCAATGGGGTTGATGGAACTTTTTCGTCCTGTAGGCATTTGCTTCAAAAAGAATAGGGTGATTCATGCGATTTTTCGTGGCGCTCTGCATCGGTTGGCTCCTTTCAGCTTCTGTTTTTGCGGATAAGTATTTTCTCGCGGACGGCGCGACGTTCGCCACGTTGGAGGCGCGAGGGCGCGCGACCCCATATCAGTTGAGTTACAGCAGCGGCGGCGAGCCGGCGCTCGATCAGGGCAACCTCGGGGTCTTCAGTCTGGCGGATGGCGATACGTTGTATCTGACCGGCTTCGAGAACAACACCGTCGAAAGCGGTGGGTCGGCGATCTTCACCGGGAGTTTCGCGCATCGCGTGCATGCCGTCGGCCAAACCCCGGGGATTTTCGCGACAAATTTTTCGACCATACTCAGTACTGGGATCACACGCCCATCCCCGGCCAGGACAATTATTATACGCGGCTGGATGTGGCGTTCTTGCAGGACGGAAACATTTACAATTACTGGCCGCCCGCCAACGCGCCGGTGAGCCGGATCGAAACGAACTTCATCACGTCTTCCTGGCAACCGGCCGTTTCCTCCCGTACGGTCAGGATCTACCTGCCCCGGCATTACGATCAAAATGCCGCCAAGCGATATCCGGTTCTTTATCTGCACGACGGGCAGAACGATTTCCGGCCCGGCGGCGCGTTTGGCTGCTGGTATGCCGAGGATGCGGCGGATCACATGATCAGCCTGGGGTTGATGCGGGAAGCGATTCTGGTCGCGGTGGACAACACCGATTCGCGGCTGCGCGAATATGTTCCGCCCGGCGACGATGCCGGTTTTGGAAACGGTTTTGCCCAACTCTATCTGAACTTCCTGGTGCAGGACGTGAAGCCTTATATCGATATCCGTTATCGCACCTTGCCGGATCAGGCCAACACGGCCGTAGCCGGTTCCTCGCTGGGCGGCTTGGTTTCCTTGTACGCCGGCCTGGCGACCAATGTCTTCGGGAAGCTCGGTTGTTTTTCCACCTCGTTCTGGGCCGGCACCAATTTCGTCAACCAGGCGATTCGCGACGGACAGCCGTCCGGATGTCGGATCTATCTCGATTGCGGAACGCTGGAGGGCAACCTGAGCATGTGGCGGCCGATGTGGGAAGCCTACAACGACCTGCTCATCGATGGTTATGCGGCCAACGACGATTTGTTCGTTCGCGCCGGTATCGGTCAGGGCCACAACGAAGCGGCTTGGGCGGCGCGCGCCCCGGAGGCCTTTGCCTATTTGCTGAATGCTCGCGACGAAGGAAATCTGCTGGCCGCCTTGGAAGCCCCGCCGGAGTTAATCCTGGTCTCCAGCAACTCGGCCCTCGCACTGCGTTTTACGGCCCTGAAAGACCTTCCCTACCGGCTGCAAATCAACAACTCGCTGCTGACGTCGGCCTGGAGCCCGATCCAAACCAATGCCTTCCAGCAAGCCATGTGGCAGCTCGCCGTCGTGAGCAGCACCAACCGTCCCGGCGTTATGGGCGTTTTCCGCATAGAGACTTCGCCCTGAGCATGGAGTGCGGGAGTAGGGGGCCGTCAGCATCTACCTTTTTTTGGAGCCGGCGTTCGCACGTGGATTCCTCGCCCCGTTCGTCACCCGATTTTTGCCATGAAGACCACATAATTTTTGCCGTATTTTTTGGCGCATTTCGGGCAGGTCGTATACCACATGTACAGTTTTTCCATGCTCAGTTTCTTGCTGTGAAGGTAAGCTTTGAAATCTTCGCTCCATTTGCCGGTGTTCTGGAATGGGCCCTCATAGACCTTGCTCAGGAACTTGCCGCTTAACGTCGCATTTTCAGCGCCCGGGATTTCCTTGTCGACCGCCAGGTAGAGATCCATGTTCCACTTGGACGTGTGGTCCGACAGGCAGAGCCCATCCGGCATCGTCGCCCCTGCGCCTTGCACCTGACAATCCAGTCGTTTCATGACGCTGCCGAAATTCATCGGCATGTAGAAAAGCGTGAATACCTTGTCCTTGACGAACCGCTTGTCTTTCCATTCAAAAATTTTCTCGTCCCACGGCGCCGGATCAAACTTCGGACAGCAATTGTTCTTATCCATTTTTTCGCTCCTTACCTTTTTTTCCTCATTCTCGAGACAATACCCTCGGCAAGCTGCATCCGTCAGCCACAAAACGCATCCGATATTTTATCGTTGTAGGCCCGGCCTCAGCGCCGGGCGTTTCTTAAGGCCGTGATGAGCTGCACCCTTAAGATGTGCCTTGATTTGGATACGCTTGACATCAAACATCACACTTCGCAGAGTGTGGTCATGACGCTGGCTCCTACTCTTTGGCGAACGTGCCGTGCTTTAGCGAATCGGAAGCGATTGTGCTTGCTGCATGTTGTGATGATGACGCCCTCCGTCAGTGTTTCAGATATCGCGAACGCCCTGCAATGGCGCTTGAACACGACAAGTCAGTATTTGCGTTCGCTGAATGCAAGGGGTTTGCTTCGCGTAAAGCGGGAGAAACGTTTTGTGCTTTATGAAGCGGCCGCGGATATCTCCATGCCTGAAACGGGCATCATACTGAAAGCTCTCAGAATTGTCCTGCGTCGTACGGACGGTTTGAATTCGGCCTTTGAAGCGTTGACCAGTTTTACTCACCCTCGTCGAATTGAATTGTTGAAGGCCATCAACCAAGGCGCGATGGATATTAAATCCATGAACGTGAAAACCGGTATTTCCAGGCCGGCGCTCGAGAGGCACCTGCGAAAACTGAAAAGACGTGGCTGTGTTGCCAGTAGCCGTGGGGCCTATCGATGTGCCTGTCCAAAGAATCTTCTTACAAAAACCCTACTGACATTGGCGCTTCAATAAAGGCTCCTATGCGACCATCACACTTCGCGAAGTGTGATGGTGTCTCCTTCGGTTCTCCAATCAAAAATGAGCGCTCTGCTTGCGAGGGCAATGGATGCGAGATGAAGAAGATTTCAGCGTTTCTGATGGAGTATTCCGTCGCCTAGGCTTCAAAGCACTTCGCCAGCCGCGGGTCGGTATTCAGAATCTTTTCGGCTTCGGGAACGCAATCGCGCGAGGAAAGCACGGTGTAGAAATCCTGCTTGATCGTCGGGGCCATCTGAAGGGCCTGTATCCACCGCGACCGGCTGAAGGGCTGCGCTTCGATGGCCCGCCAAAAGCCCGTGATGTCGAACAGCCGCGCGATGAGATCGGTGTTTTGTTTTTGCAATTGGCTTACGAGGTACGTGGCTGCGCCGACTTGCAGGCCGTGCAGCTTGGGCTTGTCGTTGATCGAATCCAACGCGTGCGAAATCAGGTGCTCGCTGCCGCTGGCGGGGCGCGAAGAGCCGCAAACTTCCATGGCCACGCCGTTCAACATCAGCGCAGTGCCGAGAAGCCGCACGCCTTCCAAGGTTCGTTCGGGACGCGCGATGAATTGGAAAACCGTGGCGTCGGAAAGCAATGCGGCAAAGTCGTCGACCAACGTGCCCTTGGCTTCAAAGGCCTGCTTCCAATCGTGCACCGCGGTGATCTTGGAGACCAGATCTCCGATGCCCGACAGCCACAGGATTTCGGGAGCTTCGAGGCAAACGCCCGTGTCAATGACCACGCCAAAAGGCATGGTCGAAGGCAGGGACTTGCGCCGGCCTTCCAGCGTCAGGCTCGATTGTGGGCTGCAAAAGCCGTCGTTGGAAAGGGACGTGGGAACGGCAATGTACGGCTGGCGGGTGAGGAACGACACATATTTGGCCACATCCAGCGCCTTGCCGCCGCCGAAGCCGATCACGGCCTTGGTGCGCGCCGGCAGGGCAGGAAAAATTTCCCGTGCCTGCTCGAAGGAGGCGTTTTTCACCGGGAGCCGCTGTAAAATCGAGATGCCTTCGCGTCGGAAGCCTTCCTCCAAGCGCCCGAGCAGCGATTCGTGAAGATCGTCGCTGAACAACAGGACCACTTCCATGAACGCATGCCGCCGCATATAGATGCCCACGCGGTCAATCGCGCCATTTTTCACCCGCACCAAAGTCGGAATCGAAATTTGCGTCCGGTTAAACATCTGAATTCTCCTTCAATAAAACTTGAGCGATCGCGCTCCAGGAATCGAACGGATGGAATCGCTCGTTTATTTTTTCCAGATGATGCGCCAGCCAGCCGCGCGCAAAACGCCGCTCGGGAGGAACCAGCATGGCGGGCTCGAAATCCGGACGTCCGTCGCCGGCAAAGGCTACGAGAGGGCTTCGCTTCAGGGCGTCGCGGACAATGGCGGCCTTGTCGATGCCGGTCTCGCGGCTGTAAAATGGCGACCAGGAGGGCGGGGCCAGGATCAAGCCCTGGTCGGGCAAAAACGTTCCGGGGTTGCCATGCACGTCGATCTGAATGCCCGCTTGGTCCAGCAGCTTGCGGATATACCAGTCGCATCCGGCCGACGCGACAATGACCTCCCAGCCCTGCCGATGAAATCGGTCGGTCACGGTTTTCAATTGCGGATCTAGTTCCATGCGGTCGACGAGATCTTCCACGACCTCCGTCTCGGCCCGGATCGATCCGAAGATGCCCGCCAGCGCTTCGAAATGCGTCAGCTTGCCGTCGACATATTCCTGCCAGTAATCGCGCGCGGCCACGGAATTCAAATCCCGCCGCGCCAAATCGAAAAAATCGTATTTCGTCATCGTCCCGTCGAAATCCGAGACGAGGATGCCGGTAAAAATCTCTTTTGCGTCCATATAGACTCCTCAGGTCGCTGCATGTTTATCAGAAGCGCGCGGCATGAACAAAGCCTTTCGCCGTTTTCCAATGATTGGAAAGTTTTGGCGTAAATATCCCAATTATTGGAAAATTTGGATGGGCCGCGTTCTTCCTGACCCGCAACATTGCGTAGCAATGCAGGCGGACGTAACGCGGCTGAAGCCCGTCTTCGGAGAAGCCGGGCCACCTTTTAACGGCAACGAACAGAATCAAGTGGCCAGCGGCAGACGGAATGAAAACCGGGCGCCTTGGCCAGGGTCGCTTTCGACCCAGATGTCGCCGCCGTGATTCCGGACGATGCTTTGGGCAATGGACAGGCCGAGGCCGCTGCCGTAGGGCCGCATCTGGTTCTTGGGTTCGGTGGTGAAGAAGCGGTCGAAAACCCTGGGCCGGTTGGCGGGAGCGATGCCGCAGCCGGTGTCGCTGACGGACGTGACGACCGTGCCGTTTTCGCCGGGCTTGACGCTCAGCGTGACGGCGCCGTCGGACGGAGTATAGCGAAAGGCATTTTCGAGCAGGTTGGCGGCCACCTGTTCGATGCGCTCGGGCAGGATGAGCACCGGAAACGGCTGCTTGGGAATATCGAGCGTTAACGGCGCGTGGCCCGGCTGGAAGGTATTTTCCAATCGTCCAACCAGCTCGCGAAGGCAAACGCCAAGATCGTGTTTTTCTTTTTTGCCCCGGAGCACTTCGGTGTCGAGCCGGGTGAGTTCGGTCAGTTGCGCGACCATGCGGATCAGGCGGTCGGTTTCGAAGCGGATGTTGTAGAGGAAGCGCGCCCGGGCCTCCGGTTTTTCGGCGGCGCCCTGCTCAAGGACTTCCGCGGCCCCTTTGATGGCGGTGAGCGGAGTTTTTAATTCATGGACCGTGGCGGCCAGGAAGTCGCGGTTGTAGGCATATTGACGTTCGATCTCGCCGGACATGGAAACAAAGGCCTTTTCGAGATCGGTGATTTCGTCGCGGCCGCGGGGTTGGAGTCCGAGGGGTTTGTTGCCGCGCGCAAATTCGTGGGTGGCGATTTGCAGGTTTCGCAAGCGCCGGGTGATCGTTTGCGCGAGCAGGATGGACAACAGGACCGCGAGGCTGAAAGCCACCGACATGGCCCGCCGGAAATTCTGGCGCAGGGCCGACACCGCCCGGATGATGGGGGAGGTGTGGCGGGAAAGATAAGCGATCCCGATGGTTTGGCCGGCTTGTTCGATGGGCAGGGCGATGAAGTAGTAGACGTATTTGCGTTGTTCCGAAAGAGCCGTGCGCGCGCCGTAGCGACCAGTCATGGCTTTTTTCACTTCGGGGCGGGCCGAAAGATCGTTGCCGGGCGAACGTTGCTCGTCGGTGGTAAACAGGACTCGGCCATTCGTGGACAGAACGCTGATGGAGGCTTGAAACTCGCCGGCGTATTTTTGCAGGACTTCGCCGAATACTTCTTTCCCGGCGATATCTTTCAGGCAGGATTTGTATTCCTCCCCCACGACGAAAGCGTAGTTGATGAGTTCCTTTTCCAAGGCCGTCCGGGTGAAATGATCGAAGAACCGGGTTACGTACTGCGTCATGGCGTACAGCGGTATGATCGCCGCCGCCATGCAGGTGAGAATGATTTTGCTGCGCAGGCTCACGAGGGGTCGTTCTCCAGGGCCGGGTTCAACTTGTAGCCGATGCCATAAAGCGTGGCAATGGGGTCCAACTCGGACCTGATCGCCATGAATTTACGCCGGATTCGTTTTATACAAGCATCTATCGCCCTGTCGTTTACGGGGTGCCCCTCCTCGTAAACAGCGCGAATCAAGGCGTCGCGGCTGAAGGCCCTCCCCGGCGATTTCAGCAGCGTTTTCATCACTTCAAATTCGAAATGGGTCAGCAGGACCGGTTGGCCGGAGCAACGAATGACGACGGCGCTGACATCGCACTCCAGGGGGCCGTATTTAAGAAGCGTCGCGGCCGCCTGTGTAATCCGCGCCCGCCGAAGAACGCCTTTGACCCGCGCGACCAGCTCGCGCGCGCTGAAAGGCTTGGAAATATAGTCGTCGGCGCCCATTTCCAAGCCCAAAACCCGATCCGCCTCCTCGCCGCGGCACGTCAGCATGATGACCGGAGTTTCCGGGCGAATCTTTTTAATCTCGCCGAACAGCTCCAAGCCGGGCAGTCCCGGCAGATTGAGATCCAATAAGACGAGCGTCGGCTGGATGTCCTTGAAACATTGAAGTCCCGCATCGCCATTTGCCGCATGGGCGACGTTGAAGCCGTGCTCTTTCAACATGTAGATGACCACATCCGCAATATGCTGCTCGTCGTCGACCAGTAAAATGAAAGGAAGCTTCATGCGGAACAAGAATACAAAAAACATCGAAGAATAGAAACCACAGATGAACACAGATTCACACAGATGAAGAAAAGGTAAAAAAATACCTAACTCAATACATCGCTGAACATTCCGTGAATGCTTCCGCTCCTGTTTTTTATCTGTGTTTATCTGTGTTCATCTGTGGTTGCCGCTTCTCCTTCCCGTCTTAATGGATTGACAGATGGGAGAAAGCTGATAAAAGCCTAGGGTTTCATAACAAAACAGGAACAGTGAAATGAAGCGTACATATCAGCCGTCGAGAATTAAACGCGCCCGCACTCATGGATTTCGGAGTCGCATGGCCACGAGAAATGGGCGTAAAGTATTGTCCAGCCGTCGCAGCAAGGGCCGCGCTCGGGTTGCGATCTAGCCTGTGAAAGGGCCATGCCAACGCGTCCCGGCCCTGTACAGGAGCCCAGGGAGCCGTTGCATGTTAAACCGGCATCAACCGGGCATGCCATGAAACCGGGCATGCAAGAAACTAATTGTCCAAAGCCTGACCAGGGTTTGAGCCGTGAGCAACGGCTCACCCGGTCATCGCTTTTTAGGGAGACCTATGAGCAAGGCCGTCGTTGGACAGGCCGCTATATGGTCTTATGGTTAAGAAGCGGCGAAGGGGCCTCCCTGCGGTTGGGGGTGGTGTCGAGCCGCAAGGTGGGCGAGGCCGTGGCCCGGGTGCGAGCCCGGCGCCTTTTGAGGGAAGCGTATCGGAGAAGCCGGCATCGGTTCAGCGGCCCTTACGATATAATTTTGGTGTCGCGCCGGTCGGTGTTGGACGCCCGTTGGGAGGATATCTGCCTGGAATTGCTGGCGTTGGCGACGAAGGCAGGATTAGTGCGTGGGGAATGATGGAGGGGCCTGAATGAACGGGAAGTTATTTAATAACGTTCAGGATCATGTGGAAAAGGCCGGTTTTGATCGACCCAACACTCCTGCACTCCCGTACTCCAATACTCCCGCGGTTGCTCTGGGCTTGTGCCGCCGGGTCTTGCTGGGGCTGATCCGGGGCTATCAGCTTTTAGTGTCGCCCTGGTTGGGGGAGCATTGCCGTTTTTATCCGACGTGTTCGGTTTATGCGGCCGAAGCCATCCGGAGGCACGGTGCAATGAAGGGGCTCTGGTTGAGCGTTCGGCGGTTGACGAAGTGTCATCCATTCCATCCGGGTGGCGTAGATTTGGTTCCGGAGAAGCATCCCGGAGCCGCGTAAGCGGGAAGGTTGAGAAATGAAAAAACAGGATTTAATAATTATCGTTGTGTTGTTCGCCCTTTGGATGGGCTGGCCCTTTATCGACCGGCTGGTGGTGAAGAAATTCTTTCCTGCCGACGATAAGCCGCCGGCGGCCTCCACGGAGATCCCCGGCGCCGCAACCAACCGCTTGAGCCTGCCGAGCGAAACCACCCTTTCGGAAGCCCCCGTCAAAACCGAAGTCGAAGCAGCCCCGACAGCGCCGACAATCGAGGCCGAGCCGGCGGAGCCGGTGCGTCCGTCGACCCCCGAGCAAACGGCGCTGCTTTCAAACGACGAGGTCGAGATCAAGGTCTCCGCCCGCGGCGGCACGGTCGTGTCCGCCGTGCTGAAGAATTATCGCCAGACTGCGGAAGAAGACAGCGCACCGGTTTTTCTGGAATTTAACGCACAACGGCCCCTGGCCTGGCTGAAGGAGCCGGCCTTTTCCGATGCCAACGATTTTCAAATGACGCCGTCAGCGGACGGACGTTCCATCCGCTTCGAACAAACTTCTTCCGCCGGAATCACGCTGGTCCGGACGATCACGCTCGACACCAACTATCTGCTGCGGGTGGTCGACGATCTGAGCAATGCGACGACCAACGACCTGACGCTGGATTCGGGCCTGCAAATGGGCTCCATGTCGAATCTCATGGGCGAGTTGCAGGAGAAAAGCGTGGTGTCGCTGGGCGTGGATACGCTGTCCCCCGGCGGCGAAGGCGTGCAGTACTGGTCCAAGCCCTTTCCCAAATGGTTTGACGAAATTAAGGAAGAAAAGCAACTGACCAAGCTGCCGGTCGTCATCGACTGGCCGTTGAATCGTCCGGTGGACTGGGTAGCGGTTAAAAATCGGTACTTCACGCAAATTCTGACGCCCGAAGGCGGGGCGGATCGTTGCGTGGTGACCGTGCGTCGCGAAACCGATCCTCGCGAGGCGCAGGACCCGGCCTTCAAGCCCAAAATGACCGGGACCAAGGAAGTCTCGGCTTCCGTCTATTTCGCCGAATTGCCTATTCCCGCCGGCCAGACTGTTTCCCGTAGTCTGACGTATTACATTGGCCCGAAGAAGTTCTCCGAGTTGAGTCGTTTTGGGATGCACCAGGTCGACATCATGGAATTCGGATTCTGGCGGCCGGTAGGCAAGGTGTTGTTGATCATCATGAATTGGATTCACGACTACATCTGGCCGCACAACTACGGGCTGGCGATCATCCTGTTGACCATTCTCGTGCGCATCGTGTTCTGGCCGGTGACCCACAAGAGCACCGAGAGCATGAAAAAAATGCAGGCCATTCAGCCGCTCATCACGGAGATGCGCGCCAAGTACAAGGACAATCCCCAGCGGCAGCAGCAGGAGATGATGGCCTTGTATAAAGAGCATAAGGTCAATCCTCTCGGCGGATGCCTGCCGATGCTGATTCAAATCCCGGTCTTCATTGCGCTCTTCGTTGTCTTGCGCAGCGCCATCGAACTGCGTTTCTCGTCGTTCCTCTGGCTCAAGGATTTGAGCGCGCCGGAAAACTTGTTTGCCGGCATGCTGCCGTTCGGCCTTTCGCTGAACATCCTGCCGATCCTGATGGCCGCGACCATGGCCTGGCAGCAGAAGCTGACCCCGACCGGCGGCGATCCGCAGCAGCAGAAAATCATGATGTTCATGCCGGTCATGATGCTGGTATTTTTCTATAACTTTGCGTCCGGACTTTCGCTGTATTGGACCACGAATCAGTGCCTGATGATCGTCCAACTGCTCATGCAAAAGCGGAAGCAGGCGAAGAAGAAGTCGTAGTAAGAAGTAATCAGTAAACAGTAATCAGTAAACAGTGATCAGTTGTCAGTAAGAAGTAATCAGTCGCCAGTAAAAAGTTATCAGTATTTACTGATCACCGATCACTGATAACTGATTACTGATCACTGATCACTGATTACTGACCACTGGTCACTGATTCCCGGTCGTGGCTGGTGTAAAGAGGGAGGAAAGCTATGAACGAACAAGCCCCCAATCCTGAAGTGGTGGCGCACGCCAAAACCGTGTTGGAAGATATGCTTCGTCTCATGTCGTTCGAGGCGAAAGTAGAGGTGTTCAATCAAAGCGAGGGCGAGGCCGCATTTCACATCGAAGCGGCGGACGCCGGACGCCTGATCGGACGCGGCGCGCAAGTCCTGGATTCTCTGCAATTCATTTTGAACCGCATGATTGCCCGCAAACACGAAACCACGATTCATTGCGTGGTGGATGTCGAGCGATACCGGGAACGCCGGAAGGACCGCATCCTGCAAGAAGCTTTCGAAGCGGTCGAACGCGTGGTCCGTGAAGGCGCGCCATGCCGGCTTTCCCCGATGGGCGCGGCGGACCGCCGGATCGTCCATCAGGCCCTCAAGGAAAATCCTGCCGTCGAAACCTATTCCGAACCCTGCGGCGACGAAGGCCGCAAATGCGTTGTCGTCGCGCCGGCGGGTCAGAAGAGGGAAGAGTTGCCGGTAGGCAGGGAGCAGTAAACAGTGATCAGTAATCAGTGAACAGTTATCAGTATTTACTGACCACTGATCACTGATTACTGACTACTGATTACTGACTACTGATCACTTCCCTCCTTCATTCCGCTTACACTCTAAACAGCGCCCCCAGTTTCTTCCCCAGCAACACGCTGCTGCCCACGATCGTCACGGCCAGGAACAACATGGCCCATACGCCCAGGGCGCTGGCGATGTACTTGCCGGTTCCGATCAACTGAAATAATTCGTAAATCGCCTTGGTGATGGGGAAGTAGTCGGCGCGTTGCGCGAGCATCAGGCTGTCGGACACTTCCAACATGCTGAACGCAAAAGCAAGCAGAGTGCCGGCGATCAGATTGGCCATGATTAGCGGCAGGGTAATCCGGCGGGCGACGGTCAGCGGCGGCGCGCCCAGATTCGCAGCGGCCTCTTCCAGGGCAGGGGAGGTCTGTTGCAAGCCCGCTACCGCCGAACGCACCATGTACGGCAACCGTCGAACCGCATAAGCGACCACCAAAAACAGCGTGGGATTGGTTCGCACATCGACGAGCGACAGCCAGAAGGGATGCGCCGCCAACGCCGGTAGGTTGCTTAGCAACGAGCTGATCGACAGGAATCCAAAGGCCATCACCAGCCCGGGCACGGCCAAGGGGATCATCGACAAGGCATCCAGCACGCCGCGAAACCGTAAGGACGACCGCACCACCACAAAAGCGATCGCGATGCCCAGAAAGAGATCGAACAGCACCGACAGGCTTGCGAAAAACAGGCTGTTCCGAATGCTGCTGACGGTCATGCTGTGCCCGAGCGCCTCCACATAGTTTCCGGTTGTGTACGCGCTGGGCAGGATCGTTCGATACCAGCTCCCCGGCTCGCTGAAGCTGGTGAGGATCACGCCGGCGTGCGGCAACAAGGCCAGCGCGATTACGGCGAGGAACGGCAGGGCGATCGGGATCGCGCGCCAGCCGGTCAGCGGGCGGTCGATGGCGGCTCTCGTGGCCTTGCCCTGCATGGCATAGGCGTGCCGCCCGAAGACCAGCCGCGACACGGCGTAGAGCAGTACGCTGGCGGTCAGCATCACCGACACCAACGCATACGGAAATGGATTGGACCCGATTTCCTTGAGCGCGTCATAAACCTGCACCGGCGCGCAACGCGTGTAATTCATGATCAGCGGCGTGCCCAGTTCGGTAAAGCTCCAGATGAAGACGATCGTGCCCCCGGCAAACAATCCCGGCATCATCAGCGGCAGCGTGATGCGCCGAAATTTTCGGAAGCCCGAACAACCGAGATTCGCCGCCGCTTCTTCCATCGAAGGATCGATGTTCGACAGCGCCGCGACGGCATTCAGGTAAAGAATGGGATACAGCGAAAGCGCCTGGAGCAGGATGACCCCGAAATAGCGGCCCTGGCCCAGCCAATCCACCGGCCCGAGCCCCAGCAGGGCATTCAGCGCGCCATAGGGCCCGAGAATTTGCTGAAATCCGATGGCGCCGACGAACGGCGGCAGGATCATCGGCACGAGCAGCAAGCCGGTGAGCGCGGTTTTCCCGGCAAAATCGTAGCGATGCGCCAGCCAGGCCAGCGGCAGGGCGAGCAGCATGGTCAGCGAGGTTGTGCCGAGGCCGATGAAAAGGCTGTTCCATAGGCCTTCCGCATAAATGGGGTTGTCGAAAACTCCCGCGAGATATTTCCAGGTAAAATGCCCGTCGACAAAATAGCCGCCGCTGATGACCCTCCAGATGGGCCAGAGGAACAGCAGCGCCAAGAGGGCCGTCGTGCCGATGAAAATGAGCCAGGCGGTTTGCTTGCGCATGGGCTACCCTCCTCCCGTGTTTTGCGCGAGGTCCGCCGCTTCACGATAATTTGCCCGAAATTCGAGCGTCCACTCTTTGAGCAGCTCCATGCGGTCATATTTCCGCCCGAGTTGCAGCGCGGAGCGCCAGGTGACCGGCTCGGGCCGAACCGGCATCCGTTCCAGGCAGCGTAGCGGTTCCGCCCTGCCCTGAGCGGCTTTCCAGGCGGTTCTCAATTCCTCGCCGGAATCCATGCACATGGCTCGAACGAAGTCCCGCAGGAAGTTGAAGTGCCCGGCGGTCCAGCGGGGGCGATAGATGAATTGACGGGCGAGCTCATAGGGATTGATCGCCGGGTCGCCAAGTTGATCTACCGTATAAGCCCGGTTACGTTCGTAGCCAAGGGGGCCCGGCTTCTCCGAAGACGGGCTTCCATGAGCGTCCGCCGGATAAAAATCCCTCCGGATCGGCAACCGCCGCAGGGCATATTTCTTGGGCCCTCCCGGCGTGCCCGGCGCATTGTTCCAAAGTTGCTGTCCTTCTTCGCTGAGCGTGAACCGGATGAATTCCACCGCCAGCTCCCGGTGTTCGGCGCCCCGCAGCAGGGCAATGGGATCGGCGCTGACGCCCGAGCCTCCGACCGGGGTGAGATAGTTCATGGCGGTCCGGCCTGTGCCGGCTTGGCTGATTTCCGCCTCGCACCGGCTGTAAAAATCGATGGAAATGCCCGCGGCGGCGTTGCCCGAGCCGACATCGACCGGCACCTTGCCGGCGGCATCGGTGAAATACCGCGCGTTGGCCCCGATCTTCTGAATCAGGAGCAAGCCGTTCAGCCAGCCTTGCTCCACGGCTTGTTGGTATGTCGAAGGAACCTCTTCGGGCATTTCGCCGGCGGGAAGCCCCGCCTTTTGGATGCGTTGCTCGAAGTCGTCGATTTGCCCTTCGGAAAAACCGGCCGCCTCAACCGCCGCATGGCATTGCTCGTGTACGATCATCTCGAAGGCCTTGGCGATACTGCCGCTCTTGGTGGGATCGGCCACGCCCAGTTGTCCGAACCAGGCCGGATCGGCCAGATCCTTCCATCTCTGAGGCGGTTGGCCGATGCCGAGATCCTTCAAGCGATCTTCGTTCCAGCAGATCCCGAACGTGCTCAGGCAGGTCCCGAAAAAGACATCCGTCCGCCAGGTTTCGCCGCTCACGCGGCGGGGGATCAGTTCGGTTCCATCCGCGGCAACCAGCAGGTTGGAGGGCGGCCGATCGGCGGGCCAGGGCGCGACCGTGAGCCCTTGCCGCCAGGCGTTATCCTGGTCATACGCGCCGCCCCCGAAAAACAAATCGATCCGGCTGGAGAAGGCGCTCGGATCGTCCGTTTGCCGGAAGGCCTGCCAGAGTTCCTTGCGCATCGTCCAGTCGGCAAGCGCCGCTTCGTCGCCGGCCGGGGGGCGCCCCGGATCGAAGCGTCGGTCCAAGACGATTTCTGCGCCGTTCGCCGGCCACTCGCGGCCGCGCGACTTCCACCCCGCACGAAAAGCGGCGGCGTACTCGGAGGCCAGATAACGCATGATCTCGGTCGTGCCGCCGATATTGCGCCAGTCGACTTTGACCGGGCGGCCATGCGTTCTTTGATGCCAGTCGGAAAAGCCCTCGCCGAATTCGTAGCGAATGGATTCGGTCATCGGCGATATAATGACCAGCACCGGATCGCCTTCCCGCCATTGCGAGCGGCTGCCTTTCTGCCGAAACAGGAAGGGCAGGGCGAGAATAATGGCCAGTAGAATCAATATCCATGCATTCCGAAGCTTCATTCCCTATTCCCTAAGAACCAGGACATCCGCGGGGTCCACGTGAATCCGGACCGGCGCCTCCCAGTCGCGTGCGACGATTTTTGGGTGCAATTCAAAGGCCTTCAACGTCACGGCGGCGCCATCGGCCCCGGCCAAGTCCACTTGATGCTGGGCCATCTCCCCGAGATAGACGGTGCTGTGAAGCTTGGCGGAGAAAACGTTCGGCCCTGACGTGGGGGCGCCGTGCAAACGGATGACCTCCGGGCGCAGGGACAGCCAGACCTCTTCGCCGGGCGTACACTCGGGACCGCCGACCGTGCTCTGCCATTCGCCGACGGCCGTATCGACTCGAAGAACGCCATTTGCGGACGACAATGCCGTCCCCTTTAGAAACGTGGTTTCGCCGATGAATTGCGCGACAAAACGGCTGACCGGTTGCAGGTAAACCTCCTGCGGCCGGCCGATTTGCCGGATGACTCCGGCCTCCATCACGGCCAGCCGGTCGGCAATGGACAGGGCTTCCTTCTGGTCGTGCGTCACATACAGCGCGGTCAGGCCGGCTTCCTTGCAAATGCGCCGGATTTCGCCGCGCATCTCCAGCCGTAACTTGGCGTCGAGATTGGAGAGCGGTTCGTCCAGCAGCAGCCCTTGGGGCTGAATGACCAGCGCCCGCGCCAGCGCAATACGCTGCTGCTGGCCGCCGGAAAGCTGGTTCGGTTTCGAGTCGGCGCGATCCGCCAGGCGAACCATCTCCAGCGCCGCCATGACGCGGCGGTCGATTTCGGTCTTGCCGACGTGGCGCATCTCCAGCCCGAAAGAGACGTTTTCCTTCAGGGTCATGTGCGGCCAGAGTGCATAATTTTGAAAGACCATCCCCATGTCGCGCAAATGTGGAGGCATGGCCGTGATGTCGCGCCCGTTGACCGCGATCCGTCCCTCATCCGGCTCGCAGAACCCCGCCAGGCATCGGAGCAAAGTGGTCTTCCCACAGCCGCTCGGCCCCAGCAAAAAGAAAAGCTCCCCCGGCTCGATCTTTAGGTCGACGCGGTCCAATACGGTCTGACGGCCAAACCGTTTGCTGACGCCTTCGATATGGATGGGCACGGGCATAATTCAAAAGCTAACCACGAATGAACACGAATGGACACGAATAAAAGAATTGCCCGGTTTATCAGGCGGCTAATTCGTTGTTTGTTTATTTATTCTTTAATTCGTGTCCATTCGTGTTCATTCGTGGTTGAAATCTCTTTGCCGTTAATGCGTATCCGCCTTCAGACTGGGCCGGCGGGCAATCGTCAGCATGATGCAGCCGCCGATGATGCCGAACCCCGCGAGGCTGAACAGCCACGAACTCCAACCGAATCGTTCGAGGAGTAGGCCCAAGCCATACCCCGCAAGCCCGCCGCCGAAGTACTGGAACGAATCGATGACGCCGGAAGCCGTGCCTGCCATGCGCCGCCCGCCGATGTCCATCGCGGCGGCCGTACCCAGAATCGAATGCGTGGAGTTGACGGTAAACGAAATCAAAATCAAAAAGATGGAGATGGCGGTCAGGCTGCTGGTGAACTGCGTCGCCAATAAGATGACGATGGTCTCAATGAAGTACAGCGCCGCCGCCACGGGCGCGCGACGGCCCTTGAAAAAGACGTCGGAGACATAGCCGGACGTCAGCGAGCCCAGCACCGCCACCAAAGGAATTCCGAAGGCCACCCAGGCAAAATCCGGGGATTTCAGCGAGACGTTGTGCACCTCCTGCAGATACCGCGGGAACCATTGGTCGATGCCTTGCCGGACTACGCCGGTGCAAAAATACGCGCCCGCCACAATCCAGACCACCTTGTTGCTGAAAATGACCTTAAGGCACTCGCCGAGACTTGCTACGGAATGGTCCGCATGATCTTCTTCGTCGCCGTGAACCCGATGGAATCCGGCTTCTTCCGGCGTATTCTTGACCGTGAGCATCATCAAAAACGCAATAAACAAGGAAATCCCCGCCGGCGCCCAGAATACCCACCGCCAGTGCAGCGGCGGAACGGTCCACCAAAGAATAGTGAAACCCGCCAGCAGCATGGGCGCCAGTTGCGTGATGGCGAAGCGCCCCAACTGAATCATGAATCCAAAAATGCCGGCGAAGCGGCCGCGTTCCGTTTGACTGAACCAAGCCGTGTTCACCTTGATCATGCCCGGCGCGCCGAAGGCCTGAAGATAGCCGTTGACCATCCAAATCAGGATGAAAGAGCCCAGCACCCCCCAGAAAGAAGCAAACCCGAAAATCACATTGAGCAGGACGGTCGACAGGGCGCCGATGGCCAACGCCTTCTTGCCGCCGATGCGATCCGTCATCAGGCCGTTGGTGATCTGTCCGATCGCATACGCCCAGAAAAAAGCCGTCAGCACCCACCCAAATTGATCTTTGGTGAACCCGAACTCGTCGCAAATGGATTTGTTGGCAAACGAAAGATTATAGCGGCACAAGTAAAACGAAGCGTAGGTCAACCCGATGAAACCCCAGTTGCGTCCCCGCCGCGCCCGAAACCCGGAAGGAAAAGAGGTCGATTTCGTAACGGGAGCCGCCGCAGCTTCAAGTGTTTCCATCGTGATAACCGCCTTCTTATGGGTCAGTAAATAGTGATCAGTGGTCAGTAATCAGTAAACAGTGGTCAGTAATCAGTGATCAGTAAACAGTGATCAGTAATCAGTAAACAGTGGTCAGTAATCAGTAAACAGTGGTCAGTGAAAAACTGCTTACTGAATACTGCTTACTGAATACTGACTACTGATCACTGAATACTGACTACTGATCACTGAATACTGCTTACTGATCACTGATTACTGCTTACTGATCACTGATTACTGATTACTGAATACTGCTTACTGATCACTGATTACTAATTACTGTTCACTGTTCACTTTTCACTTTTCACTTTTTCTTCCCCTCTCGACCTCGTTTACATACCCACCTGTTCAAGGTTTTTCAAAATAAACGACGCGATTCTTATAATCGAAGGTCAGATTGAGTTTGCCCAGCAACCGATTCCCGATCCGCGGAACATCCCTCATGCCCAACCCTTTTTCCTGGCTCGATACGGCCTGGACCTGCCGAAACACCAAATCGCCCAGACTAACTTGCCGGATGGGTTCCTCCGGCGCCGGGTCCAAGGCGATGGCGTAATCGCCGGCGGTGTCGAGAATGAACGACGTGGGTTTTCCATCCATGGAGCCCATGACGGCAATGGCCCCTTTGATTTCCCGCAAAGGCACGGTGGCCACCAAATTGGTTCCCGGCGCATACTCGAACGTGGAGGAGAGTGCGACATGGCGGGTCGGATAATTGATCTGCACAAAGGTAAACGCCTTCAGCATGTTGCAGCCCAGCACGGCATCCGGCAGCGGACTGATTTGATCCCGGCTCAATGTCCCCAGAGGCCCCAACGCGGACCGGGTGTAGAACAAGGGCGTTTCCATGTACACTTGGTCAAACACGATGCGGCTGGCCGTACAGGCGTAGCCCGGGATATCTTCGTTAACGTGCTGGGGAATCAAATCGTAGGCCGGCGGACCCAACGGAATCATCTGCATTTTCTTCGCGGTCTCAAAGGTGAGCCAACTGAAACTGGAACTCGTATCGATCAGCGCCTTATACGACTTGCCCGCACTGTCCTTGAAGGCAATCATGGGCGCCAGGGAATGCCGCCCCGATTCGAATTTCAAGTGAGCCGCTTGCTCCGGATGGAGCCGACACGCGCCCGTAAAGCGGTCGCCTTCGTCCGATTTATAAACCGTGATCCAAAACCGCCGGGGGTCCTGAGCCTTGGAAAAAAACGCCCGAAGCTGTGCATCGTTCAACGGTATCACCGTCTTCGGAGCCGTGTGGCATCCCGTCAGCAGTGCGGCCGTTAAGACAGGCAAAATAACAAGAATTCTACATTTTTTTGAAAACATGCGTCTAAACTGCCATACCACCGCGGAAAAATGAAGAGAAAACGGCAAATCGGCCGATGCTGGGCCGTGAAAAAGTGTTGATTAATAGTTGTTTACTTCGATGGATGTCTATGGTATCTTTGTCCGTTACACAAGGGGGGGATTATCATGAAACGGTACGCAAGTTTTTTCTTTTTTGTTCTCGGTCTGTCTTTGTCGGTTTTCTCTGCACATGCTTCAACCAATACGGCGCCGGAAGTCTACTTCAATTTTAACGCCGATAACGGCGCGGTAGTTGAAGATGCCAGCGGAAACGGCCATGCGGGCGAGGTTCATGGCGCCCAATGGAACGCCCAAGGCTTTATCGGCGGGTGTTATGAGTTCCAAGGAACGAATTGGATTTCCGTTGGCGATGCGTCCGGTTTTCAAGACCCCGTGATGGAGCTGACCGCCTGCGTTTGGGTGCGAGCGTCGGACACGCTTCCTAATGCTATGTTTGTTTTGGGTAACAGCAGTGCAACCGAGCCCTATGCCGGCTGGGGTCTGAAGGCCTCGTCGGTAGTCAATGGCCGTTGCGCCGAAGTCTCCTTAGTGGCCAGTTTCCCCCAGCACGCCACAGTCTTTGGCAGCAGCAATATCCGAAATGATTTCTGGCACATGGTTTGCGGCGTATTCGAAATATCTACCAATCTCTTGCGTACGAAGGTTTATGTTGATGGAACCTATCAAGGCATGTACGAACGCGTGGGTTCTCATGAGTCGTTGAATACGGAAAGCAACCTCATTTACATCGGCTTGCAGGACCCCAGCGGAGTTGCTCCCTTCCAAGGCTTAATTGACGAAGTACGCATTTACCAGACGGCTTTGTCATCCGAAACGATTACCAGCTTATACCAAGCTGACCAAATTGCGGCCGCAGGCGTTGGTTTAGCGAGTTGCACGATTTTGCCGGCAGAAGCGGTAGGTGCGCAGTGGAAGCTTACCAGCGGCCCGGAGACAAGCTGGCAGGAGAGTGGCGCGGTGGTGACGAACTTGCCGGTGGGCGCCTATACGGTGAGCTTCAAGAGCCTCTCGGGCTGGCAGAAGCCCTCGGACGAAATAGTCAACGTGGCCAAGGATGCTGTGGCCAGCGTCACGGGCCTCTACTCGGTGGTCAGCACGACCAACGAGCTGCTCTTGTACTACAGCTTCGACCAAAATGCTTCGACGGGCTTGGTCTCGGACTTAAGCGGCAGCGGCTACGACGGTACGATCGTGGGCGCGACCTGGAGCGAGTCGGGCTTAAGCGGCGGCTGCTACAGCTTCGACGGCTCCGACCGGATCGAAGTGGGCGACGTGCTGGATGTCGGCGGGAGTCTCACGGCGCTGACGGCCTGCGTGTGGGCCAAGCTGCCGCCAACATGGGCTGGGGCGGAAGTCTTTCTGTTCGGCAAACTGGATCAAAATCATCCGTACACGGGCTGGGGTTTCATGGCCAGCAGGCCCGATGTGGGGGACAAGGCGATTGCGGCATTGGAAGGGGAGTGGCCGATTGGGGTGGATATCTACGGGACCTCCGACATCCGGGATGGGACCTGGCACATGGTCAGTGCGGTGTTCGAATCGACGCCGGAGTTGATGCGCACGAGGCTTTACGTGGACGGCCAGTTCGAAGGCGAGACAGTGAGGCCCGGCGCGCATCCGAGCACGGTGAGCCTGGTGGATCTGTGGTTGGGCGAGCGGAGCCCGGGCGGTGCGAATCTGGTGGGCGAGTTGGATGAGATAAGAGTATACGGGAAGGCCTTGACGGACGGGGAAATTGCCTCGTTGTATGCCGAGGACGCTCCGGAGCCGGCGTTTGGTTCTCTAAGCTGCACGATCGCTCCGGCGGAAGCGGCGGGGGCGCAGTGGAAGCTTTTGAGCGGCCCGCAGACGGACTGGCAGGAGAGCGGTTCGGTGGTGACGAACCTTCCGGT
>Ga0209417_1002431_pt1 | contig 28543 bp, 24 predicted proteins | sample RifGroF2_FD_184002 | JGI IMG/M metagenome (GOLD analysis project Ga0209417, IMG submission 184002) | Groundwater microbial communities from Rifle, Colorado, USA - Groundwater F2 (SPAdes) (version 2) | ecosystem: Environmental > Aquatic > Deep subsurface > Groundwater | place: Rifle, Colorado... | reverse complement strand
CCAATATCTGCCAAGGGCAAAGGCGGAATATTTTTCTCGGTCAAGGTGATAGTTAGTGTCTCGGCTGTTTTTGAAGATTCGGTCACATCAAACCATTCAAAGATACCCTCGGGAAGCATAAAGCTTAACAGTTGATAAGTCATTGGTTCCATAATTTATATAAAAAAATAACTCCTTCATTATAAGGGGTTTGGTTTGTTTACTCCAGCTAAATTGCGCTTGATCCCAACCTATCCTGAACCGCCGGCCGAAAACTGTTCCACTTCAGGCTGAGCGAAACCCCAAACGAATGCAGTTCGTTCGCCAGTTCCTCGGTCAACAAGTCGCCAGAGGTAAAGATGTTAGTTCGCAAACCGAGTCGCGCGGCTTCGCGAGCAATGAACATCGTCGTCTCACAATTACCTGAATGGAACGGCTCGCCGTTTCCCGGAATACCGAGAGACACACCACCCAAAGCTCGGAACTGTTGCAAAATATCGAGATGCTCGGCCGGCGACAACAAGCCAAACGCAATCCGGCTTTCGCCGTTTCCGTTGAAACAGAAACCACAATGCAGATGACACGCCGGTCCGACCTCAAGCCACAGCTCGAGCAATCCGCCCCCGGCTTTTTCTGAAGTCGTGAGCGAGGAACGCAGGGTTCGCGCGATAGTCATGGCAAACTCTCCTTTTAAGGAACGAGACTTGGTTTTTTATCAAATAATTCAAACAATGTCAATAACAGCAATAAAAAAACCGTGACTTTTTTAGCCACGATTTTTTCTTTTTATCTAATAAATCATCTTTTCCTCAAGCGGCACTGACACGGCCGGATACAACTCTGGATCAATCGTGCGAGTGAAACAAACGCGACCGGCGGCGTGGTCCCAATTCTGACCATATGCGTTTCCATAATAATACATTGGGTAGGCCGAGCTTTGCCCTTCGAGTGATTTTGCTTCGAAAACCGCGCACAACTCGAACTCTAAATCAGCTTTCAAATTATATTCATAAACCGCTTTTGTCAAAGGATCGGTTGGAGCAATAAAACCGGAAACCGAATTGTTTAAATCTTCCAACTTGGCCGGCAGTTCCCTTTTTAATGAAAAATAATTAGTGGCTTCATTTTGAATTACCGAAAGATCTTCAACTCGTTTCGCATCGAGACGAATCATTCTCTGCTCGGACGGCGAGCCGACAAAGAAAAATCCGAGAACGATCGTTGTTACAACCACGACTGAAGTGACAACCGTCGCGATAAGAGTAATTTTTGTTTTAGCCGCCACCCCGCGCCGCAAGTCCCAAAGATAATAACCAAAGACCGCGGCCGCGGTGATCAGGACAACTAAAATTTTGAGAATAAATCGCGTGGTGATTTCACCGTTCAAAAAATAATTTATCAAAGTGATCAGGTCGACAATAATCGTGATCGAAGCAACGAATAATGTGAGATACAAAAGCCATTTGCGAATACCGATACCGTTTTTGGCCGGCTCGTTTTTCAGATCTTTGTAAATCATCCATGAAATTAAAAGAAACACCGGCCAAGCTACGATCAAGATGGCCATTGATTGACGGATAACTTCCAAAGCCGCCGGATAATAAAAAGACAAAGCATCAGGAAACTTCACGTTGATGTATTGAAAGTACAAGGCGATGAAGCTGATCACGCCCATAAAAAGGGTAACGATGGCCAAAAGGTGCGAAAAGACATCTTTGGCTGTGCTATGAGAAGTTGAAGACACAGGAATTAAAATAAAATTTTAAAAATTAATTAATTTTATAAAAAAAGTTATCAAAGAAAATTTAGATCAACTTTATCGTATCACATCGTCCAATTATTGGCGAAGGTTCCGATTAATCGAGAGTTTTTATCGAGAAGTAGGCTTTATTGACATTTTTAATACATTTGCTAAGGTCTGAATGCCGACACGTCGGTACGATCATCGTTCGCCAACCAAAGGGAGCAGACCAAATGTCCGAAAACAAGAGCAACGGCGTCTTGACGCCAATCGTCCGGTACATCAAGGACTTCGGCGTCCTCCGGGACAACCCCATGGTCTACTGGGCCGTCCAGATCATCAACCTGCTGGACTCGGCCGCCTACTTCGCCCTGCTGGCCATCGGCACAGTCTTCTTCACGACCAACATGGGCCTGAACGACGTGCATACCGGCTACGTCGTCGCGACCATGACCATCGCCACCACCCTGATCCTGCTCGGCGTCGGTGCCTTCACCGACTGGCTCGGGATCCGCAAGTCCATGTTCCTGGCCATCGGTCTGCAGACCGTCTCGCGTGGCGGTCTGGCCCTCATGGGTTTGTGGGCCGGCTGCCCCGGGCGACTCTGGCTGGCTATCGGCTTCTTCATGCTGACAGCGCCGGGCATGGCCATGACCATCACGGTCTTCCAGTCGGCCAACCGCCGCTTCAGCTCGAAGCGCAGCCGCTCGGCCAGCTTCAGCTTGTGGTACATGATCATGAACCTTGGTGCGGCTGTGGCCGGCTACCTGATCATCGACGGCGTCCGTCTCTGGTTCGAGATCGACAACAGTCACATCTTCACCATCGGATTCTTCTGCGGGCTCCTCTCGCTGCTCACCGCCATCCTCCTGATCCGCGGCGAAAAGCAGGTGACCGACAAAGAAGAAGATGCTGAAGAGGCCACTTCGACCAATCCACCTCAAGAGAAACTCGGCTTCATCAAGAACCTGAAGACCGTCATCGGTCAGACCTCGTTCCACCGACTGCTGGTCCTCATGGTCGCGGTTCTCGGTGTTCGGGCCATCTTCGCCTACGCATATCTGCTGATGCCGAAATACTGGATTCGGGTCATCGGCCCGGATGTCGAGATGGGGTTCTTGAGCGCCGTCAACCCAATCTGCATCGTGATCGGCATCATCCTGACCATCCCGATCATCGGGAGGTTCAACATTTTCAAGGTGTTGGTCTTCGGCGCCATCATCAGCTCGCTGTCGCTGTTCGTCCTCACACTCCCCTGGAGCTGGTTCGGCGGCGACGTGGCCAGCGGCTACTTCAACATGGCTGTCATCATGATGGTCGTCCTCTCGATCGGTGAGATCCTCTGGAGCCCCAAGCTGAACGAGTACACGGCCGCCATCGCCCCCAAGGGTATGGAGGGCACCTACCTCGGCATGAGCATGGCCCCTTGGTTCATCGCCAAAACCCTGGTCAGCTTCGCCTCCGGCCACATGCTCAGCCGCTGGTGTCCCGAGGGTATCGGTGAGCCTATCCGCGCCGGTTCCCTGTCCTTCTGGGACAGCCCCGAGGCCATGTGGTTCTGGCTCTTCCTCTGGGCCGTCATCGGTGTGGCTATCGTCATCATCTTCGGCAAGTGGTTGACCGCCGGCACCGACCTCAACCCGACCAAGAAGACCGCGGCCTAGCGACCACGGTCATCTCGCTCTAACAGAGCTCCTTCGCGATGAATATCGCGAAGTTTTTTTATCAAAAAAGATTCTTGACATCTCGCAAATTTTATGACAACATAAACTGTCCATTGATCTTTACACGAACTCCCGAGAAGGAAAAAAATTGGAAAACAAAAAGTTGGACAAGACTAGCGTGGCGTTCGGCCTTATCGCGGCAGCCATCCATTTGTCTGCGTACTTCATCTACAACAGGCAAATGTTTCTTGGCAACACCAGACCGAACGCCGCAACGTGGGGCCTTTTGCTAACAATTTCAACGATGAATTGTGTGTCCTACTTTTTCATGAATCGTGACTGGGGCAAAATCGTTCTGCCGGCTACTAGCACACTTGCCACCTTTATCACATTTGGCTATGCCGTGACAGGCGGCAAATTCTCTGGTTTTGGCAATTACGACATTGTTGCCGGCGCTATCAGTTTGATTGCGGCAGGAGCGTGGTGGTACTTCCAAAAAGACGGATTAGCCAACCTGATCCTTCAGATAGCTGTCACGGCTTCGTTCGTTCCGACCTTCATTGGCACATGGAACAACCCAACCAACGAGTCGTGTCTACCGTGGTTCTTTTGGACCTCGGCCTACATCTTCCTTCTGGCCAGTGTTCTTAGGCGACGCAAAAGCTGGATGGACTTCATATACCCATCCAACTGTCTGGTTCTACACGCTACCGTCGGCCTACTGGCCCTGCGCTGATCACACACAACCTCTCGTCTCGCGGACGATGAGGTTTTTTTTATTTATCAAACAAACTTTTAGCAGATTTATAACCTTTTATTTTTCCGGCCTTAAACTGTTTTAAAGTTTCATCGGAAATTTTAACCAATTCACCCTCTTGAGATGGAGTGAATCCATTCTCTGTAATCGAGGTTGATGAAAAAAATTCGACAAACTCCAAAAACCTCTTATCCCTAATCGTGCTGGTATGTAAATTGATCGGTAAAAACAGCGGCCAGAAAATATTTTTGTCGGCTTTGGAACTTGAAAAAAGCCCGACTCTTTTTTCTCGATTAAAAATCATTGAGATAAGAAGTGTTGGGTCCCATGGGCAGAAGAAGTTGTGTAAAGGGACTGAGGGGGCATAGGAGGCTGAGGTGGTTGAAGTGTCGGCTTGGACAAAAATTATTTTTTTGACAGAATCTGGTAAAGAAAAATTTTTACAAAAATTATTCAAAAGATAACAGCCCATTGAATGACAAATAATAATTTCCGGTTTTTCTTGTTCCAAGAAATCTTGAAGACGCTCGAGAGTGGCGCTAGAGGTGGCAATGGCTTTTTCGGACTGATAATGTTTGATCCAGAAAAAAGGATCGAGAAGACGAACCGGCGAAACCTGTTTCTTGATTCCCCACTGAAAAACCTTAGCCTCGCCGTCTTCAACTTTTTTTTCAAAAACTTTAAAACAAGCCGCCGGGCCAAATGGAGGACGAATGATTGGCACGGTAAGATGGACGGCAAAACCGTGGATTAAAACAATTTTTGCCATAAAAATTATTCCACTACTCCCACCGGAATCTCAGAAATCCACGATAACATTGTGCCGAGCGACAACTCGCGCATAATTCGATAAGCCTCGGCGCCATCGGCCATGTAGTAGCGTTTCAGATCCGACGGATTCACATACCAAGCTTCGCCGTGTTCTTCAACTTGCAATAAAATTCGGCCAGAGAGTTGCTCGGCCAAAGCACCGCCACCAACAATATCGCCTTCGGCCGGAATTTTCGCCAAGTCGGCATTGGTAATGCCAAGACCAAAAGAACGAAGAAACTCGTAAGCTGTCGGACCGTCTTTCAAATAATATCGCAAACGCGAAATTGGATCGATGTACCAAGCCTCGCCGTGATAATCAACGGCCAGCATAATTTGTCCTTGCAACCGATCGATCAAATCTTTGACTCCAGGATTTGGCACCGAGACCAAATGTTCGACCCCGGTCGGATCAGCCCAAGCAACACGAGAATCGTAAGTTATGGTTTGATCAATATTGGGAAAATCCACATTGGAACTTTTCTGCGTTTTAAAAGTCCAAGTTTTTTCAAACGCCCCGGCCCCGGAAACATCGGCAACACGGACGGCGTATTCGTGATTAAGTTCAAGTGGTTCGAGCGGATTAAAAAACACAACATTGGCAGCACTGGAATTAGCCGTATCAATCGTCAAAATTGTTTGAATAAAATTTTTGTCCGTCAAATCATAAAGCGAAACCTCGGCCTCGGGTTCAATCAAACCTCCGGCCGGCCAGTACATTAGAGTCGGACCGATAAACTTTCCGGCATAGGCCGGATAAGGCATCGGCGTTTCGTTTACCAAAAAAGTCGTGCTAATCACCTGCCCTTCAGCTGGATAAACAATCGGCTCGGCCATTTCGCCAAGCGCCGCCCAATAATCAGAGATCCGCAAACCGATATCGCAAACAATCCAATTCCCGGTTTCAGCGCAACCGATTTCAGTCACTCCCGGATGAACGAGCGACAAGCGGTGAAACGGCGTCATCATCAAACTATCAAGGGCAGAATATAAATCACCGTCACCATAAGCTTGCACCTCGGTGCAATAATCGCCGTAGCCAAGATACTGACAACGATTGTCCGGAGTGCTGCCAGTAAAACCAGCAGCCGTAGAATTTTCTCCGTGAGGATCGCTTTGATAAATTCCGTTTTTCAATAAATAGTCGGCGTGATTTTTAGCACTCTGACGAAGAGTTTCGTTTGTCGTCAAACTTGGAACTCCCAAAAGACTTCGATAGCGATTCAAATAATCCTCCGGCGAAACCGTCGAAGCGTCGCCATCACGGACATGGTTATAAGCCCCGGGCGAAATAACTTCGGTAAGCCAAGCAGAATCAACCGAGACTTGGGTAGGGGCGGCGTTGGTGGTTAAGGTTGGCAGGAAGAGAGTAGCAAGTAGAAAAGTGGTGAGTAGGATTGGAAGAAAAAAATTCATACTCCTTAAGGATAGCAAAAAATTGACGAATCGACCAAAAAACTGTTAACCTTCTGCAGCAACTGTTCCTTCCACATCCTCACCCCGGAGCCTCCCCAGTGAATCCCTGCCCTCACCACGGCCCGACTGGCCCGATCCTCGCCATCATGCACTGTCTCGAGATCGAGATTCCTGCCGTCTTCGGATGGTCGAGTGAATTGGTCGCCACCGCGGCCGAGTATCACTCCTGTCCGATGTGTCTTCAGGCAGCCAGGCGCACCGAGTGCTTCAGCCACATCCAGTCCCGAGTGACCGTCAATGGAATCCAGATCACCTGGAAAGACTGCCACGGTGGCGTCATGGCCGTGGGCACCCTGATGCCCGACCCGGTCGACGGCGTCAGGCTCGTCGAAGGCAACCTCGAAACAAGCCCTGCCACTCGCTCCGCTCCACAACCAGCCGCCGCGCCGGCCTAGACCAAGAGCCCGACCGTGTCCAAACGCACCGTCTACCTCGTCCTCGTCCGTCACACCCAAACCGACCACAACGCCGAGCACCGCTATTCCGGAGCTCGCGAGGATGTACCACTGAACGAGACCGGCCTGGAACAAGCCCGAGGGCTGGCCAATACCCTCGGTTTACTGAGGCTGTCGTTCGAGCCGGTCTGGTGTTCTGATCTCATCCGGACACAACAGGTCGGTCGAATCATCGCCGGGCTCGTCGACCGCCGTCTGGTTCTTGACCCGCGCTTGCGCGAGGTTGATATCGGCCAGATGGGCGGCTTGATCAAAAACGAAGCCCTCGCCAGATTCCCCGAACCACACTTCCGCACCTCGAGTTCAGACTTCGACTTCACCTCGATCGGCGGTGAGTCGCGGACGCAAGTCGTGGCTCGCCTGCAAGCCTGCTTCGACCAGATCCTCGAGACTTACGGCGCCCCGGATGACGAAAACGCGGTCTTCGTGATCGTCATCAGCCATGGCACAGCCCTCCGCATCATGCTCGAAGAGCTCGGCATCAACCCGCCGGTTCTACACGAACAAGGTGGGTTCCAAACCATCTGTTACTCCAAAGAAGTCGACAACGACTAGTCGCTTGCTCCTCCTTTGTCCTTGATTCGCTCGAGGACTTTTTTATTATCAATTTTAATCTTGAACAACTCAAATCAAAATGCTATACTTTTGATAATAAAAATACTTGTATGCAAATCACTATCAACAAAATTACGATTTTAAAATTCCTCCCGGCCATCGGTCTGGCAATTTTATTCCTGATTTTTTGGATCAATAATCCACACTGGTTTTGGGTGGAACTTTGGTTTCTTTTGGAGATCGTCGTTTTGACTTCGTTTACCAGAACATTATCGCTCAAAACCGGCATCGGTACTTTTCTTATGGGCATTACGGTCGGCTTCGGAGTGATCTATTTAATCGGCTCGGGCTTTGAGGCCATCAACATGACCAAAACCGCTCGAGCGTTTATCATGCCTTTACTCGAGGAAGCCGCGAAAATTTTGCCGATTCTGATAACCATAAGACTTTTTGGCGGACTAAAAAAACCACGGCTTAATTTGTCTGACTTTATTTTCCTCGGAGCCTGTGCCGGAGCCGGATTTAGCATGCTGGAAAAATATTTTTGGGACAGTGTTTACTTCCCATTCACCTACGGCCCGCATTTTGGAAGTACTTATCTGTTCAGCGACGCTTTGGGTGTTTACGCGTCAGGCGAGCCGTTCGGTTATGTCGGCCACGCCGCGGCCACGGTTTTTGTTGCTCTGGGTCTCGGCTTAACTTACAAATTCTTGCGCTCCAAAAAACCTTTTTGGCTAGTTCCGGTTCTGGTAGCTTTCGCCTGGGTCGGCATCGAACACATTATTCTGAATTACTACTACACTCCGCGTGGCGAGGCTTTCATGATTTTTGGCGGCGGCCAAATGACGCCGTGGATTATCTTAATCGCTTTGATCGCGACAATTGTTTTCGAGGCCGTAAAAACCAACGAACTTTTGAAACAAAACACCAAGGTCTCAAAAAAACTCCGAAGCGCCTTCAAACAAATAAAAGACTTCCCATCTTTTGTCGGTTCCTGGTCAACACTGCGCGCGGTTAATTACTTAGCCTGGCTTAAAACCAAATAATTTTATGGACTTAAATTTTCTTCACGAATTGACGCAGGGTTTTGATTCTCAATCCGCCCAAGCGGCCAGCGAAAATTCCGGGTTAATTCCCTACCTAGCCTCCTTACTCGGCCTGCCGGCGGCTTGGCCTGAAGCCATCACTAAAATGATTGATCCGAATCATCCAATATTCTCCGGTCGCGACACCGGTGGCGGATGGTCAAACGCCCCGTCCGGATTTTCTGATTCCCGTCTGGACGGTTTGGCAATTGGCAACTCCGGTTCTAACGGACTCACACTGGCAGATGTAATCGGCGATTCCGGAAACGGACAAACCACTCTTGCCGATGTGGTTGGTGAGTAAAAAAATCAAAATCCAAAAAATCCGGCAACAATCAAAACCGCTCCAGCGCCCAATAAACATCCTGTCATCTTCCCGACTGCCGAACCGAGCACGGTGCGCTGAGCGCCTTTAATTTTTTCCGCTGCCAGCCCTTCGAAAACTCCGGCAATTCCGTCAGTAACGGCATTACCGACCACTCCGCCGATAATCGCGCCGGCAGTGCCGCCGATAAAGCCGCCGAAAATTGCCACAATGGCCAACACACCATTATCGAAAAATCCAAAAACAATATCCGGCCAAATATTTTTGTAAGAAATCTTAAAAGGCAACAAAGAGACCAAACAAAGCAAGCCTAATCCGAAAATAACATAACCGATCAGCCGCGAGTCGAAAACAAAATGCAAACTAACGGCAAAAACAACGACACAAAGTCCGACAAAATTGATGATGGAAAAAATGTGGTGATTTTTCATACCTTAACGTGTTTTAATCATACTTAAAACCGGCTATAATTTACGTTGTGTTTTAAGTATACTTAAAATTGATTAAAAAGTCAGGTATTTTAATTAAACTTTTTTTTATTTCACTTCCGCCGCGTCTGTCCCGGCCACCCAGCCAGTTGTCCAACACAACTGTAATGAAAAACCACCAGAAGGACGATTGATATCAATTGTGTCGCCGATCAAATAAAGGTTCGGGTAAAGCCGCGAAGCCATGTTTCTAAAATCAACTTCTTTGGGTAAAACGCCGCCGTCGGCGACGATCGACCATTCAAAACCCATGGTGCCGACGATTGGAAAACGTAAATCTTTGAGTAAGTGCCCGAGTTTTTTTCTTTGTTCTTTGGAAACTGAGTGAACTTTTAAATCACCGATCAAGAATTCGGGTCGAAACAAAATTGTTTCGACTACTTTTTTCGGTAATAAATCTTTGAAAACAGTTTTCAAAATCTTGTTTTTGTTTTTCTCAAACAAATCCAAAAACCAAGCATCCAAACTCCCCAAATCAAGATCCGGAAAAAAATCGATCGAGGCGATGACCGGGCCTTTTTTTAAAAGTTTTTTAACTTGATTGGCCGAATTAATAACCAACGGTCCGGAAATTCCAAAATGGGTGAAAAGCAAACGGCCACGGGCTTTGTGACCGACTTTTTCATTTTGAAGAAAACGTAAGGTCATGTCATCAACGCTCACACCAGACAAAGCATGAACCCACTTGGCCGAAGTTCGAAGCGGCGCCAAATTCGGATCAGGCACTTTAACCGTGTGGCCGATAGCTTTGAGCATTTTAAACCCATCGCCGGTTGAGCCGGTTTCCGGTGCCGCTGTGCCGCCGCTCGCTAAGACAATTTTGTCAGCACGAAAGATTCTGTCGCTGGTTTTTACACCCAACAACTTCCCTTCCTCGACCAAAAAAGATTTTACCGCCGTGTTCAACTTAACCGTCACCTGGCCGCTCTCCTCAATGTACTTTTTCAAAACAAAACCAACATCCTCGGCACTCTCTGATTTTGGAAAAGCTCGTTTACGATCCTCTACTATCAACGGCAGGCCGCGACTTTCAAAAAAATCAAAAGTGCTCTCGACGTTAAATTTCGAAAACGGCGAAAACAAAAATTTTTTGGATTCAGGAAAATTTTCCAAAAAAAGCCGATTATTAAACTCGGCGTTAGTAATATTACACCGCCGCCCGCCGGTCAGACTTAATTTCTTGCCGAGCCGCTCGTTTTTCTCAATAAGCAAAACCCGCGCCCCGAGTTCCCCGGCCCGCCCGGCTGCCATCATACCGGCTGGTCCGCCGCCGATAACAATAATATCGTAATTTTCTTTTTTCATGAGTTAATAATAGCAGAAAAGAAAGACAAAACAATATTGACACCTACTCTTGACGATTTTTCCCAGCCTGTTAATGTTTGGGGTATATGACACAAACTCTCCTACCGCTCATCAAACGAACCAAACAAGAAATCATCGAAGAATACGAAAAACTTCAAGAAAAACTCGAGGATTTGGAATTAACAGCCAAAACCGTCCATAGCCCGGCTTCTGTGGAATTAATCGAAAAAGCCAAAACTAAATCTCCACAAACCATCGATAAAATTTTCACCGACTTTCAAACTGCGCTTCAAATACATTTGTCTGAAGTTCGAGCCTCACTGGTTGAACACTCGCTGTCATTACAAGACATGCAAAAAGCCGTTGAATTATCAAAAGAACAACTTAACTTGCAATACAATATCGTCCTCGCAGCCGATTCGTTAAACCAACTTGTTGATGAACAAACACGGCGAACCGCCACTTTTGAAACAGACTTTGAACAGCGCAAACGCCAGCTTGATGAAGAAATAACTCTCAAGAAAAAAACCTGGGATCGCGAAGCTGAAGAATATGAATATCACAAAAAATTAAAACGCGAACGTGATCAAATTGAAACCGAAGAAAAAGAAAAAACATTAGCGGCTCGTGAAACCGCCATTCGCGAACAAGAACAAGAAATCGCACAAACGAAAAAGACGATCGAGCAATTTCCGAAAGAGCTCGAGATTGCAGTAAATAAACGCGAAAGCGATGTTTCGTCAAAACTGACCGAACAATTCGCTCACGAGAAAGCTTTAAAAGAAAAAGAAACCGATGCCCAAATCGAGCTCCTTAAACTGACAGTAAAGAATCTTGAAGAACGCTTGGCAGGGCTAATTCAAGAAGCGACGGTCTACAAAAATCAGGCCGAGGAAGCCAATGCCAAGGCTCAAACTTTGGCCATCAAGGCTATCGAACGTCCAACAACAGTGGTCGCTCAACAAAATCCGATACCGCAGCAACAAAATTATCATAATCAAACCCAAGGAAGAAACAACGGTTAAAAATATCAAAAAACAGGCGCTTTTGGTGTCTGTTTTTTAAATGAATCTCCGCGCAGCAAGCTGAGCGGAAAAAGGCAAGTTTAAAATTGATTATTTTTTAGTTTCGTAATTCACAGCTCCGCAGAGAGTTTCGAAGAAGTTGGCTGGAACAATCATGGAGGGGTAATGTTATTTCCGTAGTCCCAATTTCCGTCATCTTTCGCTTGGAACACCGTATTCCAAGCGAGTTTTTTTAAAAAACGGACACCTTGCGTTAGAACTCAGAAATTTTTGAAATGTCGCCATCATTCCACCTGTGCAGCATTATCACATTTGGTTTGTCCGTCATATTACAACATTTTACCAGAAAAGTTTGGACTCTGTCTTGCTCTTACGAAAAAGACTCGGTAGATACTAGTCTTTTTCGGATTGGTCAATCGCCCTTGACTTTAACCGATTTTTATGCCAAAATATGGCGTTCCTAAATATTGGGACAAATCTCACAAGTCCACCGCGGAGGCGCGAGTGGCAAAAGGAATTAATGAACAGAAAAGGTTCCACTATTCCAGAACTGATGGCATTTCTGGCTCTTCTCGGAGTAATTCTGTCGATTGGCCTGTTGACAATTGACGCGGCACGCAACGAAGCCAAGACTGTCTCAGCAGCGACCCAAAATCCAGACGCAGTCGCCTGCAGTTCCTGCGTCTGGTCAGAGGCTGACAACAAGTTCTTCTGCACAGGATGTGTGACGAGGGAAAAGGCGGTCCCCTAGTCATCCCCTCTCGGAGCGCGCCCCCTCGCGCGCTCCACCGACCTTTGGTCGCGAAATGATTCGCGGACAAAGGTATATTAATAGTATCTTTCACGGTCCTTCAACATCCATGGGAGGTATCATGGCCGAGGACAAAAAGTATGCCAGAAAAACCGGAAAGGCATTCATCAACAACGAGTCACCGGCAGTAGACATCACGGTAAGTGTGCAGGACACACAGAAAGGCAATCTCCCCGTGATCGTCGAATGGCCGTTGGTTCAGCTGCACTTCGCATCCCTTGCGGATGTACGAGCGGCGTTCATGCCGTTTGCGCAATTCGCAGATGTGCAGAGTGTCGTGAAGAGGCTCGTCGGCGAATGCCTCACCGAACTCGGGGTTGAACAAAACAAGCCGTGTTGACCCCACCACCTCGCACACCCACACATAAGAGCCACTCGGCTCAATCGTCTCCAACGACCGCCTCCTGACATCTTCGTCAGGAGTGTTTTTTTAACAAAAATTCCTCCACTAATTTTAGTGGAGGAATTTTGGCACGCCAGGCAATTGCCCAGCAACTGCCGGTAAAACCGGCTACTGCTGGGCAATGGTTGTGCAAGAAAGTTAGGACAATTTTTGCTTATAATTTCTGACGGCTAAAATTCCTAGAATAATCATTACACCGTCAATAATAAAAGATGAAGTTAAACTTCCTTTTTTTCTTCTAAAAACAACGAGTTGTGGAAGCAATAATCCGGCATTTCACCAGCCCAATCTCCAACTCTACAAATGTTCGGAATATTGAGTATCCGCAAGTTTGCTAAACATATTCTCACACACGGAACACGCGACGAGAAACAAGAAATTTTAGAACATTTACAAAACGCGATCGTGATTAAGGATCACGTTTTACGGTTAAAAATATCAAAAAAAAACAGGCGCTTTAGGTGTCTGTTTTTTAATTTTAGAACTAGACAAGTTTGGTGAAGTAAAAGAAAAAACCACGGCTTTTAATTCCGTGATTCTCTTGTGGTGGGGTTGTGCGAGAATGTAATGTTGTGATATCCCAATTAACAGATAAATGGTTTGCAGATAGCCCTATCAACATGACAATTACAATTGCAAAAATCATTAGATAAAAAGATTTTTTATTGTTCATACCGTTCGAGTATATCACAAGAAAAAAACATCAGATTTTTTGGAGATGGTGAGTTTGGAACTGTTTATTTTGTTTTAATGTCTCCTTAAGTTGAATTTTTGGCACTGGTAGGCGATTAGGTTGATTTCTTCGGAAATTTTTTCCGAAGAAAGGTTATCCAGTTATAGATCTTTGGTAATTTAACTTGTGATAGTTCAAGATTCTGTATCAGGATCCGCGTAAAGAATATTATTCTCCATATAAAGTTGCTTTCCTGTAAATTCATTTACCGACGAGTTACCAAACAATGTTACACTATCTTTGGTTTCAATATAACAATCGTCCGGATTATCAACAATATTTATTTTTGTTATTACCGAATCTATAAAGTAAGCTTTACATCCCATACCTTCTGCTCCTGGTTCTAGCGGATCGCGACTTGGTTGTTTTATCTTTATTTTCTGACCTAGGACAAGTTCGCTAAGTGAAACTTCTTGTCTTCCGGTGTTTTCATGGTTTTCACGTCTTGGATTTTCCATAGATGCACTTAAATTTAATATTTAATACTCGATAATTTATTAATTATAAATTCTTGCCTTAGTATTTTTCAAATTTATGTTTTCTATTTACGTGCAGTATCAAGCCGAACCTAGCACGCCAGGCAGTTGCCTGGCAGGGGCGATAGGAATCGAACCTATGTCAAAGGTTTTGGAGACCTCCGTCCTACCATTGAACGACGCCCCTGTAGTTTTCGCACAAAAATAATATCAGAAAAACGAAAAAATCACAATATCTCTGTCGACTTTTCGGTAACTTGGCGGTAATCAACTTTTTGAAGCTTAAACTTATGGCAAATTGACGAATCGGTTGATGATACCACTAAAAATCTAATTGCTAATTTGGTCAATTTTATCGGGGTTTTTTTTATTAGAAAATCGGCGGGTTGATTTTTTATCTTTAAAACTCTCAAACCAACTAACCGCCAAACCGGTGGAAATTGGCACTGACAAAACCAAACCAATACTGCCAACCAAAGTTCTGATAATTTCCGACGCGATCATTTCACTGCTTAAAGCTTGAGAAAGATTTGTGTGCAAACCCTCGTTGGCACTAAACAAAATTAAAAGCGGAAGTGAAACTCCGGCATAAGCCAAAAATAAAGTATTAATCATCGAGCTCAAATGTGAAATACCAACCCTCATGGCTTTTTTATAAAGATCCCGGCCGCTGGCGCCGGCTTTTTTTAATTCCTCGACCAAAACAATTTGTGAAATAACCACATCGTCTAAAACTCCAAGAGTACCAATAATTATTCCAGCCAAAAACAAACCTCTAAGATTAATATTGCCATCGCCAAGACCGGTCAAAAACATAGTATCCTCGCTGACAAAACCTGAAAGTTTGGCCAAGGCCGTAAAAATTAAAGACAAAATTCCGGTGATAATCAAAGCAATGACCGTGGAAAATAAAGCCAAATGGGCTCGGCGATTAAAACCCTCTGTCACATAAATCGCCAGAATCAAAATAAAGATACAACCGACAATACTGACAAGAAGTGGGTTGCCGCCGGCCAAAATCAAAGGAATGATAAATCTTAAAATAATCAAAAAACTTAAAGCCAAAGTTACCAAAGCTCGAAAACCTTTAAAACGACCGACCAGAATTACCACGGCCACAAACAACAACCACAACCAATTCAAAACTCCGGTGCGCACAAAATCAGTAACATAAAAAACATCTTGACCGTCGGAATTTTGTTGGTGATTAACCCAAACGCGATCACCGGTTTTATATTCGGATCGAGAAATAACTTCCACGACAGTTCCATCATAGACAAAATCCTTCCCTTCCCAATCACCACCCAAACCAACCAATCGCAATTTTTGTCCAACTTCGTTTGATTCAATAACTTCGGTAACCAAAGCTTTAAATTGTAATTGAGAATTAGAATATTTTTCTTCGGCGGCCAATAGAGGCGAGGTTGAAAACAAAAAACCAACGGTAAAAAGAAGAAAAATAAAAAAGTTTTTTTTGATAAACATAAGCCTATATAGGATAGCGTTATTTGGGAAGTTGGGCAAGATAAAAAACCTATTCGCGATGTCAAAACAATGGTAGTAAAAACCCAAACCCTCTCCTCTTAGGAGAGGGTCGGCCGGTTGTCGGCAACCACCCACCCGCCGACAACCTAGCCGGGGTGAGGATAAAAAAAACGACCCCTAGGCTCTTCAGCTTCGGGGTCGGGAGACACTCGAGGTTCAGCTCTTGGCACTAGGCCGCGGGCTGATCCTCGACGGAGTCGGCGGGGGCGTCACCGGAGGTGTCGGCCTCGGTGCCGCTGACCGGCTCCTCGGCGGGGGCGTCGGTGCCGGGGTCGGTGGTGGTGGCCTCCGACTCGTCGGTGCCGATGCCCCATTCGCCGGTGGCCTCGGGGAGGTTGGCGAGGGCGGGGGTGACGGTGTCGGGCTGCCGCTCGTCACCGACCGTCCGACGGCGGAACCCGGTCAGACCCCTGAGACGGGAGGCCTCGACCAGGGCGACTCGCTGCTGGCCTTCGGTCATGACACCGCGCCAGGTGACGAACACCTTGTGCAAGCGTTCGCAGACCACCTCGCAGGCCACCTCAGAGTCGAAGTTGGCCGGCTTCCGGGAGCGCTTGTCAAAAACGACCTTGCGGCCGTTGTGCCAGGCCTGAACGATGCCGCCGTACTTCTTGAACCGGAGGCTCAGGTGACGGGGCTGCGAGCGGTCCCACTCGCCATCGCTGAAGCCCGGAAGGCGGCCCTCGAGGAGACCCATCTTCTGAAAGGCCTTCTCGGACTTCGAGCGAACAGTGGTCGGAGCCAAACCGACAGGCACTGCGTACCAGCGACCTTCGGTCATGTCGTCGTTGGCCAAGTCTCCGCCCTCGTCTTCGTCGTTCTGCTGGAGGACTCGGAAGACCATGGCCACGGTCGGCTTGGCCGGATCGGCGCGCCAACGGGTAGACACGGGCTCGCACTGGAGCTCGATCTCACCCTCTCCTTCGTCCAGGTAGAAGGTACCGACGCAACCCGAGCGGTCGAACCACCAGGTCACGTAGGCGAAGACGATGTCGAAGTTTTCGGGCTCGAAGCCCGGAACGACCTCGCGGATGTGGGGCAGCAGGGCGTCGATGACACCCATCTCCTTCCAGACATCCAGGGGGTTGATTTCGGTTGCGGAGTTGGTGGTTTGCTCTTCGGCCATGGGTTTTCTCCTTTTGCATGGCTGTGCCGCTTTTGTCGGAATGACTAGGCGGCGGGATTGTTTGGGTAGAAGAACTTCAAACTCTCGCTTCGCTTCTGGCGAAGAAAGAGCCTTATAAATTAGCGCATTTTTTCGATTTTGTCAAGGGTACTTGGCTATTTTGGTTTGTTTTGATGAAAAATTCGATGATGTATGAACACGAGTAGGGGCGAATGCCATTCGCCCCTACTTGACTTTTTTGATAAAAAATGATATTTTACTTCGTTCATTCAGCCACTTTTTTTGGCTGTTTGATGACATCTCATTACCCCACCAGGAGATACCATGGATCTCTCGATCTTCACCGCCGAACAGCGCGCCGCCTTCGACGCGGCTGTAGCCATCTGGTCTACTGCCAATCCAACCGGCGACCACTCTGCCCTACTCAAACTACCACTCTCAAGGTGGCACGAGGTCAGTGATGACCTACTCGACGAGTTCTCTGCCAGGGCGAGGCTCGGGTCAGACGACACCTTGGTCAACGACATCGTGAGTGAAGTCGAGGATCAGGTGACTACCAACACCACCTGTACCAAGATCGAAATCATGGCCAGGGTCGAGGCTGTCGCCGACTGGCGGCCCGAGTTCAATAACCGGGTGCTGGCTCACGCCAGGGCACTCGGTTGGAACCCGGCCACGGTCGCTCCGGCCACTGCGCCTGCTCCGGCAGCGGCTACCCCGCCCGCGCCCGCAAGGCCGGCCGCACCAGCTCTTGTCGCCACTCCGACTCCGGCGGCGGCAACTCCGGCTCCAGTGGCTCGACCTCGAGTCGTTGCCGCCAGGCCTGCCGCACCAGCACCGACACCGGCCGCTGCCCCCGCGCCCGCCGCACCGGCCACGCCGACGCCGAGGACGAGAACCTTGACGCCCGGCGTGCTCGACCCCCGGCTCGCCGGAATCATCGACACGACCTTGGTCCGCTACCGGGCCGGCCTCGTGGCCATCGAGCGGGCGCTCGGTCAGGTGGCAATCGGACAATTCGACGAGGCCAAGCGCATCGTCGACTTCGTCCGAAACCACCCCGATGCCTACGGAGGACCGGAATGTTCCGAACTCCTCCAGGTCTACTTTCAGGAACGCCTCGGCCTCATCTTGGGACGTGGCGACCTAGCCAGGATCAAGGCACGTTTCGGCGTGCTCTAGAGGTCCGACGAACTCCGAATCTCTCGACCCCCCAAGTCTCAACAGACAAAGGGGGTCGATTTTTTAATTAAGATTGATGGAATTATTAGGATTTTTAGAATTATTGGACTTTTTAATTTTTTCGTCCTTAAAAAGGCTAAAAAATGGTGGAAAAAAATGGTGGAGGCTTGACTTTTTTGCAAAAATATGATATTTTATGACGTTCGATCAGCCTATGTTTTGGCTGTTTCGATAAGAACCACTCGCCCACCTGGAGGAATCCATGGGCTCATTCGCGCTCCTGTCGGCCCCCGCGGCCCCCCTGACCTCCCCCCACACCGCCACCCAGGGCCTGGCCCTGGCGCTCCAGTACACCTTCGCCGCCGGCGAGGTGGACCCTGGTGACACGGTCGTGGTCGACTCGAGCGTGCCCGGCACGTTCGACGTCGACACCTGGACCATGCTGGCCGCCCCCGCGCCAGTGATGATCGAGGTGAAGTTCGTCTTCACCCCGACCTCAATCGGTCCACACCGAATCACGGTGACGAACACGACCAAGACCACGGTGCTCGGCACCCTGGACCTGAACGTCACCGCCCCCGCGGCCGTCACCGCCCCGCTGTCGACCTCGACGTCGAACGTGACCCCGGGTCCGAATGGCGGCGTGAATGTGCACACCGAAGTGCACATGGCGCCGATCACCATCAGCCTGCCGCCGGCGCCGGCCCCGATCATCATCACGCCGCCCGCCCCGGTGTCGGCCCCCGCACCCACGCCCGCGCCCGCTCCCACGCCCGCGCCCACCCCGCCCTCCACCACCTCCCACCTGTGGTGGCTGATCCCCCTCATCTTGGGGCTGATCACGATCCTCGGGATCGTGGCCCTGGGTGTCGGGCAGTTCCAGCCGTCGGCAGCTCCGGTGCCGGTGCTCATCAGCGTGCCCAGCACGCCGGTGACGACCGCCCCCGTCACGGCCCCACCGATCCCCGCCGCCAGCGTGCCCTGCACGCCGGCGACCGGCGACTGTGGTGGCCCGGCTGGTCCCTAGTGGCTCTCGTTCCGAGTCCGCTAGCCCCCCCCCTCCCACAAGTCGGTTGACCCTCTAAGGTTGACCGGCTTTTTCTTTTGAACAAAAAGAGACAGACCAAACAATTTTCCATGGCCGAAATTTTTTTGTATACAAAGACCTTCCATTATTATGATCTAACAATCGATCTTCTGGTTTCTATTCCGTAAAACCATGATAATATCGACCGTCAACCAAGCTTTGTAAAATATAAGTAAACCACATAATGTTTTTATTATAATATTCCACTTCGCTCTATGCTTTAACAAAAGCCCTCGAGAAAGAAGTTTTTCTCCAGGACTTTCGGAAAACAAAAACGCGCGAATCTTTTGATTTGCGCGTTTTTGATCCCACTTCGCTCTACGCGTTAACAGAGCTTCGTTGGGGGATTCCACTTCGCATTCTGTATACATTAGAAAGTAATGTAATCAAAGTTTGAAGTGGAACCCATCCCCAACGAAGCCCCCGAGGGCGAAGTGGGATGGCGGACCGGAAGGGATTCGAACCCTCGATCTTCTCCGTGACAGGGAGACGTGTTAACCGGGCTACACCACCGATCCGTTTTTAAATTTTTTGCCTCGTAAGGAGACGTGCGCGCCCCGTTGCTTTCTTAACTTCTGACCTTTGTGAACTCCGACTAAAGCCGCAGGCGCAAACGGAGTACTAACAAAAGTTTACTACGATCGATGACGAGAAAGCATACGGGGTTAACCGGGCTACACCACCGATCCGTTTTTTCTAATTGACGGCGTTTATATTAACAAAAGTCGGGGATTTGTGCAAGAGTCAATATCCCCATTGACTTTTGATGGTTTTTAACTTAAATTATCGAGGCTCGAACAGCCGATCGGGGTGGTTGGCGCTGGCGAGTTTTCCCCGCTTAGCCTTTCACAAGGCTGACAAGGGTGCAAAAAAATGGATGGAGTAATTCCATTCTGTGCTGGTTGCGACTGTACCATTCAGGAAGGCCAGCCTTTCAAAACCATCAGTGTCGGCGACCAACACTTCGATGTCCACACCGATGGTCGCTCAAACTGCGTCGCCCGTGCTGAAGCCAAACTCGGCATTCGCATTCCGCCGATCGAAGAGCGTGTGTGCGATCACGCTCGGGTCGCGCGTGGACGCAGGCCGGTCGCGCGGCTGAACAAAGACGAACGCGACTGGAAGTCGATGCCGCACTCGCCCGGGAGCAAACCTGAAGAGTCCACCGCGTCGCCTGACCGCCCAAAATCGTCGAAGGTCAAACACGGACAAGACCGCGGCAACCATAGTGATACGCTGCGAGTCGGTCCGAGCCGCGGTCGATAGTTCGTTCCGCGCGCGCAAACGAAAAACGCGGCGCCAATCGGCGCCGCGCCCTTAGCTCTGTTCGAGCTTCCCTTTCGAGTCGCTTACGCGGCTCGCTTTTTTTATTAAGCGGCCGCCGCCTTAGCTTCAGTCTGTTCTTGAGTTTGTTTTCTAGATTTCAATTCAGATTCTATCGCAAATTTCACAAACGACAACCTTAAAACCATTTGTTCATCATCAACCTTTTCTTCTCCAGACTCATCTGAATTTGCGGCTTCCCCGTACTCATCTATTGATTGTTGAAGTCCTTCTAGATCTAATTCTAAATTTTCGTCAGAAGCTCGAGAATACAATTCTTTTTGAAAAATCAACTCACTAACAATTCTGTATTTTTCAAGTATTTCCAAAGGAACATCTATATAACCCATCTTTTTAAGGTTCTGGCTAAAAGAAGGGCTTTCGTTTACTAAATTAGGATTTGCTACTTCCATTTCAGCTTTGATTTTTTGAAGTTCTCCCGAGGTTTTATCTTTGATTTCAGGAAGAAAACTTTTTCCTAATTCAACCTCTTTCCCTTCAAAAGCTTTTATTGCCGTATAAACATTTTTTCTTACTATGCCAAACTCTTCTTTTTTGTCGGTTTGATCGCGCAATTTTTTATTTTTATTCAAAAGCCTGTCGATTTCAGAAAGCAAATCTGCCGAGTTCCAACCTTTATAGGTATCAAAAGTGATTACACTTTCTTGATTTACCGCTTCATCACCTTCCCACTCTGCTTCTACTAATGTTCTATGAGCTGGGGTAGCTTCTCCATTACTATCTATTCTGCCATTATCACCATAATTTCTTTCAATTTCGGCTTTAATTCTTTTGGCTTTTTCATCGGAAAGATTTTCTCTTCCAACAAGACTTCCTTCAACTGTTTCTCTAGCCTGGTTGGAGTTTGGATCTATTTCGGTACCGTCTGCGGTTTTTTCGACTCCGGCCTTAAAACTATCGGATTCGGTCCGTTTTTCGTTATCTTCCGAAACTGTGACCGGAGCAGGCCTGTCGGCATCAGTTGGCTGTGTTATAGGTAACTGTTCGCTCGCCGCGGCTTTTTTACTACTTTTGAGTTCTCTTGCGTAAATCCTCAAAAGATCTTTGGCTTTAGCGGATTTAACATTGGCGTCACCTTTTTCCGCGCTTTCAAGATACGCATTAACAGCTGATTCGATCTCTTTTTTAACACCAGTGTTGACTTCTTTGATCCGTTTTAATAGAAAATCAGCGGCTGAGTTTGCGGCATTTTCTTCTTGTTTGTTTTCCTCATTTTTTGAAGCTTGAAATTCTTTTTCAGAATAATTTGTTGGACTTTCATCAGATCCAGGAACCGATTCTACCGGAGGCAAATCTTTATTGTTGCTAGTTTCTGAAATTGCAGAAACTGAAGATGGAGCAATCTCTGAAGTTTTGGGGACATTGGAAAATTCGACTTCGGGAATTTTGTTAGGGAATTTTTCCTCTAGCGATTTCTTGACACCGAGCAACTGTTCGACTGCCCTCAACTCACTCTCTTTTTTTCGACAATCGATTCTTACCTTGTCGCCTTTTGGATCTTCGGCGGCAATTTTATCCCGCTTATTCTCAAGCTTTAATAATTTACCAACAAGATCGGCCTCCTTTGATTTCAGTTCCGAATTCGATAAAGATCCGTATTTTTCCACAAAATCTTTTTGCAACTCGGCCTCTTTTTTAATCATAACCTCGTCGGCCAATTTTTGGAGAGCGCTTTGTTCTTGTCGACGAGCCTGGTCGTTCTCAGCCAGATCTCCAAAACTTCTGGTAATTTCTGTCATGACACCTTGAAGAGTTGCCAAATCATCCTCTTCGTACATCTGCCGATAACCGTCCAACTTATCGGATTTACTCTTTTTTTCTGCCGTGGCCGACAACCCAGATTCGACGGTCTGGTCTGAATTTTCAACAACTGTTTCTTTTGCCGGCATTTTTTTAGTCGGAACTTCAAGTTTGGTATCTATTTTATCATTTAAAAATTTTTGAGAAGCTTCTTCAGACAATTCCTTTCTGGCATCTGTTTGTTTTTCAGATTCGACGGTCTTGATTTCCACGGGTCGGAGTACAAACTCTCTGATATTTCGATACTCGCCACCCGGCCATTTGAAGCCAAAAAAATCGCCGTTTTCTTCTTTATCAAAAGCCGGTTCTTGGCCTTTGGCCAAAGATTGCTCCTTGCCGCCAACAACACCTGTTAAATCAAACTTATTGTCAGCGACTTTTTCGACAATTAAAGAATTCCCCTGACTGTGCGTACCAAACTCAACCCTGCCCCCAACTTTCAAGCCGTCCAAAACCTGTTTTACTTCTTCTACGGCTTTTTCCTTGCGACCGGTTTCAGACATAAGCGGTTGCCACCTTTCTGATTTTTGCACTGCCTTCGTGGCCACTTCGCCTTTTTCTTTGACCAAAGTACTGATCATCTTGGCCAAATCGGCCCTGGCCTGCTGTTCAAAAACCCGCGCTTGTTCTAAAAGTTTTTGATTTCCAGCTTTAAGCATTTCTAAAACCTCGCCGTTTTCTTCAGCACCAATATGCTTGGCGGCACCTGCTAAAATATCCGGTCCGGCTTGAACCAACTTTTCAAATCCGCCGGTGCGGCGAGAAATATAATCTTGCAAAGCCTTAACCGCCTCGTTAGCCGCTTTCAGACGACCCTCAACACTCTCGCCAGCAGCTTCGCGTTGTTGTTCGAACTTTTTATAAATCCCCTCCGGGCTGTGCTCAGAAACTTTTGGTTCCTCTGGTTTATTTTGAGCGGCTCCGGATTCCGGGGTTTTTTGTTCTTCTGGAGGATTTGCCATATGCTAAATTAATTATTATTAGAAAATAATTGATCAATAAAATTACGAACTCGACCGGTAGCTTTTTGTTCGACTTGTTTAATGGCTTGATTCAGATTCTCGTCGTGACCGTTTTTTAAAGTTGCCAAACTGTCATCAAACTGCTTGGTTATTTTTTTTGCATCAGAAACCGTTTGGTCAATTTTTGAAAAATCTTGCGTGGTCATATTTTATTTTTTTATTCGTCTTCGTTGCTCTGCTCGGCACGAGCTTGTTTTTCTAGAGCTTTCAAAAACTTTTTTGCCTGTTCGATTTGTAAATTAATTCTAGCGATAATCTCTGGCTGATTTTTTAATTGTTTTTTAAGACCTTTGGAATTTTTAGAATTGGCCAAATAAGTAAAAAATTCAAAAATCGAATCTGCTTCTTTGGTTTGACCATCAAGACCCAAAAACTCAATAGAACTTATAACATCACCTTGCCGTACCTTTTCAAGATAAGCCTCAAATCGCGCGCGTCCTTCTTCGTTTGTGGCTTGTGCTAAACCAGTCTCAAAAAATTGCCGAGCAATTTTTCCAGCTTCGCCTAAAGACGTTTCGATATCAACATTGTCTTCTGGAGCCTCAATGGCTTTATCCGACACCGCCGCTTCCGCTTCCAAATCTTGACCAGAAGCTTCGGTTGACTGTTCCTGAGCTAAAGCGGCTTGTTCTTCTTTTTCTACCTTAAGTCTGCCAATCGCTTCTTGAGCCGCGCTGTTTAAAAGCAAAGCTTCTTTATCTGATTGTGGAGATAAATTTTCCTCTAGTTTTTTTAAACGCTCTAATTCTTTGTCTAAAGCCCTTAGAGATTTTTTGGCATATTTTTTCTTGGCCACGGCGACTTTTTGTTCAAAATCTGCCCACTGGTCTTCTGGAGATTGAGCAGCCTCGACAACAGCCGGAGTTTCCGGATTCGAAACCGCACCTGATTCTTGAGCCGGTTCCGACGTGACGACATTCTCGGAAACAGCTGTTGACGGTTCAGAAGCCGGCTCGACGGTTTGAGCCGCGGTTGACTCGACTGCGGCTTCGGCCGCCTCTATTCTTAAACGACGCCGTTCGACACGCTCGTCTAAAATTTGCGCGATAGCTTCAATGGCCGCTTGAATTTCAAAAAGTTTAAATTCTTTGCCATCTTGTCCGGCTACCTCTTCCCTTTTCCTTAACAAAGTCGCGTGCTCGACATTTAATTTTTTATCAGTTTTTTCTGGCCCAATTCTTTTTTCTATATCGTCCTTAGAAAGAGAAACAAAGCGTTCAAAATGCTCGTCACCTTTTTCCAAAAGTTCAGCCAAACGAGGACTGTCAGGATTTTCTTTTTTTAATGCTGTCACCTCTCTAACCAAAGCGCCAATACCTAATTTATCTGCCATCGCTTCCGATTTTCCATGCTGTTCTCCTTGACCACCGGGTTCGACCGATTGTTCGACAACCGCTTGATTTTGGACAGGTTCTGAAACCACCGGAGTACCCGGAGCCTCCGCGACTGTTGAAACATTAGTTGTGGTGTTTTCACCTTTCTTTAATTGGTGCCACTCGTGAATATTGCGATACTCGCCATTAGACCAAGATAATTTAAAAGAGCGAGTATTGTTTTCTTCTTGATCAAAAACCAAATCCGAAACTTCGCCTTTATTTTTGGAAATCCAATTTTCGATACCGACTAACCGATACTTACCATTAGCCATTCTTTCCAACTTCAAAGAATTTCCGTCGCTTAGCGTACCGAACTCCAAAACTCCGCCGGGCTTAAGATTTTTAATCTGTTTATTAATCACAAAAATACCCGATTGTTCTTTTCCGGCTTCAATCTTTATTTTTTTCCAAGGAAACTTTTGGGCCTCGACTTGTGCCTCAGCGGCCGCTGCCGTCGCTGTGTCGATAACAGCTACCCCGTCTTCCCCGCCCGCTACTGCCGTTACCGCGATTTCCGCCGGCGACGCTGCCTGTGTTCCTGTTTGAAACTCTGGGGAATGAGTAGTAACTTCATCCTTCACCCCAGAAACAAAAGCCGTCCGTTGATCATCAACCTCGGGGAGAATAATTGTCGACTTACTGCCAAATTCGGAAGCTGTCAACTTAACACGATTTTTGACTAACTTAGCCGCCAGCTTTTTTTCGAATTCACTGTCTGAGGATACGGGCTGATCAAAATTTTCGACAGCCGGAGCTTTTATTCCCCCGCCCGCCTCAGCCACCGCCGTGGCCGAAATATTTTTGACTTCCGACTGTTCTGGCACCGGAATTTCCAATTTTGTTATTAGAGCGTCTACCGCCGCCAATTCTGTTTGTTTAAGACGAAAAACCACTCCGGCCCGATCTTTTTTTTCGTCTGACAAAAAAAGTCTTTGAGATTTGGATAAAAGATCCGGCAATTGACGACGTAACTCATCGCGCAAATTTTCCAACTCGGTTTTCGTTTTATGCCGATAAAGTTTTTCTAAAACTTCTTGTTTGTTTTTTTCTTTTTCTTGCATAACTTCTTCGGCCAAAATCTGAAGCTGTTTTTGTTCTTGCCAACGAGAACTTTTTTTATCGGTGATTTCTTTAAGACTAAAAGCAATCTCTCGCAAAACACCTTGGAGAGTTTCTAAATCGTCATCTTGATACAAACGTTTATACGCCGAAAAATTAACCGAGTCGGCTTTTACCGCTGCTTCGGCTTTTCGAAGAAACTCACTGGAAGATCCGCCATCTAACATAAGATCAAAATTAAAAATTAAAGCCCTTAAATTTTATCACAATCCCCTTTTCTTTAACATAAACCAGAGGTCTCTCGCTACGACAGAACCATAAACCAATGACCTCTACTAAACTTCTTTAACTTCTACAAAATCCGCTCGTTTACCAACCGGATTAACGGCCAAAACGATTATTCGACCACCTTTTTTAATTAAATGATTTTTCTTAATTTTACCGATCGACTTGGTAATCAAATCGTCTATATTATTTGATTTCGGAACAATTAACGGTGACACAGCCCAAATTAAAGACATTTGTCGAAGAACAAATTCTGAAGTCGTGGCTGCAAAAATTGGCATTTCAGGACGAAAACGACTAACCAAACGCGCTGTGTCATCAGATAAAGCAGCTACCAAAATTGCATCGGCTTTTAAAGTACGTGAAAGCAAATTCGCCGCTCCACCAACAGCGTCCTCAATAATTTTTACAAAATGAGTGGTTTCCTTGATAGGCACGTCGTCAAACGGCGAGTCTTCGGTTTCTTGAATAATCCTGGCCATAGTAGCCACAGCTTCGACCGGATATTTACCCGAGGCGGTTTCGCCGGAAAGCATGACCGCATCGGTGTGATCGATAACCGCGTTGGCCACGTCGGAAACTTCGGCTCTGGTTGGCCGCGGATTGCGAATCATTGAGTCGAGCATTTGGGTGGCCACAATAACCGGCTTGCCGACGGCCCGACACTTGTTAATAATTTCTTTTTGAATCAAAGGCACTTGCTCGGCCAGAATTTCCACCCCCAAATCGCCACGGGCCACCATGATGGCATCGACAACTTTTAGAATCTCGTCGAATTTTTTAACCGCCTCGTGCTTTTCGATTTTGGCGATGATCATGGGGCAAGCTTGGCCGACCTTTAAATTTTTCTTTAAAATTCTTTGCAAATCTTTAACATCGGCAGCACAAGTAACAAAAGACATGGCAATATAATGAACTCCCTGGGCCAAACAAAAAACCGCGTCACGGCGATCTTTCTCGGTTAAAGATCTGACTTTTAAAATTGAATCCGGAAAATTCAAACCTTTGTGCGATAAAAGTGTGCCGCCGACTCGAATTTTAATTTTCAAGAAACCTTTTCTACCACCAACACACTCCCCGTCCATCAAGCCATCTTCAATCAAAACTCGGTCGCCTTTTTTTACGTCGCGAAATAAATCAAGATAAGTTACCGGGAGTTCAACAACCTCGCCTTTAATCAAAAGCTTCCCCGCCGCCGGCATTTCAGCAACGCGAATTTTTGGACCCTGCAAATCACCAATCAAAGCCAAGGGTTGGCCCAATGATTTTTCGGCTGTCCGAATTCGACGAATCAAAACACTATGACTTTTGTAATCACCGTGTGACATGTTTAAACGAGCCACATTCATGCCCGAACGAATCATTTTTTTAAGAATCGCCGGAGTGGAACAAGCCGGACCAATGGTACAAACAATTTTTGTTCGTTTGATTTTTTTCATATTTGATAATGTTTGAGGTGTTGGTGAAGAAGGCATGGTTTTTTTACTCATCGGCAGCATATTCTTCGAGGGTGACGGAGAGTTCTAGGGTTTGTTCGGAACGGATAATTGATAAAATCACGGTGTCGCCAGGTAAATATGAGCGGATAACTTTGGACAAGGTATTCTCTTCGTTTAGAATTTTAGAATCAACTTTGGTAACAATATCGTCTTTTTGCAAACCAGCTTTGGCCGCCGGACCGTCGGCAACAACAGCCTCGACTCCTTCGCTCGCGGTAATTAAAGCACCTTCTTCGACCGGCAAAGAATTCTCTTTGGCATATTCCGCGGACAATTGAATGTAGTGCACACCTAACCATGGCCTGACAATTCGCCCTTCTTTTTTAATACCCTCCATAGCACTTTTAACCTCGTTAATAGGAATCGCAAAACCCAAACCTTGACCATTGGAACTGACTGCCGTATTCATACCAATAACCTCGCCAAACAAATTGATAAGCGGGCCGCCGGAATTACCCGGGTTAATGGCGGCGTCGGTTTGAATAGCGCCTTCGATAACCTCGCTACCATTAAAACGGTCATAAGCCGAAATACGACGATCAATTCCGGAAATCACGCCTTTGGTAACCGTGTTTTGATACTGGGAAAGAGCGTTGCCAATAGCAATAACTGTTTGGCCGACCTGAATACCGTCAGAATCTCCGAAAGTTACCGTCGGTAAATTTTCTCCGTCGATTTTTAAAACCGCAATATCAAAGAACGGATCAATATCTACGATGGTCGCGTTATATTCAACGTCTTCGTTGGTAATTACTGTGTAAACAGCATCAACACTTTCGGCTACGTGACGATTAGTAACCACATAACCGTCTTCGGAAACAATAAAACCCGTGCCGGCCGCTACCTGAACCAACTCTTGATCGGCTTCACTGTCTTGATTTGAATCTTCTTCTGGAGTAAATAAAAAGTCCTCGAAAGAAAAAGTATTTTTTTGAACATCGCCGGACTTTTTTTCTACCAAAATACTGACCACGGCTGGAGCGACATTATTAACCACATTAATACTTAGATCCTGCGTGAAAAAATGATTTTTCACGTAAAATTTAGGTAATGTATAAAATCATTTTTAATCGTTCTTTTATAGAACGTCGTTCAAATCCTTTAACTTGTCGATTTTCTTTTTGGCGTAC
>Ga0209417_1002430_pt1 | contig 28557 bp, 28 predicted proteins | sample RifGroF2_FD_184002 | JGI IMG/M metagenome (GOLD analysis project Ga0209417, IMG submission 184002) | Groundwater microbial communities from Rifle, Colorado, USA - Groundwater F2 (SPAdes) (version 2) | ecosystem: Environmental > Aquatic > Deep subsurface > Groundwater | place: Rifle, Colorado... | reverse complement strand
CGACATCATGCGTGATCTGGGAGAGGGTGAGGTGAACCGGATCGTGAAGAAGTTTGAAGAGGACAGGCCGGGGTTCCCCCAACCCAAGGCATCCTATTCGTCCTATCAGGATTTCAAACGATTCCTGCTGGTGGATGATGTGGACGAAGAAGGCGCGGTCGCGCGCAGCGCCGCCGATGCGCCTGAGATCGACGGCCTGGTCTATATCAACGGCGCCGATCTGGAAGTGGGCGAGTTCGTCACAGTGAAGATCACCGACTCGGACGAACATGATCTGTGGGGAGAAGTCGTCAGGAAATGAGCGAAGCGAATCCCTGCATGACCTGCGGCGCCTGCTGCGCCTATTACCGTATCTCGTTCTACACGGACGAATCCAGCGAGGCACCCGGCGGCTTCGTTCCGGCCGAATTTACCGAGAAGGTGCATGAACACATGGTGTGCATGAAAGGCACCAACAGCTATCCGCCGCGTTGCACAGCACTGCGCGGCGAGGTGGGCAAGCAGGTCTCCTGCGCCATCTACGAGAACCGCCCGAGTCCCTGCCGCGAGTTCAACGAATATGAGCTGGACGGCACGCCCAACAGCCGCTGCTTCAAACTGCGCGGTCTGGTTCCCCCTGCTACAATCCGGCCATGACGCTCTACGCTTTCCTCGCAGTCGGATTCGGTGCCGCCATCGGCGCATGGCTGCGCTGGGGTCTGGGTCTGTGGCTCAATCCGATCACGCACGAGCTGCCGCTGGGCACGCTTTTGGCCAATCTGGTCGGCGGCTATCTGATCGGTCTCGCCATCGCCTTCTTCATGCAGCACCCCGGCGTGTCGCCGGAATGGCGTCTGCTCATCATCACCGGTTTTCTCGGTGGACTCACCACCTTCTCGACCTTCTCGGCCGAGACTGTCACGCTGCTGCTGCGCGGACAATATGCATGGGGCACGGCCATCATCGCCGCGCACCTTGGCGGCTCGTTGCTGATGACGGTGCTGGGGATGCAGACGTTCAAATGGATGCAACAATAAGGAGAGCAAGATGAACACCGTCTACCTCAAGTTCTACCTGACCGAGAAACAGCACCATCAGGGCAAGATGCTGCAGGAGTGGTTGCTGGAAAAAGCCAAGTCGCTGGGCGTGCCGGGTGGCTCAGTGTTCCGCGCCGTCGCCGGCTACGGGCGGCACGGTCATATCCACGACGAGAGTTTCTTCGAATTGGCGGGGGAATTGCCGGTGCAGGTCGAGTTCGTGCTCGACGACAAACACGCCAACCAGTTGCTTGGCGTGATCACCGCAGAAGGCCTGAATCTACCCTACGTGCGCTACGCCGTCGAGGCGGGCACGACGGGCGCGAAGTAGAACTTACTTCTTCTTGCCGGAGAGCAGGACTTCGATCTCCACTTCGGCCGCGATCCAGTAATCCAAAGAGCCGCTGACAAAGCCATTCTTCTCGGCGATGAAATACGCGGCATCCTGAACCATCTTGTAACGCTGTTCCGGTGTGGGAGTTGCGGCCTTGCGCGGCGCGGCTTTTACAGCTGCGGGCTTCTTCGCGGCTGCCGGCTTGGCTACGACCGGTTTCTTGGCGACTGCAGTCTTTGCTGTCGTTGTCTTGGCGGTCACTTTTTTCGCGGTAGTCTTGCTCGTTGCGGTAGTGGTTTTTTTGGCTGCGGGTTTTGCTGCGGTGGTGGTCTTTTTCACCGTGGTGGATTTGGATGTGGCCATGATCGCTACCTTTCAAGAATGAAGTTCATCGAATATCGGAATGGTGCTGTTCCTTGATGCATCCCCATTTTTTGTATGCTACTCCTCGGATGTGATTCTAAACACAAACGATATGATTTTTGTGACTAATTTATGTCAGAGCGAGAACACGCCGCCCGGGCAGGACTTCGACTGTTCCAGACGCGTCAACGTCGGCAGCAGGTTCAGACCGGTCTCCGCCTTCAATGCATCCGCCTGGTCTTTGAGGTCGTCCAGCTGGATCGCGATGGGATCGCCTGCTGCGGCCAGAGCGATCACATTGCCACTTTCGGTGGAGGGGAATGCCAGCGCGCGTCCCTCGAACGCCTCGCGGATGCGGTCAAGGCTGGCCTGGAAACCGCGGCTGCGCCCGAGCAGGTTCACCGCCAGAATGCCGTTGCTGTTCAGACGCGAACGGCATAGCTGGTAGAACGGCAGTGTGTCCAGTTCACCCGGGCGCGCGTCCTCGTCGAAGCCGTCGACCAGGATGAGATCGAAGGTCTTGTCGTTCACTGCCACGTATTGCGCGCCGTCCGCGATCACGATGTTCAGCCGCTTGGGGTCATCCGGCAATTTGAAGAACTGTCTTGCCGCCGCCACCACGCGCGGCTCGATCTCCACCACGGTCAGTTTCGACAGCGGGTAGTTGCGGTAGAGGAACTTGGTCAGCGAGGCTGCGCCGAGACCGATGAGCAGCACCTTGCGCGGAAAGTGCGTCTCGTCGCGCATCAGCAGGCTGGTCATCATCTCCTTGGTGTATTCCAGTTCCAGATGCCAGGGCCGCGCGATGCGCATCGCCCCCTGGATCCAGAGTGAGCCGAAGTGCAGAAAGCGGACACCGCCTTCTTCGCTGATATCGATGGGGTAGGTCATTGAGCTTGCGGGGGTGTGGGGCGGGTAAGTTTGCCGGCGGCGAAGCGCACCAGCGCGAGCAGCAGTTCCACTGCCAGCAGGATGATGAGCGCCACACCCGCGCCGAAGATCAGCGCATCCTGACTGAGTGGCACAGCGTAGCTGTACTGTCCGAGCGCCTCGTCGAGCAACTCCCGGTCGCCGTGCAGCAGCACATGCAGCGCCTTCTGCGGCAGGCTGGTCTGCAGCGCGGCCATGTCGGTCTCGAAGCGCAGCTTGCGCTGCACCATCTTTTCGATGGCGGCGCCTTCTTCCTGGAAGGGTTTCTCGATGCTGTTGCGGTGCAGCGCGATGAGTTTGCTCATATCGCCGGCGAAATACTTGCTGGCGATGTCCTGGAACGGCTGCAGGTTGACGCTCACCTCGCGCAGATGCGCATCGACGCGCTTCTGGTACTGGTCGACGAAATTGGGCACCTGCAAGCCGAGCAGCAGCGAGATGCAGGCAACGATGATCATCAGATAGCGGTGAAGGATGTCGGTCATGGCTGGAAGACCTTTAGTTTGGAGCGATCCTGTTCAGCAGCCAGCGGGCCCATTCCGTCACTTCGGTTGCGCTCATGCCGAGGGTGGCCTGCTGTTTTGCCAGTTCGTCGCCCGCCGCGCCGTGCAGGTGTACCGCCAGCAGCATCGCCTGGTCCGCGCCCAGTCCCTGCGCGATGAAGGCGGCGATCATGCCGGCCAAGACATCGCCCATGCCTGCGGAGCTCATGCCGGGGTTGCCGGTCTGGTTGATATAGAGCTTCGCTTCGCGTGTGGCGCAGAGGCTGCCCGCGCCTTTCAGCACCACGCTGCCGCCCAGTCGCTTCACCAGGCTCAGCGCAGAGTGCGGGCGGTCGCCCTGTACCTCTTCGGTCTTGCTGCCCAGCAGGTGTGCGGCTTCGCCGGGGTGGGGCGTGAACACGGCAGGGGACTTGCGCCCATGCAGCATGCCGCGCAGGTCCGGGCGCTGGGCGATCAGGTTGAGCGCGTCGGCATCCACCACCAGCGCCACGTCCAGCATCAGGGCATCGTACAGCAGCTTTTGCGCGGGCAGGCTCTGGCCGAGGCCGCAGCCGATCACCAGTACATCCGCGGCATTCCGGCGCAGGCCGGAATCCAGTTGATTTGAAGTCTCCCGCGAAAGCGGGCCATCATTTTGGTTTTGTCCGCTTTGCGGGGTATTTGTTTTTGCTGGATTCCGGCCTGCGCCGGAATGACGGGCCAAGTTCAGCGCCTCGGCCGCCGTATGCAGCATCAGCTCGGGGCAATTGATATCCACCACCGGCGCGTTGTCCGCCAGCAGGCCGACATGCACGCAACCCGCACCCATCTTGAGCGCCGCGCGCCCGGCCAGCAGCGCTGCACCGGCCATGCCGTTGGCCCCGCCGATGACGGTGACCGTGCCGAACAGGCCTTTGTGGCTGTCTTTGGGGCGCGGTTTGAGGAAGGCGGCGACTTGTTTGCGGGTGATGACGGTCGGCATGCTGTTTTCCCTGAGTTTGTGAGTTCGGCTGCATTATAATTGCAACCTGTTCCCAACGCCTTAAAGTGACCGAGTCATGTTCCGTACCTCGATAGGTAAAGCCGCTCTTTCCTCCTTCCGTCTCGACAAGCTGCGCGCAGCGCTGGCCGCCACCAAGTCCGGCGTCACCCTCGAAGACACCCGCCACTGCTATTTCACCGAGCTGGCCGCGCCGCTGGCACCGGCCGACGCCGCCTTGCTCGACCGCCTGCTCGGCATCGACAAGCAGGCCGGCGAACCCGAGTGCGCCATTTCGACGCAGAGCATGCTGGTGGTGCCGCGCCTCGGCACCATCTCGCCGTGGTCGTCCAAGGCCACCGACATCGCCCGCCATTGCGCATTGCCGCAAGTCAGCCGCATCGAACGCGGCGTGGTGTATTACCTGAAAGGCAAAGGCGGCAAGCACCTCTCCGAGGCGGACAAGAAAGCCGTACTGCCGCTGCTGCACGACCGCATGACCGAGTCGGTCATCGCTGAAGTGACCGGACTGGAAGCGCGGATATTCCAGCATGGCAAACCGCAGCCGCTCTCGACCGTGGACATCCTCAAGGGCGGCAAGGCCGCGCTGGAAGCCGCCAACCGCGAACTGGGTCTGGCGCTTTCCGCTGACGAGATCGACTACCTGGTGGATAACTTCACCAAGTTGGGCCGCAACCCCACCGATGTTGAACTGATGATGTTCGCGCAGGCCAACTCCGAACACTGCCGCCACAAGATCTTCAACGCCGACTGGATCATCGACGACGAACAGCAGGCCATCTCGCTGTTCGGCATGATCCGCAACACCCACAAGCTGCATCCTGAAGGCACCGTTGTCGCTTACTCCGACAACTCCTCCGTCATCGAAGGCGCCGAGATCGAGCGCTTCTACCCGCGCGAAGGCGGGGCCTATGCCTTCAGCAAGGAACTCACCCATACCCTGATGAAGGTTGAGACGCACAATCACCCGACCGCCATCGCGCCGTTCGCCGGTGCGGCGACAGGTTCCGGCGGCGAGATTCGCGACGAGGGCGCCACCGGCTCCGGCTCCAAGCCCAAGGCTGGTCTGGTCGGCTTCTCGGTTTCCAATTTGAATATCCCCGGTTTCGAACAACCCTGGGAAACGAATCCCTACGGCAAGCCGGGGCGTATCGCCACCCCGCTGCAAATCATGATCGACGGCCCGCTAGGCGGCGCCGCGTTCAACAACGAATTCGGCCGTCCCAATCTGACCGGCTACTTCCGCACCTTCGAAGAGAGCGTCAACGGCGAGATGCGCGGCTACCACAAGCCCATCATGCTGGCGGGCGGCGTCGGCAGCATCTCGGCCTCCCACACGCACAAGCACGATCTGCCGACCGGCGCAGTGCTGATCCAGCTCGGCGGCCCCGGCATGCTCATCGGTCTCGGCGGTGGCGCGGCCTCCAGTATGGATACCGGCGCCAACGCCGAGAACCTGGACTTCGATTCCGTACAGCGCGGCAACCCCGAGATGCAGCGCCGTGCGCAGGAAGTCATCGACCGCTGCTGGCAGATGGGCGACAACAATCCCATCCTCTCCATCCATGACGTCGGCGCGGGCGGCATCTCCAACGCGCTGCCGGAACTGGTACACGGCGGTGGCAAGGGTGCGAAGTTCGAATTGCGTTCGGTGCCGTCCGAAGAGCGCGGCATGTCGCCGATGCAGATCTGGAGCAACGAAGCGCAGGAGCGCTACGTGCTCGCCATTCCGGTCGAGCGCGTACTGGAGTTCCAGGCACTGTGCGAACGCGAGCGCTGCCCCTTCGCCGTACTCGGCACCGCCATCCGCGAAGACCAGCTCATCGTGCATGACGCAGAATTCGACAACAATGCGGTGGACATGCCGCTCTCCGTACTGCTGGGCAAGCCGCCCAAGATGACGCGCAAGGTGCAGCGCGAGAAAGTCTCGTTGCCGAAGTTCGACACCAGCGGTGTCGTGCTGAAAGAAGCGATCGAGCGCGTGCTGCGTCTGCCCTCCGTGGCCGACAAGACCTTCCTCATCTCCATCGGCGACCGCACCGTGGGCGGCTTCACCGCGCGCGACCAGATGGTCGGCCCCTGGCAAGTGCCGGTGGCCGATGTGGCCGTCACCCTGATGGGTTACAACACCAATCTGGCCGAAGCCTTCGCGCTCGGCGAACGCACACCCATCGCCGTGCTCAATGCGCCCGCATCCGGCCGCATGGCCATCGGCGAGGCCATCACCAACATCGCCGCCGCGCAGATTGAGAAGATCGGCGACATCAAACTCTCCGCCAACTGGATGGCCGCTGCCGGACACCACGGCGAGGACGCCGCGCTGTTCGACACCGTCAAGGCCGTGGGCATGGAACTGTGCCCGGAGCTGGGTATCAGTATCCCGGTGGGCAAGGACTCGATGTCGATGAAGACAACGTGGAAAGAGGGCGAACAGAACAAAGCCGTGACTGCACCGCTGTCGCTCATCGTCACTGCCTTCGCACCGTGCAGCGATGCGCGCAAGACACTCACCCCGCAACTCGCGGCCGATACCGACACCGTGGTTTTACTGTTCGACCTCGGTGCGGGCAAGAACCGTATGGGTGGCTCCGCGCTGGCGCAGGTGTACAAGCAGGTCGGCGATGTGGCACCGGATGTGGACAGCGCCAGGAAGCTCAAGGCTTTCTTCAACCTGATCCAGCGTCTCAACCGCGACGGCAAACTGCTGGCCTATCACGACCGTTCCGACGGCGGCATGCTGGCCGCGCTGTGCGAGATGAGCTTCGCCTCGCATATCGGCCTCGACATCCGCCTCGACGAACTGAAGGGCGACGACCTCGCCGTGCTGCTCAACGAGGAGCTGGGTGCACTGGTACAGGTGCGCCGCGACGATCTGGCCGACCTGTTCGTGCTGTGTGAAGAGGCGGGCTGTTCCAACGTGCACGAGGTGGCAAGACTCAACACCAGCGGCACCATCAACATCACGCGCGGCAAGACCACGCTGTTCAGCGACAACGCCATTGCGCTGCGCCGCATCTGGTCCGAGACGACTTACCAGTTGCAAAAGCTGCGCGACAATCCGGTTTGCGCACAGCAGGAGTTCGACCGAACGTTGGACGCGAAAGACCCGGGGCTGCACGTACAACTCAGCTACGACCTCAACGAAGGCATCGCACCGGCATTGCTGAAGTCCCGTCCCAAAATGGCCATCCTGCGCGAGCAGGGCGTCAACGGTCAGGTCGAGATGGCCGCGGCCTTCGACCGTGCCGGATTTGCCGCCGTGGACGTGCACATGAGCGACATCATCAGCGGTCGCGTGAAGCTGGCCGATTTCAAGGGCGTAGTGGCTTGTGGTGGCTTCTCTTACGGCGACGTGCTGGGTGCAGGCGAGGGCTGGGCCAAATCCATCCTGTTCAACCCCAAAGCGCGCGACGAATTCGAGGCCTTCTTCCAGCGTAACGATACCTTTGCACTCGGTGTGTGCAACGGCTGCCAGATGATGAGCAACCTGCACGAGATCATCCCCGGTGCGGAGAACTGGGCGCACTTCGGGCGCAACCAGTCGGAACAGTTCGAAGCGCGTTTCGTCATGGTGGAAGTACAGCAGTCCTCGTCCATCCTGTTCGACGGCATGGCCGGCAGCCGCATGCCCATCGTCGTCGCCCACGGCGAAGGCTATGCCGACTTCGGCGGCACCAAGCGCCTGCATGACGCACAACCGCTGGTCACGCTGCGCTATGTCGACCACTACGGCAAGGCGACCACCACCTATCCGCTCAACCCCAACGGTTCGCCGCAGGGCATCACCGGACTCACCACCCCGGACGGCCGCTTCAGCATCATGATGCCGCACCCCGAGCGCGTGTTCCGCGCTGTGCAGAACTCCTGGTATCCGAAGGAGTGGAAGGAGAACGGCGCGTGGATGCGCATGTTCCTGAATGCGAGGAAGTGGGTGGACTAGTAACAGCTTGATGTAAATGAAAAAGGCGACCTTTGGTCGCCTTTTTCATTGCGTGATGGCTGCTATGTTGGTGGTCGTACAGAAATGCGCTTGCTCATCTCCTATCATCGTGCAGTAAGTCTACCAAGGCTCCAATTCACGAAGGAAACGATCATGACAAGCACAATATCCAGGCTTACGCGCTTCATTGGGAACTACCGGTTCTACCGGGGTAAAGGATACAACTTCAAAGCCTCGTGGAATCTTGCGGGCATGACCCTGCCGTAAACAGGAAAACCAAAGGCGACCGAACGGTCGCCTTTGGTTTTTGCAGCAACATGAATAATTACTTTTTGTCGCTCTTGGATGCGTCCTGAATCTTGTCGCCGGCCTTTTCAATCTGCTGGCCGGTTTTATCGACTGCGTGATCGACCGACTTGCCGGCTTTCTCTACCGGGCCTTCTTTCTCGCAGCCGACCAGCATCGCAATGAATGCACTCATGATGATGGTCATGCTGAGGGGTTTGATCAATTTCATTTTTATATCTCCGGATGATGGAACGAACTTCAGGCGTGCTTAATCGCGTCCTTGACATCGCCAAGGGCTTTCTCGGCCTTGCCGGAAATCTGTTTGTTGAGACCTTTGACTTGCTGTTCCTTGTTGCCGACCAGCTTGCCTGCTTCTTCCTGCACTTTGCCTGCGATGTCTTTGACGGCACCCTGGATCTGATTTTTGTTCATTTTAAATCCTTCACTTTGATTAACAGGAAAATCCCGCGGAAGTTCAGGTTGAACGAATAAGAGCCGCGAATCTGTGCGCTAACGCCCACAGCGATTGATTTGAAATCCCGATATAACCGTTGACCCAGCGGCACGGGATAGTCATTGCGGATAGAAAAATAAAAAGGCGACCATCCGGCCGCCTTTTTATACGTGCATCTTGTTGAATCAGATCACTTGCAGACACCCGCAGACCCGCCGGCCATGACAAAGCACCTGCCGGAAGAGCAAACGGAGTTGGTCATGCATGCAGCGCCAACGGGCAGCGCAGCCGAGCCGCTGGCAGTAGTGCCCTTGTTCGCGGGGGCGGGTTTGGTGGTGGCGGCCGGTGCGGTCTCGGCCTTGACGTTCGGGGGCGCGACAGGAGCCGGCGTGACAGGCGCAGCCATCGACGGTGTCGGGAGTGCGGGTGTGGGCAGGTCTGGGACTTTTACGGGAGGGGCCTCGGGTGCGCCATGTCCGGACGGTGCAGGAGTGGCGGGTTGCGCGGCAGGCGGTGTGGCCTGGGCAGTCGAGAAACAGGCAACAGCAAAAACGGTAGCGACTAATCTAAGAAACGGTTTCATGGTGATTCCTTCCGTGATTAAAGTACAAACCATTGCGTTACTGAAAATATCCCGGCGCATCTTGGTGTATTGTAACGCCGTGCGACAGAATTGCATTGCAATAAACCTTCAGGCAGAGAATGCCTTTCTGAAGCAAATCCCTTATCCCGGATCAATCACAAGGAGTATCCACAAGATGAAAGCACTGTTGGCGATCTGCCTCTTCGTAACCGCATCGTACACCTGGGCAGCAGAAGGCGGTATACCGCAAGGCCCGGCCGGTGACACTGTTCAAGGCAAGGTCCTCAAGTTCAGGAACATCGATAACTTCACCTATATCCTTCTCAATACCGACCGCGGCGAGATCTGGGCGGCAGTGATCAAGGCGCCGGTCAAGAAAGGCGATACTGTCACCGTCGAGAACGTGATCGTGATGGAGAACTTCAAGAGCAAGGCGCTGAACCAGACCTTCAAGAAGATACTGTTCGGCAAACTGGGCAGTGCGGGTGCCAGCCCGAATGTCAGCCCGGCTGGTTCTTCGTCGTTGGGCGCGGCGTTCTCCGTCAATCCGCGCAAGAACCTGGACACCATCAACGCGGCGCCGGTGGACAAGGCCGGCGGTGCGAACGCGATGACCGTGGCCGAGGTCATGACCAAGTCCGCCGAACTCAAAGGCAAGCCGGTCGTCGTGCGCGGCAAGGTGGTGAAGTACAACGCCGAAATCATGGGGACGAACTGGATACATCTGCAAGACGGCTCGGGCTCGGCTGCAGACGGCAGCAACGACATTCTCGTGACCACTTCGGCCACGGCGAAGGTCGGCGATGTGGTGACAGTGGAAGGTGTCGTCGCCACGGATAAGGATTTCGGGGCGGGGTATAGCTACAAGGTGCTTATCGAACAGGCATCGGTGCGGAAATAGGCACGGGCAAGCACGCAAGAAAGGCGACCAGCGGTCGCCTTTCTTATTCGCGGCCTATATCCGATAGTTCTGCAATTTGCGCTAGAGTGTGACGTGATCCCTTTGAAGCAACAATCACTGATAGAGACAAGGAGCCTGCCATGAAGATATCAAACGGAATAATCGCTATCGTTGCCATCGTGCCGCTGATCGCCGCATTGAACGGATGTGCCAGCAGAATCATCGGGGTTCGCGAAGGATCGGAACGGGTATCACTGGCGGATGCAAGCCAGGTTGCCAGCTGTCAATCCAAGGGTGGAATCATCATCAGCATCTTTGCCAAAGGTCGTGATGGCAAAGAGGTGGAAGACAACATGTATCAGATGGCGCGCAATAAAGCAGTGGATATCGGTGCGGATACGGTCGTGAAGGGAGAATCGCCGGAACTCGGCAAGCGGACTTTTGACTTCTACAAATGCCGCCCCTGACGGTTCGCGGCCTGTCTGACATTATAAATATTGAAATGGCAGGTCATTCAAAGTGCCCCGCAAGGCACATCAGCCCTTCGTCGCCGCAGCCCAATCATCCAGATAGCGCTGTTCGCCATGCACGGACAGAATCGGCTCGGCGATATCCCAAGCCTGCCGAGCGGCATCCATCTTGCCGCAGCGTGCCAGCGCCACGGCATAGCGCGCTTCGATGCCGATGAATAGGGGATGCAAGGCGGTCTGCGACAGGTAAGGTGAGAGCGCGACCAGCGCCTCGCTGTACAGCGCCGCCGCTTCCTCGTAGCGGCCTTCGCGCAGTGCGATCTCGCCACGTACGAAAGGCACCACACTCGCCATGACCGGGCTCAATTCCCGCTGCTCCGCTTGTTCTATCGCCTGCTTCGCCGTGTCGAGGTCGCCATACAAGGCGCGGTTGAGCGCGAGATCGAGCCAGACCTGCGCGCTGTCCGGCATCTCCACCGTCAGTTGCCGCATCAGTTCGCCCGCTTCGTCGCGGCGCTTCGCCTCATCGAGCAGCGACGCCTGCAAACTCAGCCACAGCATATCGGGGCAATCCGTCCGACCGCGATTGCGGGCGAACAGCGCCAGACCTTCTTCCACACGGTCCAGACCGATCAGATTCTTGGCCTGGTAGTAGTCCAGCATGTGCGATGCGATGCGCACACTGTGCCTGACCATGCGCAACAGTGCGGTCAAGCGCATGGCATCCTTCCAGCGCGCCCAGAGCTGCGCTTGCAGGATGGATTCGAACAGCAGCGCAGGGATGGCGAACACGATGATCACCAGCAGCACCAGCGCGGTGGTGCCGAAGCCGATCCCGTCCCACAGGTTCAGGTCGTCGCTGTAAAGGGAATAGGCGTTCCAGCTCAGCAGTGCGAGGAGTAGCCACCCGTTACCCTTAAGGATATCCAGCAAGAGATTCTTCATGCCGCCGCGCTTCTGCATCCTGAGCATCAGGGCCGGGTCGAGATCGAACACGGGGTCGACCAGATTCTTGCCGTACATCCGCGCCGCGAAATCGTCTGTGTGTACCACGATTTCGCGCAAGCCCATCGCCTGCAATTGCTCGCGCGCTGCCGCCGCACTTGCGGCATCGATGCTATCCGCCAGTTCCTTGCCCGATTGGGTCTGCGCGGTGAACAGATATTCGGCCATGTTGCACTCCTTGATCGTCGGTCGTGATCAGATGACGCTGAGCCCCAGCGAGCACCAGTCCTGCATGCCGCCACGATACCATTTCAGTTTGGCAGCGGGATAGCCGAGCGCGAGCAGGGTGCGGATGTAGTTCGGCGTCTGACCGCACCACGGGCCGTTGCAGAAAATGGCGAGCGTGCGCGCAGTGCTGAAATCGAATGTGCCCGCAGCCTCTTTCGCGCCGAACAGATCGCCTAGCATCTTCTTCACGCCGGGCAGGTCGGTCGCCTGGCCCGCCATGTTCTGCGCATAGGGAATGTTGATCGCGCCGGGGATGGTGCCTTTCGCATACCAGTCCGGCGTGCGCGAATCGACCACAAGCAGGCTGTCATCACCCAGACGTATGCGCTTCAGATAGTCCAACACCTCCAACTCGCCGAAGGTTTCCACCCCCGCAGCCAGTTGCATCGGCTGGATGCAATAGGGCGGACATTTGCGCGCGGTGGGGGCGTAGTCGGGGCGGATCGTGGCTGCGGGATCGGATTCGCGTCGTATCGCCACCAGTTTGCCAAGGTGGAGAGCTTCGACTTCGGGCAGGCCGGGGAAGATGTTGTAGTTGGTCATGGTGATTTCGGTTGCAAAGGATATTCGCTTAATTGTTCGCCAGAGATGCTAGGCGCTAATATTTTGATTGAATTGGGTGGCCTGTTAATGACTGCTATTAACCGCAGCCGATAGCAGACTTTAGCCAATGGTAGCGCCCCCAATCATTTCTGCCCAAACAACTCATCCAGCGGATTCTTCCCATCCGGCGCATTCGCCGAAACTTTCTTCACCGTGAATTCCTCATCGATGTTGTCCCGATAGAAGCTCCACGCTGCCCCGGAGCTGCTGAGTCTGCGCCAGAGGTCGTCACCCACGCCGCTGTATTGCAGCGTGTCGCCGTTGTCGAGCTGTACTTGCAGGATGCGCAGTCGCGCGTCGTAGCCGATGGCGCGCAGTTTGCCGGAGTTGATCTTCTTCATTTCCATGGCCGGTTCCCTTTTTTTCGCTACTCGAACGGCATCGAGATGCCGATGCCCAGCGTGTGGTGGCGCTGATTGTAGTCGATGAGGCTTTCGCCGTAGCCGTTGAAGTATTGCAGGTGCAGGTTGGTGCTGTGGAGCATGGACGTCAGCAGTTTGGACGACAGGGCGAGGTCGAGTTGCACGGAGCGGATGCGCAGCAGGGCGGTGAGGATGGTTTTGTCATTGTGCTGGTAGCGCAGTTCGAGGTCGCCGTGGCCGAGGTAGTGTTCGATGTCAGGGTTGTCGTCGTCGGTACCGCCGCTGCCCAATCGCTTCCACAGGCGCGGCAGCATGGCGAGTTTGCGTCCGTCGCCGAAGTCGCGCTCCAGGCCGGCCTGCACGTAGATGCGGTTCCAGCCGCGCGAGCGCGGGAGCACCTGGCCGTTCGAGTGGTGCACGACGCCGGTGTTGATGAAGGCGGTGGCCCAGCCCGGGGCGGGCGACCAGTCCTGCGGGCGGTGCGAGAGGATGAGTTCGGGTTCGAAGTTGTTCTCGCGGAAGGGTTGCGAGTGTTCCCAGTCGTAGAATTGCCAGAACGATAGTTGCGTGTAGCCGAACCAGAGCGTGGTCCTGTCCTCGCCCATCATGTGGCCCTTCACGCTGATCTGGAACTTCATCTCGTCCTTGTCCAGCGCGTAAGAGGGTGGCACCTGGTTGCTGGGGTTGGGGCTGGTGGGTGTGTCGTTGGGGCGGGATGAATGGGAGTAGAAGAGATAGTAGATCTGCTTGTAGCCGTGCAGGCGCTCATCCGTCGGCGTCCACTGTTCGGCCAGTGATCTGGTGTAGGTCTTCGCGGGCGGCGCAGGGGGCTTTTCCGCATCGCGCTCGTCGAGCTGTCGCTGTGCTGCACGGCTGTAGCATTCGAGCACTTGTTCGGAGGGGGCTTTGCCCTGAAGTTCCATGCACGCCCGCAGATCGTCGCTGGCATGGGCGGCAAGGGGTAGGGTGAGCAGCAATGCGGCAATCGCACCGGAATGGCGACAGCGTGCTGCCGAGATGCGGTTGCCCATGCGGATTCAGTCGCCCTCGACCGAAGTCGATGTGTACTCGATGCCGCCCACCCAGCTTGCGGCGAGGTTGTAGATCCAGGCGGCGATCACGGTGAAGATGAATCCGAAGATGGTGTACATGAACGGAATGATGACCAGTACGAGCATGGAAGGGGGAGGATTGTTTGAAAAGGAAAACATGACGGCCATCATGGCGATTAGCGGCAGGCTCAGCAAAAAGTAGAGTACGCCGAAGACTTTGGCTGTCTGGAGCGGCGAAACGTTGATGATTTGCTTTTTCATGGTGACTCCCTTTGGTTTTGTGAGTGTTTGGCGTTGAGTTTTTTTGCGGGCGTGCCTAACGAGACGGGCGTTTATCTGGCCCGCGAAAAACAGGACTGGTGAGTCTTGCGATCAATTGTTTCCCCTTCGATGAACAAGTCGTGCTGCAAACAAGCCCCCGTCGTTGCGGGAATCTCGTCTTGCGCCAGCCATCCTGTTCTGGGGATTCCGCCGTGAGCCGGGCACCGTGCATGCGGTGCGCTGTGCGTGTGGCGAATCTGCAAGTGGGGCGAACTTTATGGGAGTTGGTCGGGGGATGTCAATGATGATGTGAGGGGTATGCGCGCACAGCCTTGAGGCGGCGGATTCAGTTCTCGAAGGTGACGAAGATGCCGACGTGCGAACCATTGTAGGGGGTGGTGGGCGCTTGCGCCGGAGGTGTGGTGGCCGAGCTGGTATAGGACTCGACCTCATAGGTCTCCTTCACGTATCGCAGGTCGACCCAGCCGTAGGGGCGGACGTGGTAGCCGATCTCGACCACGCTGCCGCGGGTGTTCTTGAAGTTGATCTTCTCGCTCACGCCGTTGATGGTGGAGGTCGCCCTGGCCGAGTAGGAGTAACGCATGCCGCCGCCGAGGCGCACGTTGCCGGGCACCTCGATATAGGCGATCGCTTCGAGCGGGACGCGGCGGAACGAGGCATCGTCGTTGTTGTAATGGTCGTAGTCGTAGTGGTAGTTGACGCTGAGGGCGAGCGAGAGGAAGCCGGCCTGATAACGCGTGCCCATGCCGATCTGGGTGATGCCGCCCGCGCTGACCTCGCGTTTGCTGCCGTCCTCGAAGGTGATGTTGGAGATGCCGTCGCCGCCGCCGGTGATGCCCTCGCGCACCAGGAAGTGAAAGCCTTCGTCCTTGTTCAGCGGGGAGTAGGGGCGCACGGTCTCGAACGAGTTGTCGAAGCCGGCCGCATGGCCGCCGGGCGATATGACGGCGATCAGGATGAGGAGGGCGAGCGGGCTGCCGGTTCGATTCACGTTCACCCTGGGGGCTCCTTGGTTGGTGTATGCGCCGGTGATGCGGGCGGCCTGAACTCTAGGTGGGTTGGTTGCGGAGTGTCAACGCCGACTGGATGGATTTTGCGGTGGGATATGTTCGTGCCCGCGACGGTGCTATGCTTAAGGGAGGCAGCTAAAACAACAAGAACCATTCGGGAAGAAGCGACTTGAGAATACATTCCAGCCACCACCACGAATTGAAGAGGGCGCTCGTCTTCATCGCCCTGCTGGTATGCGGGATCGCGCTGGCCTGGTTGCTGCCGGTATTCCCGGAGGCGCGCGGGATCGCCGGCTATCTGCCGCTGCACATATTTCTGGAGATGGTGGCGATCGTCATCGCGGTTCTGGTTTTTGCGGTGAGCTGGAACGCCTACAGCGACAAGTTGCCGGGCAATATCGTGCTGCTCGGCTGCGTGTTCATCGGTGTCGCGCTGATCGATTTCTCGCACACCATCTCCTTCAACGGGATGCCGGAATTGCCTTCGCCGAGCAGCCCGGAGAAGGCAATCAATTTCTGGCTGATGGGCCGCTTGCTGGTTGCTGTCACCCTGCTGGTCGTCGCCATCGTGCCCTGGCGACCGTTCCTGTCTGCCGGGACCCGCTACATCCTGCTTGCCGCAGTCCTTGCCCTCACGGCATTCACCCATTGGTTGCTCCTGTTCCATGCCGACGTGCTGCCGCGCACCTTTGTGCCCGGTGAAGGTCTCACCCCGTTCAAGGTGGCTTCCGAATACGCGATCATCGCGATCTCTATTGCTGCTGCAGTCGTGCTTTGGCGGCGAATGCGCGATGTGCTGCCGTTCAATGCGGCAGCCCTGTTCGGCGCGGTGCTTTCGATGGCCCTGAGCGAGTTTTTGTTCACGCTCTATGCGGATGTCACCGACATCTACAACCTGCTGGGCCATGTGTACAAGGCGGTCTCCTATCTGTTCATCTACCGGGCGATCTTCGTCACCACGGTGGCGAACCCCTACCGCCAGTTGAGCGAATCGCAGGGCAAGCTGAAGGCGACGCTGGATGCGATCCCCGACCTGTTGTTCGAAATGGATCAGGATGGCCGCTACCTCGACTACCATTCGCCGCACACCGATCTGCTGGCAGCACCGGCCGGGGTATTCCTGGGCAGAACGGTGGACGAGGTGATGCCGGCGGATGTGGCGACTGAGGTGATGGCGGCATTGCGCGAGGCAAAGGACAAGGGCGGCTCCTGGGGGCGACAGATCGCCTTGCAATTGCCGCAGGGGAAGAAGTGGTTCGAGCTTTCCGTCGCGCGCAAGCCGGCCGAAAATGGTCAGGGGCTGCGCTTCATCGTGCTTTCACGCGACATCACCGAGCGCAAGAACAACGAACGCGAAGTGCAGCGCCTTTCCAGGCTGTATTCCGCGTTGAGCCGCTGCAACGAGGCCATCGTGCGCAGCAGCGACATCGATGAATTGTTGCCGGTCATCTGCCGCGATGTGGTGGAGTTTGGCGGGATGAAGATGGCCTGGATCGGGATGGTGGACGAGCAGAGCAGGGAGCTCAGACCGGTCGCTTCCCACGGCAGCGGTGTCGAATATCTGGAAGGGCTGCAGGTGCCGCTGCATATCGACGAGCCGGTGATGTACGGCCCGACCGCTATCGCAATCAGCCAGAACCAGCCGTTCTGGTGCCAGGATTTCCCCAACGATCCCCTTACCGCGATCTGGCACGATCATGGTGCCCAGTACGGCTGGGGCTCATCGGCAACCTTGCCGCTGCATCGCAACGGAAAAGTCATCGGATCGTTCAACATGTATGCCGAGGAGACCGGCGCGTTCGACGAACCTGCACGCAGGCTGTTGCTGGAGATGGCGATGGATATCGATTTCGCGCTGCACAACTTCGAACGCGAGGCGTTGCGCAAGCAGGCGCTGGACGAACTGGACGAATCGCGCAACCTGCTCAAGACCATCATCGATGCCGCGCCGATGCGCATCTTCTGGAAGGATAGCGAGCTTCGTTACCTGGGCTGCAATCCGCTTTTCGCGCGGGACGCGGGCGTGAGCAGCCCGGATGAAGTGATCGGCAAGGACGATTTCCAGATGGGCTGGAAGGAGCAGGCGGAGCTGTATCGCGCTGACGACCGGCGCGTGATCGAGTCCGGTGCCGCCAAAGGATTCTACGACGAGCCGCAGACCACACCCGATGGCCACCAAATTTGGCTGAGCACTTCCAAGGTGCCGCTGCGGAATGCACAGGGCGAGACGACCGGCGTGCTCGGCATTTATATGGACATCACCGACCGCAAGCAGGCGGAAGTGGCGTTGCAGCGCAGCGAGGTGGAACTCAACCGTGCGCAGGCCATCGCCCAGCTCGGCAGCTGGAGTTTCGATCCGGTGACCGGGCGGTTCGACGGCTCGGCAGAAGCCTACCGCATATTCGGCCTTGCCCGGACAGACGCGATAGATCTCGATACCTTGCTTGCCGTCATTCACCCCGATGACCGGGAGATGGTGGCCCGGGCGTTGCGGCAGGCAGTTGAGGGTGATGAATTCGATATCGAGTACCGCATACTGTCCGGGGAGCATATCCGCTGGATAAGTTCGCGCGCGATGGTCGAGTCCAACGCGGAGGGCAAAACGGTCGCCATTGTCGGCACGAGCCTGGATATAACCGACCGCAAACATGCCGAAGAGCGCATCGACTTTCTGGCGCATTTCGATGCTCTGACCGGATTGCCGAATCGCGCCCAAATGGAAGACCGGCTCAAGTACGCGATCAGCATGGCAAAGCGTAACAAGGAGAACATCGCCCTGATGTTCATCGATCTTGACCGCTTCAAGGACATCAACGATACCCTGGGGCACAGTATCGGCGACGGTTTGCTGGTACTCCTGGCAAAACGCTTGCGCGACATGCTGCGCGAGCAGGATGTTGTCTCGCGCTTCGGCGGCGACGAGTTCATCGTGATGCTGCCCGGAACCGAAGTGCGCGGAATCTCGCTGGTCGTGCAGAAATTGCTGGAAATTATCGCGCAGCCTTATCAGGTCGAGCATTACGATCTGAACCTCACCGCGTCGGTCGGTATCGCAATCTATCCCGGCGACGGTGAGGACCTGGAGTCCCTTTCCAAGAATGCGGACGCCGCCATGTACCGCGCCAAGCAGGACGGCCGCAACTGCTTTCGCTTCTTCACCGCGGAGATGCAGGAGCGTTCGGCGCGCAACCTGCAACTGGTCAACGATCTGCGCCATGCGCTGGAGCGCGAACAATTCCATGTGTTGTACCAGCCGCAATTGTCGCTACAGGACGGCCGCATCGTCGGTGCCGAAGCGCTGCTGCGCTGGCAGCACCCCGAACTGGGGCTGGTGACGCCGGCCGAATTTATCCCGGTCGCGGAAGACAGCGGGTTGATCCTGCCGATCGGCGAATGGGTGATGCGCCATGCCGTGCGGCAGGCGAAGGAATGGATGGAGAACGGGTCCGAGCCGTTGGTGATGGCGGTGAACCTGTCCGCCGTGCAGTTCCGCCATGCAAACCTGCCCGACATGGTCACGCGGATATTGGAAGAGGAAGACTTGCCGCCGGAGTACCTGGAGCTGGAACTGACCGAAGGGGTGGCGATGAACGATCCGCAGTCCGCCATCGCCATGATGGACAATCTGCACGACCGCGGCATCCGCATGTCCATCGACGACTTCGGCACCGGTTACTCGTCGCTGAGTTACCTGAAGAAGTTCAAGATCTACAAGCTCAAGATCGACCAGTCGTTCGTGCGTGACATCAGCACCGATCCGGAAGACAAGGCCATCGTCAGCACCATCATCAGCATGGCACGGAACCTCGGCCTGAAAACCATCGCCGAAGGTGTCGAAACGGCCGGGCAGCTCTCGTTCCTACTCGAGCAGGGCTGCGACGAGGTGCAGGGGTATTACTACAGCAAGCCGTTGCCGGCGGAGCAGTTTGCGGCCTTCATGGCTGCCGCAAAGGATAGCTGATCGCCGGAACGGTGACCCGGCGTGGCAGGCGGTCAGTGGACGATCTGTTGATTCAGGGTGGATAGCAGTTTGGAGAGGTTGACCGGTTTGTGCAGCACCGGCCACGGAATGTCGCGGGTGCTGCTGATGAAGCCGGAGGAGGTCTCGCCGGTGATGATGACCGAGCGGATGGGAGCATGGTGTCCCCGTTGTACTGCATTCAGGAAGTCGATTCCGGTGAGTTCACCGCTCAGTGCGAAATCGACGATGTAGAAATCCGCATCGTCTGTTCCGGCATGTCGCAACGCGGCTTCCGCATCGGCAAAAAGAAGTGCCTCGGCGCCGAGACCCTGCAACAGGTTGAGCAGACCGTTGGAAACCAGCGCATCGTCTTCGAGTACCACGACCCGTTTACCATGCAGTAGCGTATCGAGTGCGATTGTGCCGTCAGGGCTGGTTTTTGCTGTGATATGTCCCAGATGGCCGGGTCTGCCGTTGAGCGGGATGGAGAGTTCGAACACCGAGCCATGCCCGAGCCGTGATCTGCAAGTGACTTCGCCGCCGAGCAGGGTCATGGCGCGCTGGCAGATGGAGAGCCCCAGGCCGAGTCCCGCCTCGCGGTTGCGCTGGGGATTGTTCGCCTGGTAGAACTCGTCGAAGATGAAAGGAAGATCGGCTTCGGCGATGCCGCAGCCTGTGTCCCATACCTGCAGAAGCACTTTGTTGCCGCGCACCCTGGCACTGACGAGGATGGCTCCCCGGGGCGTGAATTTTATTGCGTTGGAGACCAGGTTCATCACAACGGATTGCAGCAGGCCGATATCGGTGCGGACGACCAGCGACTTGCCCATTGGAAAGTGAAGGCGCAGGCCCAGTCGCTTCTCCAGTGTGGCCTGCGCGAAGTTCTGCCCCAGCCAGTTGAACAACTCTAGCAGGTCGAATGTGGCGAACTGGGGTCTGATCAGTCCGGCATCGAACTTTGAGATATCGAGCAGCCGTTCCAGCAGGTTGGAAAAGACGTTCATCGACTGGTCCAGACGATCGATTAGCTTCATCTGGCGTTCGCTGCTGGCACTGAGTTTCAGTGCGTCCACGAACAGGTTCGCGGCGGCGATCGGCTGGCGCAGATCATGGCCTGCGGCGGCGAGGAAGCGGGTCTTGGAAAGTTCTTTCTCCTCCAGTTGACGCAGGGAGTTGTGCAGTTTCTCTTCCAGGCGGATGCGCTCGGTGATGTCCGCCATGATCCCGATGCTGGACGGTTTTCCTTTCCAGTCAAGGGTGCTGGCATGCACCTCCAATTGCCGTATCTGTCCGTCCTTTCGCACCACCCTGACCACATAGGGAGAGACGACTTTCTCGCCCTGCATGCGCCGCTGGTAGTAGTCCTGCACCCAGTTTCGGTCTTCCTCATGGACGAGCGGAAGGAACGGCCGGTCCTGCAATTCGTCCCCGGCGTAGCCGGTCATTTCGGCCGAAACCGGATTGAAGTACTTGATCAGACCATCCTGGATGATGACGATACCCAAGGGGAGCTGCTCGGCAAAGTTGCGATAGCGTGCCTCCGATTCCTGCAAGGCGGTCTCGAAACGGCGGCGCTCGGTGATGTCGCTGGCCAGTGCCATGATTAATTTCTCATTGTCGAGCGTGAGCGACACCAGACGCACCTCTATCGGGAATGTGCTGCCGTCCTTGCGTCTGTGGGTGGAGGTGAAACAAACCGGTCTGCCGGGCTCGAGCAGTTCCCACCTCGGCTGGTTGACGTTCAGTTCGAAGTTGGGAGCGATCTCGCCCAGATGCATCTTGCACAGTTCTTCGCTGCTGTAACCCAGCGTGTCACAGGCCTGCTGGTTGACTTCGAGGATGCAGCCGTTGAAATCGTGGATGAACATCGAATCGGCGGCCTGCTGGAGCAGTGCCTTGTATCGCGATTCGCTGCGCTGGATACGCTGCCGGGCTTCCTTGCTGTCGGTGATGTCCTGTACCGAGCCGGTGCCGGAGATCAGCTCGCCGCCTGCATCCACGTCCAGTCGCGCACGCTCTTCTACCCAACGTGTTTCGTCGTTGACGATGATGCGGTGCTGGACGTGGTAGAGCTCGCCCCGCAGCGCTGCCTGCCAGGCTGAGTCGACTTTGCCCTTGTCGTCCGGATGCACATTGCCGAGGAACGAATCGTAGGTTACCGGCGTGCCGACCGGTATCCCGAAGATGCGGTAGGTCTCGTCGGACCACAACAGGATATTGCTGGGGAATATGAGCCGCCAACTGCCGATCCGTGCGACGGATTGCGTGTTATGCAGCAGTTCGTTCACCCCCAGCAGGGATTCCTCGATCTTCTTGCGTTCTCCCTGCATGGTCGTTGCCATGAGTCCGATCAGCGCGGTGATGAACATGTAAAGCCAGGCCAGGTACATGCCTTCGTCCGTCGGCAATGATCCGAAGACGCCTTTGTTCAGTGCAGTTCCGATGGCGGCGAACGCCGAGAGCGTTACTACGGCAAGCGATGCGCCGGTGACGCCCAGTCTGAGCGCTGCCCATAGCACCATCGGCAGGGGAAGGAACGCCAGCGGCAGTACGTGTGATTCGAAGTCGATGAGGAAGGTGAATGATCCGGCGACGCCCAGCAGCAGGACGCAGATCAGTAATTCGGCGGGGCAACAGCGCAATTCGGCACGACTGGTTTTGTTAAAGCTCAGTAGCAAAGGACTGACTAGCAGGATGCTGATCATGTCGCCGAGCCACCAATTCATCCAGGCGACCGGCATGCCGGCAGGCTGCAACAAACCGCCCAGCCACAGCGTGCCGATCCCGATGGCCGCGGGAAACAGCGGGCTGATGCTCGCAGCGGCGAACAGGGCCAGCAGGTCGTATTGCCGGGTGAAGAAGGGGTTGAAGCGCCAGCGTTTCAACAGCCATACGGCGGCAAGCGGGGTGAGCGTGTTGCCCGTTGCGCTCAGCAGCGCGAGCGGGATGGCGGAACCGAGCGAGAGGTCGAACAGGAACGCGCCGAGGAAGATGCCGCCGAGCATGTATCGCGAACCCCAGCGCAACAGGATCGCTGCGGCCATTCCGGTGGGCAACCAGAACAGGGTGATGTGGCTGTCGTGGGTGGGAAAGAACAGGCCCAGCTTGGCGCTGGCAAAATAGGCCAACGCCAATAGCAGCGATTGGGCTGGCGGTGCCCGGAGGAGACTGCGCGCGCTGACGGGCAGGGGCGCCATCAGTCCGGTGGAGACGAATGGACAAGGAAGGGAGACGGCTGCCCGGCCCGACTATGGAAGGCAGGCGCAGATTTCCCGGTTCCGGGCAAAGTGTGGTCGGTGGAACTCGCTGGCAAGTTACTCTCCCTTTGTCCGGCGGAAGCTCCCATGTGCCCGGGAGTCATGTCTTGCGCCGGCGATCCCCTGCGCCCCTTATGACGGGAAGTCCGCTGTTCGCCTTGCCCAGTGCGTGCGGGGCGAAGTGCGTGCGCGAATCTGCAAGTGGGGCGAACTCTATGGGAGAGCTGCGGTTGCTGTCAATGCCGCTTTGGGGGTATCGCGATGCCGTCATTATGGGTTGCAAAGGTATAATGCCCGCCTTCGTTCATCTGTCGTGGAGTCATCTTGTTCAAGCTCATCGGTATCGCTGCGGGTTATTACTTTTTTGGATGGTGGGGTGTGCTGTTCGGACTGATCCTGGGTTCGGTCATTGACCGCATCCGCGCGTTCGGTCAGGGTGCGCTGAACCCGATGCAGAACGCGCTGCGCCAGGCGGTGTTCCTCGAGACGGTTTTCATCGCCATGGGCAAGCTGGCCAAGGCGGACGGGCGCGTGTCGGAAGAAGAGATCGCGCATGTCGAGCAGTTCATGCAGAAGCTGGGCATGACGGCGGAACATCGCCAGCAGGCCATCGCCCTGTTCAAGCAGGGTGCCGCCCCGGACTTCGACATCGAGCCGACCCTGCAGCGTTTCATGGTGGCGTGCGGACACACGCGCAATCTGAAAGAGATGCTGCTGATCTACCTGATCGTGATGGCGCTGGCCGACGGCCACTTCCACCCGGCGGAAGAAGCACTGCTCACCGATATCGCGGGACGTCTGGGCTATGGCCGCGAGGCGTTCAAGCGCCTGATGGACATGGTGCTGAACCAGACCCATTTCGGCGGCGGTCAGGTCACCACCGAAGCGGCGCTGGACGATGCCTACAAGGCGCTGGGTGTGACGAAAGACAGCAGTGATGCCGAGATCAAACGCGCGTACCGCAAGCTGATGAGCCAGTACCACCCGGACAAGCTGATCGGTCAGGGCATGCCGGAAGACATGATCAAGATGGCGACCGAGCAGGCCAAGGATATTCAGCTCGCTTACGATCTGATCAAGAAGCAGCGCGATCTCTGAAGCCATGAAGATCGTCCTGGTACGCCACGGCGAGAGCGAAGGCAACGTCAAAGACGAGATCAACGATGATCCCAAACGCATCGTCAATCTGACTGCGCGCGGCAGAGAACAGGCCGCCGTCGCGGCAGCGCAGCTGCGCGACATACCTTTCACCAACGCCTATGTGTCGCAGTTTCCGCGCGCGCAGCAGACCATCGCAATTCTGTTGCAGCATCACCGGCTCGAACCGCTTATCGATGCGCGCCTTAACGAGCGCATCTCCGGCATGGACGGGTTGCATGTGGATCAGTTCAACGATCTGGCGCGCTCCGATTACCTGCACATCAAGCCGCCCGGAGGCGAGTCGTTCATCGAGCAGATGGAGCGCTTGCGCAGTTTTTTAGATGAGATAGCGGCGCGCCATCCCGATGCAGTCGTGCTCGCGGTGTCGCACGAGAATCCCATCGTGGCGGTGCTGTGCCTGACGAGTACGAACCCGGCGCAGACTGCGCGGCAGGGAATTAAAAATTGCGGGCGGGTGGAACTGGAGTGGCCTGCCGCGGGACGGTGAGTCTCAGGCCGTGGTGTCGATCACGGTGCCGATGTTCTCGGTGCCTGTGGTTGTGACATTGGTGACAACGGGGTTGGTCTGCGCGACCGTTTCGGGAAGTTTGGTGTAGACCTCGGCCAGCTGGGTCTGCGCATTGCTGATCGACTCCGCCGCCTTGATTCCCATGTTGGCCTGATTGGCCTTGGCTTGTGCCTGACCGGCCTTGATCTCGAGCGAACGGGCGCTGTCCTGCGCGCGTTCGGCGGCGGCCCTGGCATCGCTCGCCTGACTCTGCAGCGCGCGCGCCACTTGAGTGGCCTGATCGGCCGCGCGTTGTACCTGTTGTGACCTGACCTGTTGCCAGACGCCGCTGGTGACGGCGGTGATCGATGATGCGGTAGCCATTGCCAGTACCTCCTGCTTCGATCCTCTGTGAAAAATCATACGCTTCAACTCATGCATATTCAATGATCATCACCGGTCGTAGTTCGTCTTCGGATACCCGCGGCACCCCCTTGATACTCACATCCGCCGGATGGCTTTGTACGGCAACACACACAAATCACCTTGTTTTTGATGTGGTAAATAATTGACTAATAAAGAAAATCCGCATATAAGGCGAACCTAATAAAGATAAATCAAAAGGGGAACATGAATGAGCTCACGAGCTGTTCATGGGAGTAATTTGCCATTCATCATCAGATCCGCGGGCCTGATCGTCGCCTATCTGGTTGCTGCTCTGTTCGGCATGTCGTTCGGCACGGTGGACACCAGCGTGACGATATTCTGGCCTGCGGCAGGAATCGCGCTGGCCGCATTGCTGCTGGGCGGCGTTCGCTATCTTCCGGCTGTGTTCGTGGGGGCGTATCTCGCTGCGGTCATGGCCGATGCGCCGACGCTCTTTGCCATCGGCACTTCCGTCGGCGACACGCTGGAGACCTATCTCGGCTATACCCTGCTCAGGCGCTTCGGCAATATCGATCCTGCACTGATCCGTGTCCGCGATCTCTTTTCCATCCTGCTGATGGGTGCGCTGGTCCCCTCTGCGGTGAGCGCGGTGCTGGGGCCGCTCACATTGCTTGCGTCGGGAACCATCACTTCCGAGTTTCTTCCCGCGATCATGTGGCGCTGGTGGCGCGCCGACGTGCTCGGTGTCGCTTTCGTCACGCCGCTCATCCTGGTGTTCGTGAAAGCCAGATCGAGATTCTACAAACAGGAACGCGTCTGGGAGATGCTCGCGCTGTGGACGGCGTCGTTCATCATCGGACAGAATATTTTCATCGGCTGGCCGCTGCCCTTGCTCGATCTGGAACAACCTCTCGGACTGGCCTGGTTATTCCCGGCACTGTTCTGGGCGGGCCTGCGCACCGGCAAAAGGAACACAGGCCTGATCCAGTTGCTGTTCGTCGCCCAGGCTCTGGCTAGTTCCTATTTGCACGTGGGTGTCTTTGCGGATGATTTTGCGCATTACGGTCTGGCGAACTTCTGGATGTTCTCCCTGCTGCAGGCAGCGCTGGGTATGTCGCTGGCCATCATGTCGAGCATGCAGCGCTGGGATGTGTACCGGCTCGCGCTGAGCTCCAAAGTGTTCGCCGTCAGCAACGACGGCATCATCATCACTGATGCCAGGAACAACATCATCGAAGTCAATCCGGCGTTCACGGCGCTGACCGGCTACGCGCGCGAAGAAGTGATCGGCAAGAACCCGCGCATGCTGGCTTCCGGCAAGCAGGACCGCAGATTCTACGACGACATGTGGAACACTCTGCTCGAGTTTGGGCATTGGGAGGGCGAGTTATGGAACCGGCGCAAGGATGGTGCCATCTATCTGGAAAAGCTTCACATCCACACGCTGACCGACCAGAACAAAAGGCCGATCAACCGTATCGGCATCTTTGCCGATATCACTTTGAGCAAGGCGGAGCAGGAGACCTTTGCCCATCAGGCGCAGCACGACTGTCTCACCAATCTACCCAACCGTCTGCTGTTCCGCGACCGCTTCAACCAGCAGTTGGCCATGTCCAGACGCCACGCCAAAAAGTTTGCCGTCATCTATCTCGATCTCGACCAGTTCAAACCCGTGAACGACACGCTGGGACACCAGATGGGTGACCAGTTGCTGGTGGCGGTGGCCGTGCGTCTGACATCACTGGTGCGCGAGATCGACACGGTCTCGCGCTTCGGCGGCGACGAATTCGCCATCCTGGTCTCCGAGGTCCTGTCGCGGGACGATGTCACCAATCTGGCGGAGAAGATACTGGAGACGCTGAACCGGCGCTTCGAGATAGAGGGGAACTCGATCTTTGTCTCGGGCAGTCTGGGGATCGCGGTCTACCCCGACGATGGCAGTGACATGGAGACCCTGCTGAACCATGCCGATGCCGCCATGTATCAGGCCAAGCGCAACGGCGCGAACTGCTATTACTGAGTCGGGACGGTGACGAAACAAAAAAGGCGACCGCAAGGTCGCCTTTTTTGTTGAAGCGGACAGAGCTTACTCGATCTTGGCCTTGGCACGCAGGTCTTCGATGAGCTTCTGGATGGCTTGCTGTTGCATGCGTTTTTCCAGCTGCGGTTTCATCTCTTCAAAGGTCGGGACCTTCAACTCGCGCGTGTCTTCCAGCTTGATGATATGCCAGCCGAACTGTGTCTGCACCGGAGCGCTGACCTGGCCCTTGCTGAGCTTCATCGCGGCTTCGGCGAAAGGCTGCACGAAATTGGACGGGACAGCCCAGCCCAGATCGCCGCCGTTGTCCTTGGAGCCGGGGTCCTTGCTCTTGCTCTTCGCGATCTTGCTGAACTTGGCGCCTTTCTTGATCTCGGCTGCGGCCTTCTTTGCTTCGTCTTCGCTCTCGACCAGGATGTGCGACAGCTTGAACTCCTTGTTGCCGACGCGCGCCTTCATGGCTTCATATTCCTGCTTCATCGCATCGCTGCTGACTGGGTTGTTCTTCACGAAGTCCTGCACGAAAGCACCGGCCAGTACAGATTGGCGGGCCAGTTCGAGTTGCTGCGCGGTGTCGGCCTGCTTGTCCAGCCCGTTCTTGCCGGCGGTCTGCGAGATCACTTCCAGATTGATCAGATCCTCGCGGATCGCCTTGCGCATCTCGTCGCTTTCCGGCTGACCTTGCTGTGCTGCGGCCTTGACGCGCATATCCACGCGTGCTTTCGGGATGGCGACGCCGTTCACCAGCGCTTCAGCCTTGTCATCGGCAGCCTGTGCGCCTGCGGCGAAAGCCAGCAAAGCCGACAGCAGGGCAAATTTGGAAAATTTCAGCATGTTTCTTTCCTTTGAAAGTTAGGTTTGGGGTGGTTCAAAAATTACCCGAGGCGCAATATAGCACGGCTCAGACGGGAAATACTTTGCGGAACGGACGAACGGCAACCTGTGCATAAACCCCTGCCGCCACATAAGGGTCGGCCACCGCCCACGCCTCGGCCGCCTCCAGAGATGCAAACTCGGCCACGATGAGACTGCCGCTGAATCCGGCCGCGCCGGGGTCGACGGCATCGACCGCGGGGAAGGGGCCGGCCATCAGCAAACGGCCCTCATCCTGCAAGGTCTGCAGGCGCGCCAGATGGGCAGGGCGCGCGGCTTTGCGGTTTTCCAGGCTGTCGGGAACGTCGTTGCCGAAGATGGCATACAGCATCATTTGTTTTCCTTGTCTTCTTCCACATACTTCGACAGCATCGCCGCTTGCGCGAAGATGAACACGATCATCATCCCCGTGGCACCGAACAGTTTGAAATTGACCCAGGCATCGGTGGAGTAGCTGTAGGCGACATAGATGTTGACCACGCCGAGCACGGCGAAGAAAGCCGCCCATGCCAGATTGACGTTGCCCCACACCGGATCGGGCAGTTTGATCTTCTCTTCCAGCAATGCGCGCATCAGGTTCTTCTTGAACAGGATGGGCGCGAACAGCAAGGCAGCGGAGAAGAACCAGTACAGCACGGTGGGCTTCCACTTGATGAAGGTCTCGTCGTGCAGCAGCAGGGTCGCGCCGCCGAACACGGTGATGATGCCCAGGCTGACCCACAGCATGGTGTCGACCTTGCCGTGGCGATATTTCACCCAGCCGACCTGCACGAAGGTGGCGACGATGGCCACAGCCGTGGCGGCGTAGACCCCCGCAAACTTGAAGACGGCAAAGAAGAGGATGACGGGAAAAAGGTCGAACAGTAATTTCATGGTGTGTGTCAGTTGTAGGATGGGGGGAGCCCTTCGACTTCGCTCAGGACAGGCTGCGCGATACCCATCGTTATTTACGATCCAGGGCAAGCGAGGCTGAGTTGATGCAAAAGCGCAGTCCGGTCGGTTCGGGGCCGTCTTCGAACACATGGCCGAGGTGCGCGTCGCAGGCGGAGCAGCAGACTTCGACGCGATCCATTCCGAGCGGGTCGTCCTC
>Ga0209417_1002429_pt1 | contig 28574 bp, 19 predicted proteins | sample RifGroF2_FD_184002 | JGI IMG/M metagenome (GOLD analysis project Ga0209417, IMG submission 184002) | Groundwater microbial communities from Rifle, Colorado, USA - Groundwater F2 (SPAdes) (version 2) | ecosystem: Environmental > Aquatic > Deep subsurface > Groundwater | place: Rifle, Colorado... | reverse complement strand
ATGTTTTTGCCGTACGCGAAGAGAGAATGAGCCCCCTATTACCAAACGACCCAATAATACCCCCCAACTGAGCAATCACCCCATCGCCCTGGATATATTTCCCCGGAAAAGCAGCTTTAACAGGAGTGACAGATTTTAAATTTTCCATATATAAAATTGTTAATCATTCAATTACAGGCAAATGCCTTTTATCCAGACCAAGAACCGCTAACTCCTGATAACCAACTAAGCCCCACGATGCTTGGCAAGGTGTTCCTCAGTGTTTTTAATCTTATCCATGCAAATATTGAGATTGTGTTTGAAGTTTGCATGGATAACCCACAATCCTCGCCAACTTGATGCCTTTAACTTAGGTTCAATGAGTTCCGCTCTGGCTTCTGCTTCGTTAATTTCGTTTCTTTATTTTTTGTTCTATCGACTTTATTTCTTCTAGGTCGTTTTGGTCGGCATTTAATGCTTCGTATTCTTTTCGTTCTTGGTCGAATTGTTCGTAAATTTTTTCTACATGGGTTTCCATTTGAGTGCTTGAAACAGTTCCACTTCCCTGCAATATTTCTTTGCTTTGAAAATTCAACAAACGGTCTACGTTCTCTTTCCAAAATGCCATTGTTAAATCTTTACGCTCTTTAACTGTTAGCTCTGCTGTTTCGAGAAAGATTACCACCAAGCGGTTTAGGGTGTCAATTTCATCTTCTGAAAGATAATTTTTAGCAATAATGATATCCTGCTTACGAACAATTGCCCCTTTCCACGAGGTTAATCCCATATTTTCTTTTCGTGCATCTGCACGACCAACAATTAATTCTGCTGCGGTATTGCCAGTAACTGCAAACAACAATTTGTTTTGGGTATCGGCAAAGAACATTTGCGTTGCTTTATTTGTAGTATCATAATCGCTGCTGAGTGCAAACAAATCACGCACTTTTTGGTAAAACCGTTTTTCCGATGCTCGAATATCACGTATTCGACTAAGTAACTCGTCGAAATAGTCGGGACGGCCATCGGGGTTTTTCAAACGCTCATCGTCCATTACGAAGCCTTTGCGCAAATACTCGGTAAGGTTGCGGTTTGCCCATTGCCGAAATTGCGTACCACGAACACCACGCACACGAAAGCCAATAGCCATTATCATTTCGAGCGAATAAAAAGTGACGTTATAATTTTTGCCATCTGCGGCAGTTGTAAAGTAATTCTTTACAACTGAATTTACATCCAACTCATTGTCTTTCAATATGGCAGATATGTGTTGCCCGATATTTTGCTTTGATGTGGCAAAAAGTTCGGCTATTTGGGCTTGGTTAAGCCAAACGCTGCCATCTTTGGCATATAAGGCAATAGAACTCTTGCCATCGGGGGTGTTGTATATGATTAGGTCTGTCATTTTAATCTAAATTTATATCACTGAATAAACTTGCTCTTTATCAAATTCAAGAATGCAGAATTAGGTGCATAAAATGGCAATATATCAATTTTTCTGCCTTAAATTAGAAATGGTGCTTAAGTATTCTCTAAGGCTCTCTTTTTTCCCTCGTCTATCGGCATATCGCATAATACTACTCTCATTTACAGCGTATTTGTAAAACGCTTCCTGATATATAGTTCTCATTTCAGAACCTTGTTGAGCAGCAAAAATGACATCATCACAGAAGATATCAACCAACATTTTCTCTATTGTAGCTGTATAGACTCTATTAATAACATTTAGTGGAGCTTCGGTAACCAAAGGCTTTACTATTAAGCTTTCTTTCTCATCTGGTATATATTTTTCAAATAAATCCTGTGTGGGATCAATAAATACAGAGAATTTATTCTCTTTCAAATAATAGAAAACAGATTGTGCAGCATCTTTATCCACCTCAATAATTACATAGAATCTTCCCGGTTGATGAATCATAAATTCATTTAAAGAAGAAGTATTCCAAATGCACATTCTCAAATATGGAAAATTCTTTTTTAGTTTTGTGTAGATTGATTTTATTTTTAAAGATATTTCCGGTGTATAAATCCTCTTTTTACCTACTGCAAATTTCCCTCTTCCAATTCTGTTTAAAACACCTAACTGAACTAATTTATAAACTCTCCAGTTTATTGTAGTTGTTTTCACCACTGGCTCTAACTGTAAGTAAAAATCTATAATAGCAGCTGTTTCAAAGCTTTTTTTGTCTTTGAAATAATCTTTAAGTTGGTCAATATATAATTTGTCTGTTGCGATAGCTTAAAATGTTAGAATACAAATATAATAAAATACTATAAATTGGCAGCAAAATGTATATTCTGCCGAAATATGGAGCCATATGTGAATATACATATTAGTCATATTTTATACATGCAAATATGGTCCAAAACCAATGGCAATGCACCACGTCCAACTAGGTACCAATTTAATTTTTATTTTTATTATATCCCTGATTATTATGCCTATGAAAACAGATAGCTGGGTACCTTTTTGATGTCAACTAGGTACCAAATGCAAAAGTAGTTCTTCCCAATAGGCAATATAAGATGCCCCTCACGCCATTATTTTACCCTCCAAGGTCGCAAATCTATCTGCCACCTCGAATCCAACGCCTTTGTCAATTGCGCTAAAGTGTTCTTTGCCGAATTTGATTTTGGCTAGCTCGGTAGCTTTAATGGAATCCTCAAAGAGAGTATCAAAGAGACCCTTTACTCCAATAATTTTGAGAAGTTCCTCATAATCAAATAAGCCCCACGATGCTTGGCAAGGTTATCTTTTTTGTATAACTTTGTTTCGGGATGATTGTATCTGTATGAATTAAAAATATTTAGCGATGACTGAATACCGGGAAATAGTAAAAAAACTGATTGAGTTCCGTAACGAGAGAGACTGGGAGCAGTTTCACGATTCGAAAAACCTTGCTTTGGCACTTTTTCTGGAAGCGGCAGAACTAAATGAGCTCTTTTTGTGGAAAAAGGATTCTGAAGCAGAGGCTGTCAATCAAGAGAGGCTAAAGGAGGAGCTTGCAGATATTCTTGCATACTCTTTTTTGTTGGCAGAGAAGCACAATCTGGACATATTCGAAATTGTCCGCGAAAAAATTAAGAGAAACGGAGAAAAATATCCTGCAGATAAATCAAAGGGCACAGCCAAGAAATACAACGAGTTATGATTGTCTATCACTCTACAAAAGATGGATTTCTGGCAGATGTTCTCAATAACGAGATTGACACCAAAATCAAATCTGCATTTATTAGGCATTTAGGCAGAAGCACATCTCAGAATGAAGTGCTCTCCTGGACCAATTCTATGATGCATATGAGCAATGTACTGTCGGACCCGGAAATTGCGACAGATGCAGGAATATCTATCGAATTTCAAATACCACTAACCTCAAAACGAATTGATTTTATCATAACCGGACTAAGCGAAGATTGTAAGGAGAAAGTTATAATAGTTGAACTTAAACAGTGGTCAAGTGCACAACTTACAGAGAAGGAGGCGATGGTAAGAACCCACTTCCAGCACGGAGCCACCGATACCGTCCACCCATCTTACCAGGCTTGGTCCTATGCCGCACTCATAGAGAGCTATAACCGGACAGTACAGGAGGAGAACATCAGCCTTATACCTTGCGCATATCTGCATAACTACACCCCGGACAGTGTTATTACAAATGCATTTTATGATTTCCATATCAAAAGAGCACCTCTTTTTCTAAGACCCGACGCCATTAAACTCCGGGATTTTATCAAGAAATACATCAAGTACGGCGACGATAGGGACATAATGTACAAAATCGAAAACGGCAGACTTCGGCCATCAAAGCAGCTTGCAGATAGCGTTGCATCGATGATCGCCGGAAATCTGGAGTTCATTATGATTGACGATCAGAAAGAGGTTTATGAAACCGCACTGCTGATGGCCCAAAGAGCAACAAATGAAAAGAAGCAGGTTTTGATTGTGGAAGGAGGGCCGGGAACCGGCAAAAGCGTTGTTGCCATAAACCTTTTGACAGAGCTTACAAAGAGAGGTTTAGTTGCCAAATATGTCTCTAAAAACGCTGCACCCAGAGCAGTATATATCACCAAATTAACCGGCAAATACAGACGATCAAACATAGACAATATGTTTGGAGGGACCGGAAGTTACTGGGACTGCGATAAAAATACATTTGATGCACTAATTGTAGACGAAGCCCACAGGCTAAACCTAAAAAGCGGACTCTATCAAAATCAGGGAGAGAATCAGGTACTTGAGCTCATTAATGCATCTAAATTCACAATTTTCTTTATAGATAACGACCAGAAGATTCATATAAAAGACATCGGAGACTCAACACAGATAACCAAATGGGCAGAGAGTGCGGGAATAAAGGCGAAAAAACTAAAACTTGAATCCCAATTTCGTTGTAATGGTTCGGATGGCTACCTCTCCTGGCTCGACAACACACTTCAGCTTCGCGAAACTGCCAATTTCAAATTGGAACAAGATGATTTTGACTTCCGCATCTTTACCGACCCCAACGAACTCAAAAAGAGTATTATCGAGAAAAATAGGTTCAACAACAAGTCTAGATTGGTTGCCGGCTATTGCTGGGACTGGAAAAGTAAGAATAATCCGCTCGAATATGACATTACTTTTCCCGATTCAGATTTCAAAATGCAGTGGAACCTCACAAAAGACGGCAGCGCCTGGATTATTGCAGAAGAATCTGTGAATGAAATTGGTTGTATACACACCTGCCAGGGGCTGGAACTGGACTATGTGGGGGTGATTGTGGGAGAAGATATCCGATATGAAAATGGTAAAATTGTGACCGATGTAAAACGGCGCTCCGGTATGGACCGCTCTATTGCCGGAATAAAAAAGATGCTCAAAGAAGACCCTACAGAGGCAATCACAATAGCCGACAGAATCATCAAAAACACATACCGCACCCTTATGACCCGTGGAATGAAGGGGTGTTATGTATATTTTTGCGACAAAGCGTTAGCGGCATATTTTGCAAACCAACTAAGTGATTCGGCCAAACAAGAGCAAAAAAGTTCATTACACACCTCATCGGAACTACATCTGCAGGTTGAAGAAAAGTCACAGCCGCGAATAGAGGCAGAGGTGAACGACAATGTAAAATATATAGATTTTCTGCCTCTATACTCTATCAAAGCTGCCTGCGGAGCTTTTGGAGAGGGCCAGTATGATGAAGGAGAGCTGGGATGGGTTAAGGTAGAGGGACTAGGGAAGCTAAACAGAAATATGTTTGTTGTCCAGGCAAAAGGCAAATCTATGGAACCGCGTATTCCGGACAGCAGCCTCTGCGTTTTTCGCACCAATGTTGTGGGCTCCCGAAACAATAAAATTGTACTCGTTCAGCATCGCGGAATCTTCGACGCCGACCACAATGGCAGCTACACTATTAAAACCTACACCAGCGAAAAATCCTTCGATAAAGATACCGGAGAGTGGATGCACGAAAGAATTGTACTAAAGCCTCTTAACCCAAAATTCAACCCCATTACAATAGTTGAAGACGACAACTTTTCTGTAATTGGAGAGTTTATTGGAGTTGTGAGTGGTGAGTCTATTTAGTGTTTCAATTGAGGCTCAAGTACAAGTCATTAAAAAAGAGAGCTGCCTTAGAGATAAACTGCGATGGAGGTTTTTATTTCGCATTAACATCATCTATCTCTTTCCCACAATGTGGACATTTTTTTGATTGCTTATCTTTGCGCTGTAAACAGGAACAAGAAGTGCAGTGATTTCGGGAAAATGAACTACAGTGAAAACGGGAACAGTTTAGCAGTAATTTCGGGAACAAGAGTGCAGTGACTGTTGAACTAAATTAGTTATATTTTTAATATCAGAACTCATTTTTAAAATATCGTTTGCCTGTTTTGCATCCTATAACTTGGACCTTTGAGTTGGATTAGTTGGCATTTATAGAGCAATCTGTCAAGTAATGCAGTAGCAAGAGTTTCGTCATCAAGTGATTTAGCCCATTCAGCCGGGGATTTATTTGTAGTTATTATAAATGAAGTTGTTTCATAAATCTGGTTAATGAAGACAAAGAAACGGTTTCCGTCATCTCTGTTCAATGGTAGATTCATCACATCATCAATTATAATCAGTTGTGCCTCACTAAGTCGTTTGAACTCCTTAGACGCGCTTGGCGTAAGCTCTTTCAGGCGCAAAGTTGCAAGTATGTCATTCATATTACGAAAGTATGCCTTATAACCCTTTCTTATCGCATCGTATCCAAGTCCAGCAGAGACATATGTTTTACCTGTACCTGATGGCCCGCTTAGCATCAGGTTATAGCATTGATCAAGCCAGTTAAGTTCCCGCAACTGCTTAAGTTGGGTTGGTGAGAGACCAGATACAAATGAGTAATCATATTTTTCAAGATCATAAACCAATGGTAACTTGGCCAGTTTCATCTGCATAAGTAGTTGTTTTGCTTCCCGCTCTTTGACTTCGTAGGAAAATATATTGAAAATAAATTCATCGTAACTTGGATTGCTTTGCTCCGCCTCCTGTATAAGCGAAGATATATTTGCACCAATGCTTGACAGTCGCAACCTAGTGGTATGTCGCTTAATTTGTGGTATATATTGGCTCATTGTTGTAAAGGTTGGTGTTAAAAATTGACTCATACTCATTTATATCAGACCTCTCAGGTTCTATGCTTACTATAAGCTGTGTCTTTGCATCTCCCAGAGGTTTTATTTGAGTATCTGGAACACTCCGTTTTTTGTTTACTCCCAGGCCTTCTATAATGGATTTGAAGTCATTAGCACTAAAAAGGCTATTCCTTACACAGAACTCAAGTGCAACCTCTGCCCCCTGCCTGCCACTCTTCTCGGCATATATGAGAACAGTTGACAACTGATCACGAACATATCGGGGGTACAACTTGTTGATGTGTTCAATAAAAATATCAATATCAGGGCTATAAAGAAAGAACTCCCTGACATTACTGCGCAATGCATCGAGCTTTACGGAGGTATTCCTGCGATGGTTGTTATTTACTATATTATTGCCTACTCCGGCTGGGATGAGGTGAGTTGTTATAATAGCTCCACTATCGTCTTTTATGATAAGACTATCATCGCTCTCAGTCAAAAACACTCTGCTTTCATCGTTTCTGTATGTTCCGAAAGGAAGAGAGTAAATATTACCCCTGTACTTTACGATATTTGTCTTAAGTACTTTGTGGCCACACTCTTTTGCAACGCTAAATAGCGGGAGCCATGTCTGTAGAAATGGCCTCTCAAAAGCCCATTGCTCCTGAGGAACCTTGCGTGTAGTGTTGTGGACCATTGCATTGCCGGTACGATTGAGCCATGAGAAGGCTTGATCATTCAATATTTCGTTGTTTATGTATGTTCTCTGAAAAAGGAAGTTACGCTTTACATATTTTACAGTGTTCTCAACTTTACCCTTGCTTTCCGGATCTGCGGGCCGGCAAAAGACTACTTTAAATGGGCGACTTGCCTGATAACGATCAAAAATATCTGTCATTATATAATCCCCTTTGTTCTCACGATGAAGAAAGACAGCGTCCTGGTCATAAATAATTTCCTTGGGGATTCCTTGAAAAAACTCAAAAGCTTTTTCATGTGCCCCGACAGCACTTTGCGAGGTAAATGGGGTATCACGAAAAACAACAAACTTTTGTCGACTATAGCAAAGTAGCATTATGAAGAAATAAACTTTTACCCAAATACCGGTGCTTGTGCGGAGTTTTTTCTCCCCAAAATCAACCTGTGCCTGTTCTCCGGGTGGAAGGTCCGGAACTGCCGAGTACTGTCTTTCCGAACAGCTCACTTTAGGAATGCCTATCTCGTTGCGGATCATCATTACAAAGTTGTACACCGTCTTGGGATCAACCTTGGGGAAGGAACTAAAACGCTCCTTGAGCTTGTCGTGCATTACAGCTGCAGGGGTATCTTCATACTTTGATAAATATGATTTGATAAAATCTTTATATGGATCTAAAAAACAAGACTTAATCCCTTTTATTTCCATAAAATTTTCAAACTCTTCTTCACTCATATCAAGGTATTTTTTAACCGTACGAAAGTTCAGTGAAAGATAATCCGCTGTTCTTTGAATGGAAAAACCCTCAACCTTGTGAAGCCTGTGAATCTCGTGATACATGATGATAAGTGTTTTTGTTTTTGAGTCCATTGCAGTCCTGTTTTATATTCATGACGCAATGTAACTCTTGGTTAATAATTTTTAAACTTATCACTGTATTATTGTTCCCGTTTTTACTGCATTATTGTTCCCATTTTTACTGTATGGATATTCCCATTTTCACTGTATTTTTGATTCCTGGTTACAGGTTCTTTTTAACTCTTTCTTGAAGTGCGGAAATTGGCTCAAAAGATATTTATACTCCTCATTGCTATCAAAGTACGAAATTTCTGACTTGAACAATGACTCTAGTTCTTCATCTGGGATAGATTGAAGATTTTCTTTTGTTAAATTCAGCTCCTTGTTCTTTGAAAAATAGTGACCTACTGTTTTTCGGTCAATCTGTAGACATCGTGATATCTCTCTTTGAGAGATACCCTGTTCAATTAATTGTAAAATTTGTTTTACTTTGCTCATTGTTATTAGTTTTCCAGCCATGTTAGGTTCTTTTTTGTGTCGTAACTACAAAAGTAACCTGAGTGCTTGAAAACTGTAACTGGAGGAGGGTCTGCTCTCCTCCTTTATTTTATAAAATGCCCAGTATGCTCCAGAATGGTGGCCCACTATCCGCCAGAATGCTGGCCCAGTATGGTCCAGAATAGTCAATAATTATCGATAACCTTCTAATTTACATATTTTTTAAAACGCTGAATTGAATCAAAGCTAAGCTCTGTTCTAAAGCGTTCCTTCCATTACTTAGCTGGTATTATTTTAGTTATTGTATGTTTTCTCCTGCAGTTATACCAGTCCATATTTCGTCTCAAGGTTGATTTTGTGTTGTAAAAGCTCTGAATATCTAATCTTTCAATAACCTCTTTCAAATATCTAATGCATTTATGTCTGCCGAGTGTTTGGAAATACACACTCTTTAACAATTTTTGGCTAGAATGTCAGCTGGTGCGACTTGGCAATGTAATTGGCAGTGAAGGGAAGGCATATTAAATCAAGTTATATTTTTCGCTCGGAGGAAACAATAAGTCAAGGCCCTTTGGTTTGATTTTAAATAGTGGACCTTTCTCAACGACTTTGCCTTCAGAATTTCTTTTAATCAAGTGGTCAAGGGTTATTATACCTTGGTCAACTAATAAGTCAAATTGAGAAGATATTGGTTTTCTTGTATGCTCAACAAATTTGTATTGAAAATACTCTCTGCCTCCGATTATTGTACTGTCAGCTTCTACCCAAAAAGTTTCTCTGTGTTTCTCGTGTAATCTATTATGAAGAGTTTCAAGTGTCCATATTACAAAGTCGCCAATTTCTGGCTTGTCTGAATTTTCGATAATTTGCTTAATCTCTGAATCAAGTCTGAGGTTTAATCCTTGTGAATTTCTTGTAATGGCTGAAATCGTGCAATACAATTTAAAATCACTACTTCTTTTGTAACCAAATGCGTCTAGTATTTCGGCAGAACTTTTAAATTTACTTAAGTTCCAATCTGGCACCTGTGCAAAAAGGTTTTTTCTATTTGTCCTACTACTTCGAAATGATTTAAGTTCAATTCCTTTGTAGTCCGGTTGTTTAGACGAATTTATATTGATGCCAAGTGCTGTTTCTAAGGTTCTACCAACTGAAGTATCTGCCTCCACCATTGATGGTATTGGACCTGAATAAGCAATTTTTCGAAGCATTTCTAATAATTCGAATGCTATTTGATTAGCATTTCCGTTTATTACAGTAATTAGTTCCTTAAATGGATTATGAATATTTGTGCTTAGGAGATTTTCAACATTCAATTGCGTAAGGTTAAATAAATGAAACTCATTATTATAAAAAATAATTGAGACAATATTATTTGGTATTGCAAATTTTGTTAGACCAGAAAACCAAATCCTTGGGTCTCCTTTTTTAGTAATTGGTCTATACAAAGAGGCATCTGATCTAGTTACTGTAAAATCAGAGTAAATGTTGGCTCTGATAATTGTTTTGTGTTCTGGACCTTGTTGCTGCAGGTCGTAATCATGAATATTATTCTCTTTCAGAAAGTTTCTAACTGGACCTGTTGCATCCATTATTGATTTCTTTAACCCCGTTTCTGTTGGTTCAATAAGAGCAAGAGAAACCTGATTCTTTGTTAAAATCTTGATCTTATTTTGTTCAGACTCTGTAAGTATTCTCATTATTTAATATTCTTTAAAATTTCAGATGCAACGGCTCTTGCTAGTAATGGAGGAACTGCATTACCAACTAGTGTGTATTGAGGAACTTCAGTTTTTCGATTATTACCACCAGTCGAACGTTTACCTTGAAAAACAAACGAATCATCAAATGATTGAAGTCGTGCCATTTCTCTAACAGTCAATGCTCTTGGTGAATTATAGTGAATGTAATCGTCAGGAATAGTCATTATAGTAGAACTTTGCTCGTCTGGTTTCAAAACATTATAATTCCGCTTATTTGAAATTAAACCACACTCTTCAAGTTCACATTGAGCAATTTTATAATCGCCTTGTTTTAAAATGATTTGAAGGCGTTTGATTACGTCTTCATTTTGATTGCTTGTTTTGTGGTTATTCAATATGTCAAAATACTTTGAGCCATTTGACAACCCATTGAAATCTTTTACATAAAACGGTTTAGACTTTGGTCTAAAACGTTCAATTAAACGACCTTCTTTTGACCACTCCGAAAATGTTTTTCCTTCTTGCAAATTTATCTTTCCGTCAACTGTTCTTTTTTTAATTAGCCCCATCATCTTTTGTGCTGTGCCATTAAACTGACTGGGTATATCAACCAATTCATAATGATGGGCTTCTTGATTGTTTCCAATAAAATCCAAATCATACAATGCTTCAAAAACGGTTACTTTCTCATTTTCTTTTACCGTGGGGGGAATAACCGAAATGAATTTTTGGTCATTCCTGCACCCTATAAACAATACTCGTTCCCGATTTTGAGGCACGCCATAATTTGATGCATTAGCAATAAAAGGTTTCTCAATTCTGTACAACCTAATACTTTCAAGTATTTTATTTAGTTGTATGAGTTCTTCTTCTGTACATAGAGTAGCCAAAATCTCAACTGTCTCATCAAAAGAAGATGTATAGATTTTTAAGGCGGTTACTATATCGTCACAATCTTTCTTGTGGCTACTGGGCACTCTTAGCTCGTTAAACGAGTCTTCAATTTTAGAAATTACATTATCAGAACTTATTTGAGTTAAGAAATGAGTAAAAGTATCTATGAAAGAATCATTATCAATATTGCAAAAATCCTTTTCCTTAATTATGCTTCTCTTTAATTTTTCCCATTCTTTGGTTCGGGCAAGAATATTGAAGCCGTGCCTTATTGTGTTAATGCTTGAATCTGTTTTGCTTGTTTTATAATCCGCAATTTTGGGTGTCAATTGTTTAAATCGGTTATCCACAAATCTTATAAACTCTTCTCTTCCACCTTCAATTTCAGTGTCTTTCAAAGATTCAATTTCTATACTTTTAATGATACTGTCAAATAGAAATGAATTGTTTTCAGTTTTAATTTTTTTAATAAAGGCAACTAAAATCGGAATCTCTTTAAGGTCAATTATTGAATTTATCTCTTGAATAATCAAATCCTTTATTTTTCCATTTTCTTTTGTTAAAATGCCTTTTACATTCTCCATCACAAAGTACTTCGGTTGCATTCGCTTGATTACTGACAAGTAATGTGAAAACAAGTCGTCTTTTTTATCAAATTTACGTCTTTTACCAGCCAAACTAAAACTTTGACAAGGAGGTCCGCCGCAAACAACATCGATTGTTTTGTTCCCAATCTTAGCTAATAGGTTCTCTAAGAAATCTGGTTCAGTTATGTCCTGACGTAAAAATTCTGCACTTAACCCCAATTGATGATTATATCTAACAATGTGAGTAAGTTCGCAATTTTCATTTATATCACTTGCAGCAATAAAGTCAAAAAACTTGTTGTTTATCTCTGCTTGTAAAAAACCTTCACTAAAACCACCAGCTCCTGCAAATAAATCGATAAATGTAAAAGCATTACCGTATAGTGATAGCTGTTCTTTTATTATGTTTACACTACTATTTTCCTTGTAACTCTCAATGTGTTGGTTTAATATATCTTTAATTTCTTCTTGAGAGAAAGTTTTTTTAGTCGAATGGTGAAGAAGTTCGTTCGCTCTATCTTCAAGAAACTTTAAATAATGATTTATTTCTGTAGATTCTATTGATAACCCTGTCGCTCTTTGCTTTTTTTTGTCAAATTGTTCGGAATTTATCTTTTTTCCAGTTGCTAATTTTATTTGACTGCCATTGCAATTGATTCGTAGATGAATTGGTGCAAATCCTTTTCTATCAGCCTTATCTAGATAAAAATTTATTGTTGCCATATTATACGGACATTTTTACGTACACGGACAAATTTACGGACATTTTTCAAGATATGGCAATTCTTTTTTCTTTTTTTTGAACGATGGTAAAATTCAAACTTTTTCGATTTTCATTTGGACTTGCTTGATAGCAAAAAACAACTTTGCTTTAATGTTCGTCGACTGAATTCTACACTTGGCATTAAGCTTTGCGCTTTGATTAATTGATAATTGAAGAGAGCTTTCCTGCCAAACCTCACCGCCATTGTTTCCGGCTATGACCTTTGTTGTCCCAACCAAACCGGCAATTAATTATTGAGAGGTGTTAGCAGACATATTTTTATATTTTATAATCACATCCCATAATTTCATTTTTCCAAAACACCACAAGAGCAAACCAATTCTGTCATCTGAGATGTTGTTTCCAAGAATATTAAAAGCATCTTCTAAGCTTAACTTCTGATGTAGTTTGACCATAACATACGCATAACTTATTGAATCAATATCTCTTAAATCATGAATCTTTTCATTATTAATAGTTGCAATTTTGAGAAAGAACTTTGAGTAAATGAAGGAGTTCAAATGTGGTATTAATTCTTCGTAATTTTCAATTAAAAAATCAGCTGGGAAATGAGCAATTATCAACTTAAAGCATTCAATGTCTTTGTATATATTCCATGTATTTGATACTAAATCATAATACGAATTATCCCAGTCATTAATGAGTCGTTTAAATGCTCTCTTGCGATTTCTAATATATTTTGAACCAATAAAAATCCTCAGTATCTCATCTTGCTTCCAATCTGGAAGATAGTCATACAAATAATTAATCGAAAAATTACAACTCTCTTTTTTCCTAAATTTACCATCTAATGACAATTCAAGAAGATTGTCAATTAAGTCAACATGACACTCAAGCAATGATTCGGAAATATCAAAACCAATTTTTTTTAATAAATAGCGACGAATTATGAAATCTTGATTAAAATCCAAGTCAAGCATTTTTACAGCCTCATTTGGATCGAGAGATAAAATTAAGGGATAAAGAAAGGGATAATCTGTCATTCCAGAATCAGAACTTTCAATCTCTTTTTGTATGTAGTTTATTCTGTTCATATATTATGTGTCGATTATTAATCTGCCTGCTAACGGTCGCGTGTATGGGTAGCGACAGACATCGGAGCGCTTTCCTGTCAAATTACGCTGTACTTGATGCGAGGTAGAACGCTCGAATATGCTACAATCCCCGCCATTACTTATACACGATGTTGACGGTAGTTTTGTTTTTTATTAATTTGTATCTTACTGGATTCCAGTCATTATTGTCAGGTTTGTCTAGTTTGAAATTGAAAAATAATATCTCATTACCTTTTCTAATTTTATATGCAGTATGATTAAATGAATACTCTTTGTTCTCATATTTTTTGTATAACTTTTTAATTTCAGGAACATTATCGTATGAAACAATCCATTTAATCCCTTTAATATTTTTAATCTTTTCACTGACAATTCTATGATTATCACTGCTATAATGATTCATATATAAAGTGCTAGCCTTATGATAGTACGGAGGGTCAAAATATAAAATGACATTTGAATTGTCAGTTCCCATTTCAATTTTGTCTATTAATTTTAATGCGTCTTTTTTATATAGTTTTATATCTGTTTTCCGAGAAGCAATTTTTCTAATTCTCTGCTTGATTTCTTCTTTGTTAAATCTACAGTCAATATTATAATCGCTTTTTTGCTCGTATCCACCAATCGGTCCACCATTAATGATACCTGAATGATTTGTTCTATTTAAAAACAATGTTGAGAAGCCCAACTCCAATAAACCAACTTTTTCTTTATGGCTTTGGACCTCTTTTAGTTTAAACCAATTTTCAATAGTAATTTCTGTTTTATCAATAAGTTCGCATAATTCTTCGCTATTGTTTAAAACAGAATGCCAAAAAGCATAAATAGAACGGTCTTTATCATTTATAATCACTTTTTTTACAAAACCTTCAAAAAGCAAGAACAATGCAACAGATGCACCACCTGCATATGGTTCAACATATAACCCATTAATATTCTTGTCTATGCAAATTTTTGCAATAAATGCAGAGAGTTTGTTTTTACCCCCTGGGTATCTAAGTGGCGAATAAAAAATCATTGTCTTTTATAATAATATTCAAGTATCTCACCAATAATGAAAGAGTTTTTTAAAATTCCATCTTTAGCCACAGTAATGTTCCCATGTGCATACTTTGCTAGCATACCTTCAAGATTATTACCACCATCTAACCAATCAGTTGTCAAAGATAAATAGTTAACTGAGTCTTTTTCCAAACTCATTTCATTTTTGGCAATCTTCAGAAAATCATTGTATAGTTGGTCTTTTTTTGATTTGTCGGTGTCATTTTCGTTAAAATACACTCTAGCGGCAACTTCTGTTATTAATCTCAAGGACATCCCAATTATTGGCAAAACCGTAGAATCAAATTCGTTTTTTTCATAAATGTTCAATATTGCACGGTAAAGGTCGTTGACTTTCCCTGCTCTTAGAGCCAAGGATTTACCAAACAATATAGTGTTTTCTTTTGAAGTTGGAGTTTTTCTATGAGGTACAATAATTGGAGTTTGTTGTTGGGATTTCTTTGTTCCCAATTTAATTGTTTCATTACCAAATATGTCAGTCTTTTTATTATTCTCTATTTCGTTATTTACTTTTGTTACATTCTCAGATTTTACACTTTCTAAATAACTTTTTATCTCAGGATTTTTATTTAGTTCCCTTGTATCAACCGTATTACCTTCAAAATCTTTCTTTTTTAAAACATTATGGATAATGACTTTTAATTTATCAGGAAAAAATTTATCTGTATAAGTTAGCTCTCCATTTTCATTTGTACTTAATCCAAATGTTTCCTTTGCTGGCCCGGTTGCTATAAATCTGTAAAAAGTTGTAACATACCCTTGACCAAGTACTTCATTAATTAGTTCATTTGGTAAATCGAGTTTTCTAACAAATTCAGTAATCGCAATCTTAATTTTAGTGTTCTGACTTTCAACACCTCTACGTTTTGAGTAATTTACTCTTTCTGGTTCAAGCCATCCCACTTGATTGTTCCCTTTTGCGTGTTTCCTGTCAATGTAGCGATAACACTGGTCTTTGTCTTCCGAAACTAGACAATCAAGCAAAAAATTAGTGTCAATATTTATCGTTGATTTTTTACTTAATAATAAAGAAAAGAACTTTTTGTCAATATCAATCACCAACTCAGGATTTGCTAATAATTTATATCCAGCAAGCCTTCTATTACCTTCTAATACAATTAATTGTTCTGACGAATCCCATACAACAACTTTCTCCAAATGTGGTAAGTCAATATCATTGACAATTTCGTCAACAAACTCTTTTAGCTTAAAGTTAGGTTTAGACAAAAAATATTTAATAAGTTCTTTTTCATCAGAATTATAATATTGGTCAGGAAATCTAGCATTCTCATCCCAAAGGAATAATTTTTCAATCGGAATTTTTCTCTCTATAAACTTCATAATATTTCTAATGTAGAGTGTTTAATTTTTTGCACGGTGCCCCAAAATTACCGCCAATGGTTGGTAGCTCCCCGAACGTGGCGATTTCGGTACGATTCACTTACAACCAAACAGAAACTTTGATAGGAGAACAAAGCTTGATTTAACCACTGAACCGACATTTTTGGGTAGGTGCTGCTACCAGATGTACAACTGTTCATATTTCAGCTATCTCTTTAATTAATTTTTCCTTTGTGGCTTTTGTCGGAACTTTGTCAACCACCTTTTGAGTTAATGATTTTAGAATTTGAAAACTGTCTTTTAAATAGTTTTCTGTTGGTGTTTCAATGCCGTGCAAAAGATAATTTCTTACTTGTCTGATTTGACTTAATTGAGAAGTCTCAGCCACTGTTAAAATCTTTTTCTCTTTTAGTATCTTAAAGTCAGGTATCATAAATTTCCTTGACTTTATTTCTTCCTCAGTTAAAAACTCTCTTGTTGCCTTTTCTAAAACTACCCAGCATTTAATAAATGACTCAAATCCAGATGCCTTTCTTTCAGAAATATTGAGGTTCTTAAAATAAGTTTTAAGATTTGGTTTTTTTGTATCATAATCATTTATCAAAAGGTCGTTTAAAATTTGGTCAGAGATTGAATCTTTTGAATCAATATTTATTTTGTCAAGATAATCGTTTAGGCTTTTAATATTTAAAGATTTTGTAGTAATAAGGTAGTTATTGAGTAAAGATGTATTTCCAAGATTATGAGGCATATTTCTTGACATAATCGAATTAATCAAGTAATTGGTTAACTCAAATTTATCTGTTATATTCTCTTTCTTACTTGTTCTTTCAGCCATGGCAGATTGAAGTCTTTCTAGTGCAATTTCTCCACTTAAAACAAGACCGTTAATCTCGTCAAGGATTGCAAGTTCTTCTTTTGATAAGTCGCCTGTAAATGGCTTATAAACTAAGTCATGTTCAACTTCAGACCATGCATGCATTAGCACAGATGCAACTTGAATTTCAGCTAAAGTGTCAAGGTATCTTTTGGTTAGACTTTCTTCTTTTAATTTAACTCTATAATGTGTAGCCCAATAACCCGAAAAGCGTTTAGTATATATAGGTGTATGAGCTGCACTTGGAAATTTCTTCGTTTTTTCAACATGAAAAAGCTCACTTAATATTTCATCAATAATCTCTCTATCAGAAGGGAAATATAATGAAATGCGAATTCCAGCTAAATCCACTATGTCTTTGAAGATATCGTCAATCATTTTGTACTGTTTTTCTTCATTTCTCTTGACCAGTTTGTCATTTAATCTTTCTGGTCGTTTTGCTCTGAATGTAACAATAGCCTTTAGTCCCCTCTTGAAAAGTTGGTCTTCTATTTTGTTAGCAACTATTTGAGAGAGTTTTTGGTAGTAGTCAAACTCTTTGTTGTATTGCTTTATAAAGTCATCAATTATATTCATTGCATGGTATTTTCTAACTATTGCTGGTAACGTTCAAGTATAAGAGTAGTGCAGATTTGAAGGCACTTAATTTTCAATACACCCTGTTTTTATTTTTAGCTAATTCATACATTTTTAAGGACTTCAACCCGCACTACATTTATACAATTTTCTCAGCTGGCATTTTTTTCAGCTTCATTCATGCAAAAATATGCTAGCTCCAACGCTAAGGCTCTCTTACTATGAGGAACTGATCCAGTCCTATACGAAACTTGTAATAGTTCTTTCATTAAACCTAGCTGAAACTCCCATAAGGAAAAATCATCTTCGTAAATGGATGCAACATTCGATGTCAACCAATTAATTGAGTCAATTAACCTATCATTCTTAGAGTCATAATCAAGTTGTTCCAAAGAAACAATTTTCTGACCAATTGCGAAATAATTATCAAAGGAGTTCACATCAAAAAACTCTCTAGTATGTCCTCCAACTTTGTTATAGCCAAATCCATTGATGAATAAGTCAACCAATAAGCGTGAGACATCCAAACACCAGTAGCCATATCCTAATCCTCCCGTATCTATTAAAATGGGGGTTTCATCGTCTTCAATCAATATATTTTTTGAATGCAAATCAAGATGATTGAGTGTTACTCCTCCAAGCTTAGTCAGAGTTTTAGAGTTTAGTTTACCAAAGTCTTCATTCAATATAAGTTCTTCTACTTTCTTAAGGTCAAAATTTTTAAGTAATGATTCTAATTCTCGATATACTTCTTTAATTGTTAAAAATCTATCGTTTTTGAATTTTTCAAAAATGCTTGCCCACTTTATTGGTACTGCCCTTTGTGATTTATAATGCTTCTGCATCCCACTAACAAAAAAAAATGAATTCAGTACTTTTTCTACATTGTCTTTCCCTTTTGCATTAATTATATAATCAAACAATGTTTTTGAATTAGGGACTAATTTAATTACTATTGCAACAGTTTGTTTTGATGGAGTGTAGAATTTTTGACCATCTAACCAATTGAATAATTTTGTAGGTAACAAATGATAGTACGACTTCGACTTATCAAATTCACTTTCCAATACGTCAACTTCATTCGAAATTTTTAGCACATAACCTGTGTTCTCAACAGAGAATTTAAATAGTATTGCTCCACTAAACCCAGATTTTAATTTTGAAAGATTAAGTTTTTCATCTATTGGTAGTTCAAAATGTTTTTTCACTTCAAACAAAATCTGGTTCAATTTGTCTCTACCAAAAAAACGCAATTGTTGGCTAAATTCGTTTATATAATCAGATGTTACTTCGAATTGATCTTGTAGATTTTCTTTTATAATTTTTTCAACTTCTCTTTTTATACGGCTAGTATCAGCATCTTCAGATTTCTTAATGAAAACTACTTCAGGATATTTTTCCTCATATGTATTAATATCAATATCACTTCCTTTTTCTCTTTTTGCAGTCGTATATACAATTATTGGGAATGTAATCTTTTCATTTTTAAATTTTTCTAGTATATCAAATCCGATTAATTTCTTACTATTATTCTCATCGAGGAGATCAATAATCAATAAGTTGTAATTGTTAATAATTTCATCTGTTTCAATTAGAACTGAAGTAAAATTGATATCAGTATATTCAATATTTCCATACCGCGAATTCAAATCATGACACACTGATTTTAATCTCATTATAATTATTGGGTCATCATCCCAATGTGCTATCTTAAATTTACTCATATCTTAAAAATTTATAAGCGATATTGAAAAAGCCATTTTCATCAATAATAGATTCAAATAGAACATCCCCACCAAATTTTCTAACTTCCTGTTTTATTGATTCAAGTCCACCAATTTCATTATTGGGATGTGAATGTGATGAGCTATCAGTATTGTTATATGAAATCGTCAAGTAAATGTACTTCTCCTCCTTTTGGGATGAAAAATCTACTTTACAAGCAATATTCTTGAATCTTCCGTTACTTTCAAAATACGCCTTTTCTTCATCACTAGTTCTATTTTTTATACTTGACAATATATTGTTTAGATCCCCTGTAAATCGTATAGAAGGGTAGAAAACTTTATATATATCCTGACCAGTAATCTTAGAATCTTCAAATCTTTTTAAAAACAAACTTTGCTTGAGTACGTCTGTGATATCAAGCGGAAACTGATTAATAAAACTATTAAATATTGAATCTTTTTTGATTAAAAAGTCATAGAACAATGTATGCAGTTTATCATACTGTTCTTTTAATTGGAGATACTTTAAAGGTTCTGAATTGAGCTGAGCAATTATACTTCCAAATCTCGCAATCGGGTTTTCAATACCATCCTTTAAAAGTTTCTCAAAAGTTGTATGAAGGGCAAAGTCATTTTTTACAGTGCGAGAATATTTGAAGTTTTCAGATAGCAGCTTATAATAAGGAATAATATTTTCAAGAATATGTGTTTTAACTTTGTGCCAATATTGATTGCTATCCAATAGAGGCATCCAAAGTTGATCATAGTATTTGGAATCTTCTTTATTTACAGCAATGTCAGGCAAACCAATATCATCGCTCAAATGTTTGAGACTTCTGTTCTGGAGAGCTATCTCTAATTCAGGATGACTGTCGTGCTGATATTTTTCCCTGTAAATGATTTTTAATTGTTTAATAATACCAATATCATCTAATTTTTCTATGTCAATCTCAATAAGTTTTGAAGTGATAATATTGGAAAGCCTTTCAACAGTATTCTTAGGTCCGTAACTTCCATCGTCATTTATGTCTGGAATCTCTTTAATATTGCTGATTAAAGAATATGATTTTTTTAGTTCCTCGAAGTAAATTTTGCTTTTATTGTACTTGTTTTTAAGAATTGAAAAAGTATGATAAAAACAATTCTGTAATAAATTATTGCTATATCTATTTTGGTTGTTTGAAGAACTAATAATTACGCCTATTTTTTTGCAAAATTCCAATTTATTTGAGGACCGTAAAAGTGAAATTGCAGAATATTTATATCTTGTTGCACTATCCAAAGGACTAACTTTAAAAGTCGAATTCTTTTTAAAAATATCTATTAGAATATCAATTTTCATTGTGGCAAGTATAGCCGAAATGTGTGTTAACAATATTCTATAATCCCTAAAAACAAGAGGCTCCTTTTGTAACCAATGGACTTCATTTGACAAATAGAAAACTAGTGCATAAAGGTCAGAATCAGGGTTTGAGATTTGTTCGTCAATATTAGAATAAATATAAAATAAGTACTCAAAGATATCTATTCTTGAATTCGTGTTTACTAAAGCATCTTCTAACGACAGTTTAAGGCTAAACATTTTAGTTAAGACATTTGATGATAACTCTTGATTTCTCCGGATAGGATATTCGTAATAAAAGTCAAATGGATAATCCTCTCTTGAAATATCTATTTTCCTTTTTATTTGCAATCTTCGTTGTCGATCTTCTGAGAAATTAAACATATAGTCTTTATTATCATCACTCATTTTATAGTCTTCGAGTGCATCTATATGGTTACAAATGGGACAATTATCTCTATTGAAATATTTAAGCGGTAATTTGAATAAGAAATCAATTGTTAAATTTGTTGGTTTTGACTTGAAAATTAAAGAATTTTTTAGAGATATTAATCTCTTGTAATGTTCAAACTCATTGGAATCAGATTGGTCAAACAGTATGCAAATAAATAAATTATCAAGTCCCTTAAAATTATTTAACATTTGATTAACTGTGTGTCCACTAAACAGTCCGAAATCAATTATAAATGCATTTAATAGATTTGGATCCAGCATGCCCGATAGACTCTCTGAATATTCAACTATGGGAACCTCATCGTAGATTTCTAAATTTGAATACATTTCCAAAAGAAAATCTTTTAAAAACCCTTCCCCATTGTATAGTAAATCATTTTTAACATATATAGTGTATTTATCTATTTTGTTTGAATCTATCCAATCTACAATCTTGTCATTAATAGCTTTTGTAATTAAGTTTTCAGAGTTAAGTAACTTGAACTTATCAATATAAAAGGTAAAATGACGATCATTTTTTATTCCAATATGGTTGAAATTAAGAGATTTAGATGTTTTAAAATGTTCTATTAGTTTCGAGTCAATTAGCATTTTTGATTCTCTATTAGATACTTTAAAATTTGGTTGAACTACTCCTCCCTTGAAATTAGATAATTCTTTTATTTTTTCCTCAAAATAAATCTTGTCTCGAGGTATTTTTGGTTGGTTACTTTCATATTTTTGGTAAACACTCTCAATCTTTGTTTTGCTACCCCAAGTTTCCAATTCACTTATATCGTATTTTCTAAAATTACAAAGATTTAAAACTACGATTGGATTTGCATTGTCTCTTTTAACATATTTTACAAGTCTTCTTATGGTCTCAGAACTTGAAACAATGGATGTGAGAATTATCACATTAGACTTTTCCGGAATCAGTTTAACCCTTTTAAACGAATTTATTTGAATTTCATTCTCAATATTTACGAGATACTTTTCGTCAATATTAAAAAGGTTTAACAAGTAATATGCTAACTCAATATGTTGTTTGTGATCTATTAATAAAAATAGTTGCCTTTTATTTTGACTATCAAGATGTCGCAGTGATTTTAAATACAAAACTAAGGCAAAACCTAATTCATTATCTTTTATGATGTATTTGACGTTCAACCAATAGTCTGCAATATATACTTTTGGTGTACAGACTTTTATATCTGATCTTACTTTGGTGGCAGAAATCCTGTCTTGAAGAATATTACTGAATAATGTTTCAATATCAATAAAAACAAGTTCAATTTCTCCCTTGCTATTTACGTGTACAAGGCGATTGTCATTCTCAAGTCCTTGACGTATTTTTATTTGCTCTGCAATAGGTAAATTTTGATATGACTTAAGTTCTGCTAATTTTACATTAAAGTTATTCTCATATACTTCGTTGAGTATGTCAACAACATTTTTATTTCCTCCATACCAAAATGTACTGTCTCCAAAAATTACAATAACAGGGTCATATATAATTTCATTGTCCCTATCATCGGATAGTTCAAGATGTGTTTTTGACTTTGTAAATTCATTAATTGAATCTATAACTGTGTCAATTGATGGTTTATCGAGAGTAGAATTAATAAAAACAACAACTCCGCTAGGATGTGAGTTATAACTAATTTCTAATAATAAGGATTGTAACAGTGATATTTTATCTGAATTACAAAATTCTCTATTTTTATCTAAGTCTATGATACAGAGAATTTTTCTGTCGCTTTTTAACTCGACTTGAATCTTTTGTAATAATGCTGATTCTGGAAAGTCTGAACTAAGGGAAAAGGTTCTCCAAATATCGCTTCGTTGATTATCAACCAATCGAAGTTTAAATTCTTTTACAACAGAGTAGGGACAAAGTTTGATTTGAATAAATGACCCATTAAAAGGCGGGGTTACACTTCGGTTTATCCATCTAGGTTCTCGAAAACCACCTTTCCTAAAACCGCCATTTTGGTTATTAGTAAGGATATGAAATATACCATTGTAATTATTTACTATTCGATTAATTCTATAAAGGCCCTTAGTCCCTCTTCTTTCTTCATTGTTTTTTTTTGAAGTCCATTTGTTAAAAGACCACATAAGTTGCTCTTCATCACTTACAACATTATCCTTTTTGCAGGCCTCTATAAATGTTGAATTATAAAATCCTCCTCCTGTATCTCCAAAGTATATTTCAATTAGTGATGGTATTCCTTCCTTTAAGCTCCATTCGATAAATTCTTTTTCTATATTTCCGTCCAATTGAATTTTCTTGAAAGAATATGTTGAAACTAAGCCGATTGAAAGCAGAAATTTTCTATCATTTTTTTCGAATGTGGTATGTTCTTGGACATTTTTACTTAATTCAGAGAAGATAACATTTTTAAGTGCCTGCACATCAAAAATCGCTAGCCCTCTTTCTTTGTTTTCAAGTATTTTATTAAATCTCTCCTCTAGTTTGTCATAATTTAGCAACGTTTCGTTAACAGTAATCCATTCAAGTGGATATAAATATTCATAACCTGATTGTTTATTAGCTTCTAGACTAACTATTTCCTCGAATGCAGATTCAAAATTTTCTTGATTGAACTCTGCTTCGAAATCAAAATTTTCTGTCAAGTATATTTGAATATTATTTTCATGTGCAGATTGCTTTAAAGCTGACCATAATCGAACATTCTTAAGAAATCCATTTACTTTAATCCTGTTTCTTAGCAAATTAGCTCTAAGCTCAAGCACAAACTTAGTGTTTTTGCTAAGATATTCTTTATTTGAATATTTCTTTAAAGGGTAAGAGACAAAGAGATTCTTAACTAGATTTTTTTTACATAAGTCATCAATTCTTAAAGTTAAATAATTGATTGCAGATAACTGAGCAAAAGTTAATTGAGATAGATCTATAAATAGTTCAAATTCTCCAAACAATGAATTACCAAAAATTTTACTAAATTCACTTTCAACGGATTCATTCGTTAAATGCTTTATCCCTTTAAATAAATGATTCATTATTAATTGTTTTTATTGCTTTCTGAGAACGTTTCGCAGCTACGAGAAGTTGGCGATTTCGGAGACGAAAACTATCTACCACCACCAAACTTGATACGAAGCACAAAGCTTCATTTAACTTAAGAACAGCCAATTTCTTGTAGGTGCTGTTAGCTGTTCGCCCTTTCATATTCTATCCTTTATAGCTTTGTAAATAATCAAGTCATCCTCAATTTTTAAAAATGTCAAGATTAGTAATTTTAAGTATGTAAAATAAGCATACTCGTGTTTTTGTACTTCGTCAGGAGTGGCTTGGGTCCCGTGTAAGTAACTATTTCTTAAGTCCAGTCCATTAGTAAACTCACTTTTGTTTAAGAAATAGTTCAAATAAGCTTGCTCGGGTTTTGAAAACAAAGAGCTGTCAAAGAAAATCATTTTTTCAGTTTCCATTCTTTCTGCCTCTTGACGTAATTCAAAAGAATACCGATAAAATGAAGCAACTTCATTTATAAACAAGTCTCTAAGAATTATTATTCTTGCTGGATTTGTGATTTGCACAAAATTATTACTGTCTATGAAAATAAATTCCTTTTCAATGAGATAATTTAACGGAGGCTTTTGATGTTCCTCATAACTGCTAAATTTTACTTGTTCGTTTGTAAGCAAATCAAAAAATGTGTGATAATGTTCTTCTTTGAATGGTTCAACATAAGCAAGTAAAGTCTGGTCAGAGAAAAATAGATTTATGCAAACTTCTAGTTCTTTATTGTCCTCGTTTAAGTATATATACTTGTTTTTGTTTAAACTAGGAATATCTTTTATTGCTGTTGGATTAGATGAGATTTGTAAAAGCTCAAAGTCAATACTGCCATCTTCAACAAAGAGTTTAAATTGTTTTAATACTGATTCAAATTCTGGGGCTAGTAACCTAACTTTCTCAAAGTAAGATGTAGCTGACGGAATTGAAAAACGAGCATTGTTAGCGAATTCGTATTTTTCTTGGAAAGACGAGGTGAAAACTTGATGTAAAATATTTTCTAGTGAGAAACCTAAGTCGCTTAACACTTTGTTGTAAGCAACTAACTGAACTTGAGAGGTCATCTCCATTAGATTGAATTCGGTTCCTCCTTTATAGTCATTTTTGGAATGGACGCCCATAACTTTTTCAAATACGCCCATTTTATTTTTCTTACTTACAAGATTGATTCTGCGTTGGAGGTCGAGATATTCAAACAGAACAATAAAATTCTGAAATAGCAAAAATGAGTCGTTTTTTTGCTTAATGAAATCTAGGCTGTAAGAGTAGTTTATTACAAAATCATCATCAATAATTCCGTCTTTAATTTTACTGGCATCTTCGGAAAAGCTAACTGAAACACCATATCTCGTTCCGTTATTTCCAGCGAAAAATTTTTCGGTTTCGCTTTTATGTAAACGTTTTGCTTTTAAGCGTGTTTTGTCAGATACTTTAAAGTCATTCCTGTTTCTTGCATTTTGAATGAGACCAATGTAATTGTAGTTTACTTCTGCAGAATCTAAGTAATCTGAAAGGATAGTTTCCTTTTCTTCTACGGTTAGGCTTTTAGGGAGATATTTTTGATTTTTCCCGAAAACGTCTTTTATTTCATAGACTGAAAGTATTATTTCAGCAGATTGTGAATATGTCAAAAGGAAGTTTTTAATTTCTTTATTATAATAATCGACTAAATTTTTATGAGTTAAAATTTCGTGTATTATGTGTGGTTCATTTGTAAGAATGCCACTAAAATTAGGTTTAGAAATTCGTTTGAAAATGCTTTGATTACTAACTAATTCCCAAAATGAATGAATGTAATTTCGTAATGTATTTCCATATAAAATTAAAATATTGCTATCGTCTATGGTTGCCATAAATTCTCCAATGGCTTTTCCATATTCTACTGCTTTTTGTTTGAAATTTTTGATGTCGTCTTCCGTCCAACTTTTTAAATACAAATCATTGTCAATGTATTTTTTTATGTTGTAGAGTTCTAATATTTCGTTAATGTCATTGTAATTTAGTTTTGTGTCACACCTTAAAATATGCTCACCCTTTTGAAGATTGTGTCCGCCTGCCATATCTTCTTTTGAGTGAAATTCTACTTTGGTTAAATCAGTTTTTCGCATTTGAGTCGTGTTATTTAGGATGACTGCTAACGGTTTGTAGCTACCCAAAGGTAGCGAGTTCGAAGCACTTCACTGTCAAGCAAGCACGAACTTTGATAGAAGCTCAAAGCTTGATTTAACCACTGAACCGCCACTTTTGGGTAGGTATTGTTGGGAGTAGTCTTTAATATTTCTGTCGAACTTGTCACCACTTTTTTACACTTTACTTGATAAATTTTCCATCATTTCAATTTGAAAAACAAGGTCGTGAAGAAATTCTCTACGCGCATTACCTTGTTCAAATTCCTTTAAATATGGTTCGTAATATCTTTTATGGTCAAGTTGAAAGCTGTCGCTTCCTGTTGATTCTTCAAGATATAGAATGTCCCAACTTGGAAGATTCATTACTTTATGCTCTTTTTTTGTAAAAGCTTTAAATAGTAAATCATTTAATTTTTTAGGGTTTAAAACTCCTTTTTTGTTTACTCCTTTTGGAAAAATGTAATCTATATAAGCTATATGAGTGCAGTGTTTATCATCATAATAAACCGCTCTTAATCTTAAATAGTGAGTGTACCAACCATACTCTTTGTCTTTATAAATAGGAATTTTCTCTATTAGCGAAACTATTGTCTCTACGCTTTCTAAGTAAGGATAGGTATTAGAGTGTCTACAACTTAAGTAAAAGAAATAGTCTTTGTAATTAGCCGCCCAAAATGCAGGAGAAAATGCATTGTATATTCTCCATTTATATCTCTTGGAACTCTCTGGGAAAAAAGTATGTATCAGATTAAATGTGTTAGGTTTTGAAAGTCTTTTTTCAATTTCTATTGAATCCCAAAATTTTGTTATAATATTTTGCTTTTGTTCTATTTCGGAAAGCCGTGTTACAAGACTAGCAGTTGGTTGCGTTGAACAAACTAATATATATCCTTCTGCTCCAATGGCTTTACAATCTTCACTTATATTTCCCGCTTGTTCACGTCCAAGTGATTTTCCTGAATTTGCTGTGTGCTTGCAACTTATCAACCATTTTCTTTCATATTCAGAAATTTCACCCTTAAGTTTTTCTGTCACTACAAGGTCTCTACCACCGTCTTGTCCTACACCCGTCCAATGAGTTTCAAAGCCTTCAAGAATAAGTAATTCTCTAATTAGTTGTTCAAACTTCACACCGTCTTCGGGTAATTCTGTAAAGTCAATCATTTAATTTTTATTTGTCATTGGTTGCCGTGTTATCAAGCTTACTCCCAAGTTGGTTTTATCTGTACATTTTGTATTTGAACACCCAATTTTGGTAAAGCTTTATTCACCATTAATCCCATTTATAATTTTATTAAAATTCTATCACTTGACATAACCAACACCCCCCCCCCTCATCTCCCCAAAACCCTTACCCTGCTTAATAAATTGGAAATTTCGCTTGCTCCGATCGGACAGCACGATATAAAGTTATGACTATTATATACTTTAGCAAAATATTTAGTGTCTTTTTTTCACTTTTTCTCATTTTTTTTGAAAATCGCAAAATCCCCACCCTCAACCAAGTAGAAAAAATCACCCCCAAACATCCTGAAACCCCAATAAACACTGGGCTTTTTGAAATTTCACATCAAAATCGTCAATCTCCCTCACATATTTACCCTAAAATCATATCACCATTGTAAATATATTTATTACATTTGCTATTGCTCTATCTTCTCTGTGAATGTTTTAAAACTAAGATATATGAAAAAGGTAGTTTTTTTGACTTTTTGTGCCTGTGTTGCGGCTCTGTTGCTATCCGGATGTACTAAAGGCATCGACAACCTCTTCTCTTCGGATGGGGTTGAGATCTATCTGCTTAAAGCGTACAAGACTGTAGAAAATTCTCAAAAGATTGACGAGAAAAGTGTTGTTTTAAAGAGTACACCTGTTGTAAGGTATGCAGATATTCTCTCCTATAACAGTGACGAGCACACTTATAAAGTGAGTGACAGGGCTTTGGATGCCATTAAAAATATCGACCACTCAGTTTCTGGAGTTGCATTTGCCGTAACAGCCAACGGAAGGGTTGTCTACACCGGCTACTTCTGGCCGATGTTCTCATCTGCATCCTGCAACTGGGTAACCATCGATCCAATTATTGCAGAGTATGCAAAAGAGCTCAAGGTAACCCTGGGTTACCCCGGCGACTGGGAGGGTGTAGAGGACAGAAGGAATGATGAGAGAATAATCTCAATACTCAGCCGAGATAAAAAACTCATCAAATAATCGGAGTATTTTAAATGCTGTCATAAAGGGACTGCACGACACGAGCAACATCAGTTGCTCTTGTCGTGCAGGCATAGTCAAATGACAGCTTTTAAATTAGACGGGCAAAATAATACGGGGCTCCCCCTTCTCCTTCACCGGAAAAAGCTTCTCAAACTCCTCCAGATGGGCATCTGCAGTGACAAAACCGGGGTCTTCGAAAAAGCGGCCGGTAATTCCGGCTAAGGAGCCCGGGT
>Ga0209417_1002428_pt1 | contig 28588 bp, 37 predicted proteins | sample RifGroF2_FD_184002 | JGI IMG/M metagenome (GOLD analysis project Ga0209417, IMG submission 184002) | Groundwater microbial communities from Rifle, Colorado, USA - Groundwater F2 (SPAdes) (version 2) | ecosystem: Environmental > Aquatic > Deep subsurface > Groundwater | place: Rifle, Colorado... | reverse complement strand
TGATGGATTGCTTCGCTTTGCTCGCAATGACGATTGGAGCTTGAGCGTATTGACAGTTTCTCCTCAACAATTTTTCTTACTTCGGAAAACATTTTTTGTGCGGTAAGAGGATTTACCTGAAAAAAGCTTTCCGCGGAGATATGAAAAATTTTTTCATCCAGCACTTCTTCAATATAATCTTTGCCTTCGATAAGTTCGGTTTCTTTTCCTAAAATAACATTTGAGCGACCGGTATTGTAATTTACCAGAACTCCGCTAATGGCAGGAAATTCGTTTTTTATTGCTATACATAATTCCTTTAATTTCAGGGAGTCGAGGCGAGGGGGCGAAGCCCCCTCGCCGACCAAGTTTCCCCTCCCTTGAGGGAGGGGGTAGGGGGTGGGTGATAAAAAATCAGATTCTTTTGCATTAATCACAATTGTCAAAAGCAAATCTTTATTCGTTTGACTGTATCTGAATACGAAATGACGAATTAATCCAAAATGTTTTTTTTCATTGTAGGCAGTAAGCTCCAGTTCTTGAGCTTTTTTTCTTAAAAATTCAGCAATTTCATCGATTATTCGCGGTTGAATCGGGCAGAATTTTATATTTACTATGTCATGCGTGTTTTTTCTGTAATATCCCGCCAGAAATCTTTTTGAAATTTTTGTCTGCTGGACAGGATATTGGACTTTGCAGCGGTATTTTTTAACTTCATCGCTTCTTATTACATCATTAACCAGAACTTCAATTCCGGCGATTTTTTGCATGCACTCCTCAATAATTTGTTTTTTTGCTCTTAATTGTTCTTCATAATTTATATGCTGCCATTGGCAGCCTCCGCAGGCATTTGCGAGCGGACAAAATGGTTTTATCCTGTGCTCGGAAGGCGTAATTATTTCCGTAATTACTGCGTTTGCAAAGTTTTTTTTCACAGAAGTAATTTCTGCTTTTACATGATCACCTGCAACTGTATCCGACACAAAAACCGTCATGCCGTCAATTCTGCCTATACCTTCTCCGCCATACGTCAGTTTTTCTATATTTAATTCAATTATTTCATTTTTATTCATTATTTTTGCCGCTTCTTTTTATAAAATTTCTTCCACTATCAGAATTATAGAACAAAGGTTAGTTTTTATTTAATTTTTTAAAAAATCACTAAAAACAAAATTCACTGCCATATATCAATTTGTAACAGATAATTAACCTCGTTTTTCCAAAAAAGCAATTTTGAAATACGATTTGTTTTTATACTAATAAGAGATGTTAGTCCAAAAATAAACGAACTATATTTTTAAGATTTTTAATTTAATCTGAGAAGTTTTTAATTATTTATTTAATCTATTTAATCATTAAGGGAAAAATTAACAAGTTAAAGGTATATATAGAGGAAAGAAAAAGAGGAGAAGGAAAATGAGTATTTACATGAGAAGACAAACTTCAACAAATGTATCACAAATGGGCAATATGAGACCTATGAATTACAGAAATCCCCTAGAAAGCAATATTTTGGGCTTTAGTGAAAGTAGACCCAGAAGATACGAAGGACACAGAGCTCACGGTGGACACGAAGGACACAGAGCTCACGGCGGACATGGCAGAAATGACGCTTACAGACGAGGAATAGAAGAAGGAATGTATAGACAAGCTATGGAAGATGGAGTAATTCCTTCAGATCAATGCGGATGTAATGAAAATAACGGAATGTTTAATAATTTTGGCTTTAATCCAATGAGAGAAAGAATAGCGGAAGATGGATTCATGATAGGTCGTCCTACTGGGGCAGCTAAAACCATGCGCGAAGTAGGAATGGGATTTAATCTGGCAGAACAATTCGTAAATTTAATGAAATTATTTAGTGGTAACAATCAACAGACTTAAATAATTATTTCAACTTCGAATGTTCTATTCCACGGAAAATCAACATTCAAATCAGATAAATTTAAATTACACTCAATCTTTTTGGTAAGGTTTAACACTAAAGGAACTAACTCTTCCTTTAGTGTTTTTCTGTCTGCAAGATTTGTAATGGCTCTTATTTTTTGTCTTACAACCGTTTGATAAGCCCAGTCATCAGAAAGACGCGTTAATAAAGTTTTTTTGAAATTACTTAACTCAAAATTGCCTGTTTTTTCTGCAATAAATCTGGAAATCCCGATAGAAATCACAGTTCCTAGAGTATTTCCCGTAGTATTCCATCCCGCATAACCATATATTTTGTTAATAATTTCTTCATGGTCGAGCATTTGCATTACAAGCAAGTTATCCCCGCCGTTTGCGCAGGAAATATCGCCAATAATTACAGGTTTTTGGGAATTTTTTATAAAATCTATACAGAATTTGACAGCATCTTTATTTTCAGACTCGGGGTAAATTTTCAGGCAATGATCGTTTTGGATGTTTTCTGGAGTGTGAACAAGTAAAATCATATCGGCATTTTCGGCAGAATCAGGAATTTCTCCACCGCAAAGTTTTATTTGTCCTGACACAGACTCAAAAATCGTTTTGTCTTCATAGCGGGAAATAACATTTTTTCCGTTTTCTGTAGAAAAAACAGGAAATATTTTTATGGTTTGGCTGGTAACTTGGTTGCTCGCCATAAACGGCGTTCCGGTCGAGGGCTCATCGCCCCCGCCCTTTAGCCTCTGCTCGCAATCCGCATTATCAACAATTGCTTTTGAAACAAGGTCAGACGGAATTTCATCTGCGCCTGTTAAAGTTATAGCCTTATCAGCAAGTTTTTTGTCTTGTATTTCAGCATCAAGAGTTTCTGCTTCCTGCACATTTATCCCGAATTGCCCTGTATCATCTTTACTAAACACCAGATAATCCAGAAAATTTTCTTCTATCCAGTTTAAGTAAAACCTGTTTATCGAAAAATTTCTTTCTCTTGTTTTCAGGTAGTCCTCAAGAATTTCAAGAGGGATTTTGTTTTTGAGTTCATGCAAAGTCTGTTCGTCATTGCGAGGAGCTTGCGACGAAGTAATCCATTCATTATTTAATGGTGTTTGGATTGCTTCGTTCCTCGCAATGACATCTGCTTTATGCTTAAAATAAGAATACTTAAAAATTTCTTTGCCGAATTTATCCCAGTATTCTTTTTCTTCTTCGTTTACATAGCTGTCAGAAATCCTCATAATACTGCTAAATGCATAGATTTTGGGTAAACCGTCATTGCGAGGAGGGGCATTACCCCGACGTGGCAATCTATTACAATTTACTATTTTTTTAAAAATAGTAAGGTTTTTTATAATTTCTTCGGGACTGGTATTGAGTCTTCTGGAAGGAATAAGTCCGCCATAAGCGATAGTATCAAGAGAAGCAACTATATAATCTATTTTTTCCTGTTTTAATATCTCATCAAGCCATTCAAGAATTTTATCAACCTGCGAATAACTAACCAGCCCGCCGAGAAATTCTCTTGGTGGAGCGAAAACTTTTATATTTTTGTTTAATGAAGCTATTTGCTGCGGTAAAGTATAGCTTACCGGTCGATTATCCAGAGGAATTAATACAATTTTTACAGTATCGGTCATATTTACGGTGCTTTATCTGTTTCTGTCTTTAATTCAGGCGCATGAATATTTCTTAGCATTAAGGACTCATTTTTATAATACATTTCGTCCTGATAATAATTTTCTTCATCATCAGTGGCATTTGTATCGTTAATTTTGTTAAATATCGCTTTTGCTTTGCTCATATCACCGCCTGTTCCCGGAATATTAGGTCCAAAATTAGGCATAGATTGGTTTTTTAACGGTTCTGTTATTACGACAGCGTTGATATTTGTTTCACTTCCGTCTATTCCCATTATTTTCGCAATTTTTAAATCGCTATAATCCGATTTTTTCCACACAAGAACTTCAAAATAAAGAATTTTTCCGACAAGTTCTTTTTCTTGAGGAAGTGGGATTTCCAGTTCGAGAACTCCTTTATCTCCGACAATTCCTTCATAAGGCTTTATTATTTGACCCAATCTTAATTTCTGTCCATGGAATGCAGGATAACCGGCATTTTCATCCGAAGTCACGAGAGAAACATGGCTTTCCGGTTCGGCTTTGATTACAAATTTTGTTTTATTGCCAATAATAAGTTTTGAAGGTTTATAAACAGCCGGAAAATTTTGATTTATAATAAATGACGATTTTTTTGTCGAACTTAACTCAAACACCTGTGCATTTACAGGCACAGAAAATGCGACTAATGTTATTAAAGCAATGCTAACGCAATTTTTTTTCATACCGGCTATCCTTTAGATTGTTTTAAATTATATTATACCTTTAACCTGTTTTTAAGGATATAATTTATGAATAGTTTGATAAAAAATTAGTGATTTTTTGTCACCACCCCCTACCCCCTCCTCAAGGAGAGAAATAAGTAAAAAGGGGCATTAGGTTCGTGGCTTTGCCACCCCCTTACCCCGCTTTTATTTATCACTTTAAAAAATATCACTGCCAAATTATACTTAACTAAAAAAGGAATATTTATGGGCAAGCCTAAATCAGGAACAAATATATTTGCTATAATCTTCAAAAGTTTGATGATTTATATAAAAAACTTTCTGCCGTTATCGAGAGTAATGCTATTTCCTGTTTTTGGTCAGCTTATAGGAATATTTTTAATCTTTTATCCGAATTATCTTTATACAGAAAAATATCTGGCTAAATTATCAGGCGAAAATCTTGAACAGAATCTTGTTTTCATTCTTTTAGGCTTAATACTAATGGTAATTCCGGGCTTTGCCGTTTTCTTGAAAGCCTTTTGGGATTATATGATTGTAATGGTCTCTTTAAACCCTATAGTTTCTGACATAGAAAAAAAAGGAAATTTTGGCGATTTTAAAATTTATAATAACTCCGTAAAATTAAAAACAAATAATTATGTAATTTTGCTTTTACTAATGACACTTTTCTGGTTGGGAATTTTGGTTTTCCCGTTTTTATCTTTTTTCTTAGGCTTTTTTATTAATACAGTTTTAATAACACCGATTTTTCTGATGATGGTAATAGCTTCAATAATATTTTCTATTATTTTATCTGTAAATCTTAGTCTTGTTTTTCAAGTGTTTGCTTTTGAGTCAATATCGCCTGTTGAAGTAATCAAAAAAAGCTGGAATCTCATGAAAGACAATTTCTGGCGGACAACATTTATGGGAATCGTTTTATTGTTTGTTACTTCCTTGATTGTTCCTGGATTAATCACCTCTATACTGGATAAATCACCTTTAATGACTCATTTAATAAATTCTTTTGAGGCTTATGTAAGTTTATTTGCCAAGAATCAGGCATTTGTAGAATTTTTAGCAAATTATAAATTGACGCCATTCGCGCTGTCAGTTACTTTAGCTGTTTCAACAATCGGAACAATAATAACAGCAATGATGCTTCCCTTAGGAAGTGCATGTTTTACCTTACTGTATTTTGATATTTTGGACAGAAAAAGATGAAAGCCGTTAAAAATTAGAGATCATGCAAATGTTTATATGTAAAAAATGTCAAACAATCGATAATTATGGCTTGGTGTTCAATCCAAACTATAAAGGTGCGGGCGTTTTTACAAAATCCATCAACGAGCATGATGAAATTGTTTTCAATGTTGACGGATATGAATTTATACCTGATTTAGGGTTTATGAATGCACATGCAGTCTGCCGGTATTGCGGAGAAATTAAGTGCTGGGAGTATCATTTTCCGAAATTCAAAGGGAAAGAGACAAAAAACTAATTTATTCGTTTTAGAATAGAAAAGGAAATGGATTTATGGGCAAGAGAAAAGTGAAAGAGTATACTATGCTAATTCATTTTAGCCAGAATCTTTTGAGCTCTTATTTCACTAAATTCACGACGTAAATTTCTTCGGGCTCTTTTTACAGACGTTGCTACTTCATTTAGAAGTTCATCTTTATTTTTTATTAAATTAAGTCCAAAATGACAACTGGAAGACTCAAGTTGCTCATTTATTACTTTTTTTTCAGGTTTTGCTCTAAATAATCTTTTTATAATGTTTTGTGGTATATTTACTTCTTGTTTTATTTTTCTAGTTGTTCTTACTATTAATTGAGAAGCATTAGAACCACAGGGGTCATGTTTTAAATAAACATCAATTTTTTTACCGCCATAACGTTTTTCAAGTTCCGGTTTTGCTTTTTCCAATGCCATAGCAAACTTAGCTCCTAATTTTGCAAGGCTTTCATTATCGTAATGCATTTTGCCAAAACTTAAATTTTTGTTATGAGCATTTGTTGAATAACTGTTAATTTGCATGATTTTATAACCTTTCTTTAATAAATTAATTTTATATCTGATTAATATAAAAACCCTAAAAATAAAAGTTGATAGTTTTGCCTCCTATTTTTATAAAACTTTACATTTAAAATTTTTCCTTAAAAGTTTGAGCATATTAAGATATTAATTAGCAGGAAGGAAAAATAAAAATTGTTCAGCGAAAAACTAAAAACCGAACAGCCATTTGCCACAAAGTTTTTTGAAGCTGCTTTAAGTTCAAGCAACGGGAAATTAAGCCATGCATATATGTTTACAGGCAGTGATCCTATGGCTCAATATAATTTGGCGATGCGGATTGCAAGAGTCCTTAACTGTCGTGCATTTCGTCATTCCGAGTCCCAAAGAAACGTAGGAATTTCAATAGATCCTTACGTCGGAGCTGCTGCCCCTCCTCAGGATGACAAGAGTAATTGCACTTGCACAAACTGCAACTGGATTAAGCAAAACAGGCATCCGGCTGTTATAACAATTTCTCCGATTGATTATTGTTATGGAAATGAAGGCGGAAAACCAAAAACAGAAATAACTATAGCCCAGTCAAGATATTTAAAACAGGCTCTTTCAACAGCTTCTCAATATCACAGGGTAATAATTTTTACAGATGCGGAGGAAGGAAAAGAGCAGGAGGCAAAGGCAGCGGCTTTATGGAAAAATTATAACAGCGAATTATCACCGCCTTATACTGATATGAGCGAAGAAACCAGAGAAAGCTGGATTCCAAAACCTTTAACAACAAAAATTTTTGATTCGGCACCTGCAAACGCTTTATTGAAAACCATAGAAGAACCTTCGGGAAAGATAACATTCTTTTTCCTCACAAAAGACAAGGAAGATATGATTGAAACAATTGTTTCCCGCACGCAGGTTATTCCCGTGCTTTCTCAAAATAGAGAAGTTCCTGATATAAGCATACTAGAAAATTTCTTCAAAGTTTTTCCGCCTAAAAATCCTGCGGAAGCTATTGCTTATTCTGAAAGACTTCTGGAAGTCGCGAAGGAAAATTCTTGCGCGGAAGAAGATTTATTGATTATTATGCAGGAATATATGCGCAGGTTACTCAAGGCAAACGCGGAAAATAAAGCTGTCAGCGAAAAAATTATCGGGAATATTCAAAAAATTCAGCAGGCGCAGGATGAAATAGCCAATTATGTTAATACACAAGCAGTTTTTGATTCGCTTATGATTGGTTTGATATAGTTATAATCTTACAAAATTCCCCGGATTGTTAGGTTTTCCGTTAATTCTTACTTCAAAATGCAAATGAGGACCGGTACTGTATCCGGTTGTTCCTTCATAACCTACAATCTGTCCTTTTCTTACATTACTTCCGTTTCCTACAGCAGTTGAAGACATATGAGCATAAAGCGTTGAAAATCTCTTGCCTTTGTGAGAGCCGACATTCATATTTCCATGGTCGATGATTACAACCTTTCCATAGCCTCCATACCAGCCGGAAAAAATCACCTTGCCGTCGTTCGAAGCTTTTATTGGTGTGCCGTAAGAAGTTGATATATCAACACCTGTATGAAACCTTCTGCTTCCAAATATAGGATGTCTTCTCCATCCGAAAGGAGAAGTGATTGAACCTGCAATTGGTCTTATGAATTTGCTGTTTGCAACCATTTTTGTTATTTTGCTATGCCTGATTTGATTTTCAAGTTTGTTTGAAAGATATTCCAACTCCTGTTGCGCTTTTTCATAAGTTGCTCTATCCGTTCTCAGTTTGTTAATTAGATATTGACTGGATTTTATTGACGAATTAAGCTGCGCTTTTTTTTGATTCATTACGTTTAAATTGGAGGCTATATTGTTTTTTTCGTATTCAATAGACATTCTTGATCGGTCTATTTCTCTGGCTCTGGTTCTTAGATTTTCAAGGATAGATTTGTCTTTTTTTGCAATTATTTTTTGGTAATAAAGTCTGTCAAGGAATGTCCCCATATCATTTGCCGCAAAAATTAAATGAAGAATATTAATTCTTTCACCTTTATAAAGTTCCCGTATTCTTTTTCCGGCAGAACCCGCAACTTCTTCCTGGTTTTGAGAAAGTCTGTTTAGTTTATGTTGAAGGGTTTCAAGATTTGATCTTGATGTTTCCAGTTTACTCTGGCATTCTTGTATATTTTGTTTAGTATCTTCAAGATTTCTTTGTTTTTTAGACAGATTTTTAATTTCAACTTTTTCTTTTCTTTTTAATTCAAAAATTTTATTGAGTATTTTTGCCTTTTCTTTTTCATACCAGGCATTTGCCGGCGAAGAAAAGCACAGCACTCCAATAATTAATATATTTACAGCTAAAAATAAGCTTAATGTTTTTTTGAATCCACTATTCACTCTTCAATAAATTCCATTTGTTTTTGGCTAGTAAGCCTTTTTTTACATAAATAGAGGAAGCATCATTCCTACAACTGTCCAAAGTATAAATGTTAAAGTTATTACTAATATAATAGTTTTTTTATTATTACGAAGGAATTCCATATTAATTACCTCCTTTAAGATTGTTCCTCACAATATTTTACCTCAAAAAGAAAAAAATATTTACTGATTTGTAATTCCAAGCAAAGCGAGGAATCGCAAGGTCTTGTTGGATTTTTAGATTGCCGCGTCGATGCTAAAGCATCTCCTCGCAATGACATCTGTAATTTCAAGGCAGAATAACAGCGCCTTTAGTGTCTATATTAAGCTTTTTGACAGTAACTTTAACACCGAGTGACTCCCAAACAGTACTGATTCTTCTATTTATTTCATCAAAATTATTGTTTTCGTAGATTACTATTATGCTTGGACCTGCTCCGCTTATTACAGTTCCTATAACAGTCGGAATTTCTGCAAGGTCTTCTTTTATTTCCATGAACCCGGGAATAAGTCTGCTTCTGTAGGGATGATGGAGTTTATCCCTGAGTGCATAACGCATTAATTCAGAATCTTTTGTATGCAAGGCATCTATAAACATTGCGCTTCTTTTAAGATTAAAGACCGCATCTTCCATTTTGACTGTTTCAGGAAGAACCGATCTGGAAATTTGTGTTGCAAGTTCATAATCCGGCATGCAAACCGCTATTTTCCAATCTTCGGGCCATTCCAGTTTTTTATAAATAATACTTCCGTCTTCTTCTGCCGATGAGATACAAAATCCACCTACTATAGCAGGTGTTGTATTGTCAGGATGCCCTTCAAGGTCGTTTGCTATAGATAAAAGTGCTGCTTCATCAGCAGGATTTCCGAGAAGTTTGTTTGCAGCCAGTATTCCTCCGACTATAACGGAAGCACTACTCCCAAGTCCTTTTGCAACAGGAATATCAGTTTGAATATTTATCCTCAAATCAGGCGGAGTCTGTCCTACATAATTATATAAAAGTTCTACGGCTTTATAAACAATGTTAGTTTTGTCGGTTGGAATCGTAAGAAGTGCTGTTTCATTGTCCTGTTCTCCCGGAATAATATTGATTTCCAGTCCTTTATCAGGATAAACAAGTTCTTCAAGTGTGATTTTATTATAAAGTGTAAGAGCCATGCCGAAGCAGTCAAAACCGGGACCGAGATTGGCAGTTGTTGCAGGCACTTTAACGCTTATTTTCAAAATTGTTTTTCCTTATTTCATTGTCATTTCAAGCAAAGCAGGGTACTCAATCCAATTTTATTTTTTTAGATTGCCGCGTCGAGCTTTCAGCTCTCCTCGCAATGACAATTTTGGCTATTTTACGCCTCCGCTTTGTAAACTCTTTTTAGGTGCAACTATTGAAAGTACGTAAGGGGAGTTAAAATATTTGTTTGACGTACTCATTACATCTTCGGAGGTTACTGAATTTATCAGGTCAGGAAAATCATAAGTAAACTTGAAACCTTTGTCAATTATTTCGAACCAACCTAAGTTTTTGCTTGGCATCATTTAGTTCGTCCTGACTTACTGTTTCGGTTTTTAATCTTGTCATTTCTTGTAAAAACTTGCTTTTCACAAGTTCAATATTCTTTGGCTCTGTGCCTATATACATTGCAAAGAAAGAACTATCCATTTTTGCAGGAGAAGAGCTGCCAACAGTGTAGCATAAGCCTTGTTTTTCCCTGAAAGTTTTGAAAAGTCTTGAGCTCATTCCGCCGCTGAGTATTGAATTAATAATCTGAAGTGACGCATAGTCTTTTGTATTGTGAATACTTTCAACCGGCCAGCCTATTAGCATCCAGGCGGCTGCTGTTTCATCTTTCTGAGTAACTATTTTATCGGCAGAAAGTTTTGTAACCTCAGGAGAAAGTTTGAGTGTTAATTTCTCTACGGTAGTGCAAGGAAATGACTCGGTAAATTTTTGGATTATTTCATTCTTATTTATATTTCCGGAAACGGCTACAACCATATTTTTGGGAATAAATATTTTTTTGTGGAAATCTATTAATTGTTCCCTTGTTAAAGAAGGAATGCTTTTTTCAAGCACTGTGCCTATATTTCCATAAGGATGATTGGGATACATAGCACGGGAAAATTCTTCTGAAACTTTTGACATGGGCTGATCTCTTGATTTTTGAATATCCTGAACAATATTTTTTTTCTCTTTTTCTACATATTCAGGGTAAAATGCAGGGTTGTTTATAACATCGGTAAGTATTTCGAAGGCTTTATCAAAATCCTGTTTTGTTGATTTAAGCCGAATTTCAAAACAATCTGAATCAAGAGCAGGAGAAATAATTATTCCAAGATCTTCTACTGCTGTTGTAATTTCGTAGGCGGTTCTGGTTTTTGTTCCCTGCAATAAAGTCTTTGTCAGAAGATTTGTTATCCCGGGAGGAGCATCCAAAAGTTTTCCGCCTTTTACAAAAACACTTAGCGAAATAATATCATTTGAAGTATTCGGGTTTGTTATCAATATCATTCCGTTATTCAAAACTGATTTCTCTGCGATTTTGCAAGGGGCTTGGGTTTGTGAAACGGAATTAACATTTACAAATCCTATTGGAGCTGCAAAACCGGTTTTAATCTCCTTTTTTTCGTTTTTTGGCAGAAGTACTGAAAGCGCCATTCCATTAGATTTGGCATATTTTTGTACGGCTTTTTGAATATCTTCTGCTGTTACAGCGTTTACATATTTTAAATGATTAGTATAAGCATCAATATTGCCTTCTAGCGCCATATAATAACCAAGAGATCCTGCAACATCTTCTATTGATTCATTGCCATACACAAAAGCTCTTTCTGTCTGAGTTTTTGCTCTATTTAATTCTTCATTGGAAACTTTTGTGTCTCTAAGTTTTTTTAGTTCTTTTTCAATAGAAGTTTTCACTATTTGATATTTAGAAGGTTCAAAATCTGCTGATACATAGAAAATACTGTCATCTCTCAGTGAATAATGCCCGGCATCTACAGAAGAAACAATATTTTGTTTTTCTTTTAAATCCTGATAAAGTCTTGAACTTTTTCCGCCTCCAAGTACAGATGCGGCAAGATCAAGGGCATAACTTTCTTTTATATCCTTCATAGGAACGCCTTTAAAGCCCAAAATAAGATAGCCAAAATTAACTTTTTCTCTTGCTATCTTTGTTTGCGGTTTTAAAGAGGTGGCTTCTCGTGTGAATTTTGGCAGGATAATTTTTTGAGTAATTTCTGATTTATAGTTTTCTTCAAGCATACAAAGGATTTTTTTTGTATCAACATCGCCAACTACAACCGTTGTCATATTTGAAGGCACATAATATTTGTGATAATACGCAAGTATTTCTTTTCTCGGGATTGTTTCGATGATTTTTTGTGTTCCGAGAGTTTCGTATCTATAAGGGTGCGTTTTGAAAATCAGACTTGTTAAGTTATCAAAAAGCTTACTGTCAGGGCTGTCTTCAGATCTTCTTATTTCTTCTATAACCACTTTTCTTTCTTTATTAAGTTCATTTTCAGGAATAGCTGCGTTAATAAGCATATCCGCGTTAAGTCTTATTGCTGTTTCAGCGTCTTTAGAGGGAATAGTTATATAAAAATGCGTAAAATCTTTGCTGGTTGCGGCATTGAATCTTCCGCCTTTTGATTCGAGGATTTTGTCTATTTCTCCTGTTTTATGGTTCTTTGTTCCTTTAAACAAAAGATGTTCCAAAAAGTGGGAAACGCCGTTATTTTTATTGTTTTCGTTGAGTGTACCTGTATTTACCCATGTATCAACGGTAACAATGGGATTTGTGTGATTTTCTTTTATTACAACAGTATGTCCTGTCTTAAGGTGATAGATTTGCGGTGGGCTGTCCTGTGCGTAACACGTTGTGCTTATGCAAAAAACCAGGCACACAAATACTCTGATAAAATTTTTATACATTTATATAATCCCCAATCTTTCTTAAATTCTCACTGTCATCCCGAACTTGTTTCGGGATCTATTCAATGTTGTACAGATGCTGAAACAAGTTCAGCATGACATTCTGTTATTTTCATCACAACAAAAATATACACTAAAAAGCTGGTGTTCGGAAAGTCTTTGCATGGGGAATAAATTCGTCTTGTAATACTGTAATACATGTAGTAAAATTAATAATAGTAATAATAATGATAGGGGTATTACAATTATGTCAAAATTAACAAAAAAATGTCAAACAACTATACCTCCTAAAGTTAGAAATTTTCTGGGAATTAAAGCGGGTGATAATGTCGATTTTGAGATAAAAGACAATATCGTAATTTTAAAGAAGGTAAATAATATTGACTATGAGTACTTGAAGTCAGTTGAATCAACACTGGAAGAATGGAATAGCCCGGAAGACGATGAGGCTTATAATGATCTATAATAAGTTTGATCTCATTACAGTTCCTTTTCCTTTTACTGATAGAGATAAGAGTAAGTTAAGACCAGCATTAGTTATATCTAATGCAGAATATCAAGAAGTTAATAATCATATAGTTTTATTGATGGTTACAAGCGCGAAACACAGCACATGGAAATATGACATACCTATTACCGGTTTAGAAGAATCGGGATTAAAAGCAGCTTCTGTAATTCGATTTAAAATGTTTTCAGTTGATGAGAGAATTATAGTTAAAAAAATAGGTGTTTTAAGTCTTATAGATTCAGAGAAAGTTGAAGAAGCTATAAGAAATCTATTGTTAATCTGAAATTCCCATTCTTTCGTAAATTTCGTTAATATTTCTTAAATAATATTCAGGATCGAAGCAGGATTCTATTTCTTCTGTGGAAAATTTTTCGGTAATCCTTGAATCTTTGAGCAAATTTTCTTTGAAATTACCGTCAGGATTATTCCATGCCCGATGAGCATTTTCCTGAACTATTTTGTATGCTTCTTCTCTTGGCATTCCTTTGTCGCAAAGAGCGAGCAGTACTCGCTGGGAATAAATTACTCCTCCGTAAAGAGCTGTGTTTTTTTTCATATTTTCAGGGTAAATCTGTAAATTATCAACAATATTTTTAAATCTATCAAGCATATAGTCCATTAAAATAGTGGAATCAGGGAAAATTATTCTTTCAACAGAACTGTGGCTTATATCTCTTTCGTGCCAGAGAGGAATATCTTCAAGCGCGGCAATGGAATTTGACCTGATAATTCTTGCCAGTCCCGTTAAATTTTCCGAACTTATAGGATTTTTTTTATGAGGCATGGCAGAAGAGCCTTTTTGTCCTTTAGAAAATCCTTCTTCGACTTCAAGCACTTCCGTTCTTTGAAGATGTCTGATTTCTATGCAAAATTGTTCGATAGTCGTGGCGATTAGAGCTAGTGTTTGCATATAATAAGCATGCAAATCTCTTTGGATTACCTGCGTGGAAACTTTTGCAGGAGTAAGACTGAGTTCCTGACAGGCAATTTCTTCGATTTTTGGGTCGATATTGCTGTAATTCCCGACAGGCCCGCTAATCATGCCCACATTGATTTCTTCAGCAGTTCTCTGGAATCTCTCAAGATTTCGTTGCATTATATCAAGCCAGAGGCACATTTTATGCCCAAAAGTCGTGGGTTCTGCGTGAATTCCATGAGAACGCCCGATGCAAATTGTTTCTTTATGTTCTTTTGCCTTTGTTTTTATTGATTCGATAATTGCTTTTATGTCTGCTTCTATGATTTTATTAGCCTGTTGCAGCTGAAGTGCCAGCGCCGTATCCAAAACATCGGAACTCGTCATTCCCATGTGGATATATCTTGAAGATTCTCCGATTTTTTCATTTACACCGGTCAGAAAAGCTATTACATCGTGCTTTACTTCCTGTTCTATCTCGTTAATTCTTTTTATATCAAAGCCTGCTTTAGATTCAATTTCTTTTAAGGCTTCATCAGGAATGTTTCCAAGTTTGTTTTGCGCCCTGCAAGCCGCAAGTCCGACTTCAAGCCAGCATTTGTATTTATTTTCAGGTTCCCAGATATTAGCCATTTCAGGGCGTGAATATCTTTCAATCATTCCTAAATCTCCTTTAACTTTTCTCTTTTGTTGTCATTGCGAGGCTTAAAATGGTTTTTTGAAATCATTGATTATTATTACGAAGCAATCTTCCTGATAACAACACGCCTCTTTAGAAGATTGCTTTGGTAGTTTAATTTGGGCTTATAATCCATATTTTACGCCTCGCAATGACAATCTTGGCTAATTAGATTCACGTATTCTTTATTACATAATTATAAGATAAACAAATTTGATTTGATTTTCCAAAGATGACAAATTTAGTTATAATAAATATTGTTATGAAAAAAGAAAATATTCTTGAAATAAAAAACCTGAATATAAGCTTTCAGATGGAAGATGAGCTTGCAAGGGCTGTGCATGGAGTTGAACTTACTCTTGAAAAAGGGAAAGTTCTCGGTATAGTCGGAGAATCAGGTTGCGGAAAATCTGTAACAGCAATGTCTATAATGAAATTGCTTCCTTCAAACGCAATTATCGAGTCAGGTGAAATCTTGTACAACGGAGTAAATCTCTTAAATCTTTCTCCAAACGAAATGCAAAAAATAAGAGGGAGCAAAATTTCTTTGATTCCTCAAGACCCTTTAACATCTTTGAATCCGTTATATACTGTCGGGGAGCAGATTATCGAAACCATAGAGTATCACAGGGGAATTTCCAGAAAAAAAGCAACAGAAATAGCCATAGAATCTCTTAGAAGTGTAAAAATTCCCGAACCCGAAAACAGATTAAATGACTATCCGCATCAATTTTCAGGAGGCATGAGGCAAAGGGCGATTATTGCCATGGCTTTGTGTTGTAATCCTGAATTGATTATAGCGGATGAGCCGACAACAGCTCTTGATGTTACTGTTCAGGCGCAAATTCTTGATCTTATAAAACAAATTCAGGCAGAAAGAGGAACTTCATTAATTTTTATCACGCATGACCTCGGGGTTATAGCGGAATTTTGCAACCATGTGGCTGTTATGTATGCAGGAAGAATCGTTGAGTATGCAGAAGTCTCGGATATATTCAAAAATCCGCTGCATCCTTACACAAAAGGCTTGTTAGAATCTCTGCCTTCTCCTGATAAAGAAGTCTTAAACGTAATCCCGGGGCAGCCTCCTGCGATTACAGAAAATATTTCGGGATGTGTTTTCCATCCGAGATGTCCATATAGAATGCCTATTTGTGACCAAATAGACCCTGTTTTAACCACGCGCGAAAACGAGCATCAGGTTTATTGCCATTTGTATGATTAACAAATACTAAAGAACTGAAATTCCATAAAAATTACCATTGGATAGTTTATTTTTGCGATGAAATCCTGCAACAGTTAGAACACCTATCAGTTCGCCGTCATTGTTTACAACTGCTGCTCCTGATAACCCATGTGGATTTACTTTGTCTTTTAAAAAATCTGACTTTATTTTTATACAATTTGCTTTACGGCTAATTCCGCCATTTTTGGAACTAACAAATCCTTCATATTTAACAGGTATTGCTTTAGGTCCTTTAAAGTCCATATGATATCCGACTATATAAACAGTTTCACCTGTTTTAGGCATTTTTTGAGTGAATTTTACGGGGTTTGATTTGGCGACCGTGCAGCCTTTCTCCATTTCAACTTTTAAAAGACTAAAATCTATTTCGTTTTTCTCTATATGCTGACTAACTAGATTTGATAAACGGTTTCCTTTGTTGTTTAATTTTCCGATAGCAACTAAAGAAACTTCTTTTATGCCTTCAAATAAATGAGCAACTCCTAAAAATAAATTGTTTTCAATCTTTACAGCATTTGTTACACTTACTATTCCTTCATCAAATTTATCCTTGGCAAAAGCACATTTAACAGATCTTCTAACGTCTGCTACTTTTCTCGGGACAAGATATTTTTCGCCCAGACAATTAATCTGTACAGAACTTTTCCCAAAAAAACAAGGGTTTTGCTTATTTTGATAATTATTAAAATTTATGTTATTAATTATCATTCAGCGACACCCCTGTGGTTGTACCAGTTGTAGACAGAATTTTTGTCGTGAGTATTATCAATAAATGACGCATAACTTATAAAAGTTAAGTCATTTTGGGTTTTTAATAATTTTTTCATTTCTGTCACCCATTCCTGATTTATTTTGTCGCCATTAGAAACAGGTTTAACGATCTCTCCCCAAGGATCAATTATTACCGCTTCTTTGCCCCATGTGGAAGGATTTTTTAAATCCGCGTTTTTATCCAAACCAACAACTACAAATACATGGTCTGTAGCAGTTGCATTTTGATATCGTAAAGGATTTGAATAAAATTCATCTTTGTCTTCAATTTCAGAAAAGCCGGCAATCAGAGCAAAATTTGTAATTTTTTTATTTTCGGCCAGATATTTTGCAGCTAATACAGCATTTTCGGCGCAGTTTCCCATATGCATGCAAGGGGCTAGTTTACCGGTGATTTCTACAAAATCGTCAATGCTTTTTCCTTTTCTTTTTTTGTCTAAAAAGATTCTGTCGCCCATTAATTTGCCTTTAAAATCTGATAGGGAATAATCATCGGCGAATCGGCTTTTATTAAACGAATCTTCGTCAATATCTTTAGTTGTAGAAAATAAATTCAAGCTTTTTACGTAATCATATGACTCTTGAGCAAGTTTTAAATTATTTTCAAGCTGATTGTTAACTCCAAAAGACAAAAATTTTGCTTTTATTGAAGCAGATGGAATTTGGGTTAAGGGCATTAAATTATTGTCTAATATTTTATTATTATTAACTTTGGTTTGTTTATTAGTTCTTTCTTTTACAAAATTAAAACCATTTAAATTTACATTTCCTATCATTTAATATTTTCCTTATTTAAATAGTTTACTTCTATACAAAACACCTCAAGCTAAAAAATTGCTAAAAAAAATTTAAATTAAATACTTGATACAAAATCATGTTCGTGGTTTTTTAGATAATGACGCTTAATGTGAGTAAGTATCGATTTCTATTGACAGTCATTCTTTAGCAAATATGATAAATATTCATGTGCAAAGTATGAGTTAAAAACATCATCAGTTTAAAAGCTCATAACTTTGTAAAAGTGCCGGTGTAGCTCAACGGCAGAGCAACGGTTTTGTAAACCGTAGGTTGTAGGTTCGAATCCCATCACCGGCTAATTATTCCCAATATGGGTAGGTGCCCGAGTGGCTAATGGGGGCGGACTGTAAATCCGCTGGCTAACGCCTACGGTGGTTCGAATCCACCCCTGCCCAATCTTTTTTTTCTTAAGGTATTTGGATTGTCACAGTTGCTTCGCAACTTCGCAATGACAATAGGAAAAAAGATAAAAAGACCCATTTGCCCATGTAGCGCAGGGGTAGCGCATTCCCTTGGTAAGGGAAAGGTCACGAGTTCAAATCTCGTCATGGGCTGAAAAATATCCCCACAAAGTTGGGAATGAGTTCAACCTTCCAGACCGGCAAAGCCGTTATGGGCTGAAAAAATCCCCACAAAGTAATGTGATACATAATATAGACGGTATCAAACGATTGTTAATTTAAAAAGGAGAGTTTAAAATGGCTCGCGAAAAGTTTGCAAGAACTAAACCACACGTTAACGTAGGTACAATTGGACACGTTGACCACGGCAAAACAACATTAACAGCTGCTATTACATTCAGTTTGGCTGCTGTAGGACAAGCTTCCGCTAAAAAATTCGATGAAATCGATGCGGCTCCAGAAGAAAAAGCAAGAGGTATTACGATTTCAACAGCTCACGTTGAGTATGAAACAGCTGCAAGACACTATGCGCACGTTGACTGCCCCGGACACGCAGATTATGTTAAAAACATGATCACAGGCGCGGCACAGATGGATGGCGGTATACTCGTTATATCAGCTGCTGACGGACCTATGCCTCAAACAAGAGAACACATCCTTTTAGCACGTCAGGTTGGCGTACCAAAATTGGTTGTATTCCTCAATAAATCAGATATGGTTGATGATGAAGAACTTTTAGATTTAGTTGAATTAGAATCAAGAGAACTTTTAAGCATGTACGAATTTGACGGTGACAATATTCCGTTTATTCGCGGTTCAGCTTTAAAAGCACTTGAAGCAGTTCAAGCTAATCCTAAAATTACTCGCGGCGAAGACAAATGGGTTGATAAAATTTGGGAATTAATGGACGCAGTTGATTCTTATATCCCAACTCCTGAAAGACAAGTTGACTTACCATTCTTAATGCCGGTTGAAGACGTATTCTCAATCACAGGTAGAGGAACAGTTGCTACCGGAAGAGTTGAAAGAGGAAAAGTTAAAGTTGGCGAAGAAGTTGAACTTATCGGCTTTGGTGAAACTAAAAAAACAGTTGTTACCGGTGTTGAAATGTTCAGAAAAATGCTTGATGAAGGTCTTGCAGGAGATAACGTAGGTCTTCTTCTTAGAGGCGTGAATAAAGAGCAAATTGAAAGAGGTCAAGTACTTGCTAAGCCTGGTTCTATTAAACCTCATACAAAATTTACAGCTAACGTGTATGTATTGAAAAAAGAAGAAGGCGGCAGACATACCCCATTCTTTCCTGGATACAGACCACAATTTTATATCAGAACAACTGACGTTACCGGTTCAATCAAATTTGATCAAGAAATGGTAATGCCTGGTGATAACGTAGTTATGAATATTGAATTAATCGCGCCTGTTGCTATCGAGCAAGGTATGAGATTCGCTATTCGTGAAGGCGGAAGAACAGTTGGAGCTGGTGTTGTAGATAAAATCGTTGAATAAGTTAAATACAAAATTGCAAATGCCTGAAAAGGCATTTGCAATTTTATTAAATTAATTTCCCACTGTCATTGCGAGGAGGCACGAAGTGCCGACGTGGCAATCTAAAATCAAAGAAAGGTAGATATACTGAATTATGGCAACTAAACAGCCAAAGCCACAAAAAAAACAAAGAATAAGAGTATGTTTAAAAGCATATGATCATAGATTAATTGATGCTTCGGCAGAAAAAATTGTTGAAACAGCAAAACGTACAGATGCTAAGGTTGCCGGTCCTATTCCGCTACCTACAAAACGTAGAATATATTGTGTTTTGAAATCCCCTCACGTTGATAAAAAATCAAGAGAACATTTCGAAATGCGTATACATAAAAGAATAATTGATATTCACGAACCAACAAAACAAACAACCGAAGAGCTGAGCAGATTAGATTTACCTGCTGGTGTTGACATTGAAGTTAAGTTGTAATACAACTATATAAAATTGAATACATTAGTAGTTGAATGTGATCTACGGCTTAGAAAAAAGTTACGTAGCGCTCACAAAGAGAGGAAAATAAAGTGACTCTAGGATTATACGGCGAAAAACTAGGGATGACTCAAATTTATAATGAAGATGGTATTGTCATTCCTGTAACAGTTATAAAAATTGAAAAATTAACAGTAACTCAAATCAAAACCAAAAAAACTGATGGTTATGATGCCATTCAGGTTGGGTTTTTAGAATGTAAAAAGAAAAAAGTAACAAAAGCGCAAATTGGCCATTTAGAAAATAATAAATTGCCAATTTTTAGACATTTAAGAGAATTTAAAGTTGAAAATCCTGCTGATTATAAAGTAGGTCAAGAAATTGATTTATCTGTTATCGACAATGTAGAAAAAGTTGATGTAACATCTAAATCAATCGGTAAAGGCTTTCAAGGAACAATAAAACGTCATAACTTTTCAAGAGGACCAATGAGTCACGGTTCAAAGAACCATAGACTACCTGGTTCTATTGGCGCTGGCACAACTCCGGGGAGAGTTTACAAAGGCTTGAAAATGGCGGGCAAAATGGGCAACAAACAAGTAACTATTGTAAAACTTAAAGTTGCTAAAATTGATAAAGAAAGAAGCTTATTGCTAATAAAAGGATCAGTTCCGGGTCCTGAAGGCAAAATAGTTAGAGTTCAGCCTTCCAGAACCAAATGGAACTAAACAAGTTGTCATTCCGATAAAAACTATAGTCCCGAAACGGACAGACCCTGAAACAAGTTCAGGGTGACACTTAAAAAAAGAGGAAAATATAATGTCTAAACAGTTAGTAATACATAATAGCGATGGAAGCCAAGCAGGGCACATTGATATAGACGAAAAAGTATTTGGCGAAGAACCAAATGTACATGTAATGCACCTTGCGGTAAGACGTCAATTAAGTAATGCCCGCTCAGGAAATGCTTGTACAAAAACACGTTCAGAAGTTCGCGGCGGTGGTAAAAAACCATGGAAACAAAAAGGTACAGGTAGAGCAAGAGCAGGAAGCACAAGAAGTCCGTTATTCGTTGGCGGTGGTGTGATTTTTGGACCAAAGCCCCGTGATTACAGTTTTGCTATGCCTGCAAAGGCAAGAAGACTTGCCTTAAGATCAGCTTTATCTGCCAGAACTGAAAGCATTAAAGTAATAAAAGATTTCTCAGCTATTGCTACACCAAAAACAAAAGAATTTGTTAAAATATTAAATTCAATGAATTTAAGCGGCAAAATCCTTGTAGTTGCTGATGTAAATAATGCAGAAAACCAACATTTAAAATTATCTTCAAATAATGTACCTAACGTTAAATTGATATTACCTTCAAATCTTAACGTGAAAGACCTTTTAGAAGCGGATAATATTGTTATAACTGAATCTGCAATAAAAGATATAACAGAGAGGTTGACTAAATAAAATGAGTAGTTTAAGACAAGGACAGGAATACTTATATCAAGTAATCAAAAGACCTCTCATTACAGAGAAGGCAAGTACTTTAACATCATTGGGCAAATATACTTTTGAAGTATTAAAAGATGCAACAAAAGTAGACATTCAAAAAGCTGTAGAACTTCTTTTTCCGGGCAGAAAAGTTAAGGATGTAAGAACAATCTATATGCCAAGCAAAGAAAAAAGACGCGGTAAAAAAATGGGAAGAACTCAATCAGGTAAAAAAGCAATTGTTACCATTGAAGGCGAACCTATTGAAGAATTACTAGGAGCATAAAAATGGCTATACGTACAATAAAACCGACAACTCCCGGTCAAAGAAATGTAAGTTTAACTGATTTTGCGGAATTGACAACAGATAAACCGGAAAAATCATTGTTAAAATTTAAAAATAAAAGATCCGGAAGAAATAATACAGGTAGAATTACTTGTCGTCATAAAGGCGGCGGCAGCAGAAAAGCTTATAGGCTTGTTGATTTCAAAAGAAATAAGCATGGAATTCCTGCTGTAGTAAAAACTGTTGAATATGATCCAAACAGAAATGTAAGAATTTCTTTGGTGAACTATGCAGACGGTGAAAAAAGATATATTCTTTCGCCAAACGGTATCAAAATCGGTGATACGGTTTTTAGCGGACCTGAAAGCGAAATCAGAATCGGAAATGCACTTCCGTTAGAGAACATTCCTCTTGGTACTATAGTTCATAACATTGAACTTATTGCCAAAAAAGGTGGTCAAATGGTTAGAAGTGCCGGTGTCGGAGCTCAGGTAATGGCTAAAGAAGGCGACTATGTTACCGTAAAACTTCCAAGCTCAGAAATGAGAATGGTTCGTAAAGAATGTTACGCAACCATAGGTGTTTTAGGCAATTTAGACCACAAAAACCAGAGAATAGGTAAAGCAGGAAGAAACAGATGGAAAGGTATTAAACCTACCGTTAGAGGTAGCGTTATGAATCCTTGCGATCACCCGCACGGCGGTGGTGAAGGCAAATGTCCTATCGGTGGACAACCTAAAACACCTTGGGGTAAACCGGCTTTAGGTTATAAAACAAGAAAACGTAAAGCATCTGACAAATTAATTGTCAGAAAACGCAAATAAGACTCCGTCATTGCGAGGAGGGCTGAAAGCTCGACGTGGCAATTTAAATTATAAATAATATAAGGAGAACACAAATTAATGTCTCGTTCATTAAAAAAAGGACCTTTCGTAGAAGAGTCATTGATGAAAAAAATCGAAAAAATGAATGCTGCAGGTGAAAAAAAAGTAATTAAAACCTGGTCAAGAGCATCCATGATCATCCCTGACATGATAAATCATACAATAGCAGTACATAACGGTAAAACACATGTTCCTATCTACATAACAGAACAAATGATAGGACATAAACTTGGTGAATTTGCGTCAACAAGATTTTATCGCGGGCATGCGGGTTCCGCTAAAACCGCAAAGAGGGCATAAACAATGGAAGTAAGATCAAAAGAAAGTTATATCAGAACATCTGCAAGAAAGTTGCGCAGGGTAATTAACGAAATACGCGGTAAAAAAGTTCCGGATGCATTAAACATTCTTAAATTTATGCCGTATTTTGCTGCAAAAGTTGTTGAGAAAAATCTTGTCAATGCTGTAGCAAACGCATCCGAAAAGTGGGGTGTGGTTTCTGATAATTTAATGGTGTCAGAAGTCACTGCTGATGAAGGTCCTACCTATAAAAGAGCAAGACCTAGAGCGCAGGGAAGAATGTACAAAATTATGAAACGTACTGCCCACTTAACTGTTCAAGTAAAAGTTGTTGAAGAAAAGAAATAATTAAACAATATAAATAGGAGGCTAGCCCTTATGGGTCAGAAAGTACATCCAACAGGATTCAGAATAGGCGTAATAAAACCATGGTTAAGCAACTGGTACGCATCCAAGAATAATTATGCCGAATTACTGGACGAAGATTTTAAAATCCGTAAATACATAAAGAAAAAATTATATTCCGCAAGTATCAGCAGAATAGTAATTGACAGAAAGGCTACAGCTGTCAATATTAATATAGTTTCCGCAAAACCGGGAATTATAGTTGGCAGAGGCGGTCAGGGTATTGACGAATTAAGAAATGAATTAAACAAATTTGTTAAAAAACGTGTACAAATCAATGTTCTTGAAGTTGCAAGAGTTGATTCAGACGCGCAGTTAGTAGCAGAATTTATTGCTCAACAGCTCGAAAAAAGGGTTGTATTCAGAAGAGCAATGAAACAGGCTATTCAAAGAGCTATGCGTTCAGGTATACAAGGTATAAAAGTTGCAGTATCAGGTCGTTTAGGCGGAGCTGAAATTGCAAGAACAGAATGGGCTAAAGAAGGAAGAATCCCTCTTCAAACTTTAAGAGCCGATGTTGATTACGGTTTTGCAGAAGCAGACACCATAATGGGACTTATCGGAGTTAAAACCTGGATATTCAAAGGAGAAATCCTTCCCGGTGAAAAAGTTGACCAAAACATAAAATCAAAAACATCAGGTCCTCAAGAAGCACCGGCACATAGAGCCGGCGGAAAAAGAAGAGGAAAACCAACAAATCGCGATGAGCGATAATCCTAATAAAATTAGGAGCAAAACACTAAACTTAAAGTTGTTTTCGGACAAATGGCAGCTATAAATTAAATAACAGCCATCCGAAAACAGGAATTAAATAACAAACGAGGACTAGTATAAACAATGTTAATGCCGAAGAGAACTAAATATAGAAAACATATGCGCGGTAGAATGACAGGCACCGAAACAAGAGGCGTTTCCTTAGAATACGGTGATTATGGTCTTCAGGCTCTTGAACCTGCCTGGATTAACAGCAGACAAATAGAAGCCGCAAGAAGAGCTATGACAAGATCCATCAAAAGGGGCGGTCAGGTCTGGATTAAAATTTTCCCCGATAAAGTTGTTACCGCAAAACCTGCTGAAACAAGGATGGGATCAGGAAAAGGCGCACCTGAATATTGGGTCGCGGTTGTAAAACCCGGTCGTATTTTATTTGAAATGAACGGTGTTGATAGAGCAGTTGCTCGTGAAGCAATGGAACTCGCTGCACAAAAGCTTCCAATCAAGGTTCGAGTCATAGAAAAGCAATAATGGTATATAAAAATAAACAATGGTGGTCAATATGAAGTTACAGGAAATGAGAGATCAAACCATAGAGGAATTAGAAGCTAAAGTTATTTCTCTAAGAAAAGACTTATTCGATCTCAGAATCAAAAAAGCAACATATAAATTAGACAATACATCAGAAATTTCTAAAAAAAGACGTATAATCGCTCAAATTAAAACTGTTGTAAAACAAAAACAGTTACAGTTAGTAAAGTAACCACTGGCATTGCGAGGAAAGACCCGCTTTTTTGATTAATTATTAAAAAAGAAGGGGGTAGCTGAAGCGCTGATGCGGCAATCCAAAAGTTGAGGAAAATAAAAATGCCTAAAAAGGAAAAAACAGGACTGGTAGTCAGTACAAAAATGGATAAAACAATTGTTGTTGAAGTGGCTGAATACAAACCACATCCAATATACAAAAAAATTATTTCAACAACAAAAAAGTATAAAGCTCACAATACTGAATTTGATTGTCATTTGGGTGATGAAGTAAAAATCATTGAATGTAAGCCTCTCAGTAAAACAAAATTGTGGCAGCTTTCTGAAATTACTAAAAAAGCAACATAAAAAAATTTTTATTTAAGTAAAAATATGGTTGTGATACACTTTCTAAGTTGCTGATGATAAAAAAGTATATATAAATTTTGAGATAATCCTAAGGTAAGGACAAGATAAAATGATACAACAGGAAACAAGACTAAAAGTAGCTGATAATACAGGAGCTAAAGAACTTTTATGTATAAGAGTTCTTGGGAGTTCTAATCAAGTATGTGCGGGAATTGGAGGCGTTATCGTTGCTACAGTTAAACAAGCCTCTCCTAATATGCCCGTAAAAAAATCTGATGTGGTTAAAGCAGTTGTGGTTAGAACAAAAACAACCGTAAAAAGAGCTGACGGAACAAGCATTAGATTTGACGAAAATGCTGCAGTTATTATAAACAAAGACGGCAATCCTGTCGGAACCCGCGTGTTTGGACCTGTAGCACGTGAATTGCGTGAAAAAAATTACATGAAAATAATTTCACTTGCACCGGAAGTTCTTTAGGAGAATTCCTGTCCTAACTTAAATTTATTTTCAGATTTATTAAAACGAGGACTTATATAAAAAATGAAAAACGTAAAAAAAGTAAAAGGAAATCAGCTTCATATAAAAACCGGTGACAGAGTGATGGTTATTGCCGGAAAAGATAAAGGTAAAGTGTCAAATGTAAAAAAAGCTTTGCCTCAACTTAATAAAGTTATCGTTGAAGATGCGAATATGATCACAAAAGCAATGAAAGCAAATCCGATGGCTAATTTTGCAGGCGGCTTAATAAAAATGGAAGCGCCATTAAATGTGTCAAAAGTTATGCTTTATTGTCAAAAATGCGAAAAACCTACTCGAATAAGTTATAAAGTACTCGAAAACGGTAAAAAAACCAGAGTATGTAAAAAATGCAGCGAACAATTTGACGTATAGCTTTCAGGCGTCACCCTGAACTTGTTTCAGGGGCTATTCCAAAAACAACTGAAAGCTTAAACCCCAAAAATGTTAGATGCTGAAACAAGTTCAGCATGACAAGAAAAAATAATCAGGCGCGTCGGGATGTGCCGAATAATAAAAGAGGAAAAACAAATGCCAGTAGCTAAAAAAATTAAAAATCAATATCAAGAAGATGTAATACCAGCTCTTAAAGAAAAGTTTGGTTATAAAAATGCTTTTGAAATCCCAAAACTTGTAAAAATTACAGTAAATATGGGTGTAGGTGAAGCGGTTCAAAATGTAAAAATGCTTGATGCCGCTGTAAAGGAACTTACCAAAATAGCCGGTCAAAAACCTGTTATTACAAGAGCAAAAAAATCCATAGCAACATATAAACTTCGCGCAGGCATGCCTATAGGTACAATGGTTACCTTAAGAGGCGAAAAAATGTACGCTTTTCTGCAAAAACTTGTTTCTGTGGCTCTTCCAAGAATTAGGGATTTTAGAGGAATTAGCGATAAAAGTTTTGATGGAAGAGGCAATTATTCTCTCGGATTAAAAGAACAAATGCTCTTTCCTGAAATTAAATATGATGATGTCGATGTTGTAAGAGGCATGGATATTACTATAGTTACAACCGCAAAAACAGATGAAGAAGCAAAAGCTTTGCTTGCAGAGCTAGGAATGCCTTTCAGAAAAAGATAAAATTAAAATTAATATAAAAGGAGAAAAAATCTTGGCTAAATTGTCAATGATAGTGAAAGAAAGTAAAAGAGAAGCATTAGTTGCTGCGGGAAAATATCCCAAAGTAAGATTACATAACAGATGCAGTGTGTGCGGCAGACCTAAAGGATTTCACAGAGATTTTGGTCTATGCAGAATTCATTTAAGAGAATTTGCTCACAGAGGTTTGTTACCCGGAGTTACAAAATCAAGCTGGTAAAGACTGTAATCCCGAATTAAGTTCGGGATCTATCCAACAATGAACAGATGCTGAAACAAGTTCAGCATGACAATAATAGAGGAAAAAATAATGAACACAGATCCTATAGCAGATATGCTGACAAGAATAAGAAACGCCGGAATGGCTGATCATGCTACTGTAGAAATGCCAAGTTCTAAATTTAAAGTGGAACTTGCAAGAGTATTAAAAGCTGAAGGCTATATTGTAGATTTTTCTGTAAAAGATGTCGACAAATTCAAAATTTTGTCGGTAACTCTTAAATACAAAGAAGACGGTAAACCTATAATCACCAAATTAAAAAGAGCAAGTAAACCGGGTTTAAGAATTTATATGAAGTCAAAAAATTTACCTAAAATATTAGGCGGACTTGGTATTGCAATTGTTAGCACCAGTAAAGGTCTTTTAACCGACAGAAGAGCAAGAAAAGAAAATGTCGGCGGCGAAGTGCTTTGCTACGTTTGGTAATTAGTTTAAATATATAAAAAGTAAAATGGAGACCAATATAATGTCCAGGATAGGAAAAGCTCCTGTTTTAATACCGGATAAAGTTGATGTAAAGATTGAAGGAAACCTTGTTAATGTTTCCGGACCTTTAGGCAACTTGAAATGCGAGATAAGACCGGAAATTTCAGTTGTAAAAGAAGATAATAAAGTAATTCTTAAACCAAATAATGACGAAAGAAAAACAGGCGCTCTTTACGGTTTAAGCAGAACTCTGGTTAACAATATGGTAGTTGGAGTTAGTCAAGGATTTACAAAAGCGCTTGAAATTCAAGGTGTTGGATATAAAGCAGCAAAAGAAGGTAATGTGCTTAATTTATCGTTAGGTTACAGCCATCCTGTAAAAATAGATCCTCCGGCAGGAATTGAAATTGTAGTTGAAGGCAATACAAAAATCTTTGTTAAAGGCGCGGATAAACAGCTTGTAGGTGATATTGCAGCTTTAATCAGAAGTAAAAGACCGCCTGAAGTCTACAAAGGAAAAGGCGTCAGATATGTCGGCGAATATGTAAGAAGAAAAGCCGGTAAAACAGGTAAAAAATAGTTCACATCTGTCATTGCGAGGAGGCACGAGGTGCCGACGTGGCAATCTATAGGAAAAATGGTGATATAAAATGATTAACAAAAAAAATAGAAAATTAGTAACAGCAAAAAGACATAAAAGAATCAGGGTAATTCTTTCAGGTACTACTGAAAAACCGAGACTTGCTGTATACAGAAGCACTAAACATATTTATGCCCAGATTATTGATGACACAAAAGGCATAACTTTAGCTTCAGCAGGAAGTGTTGAAACTGTTGTAAAAGCCAAAATGCCACACGGCGGTAATATTGAAGCTTCTAAAGAAATCGGTAAACTGGTTGCTGAAAGAGCTAAAAAAGCTGGCATAAGCAAAGTTGTTTTTGATAGAGGCGGATACCTTTATCATGGTAGAATCGCTGCGTTAGCTGATGCTGCAAGAGAAGCAGGACTTGAATTTTAATTTTTTATACAAAATTGAAATTATATAATTTGCAAAATAAAAAGAGGTGAGTCTTGCTGATTCATCTCTTTTTATGTCTATAATAAAAGAAAATGAGAAATGGCAAATAAAAAAATAAAAAGGGCGAGCGAGTCGCCGAAGGCGACGGAAAGCGAGCCAAAAAACTAACTCTAGCCCCCTCCCTTGAGGGAGGGGGTTGGGGGTGGGTATAAATAATAATT
>Ga0209417_1002427_pt1 | contig 28617 bp, 28 predicted proteins | sample RifGroF2_FD_184002 | JGI IMG/M metagenome (GOLD analysis project Ga0209417, IMG submission 184002) | Groundwater microbial communities from Rifle, Colorado, USA - Groundwater F2 (SPAdes) (version 2) | ecosystem: Environmental > Aquatic > Deep subsurface > Groundwater | place: Rifle, Colorado... | reverse complement strand
CAATAATGATGGTTACATTATTTTTGATGGCGGTATTCTTAACACAATTCAGGTAATCAATGAATCACCAAATGCTAATTTCCGTGCTCCATTCTTCTTAGGAAACGGTGCAAGAAATATTACATTGAGAAACTTGATTATATCCGATAAAAATCCTTTGCTGACAGGTCAAATTCCATTGATGAAATACACTGCAGGTGCTTTGAGAGAATTTGATTATCAACCGAATGAAGGATTAACAGCTGCTATTTATATGCGTTCTTCTTCACCTTATGATGAAAAAACAGGTGGAAACACATACGCAGTGGATACATTAGCTAACGTGAATAATTTATTCGAATATAATACTATTTCCGGTTTCGGTTATGGTGTAGTTGATTTAGGTATTGGTATTCTCAAACAACCTTTGTCAGACTATATTATTACTTATTATAATAATGGAAATACTATTGCAAACAACAAAATTACAGCTGTTGGTTATGCAGGTGTCTATGTAGGATTTGCAGATAATTCAGTTATCAAAAATAACAGAATTGATAATGTAAATAATACAAATCGTACTGCTGCAGGTATTTTACTTGGCGGTAAAGCAACCAAATCAAATTTTGGTTATCACAACTTAAATATGTTGATTGATGGAAACGAAATCAGTAATGTGAAAGCACCGGTGAATTCATTTGGTATTTTTGCAGAACAGTACGGATTTGATTTCGGAACAGGTTCTGAATTACAATTCTTCCCTGAAACCGATGACAATTTCACAATCGTGAATAATATAGTTCGTGATATCAATGTAGTCAATGATTACACAAATCAGGTTGGTATTGCTTTGTTGCCATCACGTCAAACTTTATTAGGTTATGATATGTTATCAAATGAGCCTAATAGAAATGACTATTACTTAACAAACAACAAAATTTCCAATAACACAATCATTTTGGATGATGTTAATGAAGAATTCGTAAACAATAATGGCGAAATCTTCTGTATTGCTCTTGCTCAGGTAGAAAATACTGAAGTTATTAACAATGCTGTTTCCATTTCAGATCAATTGTCACAGACAACTAATCCAATGAGTGCCGCAGTATTTTATTATAATCCTTTACCGGCTGATGCAGGCGTTAATTTCCAAAATAACATATATTGGACTCAAAATTCTTCATCTGATATGGCAAGATTTATTCAAACAAACACCGATGGTTCAATTTATGAATTCGGTGGTGCAAAAGAATTTTCCAGATTAGATCAATGGAGAGCATGGGCTAAAACTGATAATAATTCAGTGAGTATCTATAATTTCCTTAATGATTTAGAATTAACAGTTGATATCCCATCAAAATTACGTACTAAAACAAATCCGGTACCATTTGGTTCTTCACTTGAAGGTCGTGGTGTTGCAATTGATTATAATACTATTGACATAGATGGTAACCTCAGAGGTTCTGCCGGTCATCGTTATGATATTGGTGCAGAACAATTCTCAGGTAAACCATACATCGTTGACGTGGAATTGCTTAATTTCAACGAACCAAATGTTTACAGAGCAACTGACGGTTATTCATTCAGTGATGCACAATACATAATGACACAGATTCCTGTTGATGTGAAAGCACAAATCCGCAACAATGGCACAATTCAGCAATCAGGATTGACTGCAAAATTGGAAATTTGGAAAGAATCCAATATGAATCGTTTTGAAGACGGTGCATTGGTTATGGTTGCTACAACTTCCATCAATAATTTGACTCCAGGTGAAATTCGTGAAATTTCCTTCAATTTAGCAGATGGTGTGGCTCCTGATTTTGCTCCAAAAGCATATAGCGATTTTATTGGTACTCCTGAAGAATATACTAATATTCCTGCAGCTTTCGTTAAAATGTTCGGAAACGTTTCACCACGTTATCAATTCCGTATCTCTATTCAATATGACGAAAACAATTGGAATAATCAAATTACAACAAATGCACGTTATTTCTTAATGCGTTCACGTTACAAAATGTTGCTTTCAACAGAATACTGGCAAGATTTAGATCCTGCAAACTTCCCTGCAGATCCTAACCTTATTGCTGCAAATCTTAACTTAGATACTTTAGTTGCAGGTTTGTTCAAATTAGGATGGTATCGTAACCTTGATTTGGAAGATCCTCGAATTGATTATGACATATTCGACAGAAAAGCAATTAACTACGATATGTACAAAACAATGTTCTGGGTTGATGGACATGATCAATATTTGGATGGCGGACTTACTGATAATATACTTTCTCCATACGAATATGATCAATTTATCGGTTTCTTGAATTCTGGTGATGCTTTGACAGGTTTGAAGAAAAACGTCTTCATAAGTTCACAGGACTTCGTTCGTAATAATGAACCGGTATTCAGCTCATTTGATTCATACATACATGCTATTCCGGCAAATCCTAACACTCCATTCAAAGGTGCAACACCAAATTATGCCGGTTACGGTTTAACAGGTGTTTACATTGGTAGATTGGAAACTTATCCAACCTTGGAAACTTATAGTGAAAACTTACGTTGGGATTTATATCCGGATAATTATCCTATACCAGGCAAATTCGATATTAATGTTCCCGGTATTGGTGTGCCTCGTATTGGTATGCTACTCGATAGTGTTTGGTTTGATACTATGCTTTATCCGAGCTTTAAATTAGTTCCTGAATCAGATCGAATTGGAGCTGTAACAACAAATGCAGTTGAATATAACTTAGCGTTATTAGGTGTAGAATGGCGTCATTGGGGTAATATCGAAAAAGTACTTCGTACAATTGTTGACTTCGCTGAAGCTAATGAAGGTTATGTTGTACCTGTCGAATTGCTCTCATTCAACGCAGAAGCATTAAATAATGCAGTTAATTTGAACTGGATTACTTCCAGCGAATTAAATTCTTCACGTTTCGATATCGAAAGAACTGATGATGTATTTAGTAAATCATTTGTGAAAATCGGTGAAGAATATGCTCGTGGTGGCGTTGCTTCAATCACTCATTACGGACCATTCGTTGATAAGAATGTTGTTCTTGGTCATTCCTATATTTACAGACTGAAAATGATTGATAAAGATGGTTCTTTCAATTATAGCAATGAAGTTCCTGTTCAGATTCTGAATGGTGATAATCAAGTTTCTATGACTGAAATTGAACCAAATCCTGTTCAATCAGTTTCTTCATTCGACATTAACTTGTCGGTTGCAAGCGAAGTTACTATTAATATCTTTAATATGGCAGGTACTTTGGTTAATACATTGCATAATTCAACAATGAATGCAGGTAATAATCATATCCAAATTAATGCTGTTGACTATGCTTCGGGTGTTTATAATGTAGTGATTACTATTGACGGCAATTCTTATATCAAGAAGATTAATGTTGTTAAATAATAACTAAAAATATATCTCTCCACTTGCAGAGATAAGGAAGGGCTGACCGAAAGGACAGCCCTTCTTTTTTTTTGGCAAAGTATTTGCTATATTCATAAATGATAAATATTAAATTAATATGAATATAGTAAATAAATTTGCTTTTACGGTTATTTCGCTTGTACTTCTCACTAGTTGTTCATCAATTGTGCGTTTTAGCAATAACGTGGTTCCGCCCAGATACACAAAAGCTGCTCAAAACAAAGAAAATTCATCGCAAAACAATGATATTGAGAGTTATTCATATTTTCCTAAGTCTTTTACCGGTAAAGCATCTTATTATGGAGACCAATTCGAATCTCGCAGAACAGCAAATGGTGAAATTTTCCAACAAAGAAAATTAACAGCAGCTCACAGAGATTTGCCATTTGGTACAATGTTGAAAGTAAGAAATCTGAAAAATCAGAAAGAAGTAATTGTACGAGTCAATGATCGTGGTCCGTTTGTAGCAGGCAGAGTGTTGGATTTATCTCGTTCTGCTGCAGAACAAATTGGAATGCTGCGTGATGGTGTTGCAGACGTTGAAATTGAAATATTAGGACAAGAATAAATGAAATCTTACAGAAAAGAACTTTGGTTCAATACTCAGTCCAGAAGAGAATATATCAATATTACTCCTTATGTGGATGATTGCCTGTTAGAAAGTGGAATTCAGGAAGGAATTCTCCTTGTGAACGCAATGCATATTACTGCAAGTGTTTTTATCAATGACGATGAAACCGGTCTGCATAATGATTTTGAAGTATGGCTGGAAAAATTAGCACCCGAAAAACCCTATTCGCAATACCGTCACAATGGTTATGAGGATAATGCGGATGCTCATCTTAAGCGACAGGTAATGGGTCGTGAAGTATGTGTGGCAGTTACCAAAGGCAAACTTGACTTTGGGCCATGGGAACAAATATTTTATGGGGAATTTGATGGAAAGCGCCGTAAGAGAGTACTCGTTAAAATTATCGGTGAATAATTATTTCAAAAAATCTATATCCTTGTTATATTATAATTAATATAATTCGTCTAAAAACCTACAAAAATTATTCTCATAAATGAATTAATTTCCTTATGCGAAAAGTATCAATTTTTATAATATTGTTTGCAGTTTTATTATCAGGCAAACTTTCAGCGGAAAATTTCAGAGCTGTAGCCCAACCAGATGTGGTTACAGTAGGAGACAGATTTCAGGTTAGTTTTTCAATTGATGTAGATGCCGGCAATTTTAAGGCACCAAGTTTTGCCGGATTCAATGTATTAGCCGGACCTTCTACTTCTCAGAATATGCAATGGGTAAACGGGCAGGTGTCTCGCTCCATTTCCTGGACTTATGTTCTCGAAGCCACAAAAGACTTATAACGGGAATAAAATTCAATCCAATTCTGTTCAGATTTCCGTTCAAAAGCCTAGTCAGGCAAGACTTGACCAAATGAATCAGCAGAAACAAGCTGAAAAGGAGCAAAATAAACAAGCAATTAATATTATTAATGATAATTTGAAAATTAAAGTCAATGTGGACAAAACAAATGTTTACGTTGGCGAACCGGTTGTTGCAACTTATAAATTGTATATGCATCCACAATTGCAGATTTTGCAATTATCTCCAGATAAAATACCACAGTTGAATGGTTTCTGGAATCAGGAATATAACTTGGGCGAAGTGAAATATGGTTTGGAAAATGTGAGTGGTCAAACTTTCCGAACTGCAACAATCAAGAAAGTATTACTTTTCCCGCAGCAAATTGGCAAATTAAAAGTTGATTCATATGATTTTAAAGCAAATGTAAGACTTCAGGTGCAGGGTAGTAGACGTCAGCGGCGAAATGATGCTTTTGGCAATTTTTTCGATGATTTTTTTAATGATTCTTTCTTCGGGGGGAATTATAAAGATTTCGAGACAGTTGTGAAATCCCCAACTATTGAAATTAACGTAAAAGATCTGCCTGCTGGTGCTCCTGCTACTTTCACAAATGCTGTTGGGAAATTCCAAATTAATTCCTGGCTCGACAAAAATGCTGTAAGAGCCGGAGAAGCAGTAACTTACAAAGTGAAAATTTCCGGAAGCGGTAATCTGAAATTACTCGATGCTCCAAAACTCGATTTACAGGGTAATTTCGAAGTATATGAACCTAAAATGTCCGATAATACTCAAATCACAAGTTCCAATGTACAGGGTGATTTGATTTTTGATTATATTATTATTCCTCAGGCTAAAGGAGAATATAAGATTCCTCCAATGGAATTTACGTTTTTCGACCTTGCAACCAAAAAATATGAAACTCATAGTACTGATGAATTGCAACTTCAAGTTACTGAAGGAGATAATAAATCCTTTACGATTTCCGGTGTAAACAAAGAAGATGTGAAACTGCTAAATCAGGATATTGATTTCATTATGACTGATATGGGAGAAAACAAGAATACCGAAACATTTTATATGTCCGGGATTTTCTTATTACTTGCGGTATTACCGCTTCCGCTCCTAATTCTCTTTTTACTTTGGAGAAGAAAGCAAAAGGAAAATGAAGAAAATCAATCATTATATCGTAGAAGTAAAGCTCGAAAAATAGCTCAGCAGAGGCTGAAGAGCGCAAAAATGTTCTTGCTCTCCAAAGAATATGCTAAGTTTACTGAAGAAATTAACCGAGCTATTTGGGGCTTTTTGGCTGATAAATTTTCCATACAAGTTTCAAAATTAACTCGTGATAATATAGACGGAATACTGAAATCGAAAAAAGCAAGCGAGGAGTTAGTGGCAACTGTGATCGAATTGCTGGATAAATGCGAATTTGCCCGCTATGCACCTAATGCCGTTGATGATAATTTGCATACACTTTACGATGAAGCAGAAACCGTAATATCTGATTTGGAGGTGAAATTGAAATGAAAAAGATATTTTTATTATTCATATTAAACATTTTAATTCAAAACTTTACTTTTGCTTCAGATGAAATTAATGCAAATGAAGCTTTCCGTAAAGCAAACAATGCATATATGAAGGAAGATTTCAAGGGAGCAGCACTGCTTTACCAAGATATCATCAAAAATGGCTTTGTTTCTGCTAACGTTTACTATAATCTCGGAAATTGCCAATTCCGACTGAAAAATTACGGTAAAGCTATTTTGAACTTCGAGAAAGCGAAAAGATTAGCTCCTTCCGACGAAAGTATTAATTTGAATCTGAAAATTGCAAATCTGAAAATCGTTGATAAAATTAAACCGCTACCGGAATTTTTTCTCTTTTCATATTTGAATGGAATTGCCAAATCGCATGAAACAGATACTTTCTCCTGGTGGGGAATTTTGTTCATCTGGATTGCAGTTATCTTCGTTGGATTTCTCATTGTGAGTAATAAAGCATTTCTGAAAAAAGTGTCATTTGGTTTTGTTCTATTATTTTTCCTCATTGCGGCATCTTCATTTTATCTGGCATATCAGTCGAATCATTTTCTGAAGGAAACAAATGAAGGAATTATCCTCACTCCGTCTGTTTATGTGAAAAGCTCACCGGATTCGGAGGCGCTCGATGCATTCATCCTGCATGAAGGAACTAAGTTTATGATAATTGATAATTTGGGACATTGGACAAAAATTAAAATTGCCAACGGAAATATCGGATGGATAGATAAAGAAACTTTCCAGGAAATATAAAAAAATGAGAAAATTACTTTACGAAGAAATACTTGCAGAAAGGCATACAGTAGATACTGTGAAGGAAACTCTGCGTCATCCGGTCCACGTAATTTTGCATAATATTCGCAGTTCATACAATGTTGGTTCAATTTTCCGCACATCCGATTCTGCTCTGGTTTCGGGGATGACGCTCTGCGGTTTCACTCCACATCCGCCCTCTAAGGAAATATCCAAAACTGCTCTTGGTTCGCTGGAAACAGTACCCTGGACTTACGAAAAAGATATACTGAAGGCAATACAGCACGAAAAAGATTCAGGCAGAAAAGTATTTGCTGTGGAATTGACTGACAAGAAAAAACTATACACAGATTTGGTTTTAGCAGATTATCCGCTAACGCTTGTGCTTGGCAATGAGATAAGCGGCATAGATGACGCCGTAATTGACGCCTGCGACGATTCTCTTGAAATCCCGATGTTCGGGTTGAAGCATTCCTTAAACGTGTCTGTAGCTGCAGGAATTGTCATATTCGAAAGTGTCCGCATCTGGAACGAAATACAGAAGTGAAAAAGTTCATCAAGTTTATCAAGTTTATAAAATGGCTTTGTATGTAACACGCATGTATGTTCTTTTTTTGTGAAAGTGAAAGTGATAGTGAAAGTTCTTTAGTCTGTCATTCCTGCGAATGCAGGAATCGAGGCTGTTTGAATTGCCGTCACTTTTAAGTGACGGAATGTGGATAAAGCTAATCAAAGTAATATTTATTTTGTCAGTTCGCTAAAGCGAACTGCAATTTTATTACTCTCCCAAAAATATTTCCCTCTTATTTGTTCAGCCTACTATATATTGATATTTATGCTCGCTGCCAGGGGTGTATTTCCTGAGCAAGAGCTTTTTAAGTATTTCATTCTTTTTTGCATATTTGATTTGTGATTTTTGTATAAATAATAGATTGCTAATTACAAAAAATAGTTCATTATCTTACTTAGTTAAAATCAACTACGCTTTATCACTTTTGATTATTTTGCAGCTCCTCTAATCTGAATTTTACCATTCGAATAATCAATTCCTTCGGCAATGGTTTGTCGTATGGAAACTGCACTGAACCTTTCCCTTGCTTAAATTCTTTTAATTCATCGGAAAATTTTTTCATTGTGGTAGGGAATGGATAAAATCCCACAAATTTGGCATAAGCAGCCATCATAATTTGCTGGTCCCGCTTTCCACCCGGCACTAAATTGAATGAAGGCACTTTGTAATTCAATAGCTCTTCTGCTTCAGGTGCTGCCGATTTAATCAAAGTCCTCAGCTCATGCAATACTTTTTGTGCCTCGGTTGGTTGACTTGCGATGTAATCATCAATAGTCTCGAAACTTGGCATTTGTCCTATTTTGCCCATTTGATTTGTGATTTTTGTGTAAAAAAATAGATTGCAAATTACAAAAAATGAAATAATCCAACAAACACACTCCCCCCGAGAGGTGTTTTCACATTAGTTTAAATTATATCACAACTTAATAAATTTTATATTTGTTGTACCGAATCTTACGAAATACATTCCGGGCGGCAGTGCTGAAATTTCAATTCGGCAGGGGAATGTTTGCTTTAGACTGATTTTTACGAGTTGGCCAAGCGAATTATATATTGTAATATCTTGAGGCTGAATACTATCGCCGGAGATAGTTCCAAGAGAAATATCAAAATAATCTGCTGCAGGATTAGGAGACAAGGACAATTCAGCAGAAAAGTCATCTACACCCACTGCAATATTCCTCGCACCTGGAGTTGGCACCAAAAATTCAAATTCTCCTGTTCCGTTGGGGTATCTGCCGTATGAAACATCAGTAGTTTGTGGTCCGAATTCTACCATATCCAAAATTGTAGTACCGTCATTATCAACGAGGAAAGCAGCTTCGCCATCCATACTGAATTTGAAGTTTGCATGCAGTCCTTGTTGAGTCATATCTTCGTCGCACCAAACGAGCAAATATCCATTTGGTTCTATTGTGCTTCCTATCGGGAATTGCCATTTAGTTAAATTGTCAGCTTTGTCGCTGAGATATTTGCCTCCCAAGTCAACAATCACATCACCGATATTATGCAGTTCAATCCAATCGGCATAACCACCATCAGGATCTGTTATTGTAGCATTATTATCTGCCATCAATTCATTAATTACGATATCCCCTGCAAATTCTAAATTAAAAATCTGATTTGATATTGTTCCACTTTGTTTATTTTTGATTGTTTCTGAATTTTTGTCTGATTTTTCAGCTGAAGCATTAACAAATGCAAGAAACACAAATAAGATAATAACTACAATTGTTTCTATTTTTTTTAACATAGGAAGTTTCCGGTATAATATCTGCAAAATTAAGAATAAAGTTCATAATAAAAGCATAAAAAAAAATCCCGATTAATATCAGTGATACTAATCGGGAAGAATCTGAATAATTACTTCTTAACGTGAGTAATATTCCACAACGAGTGAAGTTTCGGACTGAACAGGAATTTCTTCAACTGCAGGAACATAAAGTAATTTTGCTGAAAAATCAACTTTGGATACTTCTATATATGCAGGATTGTTAGTATTGCGGATATTATCCTGAACATCAGCTAATTTGCGTGATTTCTCTTTTACGGTAATCACATTATTAGCTTTCAATTGATAAGAAGAAATGTCAACTTTTCTTCCATTAACTAAAATATGGCCGTGTGAAATAAGTTGTTTTGCCTGATAAAGTGAACGAGCAATTCCTGAACGGAATAAAACAGCGTCCAAACGAGTTTCGAGCAATTGCACCAAAAAGTCGGCAGTATTACCAGTAAGTTTGGAAGCTTTTTTGTAATAATTTGACATTTGCTTTTCAGTTACATTATATTGCAAGCGAAGTTTCTGTTTTTCTAAAAGCTGTTTACCAAAGTCAGATTGCTTTGCTCTTCTTTTATTAGGACCATGTTGTCCCGGTGGATAAGGTTTTTTTGTGGCATATTTGCCTGCTTTAGCTGTGATATTCACGCCAATTTTTCTTGATAATTTGACCTTAGGTCCTGTATAATTCATCTTTTACCTATTTTATCTATTTTTCAGAAATAAAAATAATAATGCAAATATGCTATTTGCAAAAATTTAAAGAATACAAAATTAATTGTTTTATTTGTAATTACCAAATTTTAGAAGAAAAAATGTGGAAAACCGGCTGTTTTTTTAATTTTTTCTTATAATTTAGTAATTGATTTCATTAATAAAGACTTACAACAATTTCATTTCAATCATTTTTTCAGCAATTTGAACAGCATTTGTTGCAGCACCTTTGCGAATATTATTTGCAACTACCCACATCCAAAAAGCATGAGGATTGTTGAGGTCTTTCCGGATTCTTCCAACAAAAACTTCATCCAAATGTGCGGTTTGCATCGGTGTCGGATAGGTTTCTGTATTCAGTTCGTCCTGTACGATTAAATTTTCCATTGAAAGTAAAGATTCAAGTATCTGATTTCTTTGGAGTTCTTTATTAGTTTCAATATAGACAGTTTCTGCATGTCCAATTTGCAAAGGCAGTCTCACGCAAGTTACTGTTATGTCCAAATCAGGATCATGGAGCATTTTACGTGATTCTTTAATCATCTTAATTTCTTCATTTGTCCAATCCTGTTCATTTTCATCTACAGCATGAAACATTGTGTTCGAATAAATCTGATGTTTTGAAGTTTTAGAAAAATCTCCGCTCATTTCTGCATATAATTGATCCAATCCTTTCTGTCCTGCACCGGAAATTGACTGATATGTAGACACAACTACTTTCTTCAAACCAAAATCTCTCATGATTGCTTTGAGTGGAAGCAGCAGCTGAATTGTTGAGCAATTCGGATTTGCAATTATTCCTCTATGCCATTCTAAATCCTCGGGATTAACTTCCGGTACAACCAAAGGACATTCTTCATTCATGCGCCATGCAGAAGAATTGTCAATCACAATAGTTCCGTTTGCTGCAAAAATAGGAGCAAATTCTTTGCTGATGGTGCCTCCGGCAGAAAAAAGAGCAAAATCGAATTTGTGAATATTTTCTTCTTTTAGTTCCACAACTGTATAATCTTTTCCAAGAAAATTTAAAGTTGTTCCGGCACTTCTTTCAGATGCATAAAAGGTAATATTATCAATAGGGAAATTTCTTTCAGTCAAAACTTTTTGGAAAGTGCGTCCCACCAATCCTGTGGCACCAACTATCGCAATATCATATTTTCTCATTTTTTAAATCCTGTTTTTCAAGTTAAATGGAATCAGCCCATTTGCATAAGTATAAATCTGAAGTACGGAGCATCATATTATGTTTCGGAACAACTCGAATTGTAAAGCCCTGCTTCCCAACAGTATCGCAGACATAAGAGCCGCTATAGTGCAATGGACCATTATTATTGTCTTCGAATTGCATTAATTCAGTTTTGGCATTAATAATCTCATTTGTATGGGGATCAATAGTGCCATAGTAAATCTGAACTTCAATATCAATTGGAGTAAGATTTCCTATTGTCAAATCTGCATTAATCTGAATTACCTTGCCCAGCCAAGCATCATGTTCATTATTTGTAGTTATGTTGAAAATGTGAATACTGTTCCATTCATTATAGAGAAAATTACGCCAATGATTGTAATCGGAAACTTCTTTCGCATTATTCTGACGTAAATTCCAGCCGTTTTCCAATGCTTTGAAATAAAATTTATTTGCATAATCTTTCACCATACGGTGAGTTGAAAATTGTGGTGCAATAGTTCTCATGGAATTTTTCATCATTTGCACCCATTTTATCGGAACACGATTAATTCCTCTTTCATAAAAAATTGGAATCAACTGTTTTTCCAGTAGATCGTAAAGCAATTCAGCTTCCAAAACATCATTATCAGTGCTTGGTTGACGCTCCTCACGTCCACCAATGGCAAAACCATTCGTCCCATCGAATGCCTCATCCCACCAACCATCAAGAATACTACAATTCAAGGTTCCGTTTATTGCAGCTTTCATTCCGCTTGTGCCGCTTGCTTCGAGCGGGCGAATAGGATTATTAAGCCAGACATCACAACCTTTCACCATTAGACGTGAAATTACCATATCGTAATCTTCGAGAAAAACAACATTATTTTCCAATCCGAAATCTCGAACTTTCTGTATGATGTTCTGAATCATCTGTTTCCCTTCAGTATCGTGCGGATGAGCTTTCCCTGCAATGAGAATTTGCACAGGTCTGTCTTTATCCTGCAAAATTTGCTTCAGTCGTTTCATATCGCTGAAAATCAGGAAAGGACGTTTATAAGTAGCAAATCTACGTGCAAATCCGATTGTGAGCACATCAGGGTCGAGATATTCATTTATTTTATTCAATTGGTCCGGACGTAGAAAATCCGCTTGTTTTTTCTTCAGATAATCTCTTGTGAATAGCACTAAACGAATTCTTCTGCGTTGTTTTTCTCTCCAAATCTCATCATTGGGAATTGAATTAATCCCATCCCATATATCTTGATTATCCAAATCAGTTCGCCACGTTGGATTCAAATAGCGGTCGAAAAGTTCAGTGAATTCACGTGCCAGCCAAGTAGTTGTGTGAATGCCGTTTGTGATTGCTTCTATTGGAATTTCCTCTTCCGGAAAATCCTTCCAGATATTCTTCCACATTTTTTTTGAAACAAGTCCGTGCAATTTACTTACTCCATTATGGAATCCAGTGAGTTTCAATCCCAAAACAGTCATTGAGAAATGGTCATCGTAATTTACCTGTTCGATCTGACCAAGAGAAACAAATTCGGAATAACTTATTTTTAAACCATCAATATAATTTTTAAAATAATGCTCAATTCTTTTAGTCGAGAATGCTTCATTGCCTGCAGGAACAGGTGTATGGGTTGTGAAAATAGAACTGCCACGTATAATGTGAATTGCAGAGTAAAAATCAATTCTCAGCTTATCCATGCATATTCGTGCTTGTTCAACCAAAGCGAATGCTGCATGTCCTTCATTAATGTGAATTGCAGTCGGCATGATGTTCATTGCGTGTAATGCACGAATGCCTCCTATTCCTAAAATGATTTCCTGCTGAATGCGAGTATCTCTGTCCCCTCCATAAAGTTGGTCAGTAATGTCACGATAAGTATCGTTTGCATTCTCTTCGATATTTGTATCAAGCAAAAAGAGAGAAACCCGACCTACTATGATTTTCCAGACATGTGCGTATGCTTTGCCATCCGGCATATCTACGCTGATAGTGAGGGGATTCCCGCTTTCTTCACGAATGAGGAACATGGGGAGTGAGTAAAAATCATTCATAGGGTAAAGTTCATTTTGCCAACCGTTGGAACTCATTCTTTGACGGAAATATCCCTGCTGATAAAGTAAACCTACCCCAATCAAAGGGAATCCCAAATCACTTGCAGATTTCAAATGGTCCCCGGAAAGCACCCCCAAGCCACCTGAATAAACCGGAAAACTTTCATTTATTCCGTATTCCGGGCTAAAATATGCAACAACAGATTGTGTTTCAAAATTCTGATCTTGGAACCAAGTATTTGCTTCTAAATAATTTTTGAAATTTTTATAAACTTTGTCGAGAAAATTTAAAAAATCTGCCTGATTTGCTAAATGATTCAGTTCTTCCTGAGTCATTTTATTAATTAGTAAAATAGGATTATGATGTACTTCATTCCAAATGTCTCGGTTCATACGATGGAAAAGCTCCTTAGCATCAGTATTCCAGCACCACCAATAATTATAGGCAATTTCTTTTATTTTTTCTAATTTTTCAGGTAATTTTGCTTTTACTAAAAAACTGTGGACAGGTTTCATCTTCACTCAACATTTCTAATATAAAAAGTAATAAAACGAAATTTATCCAAATAAAGTGGTAATTTTGTAAAAATTATCATTTTAAAACAATAAATTAGTTAGGATAAGGCAATGTTAATAGGTGAGATTGCTGCATTGTCAACAGCACTTTTTTGGTCATTTGCATCAATATTCTTCACATATGGTGTGAATAAAGTCGGAGTATTTCGCATAAATATTGACCGTCTGTTTTTTGCTACAATTTATTTAATCTTAACAATTTTCTTCTTAAACTTAACTTTCGATTTATCAATCAAACAATATACATTTTTGGTGCTTTCCTCAATAGTAGGTTTGGTGCTGGGTGATACTTTTTTATTTAAAGCATTTTCCATGATTGGCCCAAGAATTACTATTTTGATAATGTCTTTTGTTCCTCCTGTTTCTGCTGTGATGGCATATTATTTTCTTGGAGAGGGTTTAGGTCCTTTGGCAATATTGGGGATAATAGTCACCGTTAGTGGTATATCACTGGTAATTTTCGATAAAGATAAGGAAACAGGTGAATTTAGAATAAAGAATAAGAAAGGAATAATATGGGCTGTTCTCGGATTAATTGGTCAGGCAAGCGGTTTGATTTTAGCCAAAGTAACATTATTGGAAAGTGAAGTAAATCCTCTAATTGCAAGTTTTGTACGCATTTTTTCGGGGTGGCTCCTTTTAGTTCCCATAGGAATATTTCTGAGGAGGTACAGCATTTTTTCATTTCCATACAAATCAAATCTTAAAGTACTTACTGCTCCTATGATTGGTGCAGTATTAGGTCCGTTTTTAGGTATTACATTAAGTTTGGTTGCTATAAATTATGCAAAAATTGGGATTGCTTCTACCTTGATGGCAACCACTCCAATACTTATGCTGCCAATATCTCATTTTGCCATGAAAGAACAACTTCATTGGAAAGCATATGCGGGTGCGATTGTTGCGGTTTTGGGTGTTGCTATAATTTTTATTAGATAATTTTGCAAATATTTTTTTCCTTTTTTCCTCCGGCACTACGCCCAGCTTTGCCCCGACTTCAGTGAGCTGTAGGAGTAGTAAATATTAAGGAAGATACTAATATTTATATTTTCTGATAAAGGAATTCTGGAGCAAAGTCTGCACCATTTTTCCATTCGATTGTATTAGAAATATCGGATATTTTGAAATCTTTAAACAATGATAAATCTTTCAAAGGTTCGAAAACTTTACCCCATAAATCCTTTTCCAAATCAACGATACCGGATTTTCCATCATTGAATATGATATGAATTTTATACGATTCTACATAATCAGCACTTATTATCTCGCAATTTTTCATTTTATTCCAAAGGTGGGATAGGTTTTAAATTATCGTGCAATAGTGCTAAATTCCAATCTTCCATTAATTTGTCTTTATAAAGCTGATACCATTCGAGAACTGCATTCAAAGCTCTCCTGGGGAACTTTCCATCTACAATACCAGTTTCTATTTCAACTGATATTTTATATTCACCATATCTAGCATGGAAATGAGCAGGTTTATGGTCGTCATAAACCATGAAAATTACAATTCCTAAAAATCTACTAATTTCCGGCATAAATCCTCACAAATAAAACTATTTACGTAAATTAATTTACAATATTGTATAACTCTCGCTTGCAGTCGGCTTCAGGTCAGGACTCCACCACCTAATTATTTATATATTCAAGAAAATTATTTATTGCAGTTTGCTTTAGCAAACTAAGTTAAAATCTCTCCGCTCTGCCCTGACTGAAGTGAGTCGAAGGAGTAGTACCCTTATTTAAATCCACCCTTAAATCCACCTACAAAATCTACCTTGCAGTCGAATCCCTTCATTTCGGTAGTTTACTGTAACAAATACTTCCAAAGTGGAACAACTTCAATCTCGGAATTACCATATTGAATTGTTTCTTCTTTATCTTCATTAATTAGAATTATTTTCTTTGCCTGAAGAACACTCAGAGCCCTTTGTAATGCGGCTAGTTCTCTTTTTAGGGTATCCGGATTAGAAATATCTTTTGAAACCTGAATCAGATTGATTTCATTTTGCGGATTAGTTATAACAAAATCAACTTCGCATGTAACATCGTTAAAATAATTAATTTTATTTCCTTTCCTTCTTTCATTCAAATAAACGATGTTTTCCATTTTCCTTCCAAAATTCGGACTAAGAGAAGTTCCTAAGGCAGTTATCAATCCGGTATCGATACTATAAACCTTACGTGGACTTCGGATTTCTTCTTGAATTTTGAAAGAATATTTGTTAACGTAGGAAAGCAAATAAGTATCTTCTAAATAACCGGCAAACTCTTTCACCGTATTTACACTTTTTATTTGCAAAGAATTGCTCAATTTGTTGTAAGTAAAAAGGGAGCCATAATAATTCAGCAGTACAATTGCAAGTTCTTTGAGTGTATTTATTTCTCTGATTCTATGCCTCTCTACGATGTCACGAAGTATTATTTTGTCAAATAAATCTCGCAAATAGTATTTTTTATTTTCAAAAGTATGTATTTCCGGAAAACTTCCTGTTTCAATAAATTCATTCAAGAAAACATTTATCTCTGCAATATTTTTTGTAGAAAGTGATTTATTCGAATCAAATTTCAGATTTCTTGCTGTTAAAAATTCTTTAAATGAAAAAGGTAAAAGTTCTATCTGAATATGTCTGCCTGTTAAATGAGTAGCTAATTCCCTGCTGAGCATTTTGGAATTGCTTCCCGTAATGATAATATTGTATCCTTGTCTTTGGAGGCGGTTAACAAATAATTCCCAACCCGGAACATTTTGAATTTCATCGAAGAAAATAAATTTGAAATCACGATATTCCAAATGTAATATTTCTAAGATTTGGTCCAAATCATCAGCCCCAATACCAACCAAACGTTCATCATCAAAATTAAAATATGCAAATTCCTTACCTTCCAGAATTTGCCGGCAGAATGTACTTTTTCCGCAACGCCTGACCCCCGTAATAACCTTAATGATTTTTTCATCTAGGAAGTTTCTCGCAAAGGGGAGTAAATCCCGTTCAACAAAACTTTTATCCGAATAAGAACTCAATTCAGCAGACTGGTCAGCAATAACTCTTTTTATGATATTTGTATTCATATATTTTATATCTTATAAAGTATAATGCACAAAATTAACTATTTTTATGCAATACAACGCATAAATACCTCATATTTTTTTCCTTTTTTCCTCCGGCACTAAGCCCAGCTCTGCCCACAAGGCATTATATTCTCGGAACTCGGCGGTATTGGATTTGCCAGTTATGCCAATTGCACCATCCATTTCTATACCATTAAATTACTTTTCAATTAAGTTTACTTTTCTTTTTTTACTTCTTTATAACTTTCAGGATATAATTTTAAAATTAAATCTGGATATTCAATTTTTGGATATTTAATAAAAATTCTATTGCTATCAGAATTATGTAAATCGGGTTCTGTTGCCCATTCAATCAACTCTTCATTTTCATATCCTTTTATCCTCGAACCCTTATACCATAATAAACTTCTATCCCAAAACTCTTTATCTTGTAAATTATAGCCATACTCTTGGTAAATTGATTTATCTGTATAAATATTTTCAAGACTATGAAGTTTTCCTCCATAGTAAGAATTATAATACCTTGCATAAAGTCTTGTATAATCCTCTTTCATCTTTGAAAAAAAATAATTTGACATACATTCAATAATCCATGTTAATTCTGCTGCTTCACACATCTGTTGCTCAAACAACATAAATTTGAATATTTTATTTGTATCATCTCTTACACCAATTATACAATTAGAATTATAATAATATCCTGAATCCAAAGAATAACCATCATTATTTGGAATTTTTTCTGTAAACCAAGTTACAATTTTCTTTTTGTCTGGGCCATAAAAACCTCTTAAAATAATTATTTCGATTTTCCCGTTTTTTAAATTCCAAGGTTCTGATTTTTTATCACTAAAATATTCAAATCTTCTGTCTTGCCAAGTCCTTACAACATGAACAATTGCAATACTATCTCTATATTCTAAGGCATTTAATTTATTTGCCAATTCAACGGTGTCTTGACAACTTACAGTTTGGAAAACAATAAATAGAAAAATTAAAAATAATCTCATTTAACCTCACCTTCTATCTTTGGATTTTCATTATTATTTCCTGCTTCAATTTTCAATGGAGAATCTTGATGAGGGTTTGTAGATTCCTTAATTCCAAAAAGGCTCATTGGCCCAATTGCATGTCCTTTAAATTTATCAGATGGATCCGTAATATCCTTTGCTCCATAAGGAATAGATACTGTCGGAACTGAATTCCTATTGAACATTTGAAGCAATTTTATCGTGAAAGTAGTACTATTATCAAAAAGTGAAGGACCTCCATCTAATCCGCCTTTTTTTGCAAAATAATTTGCACTAAAATTTTCAGAAGGAAATATACTTGCACCTTGAAATGAATTAATATCATAAACATTTCCAAATTTTATTTTGTCCATTTGATTTGTTACTTTGGCATAATCAACAAGTCCTTCCATAAATCCACGTTCAAAACCTGTTCCCATACTATGCGACACCGAAGTAATAACTTCACCTTCACTAAGATTTTTAATAATATTTGCTGCATCTCCATAGCCCAAATTTTTACCTGCTTCAAACCTTTCATTAAATGACAAACTAGAATTGATTAATCCTTCACCTTTATGAGCATTTTTTAAAGCTTTCATTCCACCAAGTGCACCATCATAATATCTAACGGAATTATCTTTGATAAGATTAAGAGCTTTTTTATCATAACCAGCCCAGTAATTTGCAGTGCCACCATTTCCCGGATGCATTCCATTAAAGAAGAGGACTAATCTTCCATCAGTATCAATTGCATTAATTGGATTATTAAGTACATAATTGTAAGGACTCCAACCTGTATATTTAGTAGCAAGAGGGTCCTTAGTCCACCATTTTTGTTCTAGTGGATTTACTATGGTCTGAAATAGTAAATTATCCTGCTTGTCATAATATGTGAGTGTTCCTGATTTGCTATTTAATTCAATATAACTTACTTTACTTAATGTGTCTGTATTGTATGTTCTGTGTTGAACTTCGGGTAATTTCAGCATTGCAATTTTTGCACATGATGGAGCATAACTATCATAAGGAGTTTGAGTGTATAATATACTCGGAATTATTACCAGAACAATAATAAAAATAATTTGTTTTAATTTATCCATTTTTCCTCATTTTTTTTCCTTTTTTCCTCCGGCACTACGCCCAGCTCTGCCCACATCCGCATTATATTCACGGAACTCGGTGGTGTATGATTTTCCGGTTAAAGTTACCATTTCCATTCTCCAGATTCCCACAATGGAGCAACTGATGGATCGTGATAGACATAAATGTTATATATAGATTCCTTTAAAAAAAAAATATAAAGTATTATAAATAATATTCCAATAAAATTCAAATATAGTTTGTTAGTTATCTTAAACTTTTCGAATATATATTTAGTAGTTAAATAATCTGAAAATATTATTAAAAATAAATATAAAGAATAGAAAAATAACGGGAAAAAATCGCCGTAATCCATATATGATAGATGACGATCAAAAATATAAGCTCTGATTAAAACCCATACATAAAAAACTATATTTAAATATTTTAACAAAATTTTTATTTTATATATTGAATTAATTATATTTTTCTTGTTATTATTCATCTTTATTTACTGGTTTTAAAGGTGATATTTTCTGTTTTTCAACGTTATCTTTAATCATTTGTGGATAGTAAATAAATCCATGTGACTTTATAAAGGATGGTAAAAAGGAGCTCCCTTCTTTGCTCCAATCTTTACCCCCGTCATTAATATGAATATTATGTACCTTGGATGATTTATAATAGTCCTCTCCTCCTGCAATTGGACCAGCTACTCCATCATCATTCAACCAAAAATGTTTCATGTCATTTATTCCATTACTAAATTCGGGATTTTCTTTTGATTTTATTTGATATAATTCATATAATTCACGAGCAAAATTATTCTTAGAATTTTTATAGTTTAAATATTGACCTTCATTATGTGTTGGAGTAGCTATGGTAATAATATTAACCTTCTGACCTGTCTTTTGATAAATCATATCAGCAGCTTGGATGGCAACGTTCCCTCCATGGCTGTATCCAACTAAAGTAATATCATCCCCTTTTGTATTATTATTAATTACATATTGTGCTAAACTTTCAGCCGCAACCTTTCTATCACTGACATTATTAATCCAACTGCTTTGTTTGCTCCAATCAAAACCATAATTGACTACTCCAGTACTTGTTGATAAAGTTGAATGAATAAAATTTACTGATTCTCTTAATAATTTTCCATCTCCACTTTTTATTTCATTTGCAGATTGGTTTGTACCATGTATAAAAAAGGTTTCCTCCCCCATTATATCAATACAATTTATAGGATCATTTGCAGCAAAAGAAAAGTGACTAATTCCTGGATATTTTTTACTTTTTGGGTCTAAGCTAAAAAATCTACCATAGTCCGCATTGTACATCCTTGCACCGAAATCATAAGAAGAGCCGTCGCCCTTAATTTCTCGGTCTTGCTCTTTGGTGTTATATGTCATTTCAATCAATCAATTCCCTTGTTTTTTTAATTTTAATCTTTCTCGATTCTCATATTTTTCTTCATACCAATCGGTAATGCTATCAAGTTTCTTTTGTTTTTGCTTATTAAAATATTTGTCATAATATAATAAAGTATCTATACACTTTCTCCAGTACTCATAGTCTCCAACTTCCAAACTAATTAATTTTAAATCCAAATAAAACAAATGCTCATAAATTGGATAATCATTTTTTAGAGTTATTTCCTTAACTTTTCCATTAATAACTTTTCCTTGAAATTTCGGGAAAATTGTTTTAAATTGATTTTTATTTATGTTTGAATAAACGGTATCTGTTGAAATATTTAAGTGAATATCAAGAAGATTATTATTATTTGACTTATCTGTACACTCCCAAATAAAATAACATGCATTGTTTTTTTCATTAACAGAAATAAAAAGATTGTAAATTTTCCATTCTTTTATATTAAACCTAATTGTAAAAATATCTTGAATTTCTATTTTTGAGTTTTTAAAAAGTTTAAATTTCTTTTCATGAACATATTTTGTTAATTCAAGTGGTTCTTGCGAATATTGTAAAAATCCTATATAATTGGTATAATTTGGAGAAGTAATATAACCTTTATTTTGTATAAATTGTTCATTATACTTCACTGTATAAAAATTATCAGAAATATTAATTTGATTATTTTCACACGAGCAAAAAAGAATTAATAAAATTGAAATATATATTATGTCGAAACTTTTTATAAATATTTTACTCATTTTTCTCTCTCCCAACAACTTTTTCACCATAATTTTTCATAAATTTTATTAGTTCTTTTGGGTTTTTGACAGCCCCAACATCATTAAAATAAATATTTCGAATTGAACTTTCGGGAAAGGATTGATATAATTCAAGTGAAACTTTGTCTCTATTTGCGTTATCTCGTTTATTTTGTTTTTCACCATTCATCCAATTATCTTTATAACTTAATATTTGAAATAAATTTTCTTCACCATACCCTGCTGCCATCATGCCAGAATATGCATCAAATTCACTACCACCATTATTATGTATAGTTTCGTGTAAAACTGTTGCTGGGTCCATATCTTGTTTAATTACAATAGGATTTTTTATTCCATTACTATAATCTTTTTGAGGCAAGGTATATCCTCCAACAGCTTTATCTATAATATTTCCAATTGCAACCGGGATTCGGTTTTCTTCTTTTGAAACATATTCTGCGATTTTAGGTGCATAATGTGGACTATCAGGATCATTCCAAACTTTTACTAATGAATTTAATTGATTGTTTATTTCTAATGCTTGTTTATGGTCGATCTTGGATAATGTAGTTTGAGCATGATTAATTTGTTTAATATCATTAGATATCTTTAAATTATTGTTCGCTACCCAATACCAATCACCTTTTGGATCAACGTTTGCTATAGGATTATTACCAAAAGCTACATAATAACTTTCGCTTGCAGTCGGTTTCGGGTCAGGACTCCACCACCTTCCCACACCCGCATTGTATTCCCTGAATTCAGTTGTGTAAGATTTTCCAGTTATTCCCAATTCGTTATCCATTTCCATACCGTTGAATCCATACCTGCTCTTTCCGCTTTGGTAGCTCTGCCCAGACTGTAAAGAGCCGAAGGAGTAATAGTTATTGAGGGAGCGAAGTTCCAGCGAATAAGGAGCATAACTTGTTAAGTCCGCAGGAGTCTTCCTATCCGAAAACACCAGCCGCACATTCCCCAAATGGTCTTTCATTTCATATTCTTTCGAACCCAGCACCCTTCTATCCTTTATAAACATCCTTTCTATGTCCAATATGGAGGATGGTAATATATTTCGAGAAATCAGTTTCATAAATTATTCGATAATTACCAACTCTAATTCTATAACCATCACGCCCCCTTAGCTTTTTGAAACCTTGTGGTTTAGGATTGTCAGATAATTTTAGGATTTTTTCTTTTATTAAAATTGCTGATTCTTTATCGATTGAGGATAATTCTTTTATTGAACTTTTCGTAAAGAATATTTCTATGCTCATAAATTCAGCATTTTTATTGCGTCATCAAAAGAAATTAATTCTTCATTCTTTGCTTTTGCTTTATCATAAGCTCTAATTTCCTCTAACTCTTCCAAATCAGACAGAATTTTTTGATACTCTTTGAAAGGTATTAATACGGAAGTTTTCTTCCCTTTTTTATCAACAATATATTGTTCAGTGATTGTATTCATTTTATGTCCAAATTGCTTTATTAAAAGTAAACGAAAATTATATTTAGTTATTATAATACTGCCGCTCTCCCAGCTCTGCCCCGCCTGCAGCGAGCCGAAGGAGTAATAATTATTCAGGGAGCGGACCTCCAGCGTATAAGGAGCATAACTCGTTAAGTCCGCAGGAGTCTTCCTATCCGAGAACACCAGCCGCACATTCCCCAAATGGTCCTTCATTTCATATTCTTTTGAACCCAGCACACGCCTATCCCATTTTATTTAAAATGATAGTATTACATTATTCAAATTTAATCAAAAAAGATTTGATATTCTATATTCGACATTGTCAATTATCAATTGTCAATTAATTCATGGATTCTTCGCTTCGCTCAGAATGACATAAAAAAAGGCGGGAAACCTTGCCTCTACAAAAAAAAAGAAGGGAACACGCATTCGTGTTCCCTTCCAAATTTCTATACAAATTTTATAAACTTACTTGTAGTTTATAACAAGTTCCATTCCTGCTTCAAATGCTTTTTGGTTCACGGGTAAAAGGTGATGATAACGTTCCGGCAAAACACTTGCGAGTGCTTTCATAATTGCTTCGGGAGTAACAGTTTTGCGAGCAGCAATGAAAGAACCTAAAATTACGATATTCAAAACACGCATATTTTTCAGATTTATTGCTGCTTCGGAACCTGCAACACCAAAAATTGTGATGTCATCACGAGTTGGTGGATTAATGATATTCGAAGCATCATAAATAATAGTACCACCTGGTTTAATTTTCGATTCGAATTTATCAACCGAAGGCTGATTGAGAGCCACAACAGTATCGAAACGAGAAATAATCGGTGAAGAAATTGATTTGTCGGAAATGATAGTAGTCGCATTAGCAGTACCACCACGCATTTCAGGACCATAGGACGGCATCCAGCAAACTTCTTTGCCTTCAATCATACCTGCATAAGCCAAAATCATACCCATTGAGAGTATCCCTTGCCCTCCAAAACCTGCGAAAATTGATTCTTCAGTCATAATTATTTGCCCTCCGGAGTTTTAATATCTCCTAATGGATAAAATGGTATCATTTTTTCTTGAATAAATTGTTGACTTTGTAATGGTGTCATTTTCCAGTTTGATGGGCAGTTAGAAACTACTTCTACCAAACAGAAACCTTTACCCTCTTGTTGAAGCTCTATAGCTTTGCGCAAAGCCTTTTTAGTTTTGCGAACATTTGCAGTAGTATGCACAGATTGGCGAGTAACATAAGTTACACCCGGAAGCATAGCCAAAAGTTCACTAATTTTCAAAGGATATCCTTGAGTGGAAACATCACGACCAAATGGAGAAGTGGTTGTAACCATTTTTTCCAATGTAGTCGGAGCCATCTGACCTGAAGTCATACCATAAACAGCATTATTAATAAAGATAGTCAGGATATTTTCACCACGGTTTGCTGCATGTAATGTTTCAGCAGTACCGATAGCAGCCAAATCGCCATCACCTTGATAAGTGAAAACTAATTTGTCAGGCAACATTCTTCTTATCCCTGTTGCAACAGCCAAAGCACGACCATGAGCAGCTTGCTGCATATCAATATCTAAATAATCATAAGCAAAAACAGAACATCCAACTGGTGCAACACCAACAATGTCACCTTGAATTCCCATCTCTTCGACAACTTCCATAAGAAGTTTATGAACTGTACTATGACCACAACCCGGGCAATAGTGGAAAGGTTTATCAGTTAAAGTACTCGGTTTGGAGTAAACTTCAAATTCTTTTTGTGCAATTTCAGGATTAACCGGAATTTCTATAAAATTAGGAATTGTGCTCATTATTTACCTCCTAAAAATTTTTCTTCGAAATATTCATAAACTTCGTCAGGACCTGCAATCATACCACCCATTCTGCCGTAAAATTCCACTTGTGTTTTGCCTTCAACAGCTAACCGAACATCTTCAACCATTTGACCTGCATTCATTTCTATATCGAGAATACCTTTAACTTTTCCTGCAAATTCTTTGTAAATGTCATATGGGAAAGGATAGACAGTAATAGGCCTAATTAAACCTACCTTATGACCTTTTTCACGAGCCATTTCCATAGCCTTCATAGCAATTCTGGAACCTAATCCGAAACCTGTAAATATATAGTCCGCATCTTCGCAATTAATTGTTTGATAAAGAACTTCATTTTTCTCTATTTCTCTGTATTTAGCTTGCAATCGCAAATTCACTTGTTCCATTACTTCTGGTTGGATAAAGAGAGAAGTGATTATACTGCGATGTATACCTTCTTTTTTGCCTGTAGTGGCCCAATCGGGAAATTCAGTTTTGCGAGGCATTTGCTCGAAAAGTTCAACTTTTTCCATCATCTGTCCTAAAGCACCGTCACCCAAAATCATTACAGGAGTACGATACTTTTCGCCAAGTTCAAATCCTAATTTAACATGGTCAACCATTTCCTGAACATTGTAAGGAGCGAGAACAATCATGTGATAATCACCGTGTCCACCGCCTTTTGTAGCCTGAAAATAATCCGCTTGAGAAGGCTGGATAGTTCCAAGACCCGGACCGCCACGAACGATATTTACAACCAGACATGGAAGTTCGGCACTTGCAATATAGGAAATACCTTCCTGCATTAAACTGATTCCGGGACTGGAAGATGTAGTGCAAACACGGCGACCTGTACCTGCAGCACCGTATACCATATTAATTGAAGCAACTTCGCTTTCAGCTTGCAAAACAACCATACCTGTTCTTGCGTTTGCTTCACGGGATAAATACTCAATAACTTCTGATTGCGGAGTTATAGGATATCCGAAATATCCATCGCAACCGGCACGAATCAAAGCTTCAGAGAGAGCTTCATTTCCTTTCATTAATTTAATTTCACCCATCTGTTTCCTCTCACTTTACTATTTTACGATAAACTGAAATAATTGCTTCAGGACAAACAAGGGCACAATTTAAGCATCCGGTGCAGTTGTCTTGCACTTTCACCGCATAGTGGTATCCCTTTTGGTTTATCCTTGGTGCCAATGCTAACGTTTCCTGTGGACAGGAATCTATGCATAGCTCACATCCTTTGCATTTTTCGATGTCAATTATCACATCGCCTAAGGATTTTGCCATTTTAAACCTCGAATTGTTTTTTCGAAAATTAACTTTTAAAGAATTGCAAATTAACAAATTTTCAACAATTAATTTTTATAAACAAGGATTAATTATTTTTCATAAATTGGTTAAAATCTTATTATTTACCAATAATTTAAAGTTTGGCAAAACTAACTTTTTCTCTAAAATCAAGAAATTCAATCCAATTATCAGCGTATTATAAAAAAAGCCCGCAGTACTAACTACGGGCTGAGATAGGTTAACAGAAATGTTTAATTAAACAATTCTTTGCTTGAAAATATTATTCCATCGATTGAATATCTTCAGCGATAATTGTTTTTATTCCGTTTTTTGTTTTAACTTTTCCAAGAATCCCAACTTTTTTGTTGAATGCATATTTTGCAAGTTTCTTTCCGGCAAATGTTCCGTCTTCATTGAAAACAAAATATATTTTGGCTCTTGTTCCTTTTCCAACTAAAAGAACGAAAGGAACACCTTTTTCTGCAGCAGCAACTGCTGTTTCTTTGGTCCATTCAGTGAATGAACCGGTTATAACATCATTCAAAGTTACAACTTGACCAACTGTTGGCTTTGGTGCTTTCTTTGCTGCATTTGCCATTTCCGGCATAAAACCGATGGCTAAAGTAAACATTAACATTAACAATAATGCTTTTTTCATTGTTTTTCCTTTATTTAATTGTATTATCAGAATTATTTGAAGATACTTTTGAGTAAGGAACACCTGTAACTAACTGATGCGAAACGATTAATTCAGCATACTGATTCCCTGCAGGTCCTTGCAAGAATGAACCGCTAACATATTTTACCAATACTTTAGCATAATTCCAACCTGTTTGACCTGTCATGTGATAACGAAGAACAATTACAATATTCGAGGAATATTGTTTTAAGTCAATTTTCTTTTCGCTAAAACTTTGGCTGGATAATGCTTGACTACCGTAAACATCATCTAAAGATGTTACACCTGAAAAAATATCGCCGATTTCAACAACACCGGGAGTAGTACCAAATGCATAATCCAATAAGGATGGTGAACCGATTGCGATTTCATTATTTTTTGTGTAAAGTCCTAAAGTCCAATTAGCACCATCAGCAACTTTTGCAGTTTTTGGAGCTCCAGTTGTTGGATTATAAATTACTAGTCCACTGCCAAATGAAGAAGCTGCTTCGTAAATTTTAATTTCAGCATCATTTTCATTTAATGTGAAGCGTGAAGCGGGAGACCATTGAACTGAAACAGCGTCAGAAACTTCACCATTTGTATATTTTGCCTTTAAAGTGAAAGTATAAACTGTACCTTCTTCTAAACCGGTAACTTCGTATGGATTTTGTGCAGCAGTCAATGTGAATGGACCTGCTGTTGCTCCTCCGGTTACGCTTAATTCATATCCTGCGAATAAGGCGTTCGATTCAGATGCTGATGCAGTCCATTTTAAACGAACTGAAGTGGATGTTTTGGATGTTGCCATTAATCCGCTGGCAGCTTCTGGAACATCCGCTAAAGGATCTGTTGTGGTTTCGCAAGAATTTATAAGTAGTCCTGCAAAAACCAATGCAAGTGTAAATATTGCAAATTTTCTCATCATATACTCCTTTGTATAATGATACAATGTTAAAAAATTTTGAAAATTATTGAATAAAAAGACTAATTAAAGTTTTTTTTATTTGATTGACATTGCAATAAAAATTTCATTTTTTGACAAAACAACTTTATTAATTTAATGTACGAAAAAGTAATTGACGATTCATTAAAGTAATTTCTATGAATCATAATTTTAAATAATCAGACTAAATATATTTGGAAAATGTAATCTTAAAAAAATAAGTACAAAGAAAATTATGTTACAATAAAATTTGCATATTTGTTTCATAAATTACTTTTGAGAGGACAAATGAGAAAGATAATTTTAATAGCAGTTTTTTTAGCTTTTATCAGTGGAATAGCAAGTAATATAATTGCACAAAAAGAAAATATAAGTTATGGTAAGAAGAAGGTTTCTCACAAGAATATTAAGTCAGTTTTCGACAAATATGGCATGGAAGGTTGCATTATAGCCGCTGACCTCGTGAAAGGAGAAACACATTATTACGATAATAAACGATGCACCCAAAAATACATACCTGCATCGACTTTTAAAATTGCAAATTTGCTAATAGGTTTGGAAACTGGAAATATCGATTCAGAAACGATATTCAAGTGGGATAGTGTTCCTAGGAGGTTGGATGTTTGGAATCGAGATTTAGGTATTTATGATGCATTTAAAGTATCTTGCGTGCCTTGTTTTCAAGACTTAGCCAGAAGGATTGGGAACGAAAAAATGAAGGAATATTTGGCAAAATTCAGGTATGATGGTATGGAGTTTGATGAAAGCAATATTGATATGTTTTGGCTGCAAGGTCAATCAAAAATTAATGCAATTTCTCAAATGGAATTTGTTAAGAAAATATACATGGATAAATTGCCAATTCAAAAGAAAAATAAAGCGATATTATTCAAGGCAATGGAAGATGAAAAGGGGAAAAATTATACACTTTACGGAAAAACAGGTACGGCAGAAATACCAAAATCTAAACTGACAAAAAAAGGAAATGATGCTGAAGAAATATTTCTTTTGTGGTATGTCGGTTTTTTAGAAATTCCGGGGAATGTATATTTTTTCGCAATAAATATGAATTCGAAAAAGGATACACCATTGCAAGAGCTTTACACGGTTCGGAAGCAAATAGTGA
>Ga0209417_1002426_pt1 | contig 28633 bp, 14 predicted proteins | sample RifGroF2_FD_184002 | JGI IMG/M metagenome (GOLD analysis project Ga0209417, IMG submission 184002) | Groundwater microbial communities from Rifle, Colorado, USA - Groundwater F2 (SPAdes) (version 2) | ecosystem: Environmental > Aquatic > Deep subsurface > Groundwater | place: Rifle, Colorado... | reverse complement strand
ATTTCCTGTCATCTCACCTGCTGGATTTTTATTTAAGTCGAAACACACTAAAACAGGACTATTTGATAAAATCGCAAACAAAGCAGGTGAGATGACAGGAAATGCAGGTAGAAATGTTATTTTAGTGCATCAAGCGCAACAATTGAGTAATGACGAATTAAAAGAGCTGTTGACGCTCACTGAAAAAGATCGAGCTAAAGTCATTTTATTCAACGATCAAAGAAGTCAGAAAGGCTTTTTCGCAGGAAATCCGCTTTCAGTTCTTAGAAAAACATCCGTCGCAATATTCAAGTTTTCTGCATTTTCATTAAATAAAGATACTGATCAAAATAATGATCATGAATTTGGAGAGCAGGCGAATACGCAATTGAAATTCACTTTCGTTGATTCTCAGAATACAGCCGATACATTAATTAAAAAAAACAGACAGCAAGCATTAGTCGCCGACTATCTCAAACTCACGTCTATTGAACGACAATGCGCGAAGATTATCGTCTCAAATAAACAATCGGTCGAAGAGTTAACGCAGCCCATTCGAGAAGGACTGAAAGAACAAAGAGAATTAAATTATCTCGAACAAGCGATTACAACCTATCAGCCCGTTTATCTAAAGCGTACAGAACAACGATACACGACCTCTTATGAAAAAGGCATGATCGTTCGGTTTTATGATGATAGCGGCCGAGCGCAAGATTGGCAGGTCGACAAAATACCTCGTGGAGTGAATGTTCTTACGTTGATCAATGAGCAAGGCGAACAAGTGAAATGGAATCCTCAAAGAAACGAAAGAAATGAAAGAAGCGGAATAGGGGATGCAGGAGTAAGAGACGCAAATTCGAATAAGGAAATCCGAATTTTTAAACAAAAAACGATCTTTCTCGCTGAAGGTGAAAAAGTTAAATTCAATGCTGCTTTAAAAGATTACAAAATCAAGAATGGTCAAGGGTTCACAGTCGAGAAGATAACGCCCCATCATGTTGTACTAAAAGAGCTGAATACTGCAAAGTCGAACGATGGAAGACGAAATGAACGTGAAAAACGTATTCGTATTCCTATGACGCAGTTGGAGAAGAGCGCTTTAGATTATAATTACGCAACAACACTTGCTAAAGCTGACTTTGCGCAACCATCTTTCTCTCCCACTTCTTTTGCTTCTACAACCGTTTTCAAACATCGAGACATCCAAAGAAGAGTGTTTATTGAAGCGAAAACTCAATCGCTCACCAAAGAAAATATTTACGAGCTATCTAAGCGCATTCCATTGATTGGAGAAGTAAGGTTATATACCGATCATGCTGAAGCGGCCCAAAAGCGCTTTGAATCTGCTTATCAGGAAAGAACTCATGAAAAAGAGACAAGTAAAAGTAAAACGAACAAAATAAGCGCCATTGATCGTTTATTAGAATCAGCGCATACATCAAAATCCTCAAAATCCTTTTCACATGCCGCGAATAATGAACAGAACGAGCAAAACGAGCAAAACAAACAGAACGAAAAAAATGATCTTACCCAGACAACAATATCGCATGTCGATCGATTACGAGAGAGATTGGAAGAAAATAGCGTTTTAAAAGATTCAATCCATCAATCGCTCCGAGGCGATATCGAAAGCGCAATCGCAGTTTTGATTCACGACTCAAAACAATTTAAAGAATCAGAATCGCTAGCGGCAAAAGACCCAATTCGTATCGCCGAAAAAGCGGTTAATTTCGCGATAGAAAAGCTTTCAGAACGCGACGCAGGATTTAAACACACAAGCCTTGTTGTTGAAGCGCTCGAGCATGCAATGGAATCAGGTATTAGCTTATCTGAACTCAAAACCGTTTTGGATCAAAAAGAAGCTTCAGGCGAATTGGTGATGGGTCAATATTACAGTGATGGAACGAGATGGACGACGAAAGAAGCGATCGACATTGAAAAAAGCATTATTATCCATGTACAAGACGGCAAAGGAACAGAGAATGCTTTAATCGATAAAGAAGAAGCTCTACGTTATTTGAATGATAGCTCTTTAACGAGTGACCAAAAGAACGCCTGTTATTTTTTAGCGTCGACGAAAGATCGATTTGTGATGGTCCAAGGATATGCTGGAACCGGCAAATCAACGATGTTAGGTGCTTTACAATCAATGATGACCGAATCATCAGATACGCCAAAGAAATTATACGGCCTTGCACCAACTCACCAGGCTGTCAAAGAGCTAAAAGATAAAAACATTAACGCTCAAACACTTAAGAGTTTTATCCATGAGCTCGAGAAAACCCCCAGGGATTTATCGAATACCGTATTAGTTTTGGATGAAGCCTCAATGGTTTCTAATCGTGATTTCGATCAGTTTTTACGTTTAACAGAAAAAAATCACGGTCGCGCTATATTGATGGGTGATCGTGCTCAACATTTATCGATTGAAAGCGGCAAGCCATTCGAGCTGTTACAACAGAGTCATAGCATTAAATATGTGCTTCTAAAGAAAGATATCGTTCGACAAAAGAATGAGGATTTAAAACAAGCCGTGATCGATACGATTCACGGACAATATCGAAAATCACTCAACCGCATTGAATCCAAAGATCCGAAAGAAAGTATTGGACGCATTCAAGACGATACCCATCTTTCAACCCTCTCATCCCTTCCATTACTACCCAACCGATCTGTCGTCTCCGAAAAAGACACCAATAAACTTAAAGAACAATTGGTTTTAGATTACTTAACCCGAACTAAAGAAGTCCGAGAAAACACATTTGTCATTGTGCATGCTCATGAAGATCGAAAAGACATTAACGAACTAATCCGGCGAGGGTTGAAGGATTATGGAGAAATCGATCGAATAGGGTATACCACTACCCAGCTTATCTCAAAAAACTGCACACAAGCGGAATATAAAGACGTTCACACATACGAAAGCGGTCAAATTCTTAAATTAGATGATCATTATTTATTGGTCGACGCAGTAGATTATAAAAATAATATCGTGTTACTCAAAGATGAACAGCAAAAGATCACTGTTTTAGAGCCGGATCAATTCAATAGAATCAATAAACTTCAAAGTAAAACGAAACAAAACCGAGGCGGTATTGAATTATACGAAGTGAGAACCGCTGAGTTAACGGTTGGAGATCGCGTCAGGCTCACGAAAACGGATAAGGAGCGTGGATTCTTTACAAATATCGAATATCAGGTGGAATCTTTGAAAGAAACAAAGGCCGTATTTCGCCCAGTACAGAAAGAGAAAAGCAGTAGTGGCGTTAGTGATGGTGTTAATAGCGGTATTAAGAATAATGAATTCAATAAAATCGAATTAGATCTTAAAGAGTATCGCGATTGCCATTGGGACTACGCCTATACCGTAACTGGCTATACTGCCCAAGGGGCAACGAAAGATTATGTGATCGATTATGAAGCGAGCTTTAGAAGAAACCTCACGAACCAACGAAGTTTCTACATTGCGCAGAGCAGGGCTAAACACCATGTCATGGTGTACACCGACGACAAAGAAAAGTTTATATCGCGCGTCGAATCAAATCCCGCGAACAAATATTCAGCATTAGAGTTAATTGACGGCATACCGCAATCGAAAGAGTCAGATGAGCTAATAGCGCAATCCAGTCATTTAAAAACATATGCACAACAAGATCAGAATGTAAAAAAAGCCGCCTACCTGGATGCGAAACAAATAGAGCATAGCCTGGCAAACCAAGCAGAACGCATTATCGAGGGCTTATTAGGCTCACCAAACCAGCAGTTATCCAATGAAACCAATTGGCGATACGGTAAAAAAGGAAGCTTATCGATTCGTATGGATGAAGAACATAAAGGACAATGGCATAGCTTCGAGACTGGAGAGGCAGGGAATGTTTTAGGCCTTATTCAGCGGGAATTAAATTTAGACTTTAAAGCAGCATTAGTTTATGCCAATACGCTTCTTGGTAATGGCCAACAAACTCAAGCGATAGAAGCATCTCAAACAGAACAAACAAAACAAACGGGACAAAAGGAGGTAGAAAAAAATACTTCTCAGCCTGGAGACGTCAAAAAAACCAAGAGAAATTCAAAGACACTCGATTATGCAAGACAACTCCTGTGCGAATCGAAACCCATCGAAGGCACACTTGCTGAAAAGTATCTAAAAGAACATCGAGGGATTGAATCGATCGATGCTGAAAATCTTTATTTTCATCCGAATGTTTATGCAGGACAAATAAGACGAATGAGCCAAGAAGGACAAAAAGAGCGAGAAGTAAAATCGGATAAACCCATTTATTACCCAGCACTCTTAGCGGTAGGAAAGGATAGAGAAGGCCAGGTCCAATGTGCTCAAGTTATCTATTTAGATCCAAAAACTGGAAACAAAGCTGATGTCGATACCAAAAAACGCACGTATGGGTCGCCATTAGCTGCCGCTGTGAGACTTGATCTATGTAATGATAAAGGTCCGAGCGATGATCAAAAGCCTTCAAAACAATCTGATATTACTTTTATTGCAGAAGGATTGGAGACAGGGTTAAGTATTCGAGATGCGATATCTGCTCAATCAGATAGCCGCGATAAAAAAGAACAGAATGTTTTAGTCACATTAGGAAAAAGCAATTTCAAGCACATCGATCCCAATCAATTAGCGACGACAGTTGTATTGTGTCTTGATCATGATGGAAAGAAGACTTTTATCGATCCAATTATTCATGAATCAGCCAAGCGGCTTATGCAAGCAGGGAAGGACGTTTATATTGCTATGCCGAATGATGAACGAGGTGGTGAAAAAAGTGATTTCAATGATCTTGCAAGAAAAGAAGGGCAGGAAGCCGTTAAGCAAAAGCTCGAACAAGCCATTCCTTATGACGTATGGCAAAAAGAATCAATTAAAATCCAAGCAATCGACAAAAAAGAGGATTTCGAAAAGCTTGCGAGAGACCTACTCGAACAAGACCATCAGAAGATGCAGCGAATATTAGAGAACCTATCTGGCAAACACATTGAGTTTGTAAAAAGCAGTAATCAATCGATCGATCAAATTAATAAAAATGTTCTTCCAGAAAAAATAAATCAAACGAAAAATGTAGAGTCCGAAAAGGTCTCTCAAGAAATTATGAAAAACACCAAAAATCTTGAAGATATTGAGCGAGAGATTTATTGATTTGCAGATGTAAAAATTCACATTGAAACCAATGAAACAAAAAGATTTACATTAGTGCTATGAATTTCTGGACGTAAAACTAAACTCAATGGCTAAAATTCTTATGATATTTGTATCAAAAAAATATTATGTTTTTTTATAGAGTTGAAATCAGGTAAGGATAGTTACGATACTAGTGATGAAAAAGAGGGAGTTGTTCTAAGGTGAAGATATTACATTCTTGGTTGATGGTATGGTGGTGGCCGCGCATTTAAGACTTCTTCAATAAGAACTTTTGAGCTAACTCGCATTGCCTCTAATTGTTTTCGAATTTCTTCGGTGTGAGAGGTAGTGTTATATATCTTATCTAATTCATCCTCCTCTTTCTCTCTAGCGACTGGGACTACGTCTTTATAGTAATAACTGCAGACATTAAGGTAACGTAGGCCATCATCCTCTTTTGTGCGTTCATAAAATCCAGCGTTTCTAACTATATTATCAAGCTGATCAACAGCTTCAAATTGTGAAAGATCAACGGATAGCTCATGAAGTGATTCCGATTCCCCAGTGAGTTTAACCCCTGCATCAGAAAGCGCTTGTTTAATTTTCTCATGATTTTCTTTTTCAGAGACAAAAATAATCAAGTTCTCTTTTTGAATAAAAGTAATCGATAAAGGCATAGAATATCTCCAAGCATTATAAAAAGTAATTATTTTTTCACCGGATCTTTATTGAATCAAAAAAAGAGGTTACTTTCCATACTTATTGAAATTATTTTAAAAAAAATATTTTTTCTTAAATAGTGAAGTGTTTTTATCAACAAAGAAATATTTGCTCACGCTATAAAAGGATGATACTTTATCGATGCATTTGCTTTGAATTTTATAATTGAATAAGGAGATCATCATGCCGGTATCAAAGAAACCAACAGCGAAAAAAGTTGTTAAAAAAGCGGTCGTTAAAAAAACAGTCGCAGCGAAGAAAAAGCCATGTGCTTGCAAATGCACATGTGCAGCAACAAAAAAGACTATTAAAAAAGTCGTGAAGAAAAAAACTACCAAAAAATAAACCCTATTTATAACACAGGCGCAAAGTCACTTTTGTTTCCTGTGTTATAGAGTGCTTCCATTTTCTTTTCCCACTAAAATATTAATACAGGAATAATGACATGAATAGATCAGATTTTATCAAAGCGATAGCAGAAAAAACGGATCTCCCGATCAATAAAACTGGAGAAGTCATCGAAGCAGCAATAGAGGTTCTGACAGAAGCATTGTCAAAAGGTGATGATTTGACGCTTGTTGGTTTTGGGCGTTTTTCAGTTAAGCAACGTAATGCACGAACAGGGCGGAATCCTTCAACGGGCGCGGAGCTTAAGATTCCTGCAAGTAAAGTTGCGTCGTTTAAAGCAGGTAATAATCTCAAAGGTGCTGTCAACAAGAAATAGATTGCTGTTAACGCTGAGTACAATAGAAGCATCTGAGATATCGGGCGAAAAAGGCCCATTTGTTTAAGATTATAAGCGCGCTTGCATTTTTTTTTAACACCAAAAATAAGCGGACAAATAACAGCCTTATGTAGATCAACAAATTGAAAGCTTTTAATTATGCGTAATAAAATGCCGTCCTTTTATAGAATAGCAGAATCAGTTGGGTACAACTATTCATTAGTTAACTATTTAAAAGCGCTCTTAGATTGGGATTCAATTACGCTTATGCCTGCTGAAGGAGCGGAGCTTCGCGCACAATCTTTAAAATTCTTAACACAGCAGCAAAAAAAGATATTAAATAATAAAAAATTGGACTCTCTTTTTAATAAAGCCGAAATCAATCAACTAAATGCATGGCAGGCGTCGAATTTTAATTTAATAAAAAAACAGTATGACTTATCAAAAGCTATTCCATCTTCTGTGCGCATTAAGCACGATAAAAAAACGGCTCAATGTACGTCGGCATGGAATGAAGCAAAAAGAAAAAAATCTTATAGCGTTGTTGCAAATGCTTTTCAATCAGTTATTCACGTAACGCGCGAAATTGCTCGATATAGAGGTGATTTTTTTAAATGCTCACCTTTTTTTTCATTAACATTTCCTTACGATAACACATTCAGCGAGCAAGAAATTGACTCCATGATGAAAACCTATCAACGTTTTTTTGTTGATTATCATGTTGCAAAAAAACTGAGCCAACATAAGCAACCCATAAGCGATGCAGATTTTTTATCCTCATTTTCTGCTGGAAGCCAACATCAACTTTATAAGAAGCTCAGTGAGCTTTTTGGCTTTTCTAAAGACGAATTAGTTGTTACGGAGGGATCCCATCCTTTTTGCGTTGATATGCCATCCGACATTCGAATTGCAATGAAATATGACTCTAATAATATTATGAATACGCTATCCTATTTTATGCATGAATTGGGCCATGCGCTTTATCGGAAACATCTTCCTATTGATTGGCGAATGCAGCCAGTAGGTTTTACTTGTAGCCCAATTATAGATGAAGCCGTTGCATTAATATTTGAGCAATACGTTAAGCAAACCCCAGAATTCATTGATGAATTAACTTTATTATTGAGAAGCTATTCGAATACACCCCTTAATATTGCACCTAATCAAATAACTTCATTAATGAATAACGATTTTTTACAATTATCTTCCATTAGAATCAATTCTGGTGAATTAGCTTATCTTGCTCATACCGTTGTCCGATATCAGATCGAAAGAAAAATCATCGAAGGAGAAATAAACGCAAAAGACATACCGGATGCTTTTCAGGGGTTAATGCGATCTGTTTTTCAAGATACTATTTCCTACCATGAAACAGATCTTCTTCAAGATATGCACTGGTTTACAGGTTGGTGGGGTTATTATCCTATTTACTTTCTGGGTAAAGTGACAGCGTTTCAACTAAACCAATCTTGTAAAGTCGTATCTCCTCAATTATCGACTGGTTTAGCCGATAGATGGGTTTGGCTAATAGAACACGTTTTCGCAAAAGGTTCTCTGTATACAACCTCAGAATTAATTCAGCGCACTTCTTCTTCCCCACTGAATTTTGAGCGATATATTGACCATTTAAAAGAAAAACTTGAAACTGTTTTGATAGATAATACCTAATGACGAAATATTTTTTTAATGAGAGGCGTTAAGAAAAATAAAGAAATGCTAGCGGCTAGAGTAATTGCCGCTGTTGCTAAAAAAGAATGTTGGAATATTTGAATGCTTTGCACTTTTGTGACGGAAATCCCGCTTTGATGATCGCTGAACTTTGCGAGCAAGCTCCCAAAATAGCCGGCAAAAGCAATAGATAGAAACCATGAGCCCATTATCATTCCTTGAATATCATTAGGACAATATTGGCTAATCGCTGTTAAAATGGATGGTGTTAAACACATTTCTCCAGAACCCAATAAAAAATAACCCAGTACAATTAAGACTGTATCAAAATGGCCCGTCGCTTCCGATAAACTCACGGTTGCCGATCCATAGAAACAAAGGAAGCTCAAACAGGCCATTAATAGGCCAATCGATAATTTCGTCGAAGAATAAGGTTCTCGTTGACGTGCACGTAAGAAATTCCATAACATCGTTAACAACGGAGCGGCAAGAACAACAAAGAAGGGATCAAGTGCGCTAAATAACGTTGTTGGGATCTGCCAACCAAAAACAACTCGGTTAATATCTCGATTGATAAATAAAGATAATGAACTCCCAACTTGCAAGCTAGCGGCAAAAAAGAAAATGCAGAAACAGTTGAGCAAAATAAGGCCAAATATATGTCGACGTTCTTGAGCTGTTTTCTTGAAAGCGATGAAAATAATGAATAGCAAAACGAGGATACCGAAGCAATATAAAAACCTTTCAAACAATTGTGGATGTAGAAATAGCAATATGACAGCGAAAGATAAACCGATCAAACAACATAAGGTGAGCATAAAAGCTGAATAAATGTTCTTTTTGGGTGGGTCTACATCATTACTTTTTAGTAAAAAAGTTTGCGTTAACAAAGCAATTAAAATACCTACAGCGCCAAGTAAAAAACCATAATGCCACCCCAGGAAATGAGCAATAATCCCATAAACAACAGGTCCAGCAACGGCGCCTGCATTCATCACTGCGTAAAAAACAGTAAAACCCGAGCCATGCTCTCCTGCATTTGACACGTAAAATTTTCCGACCAAGGTTGTAGAGCTTGTTTTATATAACCCAGCACCAACGATACATAGAGCCATACCCATGTATAAAAAATAAATTTGCTGGATAAACAACAGGGAATTGCCGATGATTAATAAAAGTCCGCCTAACAAAATTGCATTTTTGCAACCCAGTAATCGATCAGCAATCATGCCGCCAATAACAGGAAATGAAAAAGATAAGGCGAGGTAAATTCCATAAACGGTATAGCTTCTTTCATCTGAAAAAAGAAATACATTGGTAAGATATAGTACAATGATAGTAAGTAAACCAAAATAAGATAGCCGCTCCCAAAATTCGCAAAAGGCTAAAAGGTGAATTGAGTTTTGTTTTTGTAGATGGAGCATGATTATGATCGCCTATCAAATGGATTAAAGTGCTAATAACTTGTTCATATTGCTTAAGCGATTTTATACATGCAACTATTTCTTTAATTTTTTTTACATTTTACGTCGTACTATGTAAGATTCATTATAATGTTGGAAACCTGGAATGTAAGTGGAGGTGTTTTATGTTGCTCCCTGTGTGAATTAATTAACCTGAGGATAAGTTAGAAACGTTTTCAGATTGATTCTCTACACGTAAATTTTAACTGCGACCAAGAATAGATCGTTTTGAAAAAAGGATTGAAGTTAGTGTCTATTTCACCGAAAAAACAGATAGCTATTGAAGCGCTTAATTGGTCTCAAGCTCGAAGCTATTTGCATGGATTAAATGATGAATTAGCGAACATTATTGATGAATTAAATCCAAGTAAACGGTATACCATTTATAAAGCGAGATATCCCTACGGCAGTGAAATTTTAAAAAATTTTATTTTCCAGTTCCCTAGCCATGATGGACAATTCATTTCGATAGATGATCCGAGGATTCCTTCCGCTCTGAGAGAGGATTTAGGTTATAATTACAATACAAATCCAGCAGGAATCTTGCTCAATAAAGCTATCGAAATATACGTTGAGGTAGAGCATCGAATCGTTCCTTTTTCCGTTGTTTACCCTGGTGGAGTATTTGGATTATGGAAGATATTAGATATTCCTCCTATATCTCATTGTCCTCCACAGTTTTGCTGGGGAATGACTGCTGGCGCACGTTCTATTTTTATGTTACCGCAAATATCAGAAGCTAACGCGCATAGTAAATTGCGTAAAGAGTTTCATATTAATGCAGATAAACCGAGGGGATTCCAAGATCATCAGCACGTCTTTACAGAAATTGCCAATAGCTCTATTTTCCCATCGCCTTGGAGTTTGGACGTCCTATTTTTCTCGAAGGCGTGGTTTGAAAAAATACACACGATGGATAAAGCATGGTTAAAATTTAATCATTATATGTTTCAGCGGGGATGGCATTCTTCTGAATTTTGGCGAAATTCATTTATATGGGATTTGACTTTTACACGGATTCAATCGTATCGACATTTAAAACCGACCCCTTACATTTCAGATATTGTTAAGCATTTATTTACTATCGGTGTAGGGGCGCTTCCTGGTTTTGCTCCGGCAATGAATGACGAGTTGGCTCCTATTAGTGGGCTACAACAAGTTTATCTCGACTGTTATCAATTAAAAAATCGTTATGCGCCTTCAATCATAGTGCCAGCTTATTTTAACGCTCAAAAAGGCGTTTCTCCCGTTTATTATTCTTTGCAATATCCAACGGCGATGGAATTATCACCAAAAACAAATAGACGGCAAGGGGTTACGAATGATTTATTTGCCATCAAATCTTTGTTAAATAATTATCTTTTGGAATTATCTCAGCATCGCTTGCATTTGGAATCTACGCCAATTGATGAAATATCGAAGTCATTAAGGTTTCGATACTATCATGCTGATGTGGGAGAAGGTAAGTATTCAGAAATTCATAATAGCCGTTTACTCATCAAGGAAGATCCTCGATTTTCTAAAGCATTATGTGATCAAAAAGAAAAAATTGCTGCAATAAATAGTTTGTTTTTTAAAGGATGTGTGCAGCTTTCTGTAAAATAATAATTATTCTTTTGAAAGAATGTACATATTTCGTGGACGGCCAGTCGTGGTTTGATATTCTAAATATTTCACGGCTGTAAACCTAGCGATCATAGCATAGTTCTCTATTTCTTGAGGTGAAGGGATATAACCATAGGCAATGCGTTTTCCGCTTGGGATAACATAGGATTGATTGGTCGAAACAATGGCATTGATAGGGTTTGTCGTATGATGGAATGTTTCTATGATGAGATGTCCTTGTGGATTGATGAGCGCTGCAATCTTCTTGATAACTAAAGATTGCTCTTGTTGAGAGAAATCAGATATACCAGACCACATCCATAAGATAATATCGACGGGTTTAAGTGAAGAGGTTGTTTGAATATCATCTTCGATAATATTTATTGTGCTGCGGGCATATTTCTTCCTGAGTAATTTGCAAAACATAGGGCTTCTTTCGATCGCATATATTTGTTTTTTAAATTTTAAATTTAAAAGATAATCAATAACCCGCCCATAACCAGCGCCTATTTCTAAAATTGAGGATGCTTTGAGTATATAAGGCAAAACAAGCCTTAAGTCTTGGTAAGTCTCAAGTCCTCCTCGTGTTGCGTATGTTTTTAATGCCTCTACAGTATATTCATCATCATAATAGGGCCTATTGTTTTCATTAGACCAATTTTTGAAATGCTGAATAATCTCATCTATTTGCTCAACCGTGTAGTTGATAGAAAAATCCATAAACGACTATCCTGGTGCCAAAAAAAGAAAGGCAATTTATTGCCGCGTACTATAGGCAATAAATTGAGAATATCCAATAACCTTATTAGCTATGCAAAATTGGGGTACATATTATGCAGGGCTAATTTGGTACCGTTCGTTACGATAGATTAAATTAATTGGCGTCTGTATAAATGTAAACCAGTCAGGTTGTATTTATAAAAATGATAGGGCGCTCATAAGAATAAAAATACCGTAGCCTTAAGCTTACAAATTTACTAGGAAAGTAATTTAGGAGGTAAAATGGCTACGCAACGAATAGACAAGGAAATCGTTTCGAAACGATCGCTAAAGAAAACGATTTTAAAATATTCTGATATTTTGTTAAAAACAGATAATCATAACAACTTTGATCCAGAGAATATTTTATACGCGTTAAAAATAGCGAACACTTGTTTTGCCAATCTATTAGAACATCGATATAAAAAATCAACTCAACAACAGCGAAGATTAAAACCTTTTCTCGAATCAGTCACTGAGGAGATAGAGGTTTTGCAGTATATGCTTCGACTAGCTACCAACTGTCAAGTTGAAAAAATAAATAATAACCCATTAAATATTCAGGAAATCATCGAGCAAGTAATTAAGTATTTTTCGATCGATAAAATCAATAAATGCTGCTCTTTTACTATCCGTTACGCTTATATCATGCCTGGAACTATCTTCGGAGATCAGACCAGAGTTTTTTTTATCATTTTAAAGATTATGAAATATTTGCTTCATAATGTTATTGAAGGGCGAATGACTCTCCAGATCAACGGTGATCCGCTCCTAATAAAAAATAATCAAAAAACAAAAAAAGCATTATTCAAATCTCGGATAGAGATAATTTTTAAAAGTGAGGGCAAAGTAATCACAAGAAATTACTTTGAAAAAGTCGTAGCTCAATTTCACAAAGATTACAACGATATAAGCACAGAAAATTCACTCACCACCCTCAGACGATTTATTACTGAATTAAACGCAAACTTACAGTTTTGCATTATCGATAATGATTCAGAAATAGAATTTAACAATAACGAAAACACAAGACAGGAAGCGAATAATAAACAAAAAGGATGTCAGTTAAAACTAAGCCTGCCTGTTGTAATTGACGCAACAGACAGGTCTTTTTTATCAAACAACGAGAAAGCTCAAGGAGAGGTGGAATGTTAATTTTAACTAGAAGGATCGGAGAAAGTTTGATTATTGGCGATAAAGAAATCGTAGTGACGGTTTTGGGAGTCAAAGGTAATCAAATTCGTATTGGTATTGAGGCTCCGAAAGATGTATCGGTTCACCGCGAGGAGATATTCAGGCGGATTCAAGACGCAATCGAAGACGAAAATCATGAAAAAGATGAAGTAGTTCAAGCGCAGGAGGATGGTGATGATGAATAGTTTTAATGATGGCATCGATAAGATGCTGATTAGTAAAGTTGCTTGCGGAGATATCCCTGCAACTGTCGAGCTCGGAGAAATCTTTTATCAACAACAACGTTATGGGTTCGCAACGAGTCTATTTATGCTCGCGAGCAAGCACGGCGACCAAAAGGCGACTGAAAGATTAGCCGACATTGATCGAATTATTCATTCGTACAATAAAGAACAAAAAGCAAATGGAGAGTCGAAATGATGACAACTGTTTTTTCAGCAACGTTCGATATTGAGTTAATTGAGCAAGCCGCCCAAGGCAAAAGATTGGACGAGGCCTATGCGCTTGGCAAGAGTTATTACGAACAACATCACTACAGCTCTGCTCGAAAAGTATTAGGTCTTGTGACAAGAAGTGGACGACATGTCGAGGCACATAAGCTTTTGCTCACTGTTAAAGAAATTCTACAACGAGACGAAGAAAGCAACAGGTTATTAGACGTGGTGATCAAACAAATCAGACAAAAAGGAGAAAGAGCGTGAATACCTCTATTACAAGAGAACTTTTAGATGAAGTGGCGAGCGGCGGTATAGATTCGGCATTAGAGTTAGCGGATATTCTTTTCAAACAAGGCGACTACCGCCTTGCCAGAATTTTCTATCTGATTGTCCATCGACATGACCTCGACCAAGCGACTGATCGACTCAATGAGATCGAATCTATTTTGAAAGAACAAGAAAAATCATTCGCGCTAACTCACCAGAAACATATCACTATAACCAGTGAAGGAATCAAAGATGAGCTGCTCGATAAAGTCAGCGGTGGAGATATAGACGCAACTTTAGGACTAGCAGAGATTTTATTTGAACGCGGACAATATCGTTTTGCCCGAATCTTTTTTCTTATTGTAACCCAATACAGCAACAAGCAAGCCAAAGAAAAAGCGCAAGAGCGCCTTAGTGAGATTGACTGGATAATTGTAAACGCGGATTCAAAACATAAAGCAGAACCAGAAATAGATCAGCAAGAGGTGGGAAAAGAATCAGAAAAAGCAGGTAAGCCAACAAGTGAGGAGAAATAGTCTATGCTGAATTACCAATTAGCACTGAATCCACGTTCTTTACTTACCGATCAATTGATAAAAGAGCGCGATCCTACTCAAATTTACCTTCGAGAAATCGGCCATACGCCGCTTTTAACGGCTGAAGAAGAAATTCACTATGGTCGCTTAGCTCAAGCAGGTGATAAAGCCGCTCGGAATAAGATGATCGAATCCAATTTAAGGCTGGTCGTTAAAATCGCCAAACAATATCGTCATCGAGGGCTTAAGTTTCTTGATCTTATTGAAGAAGGAAACCTTGGCCTTATTCGAGCAGTAGAAAAGTATGATCCAGAGCAGGGATTCCGCTTTTCGACTTATGCTTCATGGTGGATCAAACAAACGATAGAACGCGCAATCATGAATCAAAGTCGCACGATCCTATTACCAGTTCATGTTATTGAAGAATTGAATGTTTATCGCGAAATTTCAAATCAACTTTACCAAGAATTAGGCTATTTCAAAGCAAAAAAAGCAAAAACCAGATTGCTGCAAAGTCAAGCTGTGCGGCAATTACGAAGAATAATGGAACAAAATGGATTGCAGATGAAATGTTAATGCTGAATATGGTACTATTTATTTGTTCAAAATCGAATCTATTTGTTCAACAAGGAAAATAATAATGTTAACTCTCGATGCACAATCTTTATTTAATTTATTATCATTAATGCAGCCTGTGACTACAATCCAATCCGCGGCGAGTGCAACATCCACATCAGGGGATGCTTCTGCAGCGGCTAGTGCAGCTTCTGTCCCGCCAGTTGCTATTGCCCCTACTTTTGATTTACCTGAAGAACAGAAGCAACGATTAGCAGAAGCACTAAAAGCTTTTTTTATAATGCCGCCCAAAATAGCTAAAATGAAACCGCTTGCTCAAATGCAGTGGATGGATCAAAGAATTCACGAGCTCGAGAGTTATTTTGTGGGTGTAAAAGAATGTATTGGTTCTCTGCCCAGATTAGAACGCGGAGCAGCCTACCATCGGTTTTTATCACTCAAAAATATCATTAAAGAACAGCTGACCGGCCAAGAAGCGATTCGACAAGGACTCAATTGGCGCGATGTTTTGCTCCAAAGTCCAGGAATACCCATTTTTGGAAAAGGACGAGGGACATCGAGCCTTTCTCCTCCACGAGAACCCTTATCCGATGCTTTAACACCGGCCAACCTGCATTTTTTTCGAGATCCACTCCGAGACGAATCACAAAGAGCGTATGCCGCGAGCTTTCGGGGTAGTAGTTTCGTGACGAATCGCGCATCGATATTACAAACACAACTGCAAAAACCAGGATTGGTATTGGATAGTACGTTTAGTGCAAATACGTATGATCAAAAAACAGGCGCCTGTACAGGGTTTACATTAGCGGCCGCTGATGGTTGTGACGGACATAAAGATCCTCAAGAAGATAGGAATATACGGCAAGCCTCACACTTTGCGACAAAACAGGCAGCAAGATTATTAGGGAGCTATCCTGACGCGGAATCTATCCTAAGCTCGATGGATGCAATCATTGAATCGATAAAAGAAGAAATTAGGCTAAAAGCCAGTCAGATCGGAACGACCAGTACGACAACGCTATTGGCTGTTAGAGCTTTTGTTGAAGGAGATCATTTACGTGTGGTTGGTTTCAACGTTGGAGATGGTATGTTGTTTGGATTGGACCCGATGCAAAATCAAGTATATCCGCTGGCTTTTGCACATCAGATGAAATCAATGGATCATGAGGGTCATGTACAATTTGAAACAGCGATGCTTCCAACGCCTTGCAAACCGCAAGAAATACATAGAATCGATACCGTAGTACCCCTTTCAACGATTATTTTTGGGATGACTGATGGTATTCCCGAAGCTTTACGTCCAATGGTGTGCGATTTCATTTCGATGTCAGTTGCACCCGATATCTCTACTCTAGATGCGCTTCCGATTACCGCTAACGCCGCTTATGTGAAAGTGCAGGATCAACTTTTTTACATAAACAAAAGAACCCGAGAATGTGTACCGCTACAAATATCGCCTGAAGTTCTTTCACAGCTTACAGCAGAAATAATCAAAGAACTCCCGCTAAATGAATCTAAGCGACTCACGCACGAAGAATTAGAAATGATTGAAAGAATTTTAGGATTAAAAAAAGAAGTTCATTACCATAATCCAGAGACAGGAAAGGAATTTGTGTATGAAGAAACATCGCTTCGCCCCGAAATATTGAAAACGTTATTTCAAAGCGATCCACCGGTTATGATAGCTTCTGAATTAACAGAGCTCTTGTTGAAACATTGCATTCGTCGTACAGATGTTTTACGGCAAGAAAAGTTAGGGCTTGCAGAACAAGAAAGAGGCGAGTGGCAGATTGGTGATGATGTCGCCATAGTTGGTATGCAACTTTCTTCATATGCTAGAAATCCTGCACAACTTCCCTGCAATTTATGCAGTTTTTTTAGAAAAACTGCATCGATTCAGACCCCATTAAAACAAACAGAGCATCCGAATGAAATGAAAAAACATGATAAAAACGGATGCCGTATTCAATAAACAATTAATAATTACAAAAAGAAAACGATGTAAAAAATTTTCACCATCCAAGACAACAAAAGGAGAAAGAGCAATGCAAACAGTAGAACAAACACTCACAACCCGAGCAAAAATAGAAGCGCTCAAAGAAACCTATCGACGAGATATGTCTAAAATAGAGCAGGAAAACATCCAGTTAGTACAAAAGGCTCTGATTGCGCAAAGTTTTTCGAGCATGCGAATTGATTTAGCGACTTTAATTTTTGTTTTCAGTCTGGCTGCGAAACACGAATCTATTCCATCGGAAATGGATCTTGGCTATATCACAAGCCTTGCTGATCAACAGCGATTTTTTAAGCAACTGGAAGTTCCCGGTACAGATTTACAAAAGTTATTTTCTGAAAATTTAACCGCGATGCAAGAAGGTCTTGTAGCTTATTATCAGATTTTACTAAAAGAGCGAGGTGCTTTTTACGATGAAGAACATAGGAAGATCGTTATTTTGAGCCGGGATCCTGTAGAGAGAGATCAGCAGCTAGCGCATTTCATTGAAGGGCTTCGAGCAAAAATACGAGGAGAAATACAAAAGCAACAGAGCGAAAGTCATGCCGTAGATGAAAGTGGCAGATTTAGGCCCATCTCTTTGACTCAGGAACAGATGATGGAACAATTGAGTCAATTAAGAGATGAGAATGTTCGGCAAACCAATGAGAAAGAACGTGTAGCAGAAGAGTTGATGAGTAGGCAAGAAGCGTGCAAGCAAAGATATTTGTGTGAGCTCGATCGACTCCCGCCGATCCCTTTCGACCGTGATTTGATTGATGCTGTTATCGGTGGAAATTTAGAAAGATTGATCGCCTGTTTAAAGCAAGATAAGAATGCACTGAATCGCCCCTTATATAATCCATCGCAATCCGTCTATGGAAAAACACTCTTATATTTGGCTTGTGAGCATGGACAATTTCCGATCGTAGAATATCTCCTAGGTGGGATAGGAAAAGGAAAAGCCAGATTGGATATATCCGATCAAAGCGACGGTTATTTCCCAATTCATGCGGTTTTTATGAGAAAACCTGATACGAGGCCGCAAAGAGCGGAAGAAAAATGGGGAAATCCAGGCGTACTAAAACAGGTACTCGATTTAATAGAAACTGTCTGGAGAGAACAATGTAAAAGCACTCAGCAAACGATGGTATTAGTTGATTTGCGCGGAGCCTATAATCGAACGCCTTTACATACCGCCGTTTTTTTCAATAACCCCATCGGATTAGAATGGTTGTTTCAGCATGGCGCAGAAAGACATTTATTGACGAGAGAGGTAACGCCTCAAGGATTGTTGCCATTCCATTGTATTATAAAGTTTTGTTCTATTGAGTCTGCTGAAGTTTTATTACGCCACCATGCGAACCCGCATGATCCAAACGAACAAGGAGAATCAACATTAATCATGGCGCACTACCAGCATCATGAAAACTTGATTCAGCTTTTCACTAAGCACGGGTATAGCTTATCTGAGAATGAATTACACACCATTCAGCGCCTGATGGAAAAAAGGTACTGGAGGGGTGGTCCTACGATTGAAGAGATGATGGCATGTGAACAACGCATGAAAGAGCAAATGTTATCGATTGTAATACCGCGTCCAGCACTTGTTCCAAGACCGACAGTTCCTGCAATAGCGGAAGTTGCTCTTGCAGAAGCTGCCGCGTCAGGTCCAATTGCGATGGTTGGTGCTACAGCAAGTTTAGCCACAAACGCAGGACAACAAGGGTTATTCACGACTCCTAGAACAGATGGCTCTAGCAGCGGTGTTTCTCCCAGCAGCTCGCATGAAGGAGCGATGCCCGGTTTAGGTGATAGAGGTTAAAAGGGTAGTTTGGACAAAAAGATAAATAGGGATGTTGTATTTAATAGATAGTTGTAAAAAGACTATAAAAGTTTTTGTAAGAATAGTACTTAAATTGAGAGGGAAGAAGCCATGCAAGCAATGCAACAACCTAAAGAAACCCGACGAGAGCTAGAAATGTTACCCATTGTTGGAGAAACTCAGGCTATTCGAGCTAGAATGGAGGCTTTACAAAACGAGTATAGCCAAAGACAAAAAGAGATGGAGCGAGAAGGAGCTCGACTAGTTCAACAGGTACGTATGCAAGAAGGATTTGCGAGTCTACGAATAGAATTAGCACAATTACTCCTTGTGTTTTTTTATGCTAAGAAGCATCGACCTTTTTCGGAGGAGTTAGTGCCTGGGTACGTTCAAATGCAAGATATGCAACATTTTATAGAGTCTTGGACAAAGGAGGGTGCAGATTATCGAAAATTGTTCGAAGAAAATTTCATTCTATTACGAGAAGGGGTTATTGGTTATTACGAGACTCGATTAAAAGAGCACGGTATTTTGTTATATGACGAGAGACGCAATCAAGTAGTCGTGTTAAGTAAAGAAAAAAACGAAAGAACACAACAAATCAAATTATTTGTCGAGGCTATTTTTTCGAAAGAAAAATTTCAGCAAGAAATCCAGCAACAGTTAGTTGAAAGTCAAATGGTAGATGGGGATGGTCATCTACTTTTAATAGAGCCGAGTGATGAACAAATCGTGAGGTTAGAAGAGCGTTTAGGGCAATTAAAAGAAACGAAAGATAAGTTATCTGAAGAGACCTCTAAATTAGAAGCACAGAAAGAGCAAGATGGGAAAGATTTCGAACGAAATTTTTTGGAAGAACGTAGTAAATTGCCTCCGATGCCTTTTGACGGTGATTTAATTAGTGCGGTGATAGTTGGAGATATCGATGCTTTAGCGCAAGGGTTAAAGCAAGATAAAGTGGCGCTCAATCGACCTTTATATGATCCATCGAAAGGAATTTATGGGAAAACGTTAATATATCTTGCTTGTGAATACGGCCAATTATCGGTAGTGAAATACCTGCTGGATAAAAAGAGAAAGGAGAAGGCACGTGTAGATATTCCTGATCAAAGAGAAGGATATTATCCTATTCATGCTGTTTTGATGCAGCGGCCAGAAGAAAGTTCTTATTTAGCAGAAGATAAATGGGGAGACTCGGAGAATTTACAAGAGGTGCTCGATTTATTAGCGACGACCTGGAAAAAAGAATCTCATGCGACGGATATGCTAGATTTGACTGGAGAGCATGGCCAAACGGTATTACATACGGCAGCCTTTTTTAATTGCAGAGCAGGGTTAGAATGGCTATTTCAACATGGAGTGAGTAAACATCTTCACACAGCAGATAGGACGCCGGAAGGTTTATTGCCTTTACAATGCGTAATGAAGCGTTGCTGCGTTGAATCTGCGCGCCTCTTATTACTCAAGCAAGCGGATCCGCATCGATTAAATGCCCAAGGAGAATCAGCTTTGATGATGGCGCACTATTATCGCCATTCTCCATTAATTCAATTATTCATCAGTCGCGGGCATTTTTTAACTGAAGAAGAAACAGCGCGTATTCGAGGTCGAATTGGAACAAGGCAATGGCGAGACGGCCCTTCAATAGAAGAGATTACAGTACATGAAAGAAAAACGCTTAATTTATTTTTGCAATTAACAGAAGATTTATGGACCATGATTGCGCCGCCTCCTGTAGAACTAGCGGAAAGAGCAGGAAGAGTAGAGGGATCAGAGGTTAGACAAGAAAAGATTAAAAGAGCAGAACAATTATTAGAGTACATACTTTCTTATGCAACGACATTAATTCAAAGTAAAAATTATCCTGATGAAGTACGAGCAATTGTTTCTCGTTTGTTAGAACGATGGCGAGATATTATTGATTATTTAATCCGACCAGAAGATCAATTGTGTCGAGAAGACCAAGATTATGTACAGCATTTATTCGAACGAGCAATTACCTTAGCGCAACGTTTAAGATTAGCGGGCTATCAAACTGGCCTGGCTGATATCAGAAATGATTTTTTTAGAGGACATCCTGAGAGAGGAGTCCCTAAGCGGTTTGGATTAGCGCATTTCAATGAAATAGAGATAGAGGGAGAGCAACAAGAAGAAGATTTGAGAAAGCGTTTTGTAGCAGATCAACGGGGTTTGTTACAACTGATTGGTCGTAGAGGTATTTCAGAAAGTCAACGACGAGAAATAGAAGCGCAATATTACTGCATGGCTTTATTGTCTTCTTGTCAATTAGGGTTTGGGTTTTTATCAAGAGATTGTTTATTGCAAAAACGATTATCGTCGGAGAGTGCACAGGCCTGCAATGAATTGTTGCGAGATTTTTATGGTTGGCTTGTTATTTTAGCGCATGCACAGGAAAGAACCGCCATTATCTTTGATATTTTTAATTTAACGCACGATATTTTAAAAACGCATATTTTAACACTGGATGGAGACGTACTTCCGATCATTGATTTGCTTTGGAGGATAACGCAAAGAAAGGCGATTCCTGCGATTGAAGAAGCCAGGGTCAAAATGCCGAGCGTCATTTATCGAGAAACACTGACGCAAAGCAGAGAAATTTTCCAAAGAGCGATTGCATCTGTTTCAACAGAATCAGCGAAAGAACGAGAAGCTAGCGCAGAACAGTCAATTGTTTTTATTGAAACAGAAGTCGGACAAAAAAGATTTTTTGTATCGGAGCAGCGTTTAGGACAACAGTTCAAGCGGCTTTTAGAAAGGATGTTAGCCGATTGTGTGAAGATTTTAGGTCCTATACCGAATGTTGTTTTAATTTTGACGGGCTCGATGGCGCGATCAGATGCGGGACCTTTTGCAGATATTGAGTTGATTGTTTCGCAAAAACTCCTCAATCCGCGGGGTTCAAAAGATCCTAAGCATTTAGAAAATAAACGAAGAATTGATCAACTGATCCAGTTACTTAGTTTAAAAGTAAGAAGTGTAGGAGAACATGAGATAGGATTTCATTTAGATCCACAAGGGAATCCTGGAGATCTTGAAACGGATATGCGAGAGACGGTTCAGTTTTGTTTAAGAGGAACACCGAAGGAGCTTTTTGAGCGATGTAAAGTAGGAACAGAATTACGGGGCGGGCGTTTTGTAGAACCCGCCCATACACCGCTATATCAACTTTGTGGAGGCGAATACTTGTGGGGTGATGAAACACTCTGGAAAACCTTTAGAGAAAAGCGCGATGAATTTTTAACGACAGAAGGAAAAGGTAGAGGAGCCAGTTATCTTACCTTACATCAAGGACAACTTTTCGATCCGGAAAGGCCAGGTATTGAAGGCGAAGAGATGCACATTAAGCGTTATGTTTCGCCGATCATTTATTTAGTGCACGATCTTATTTTGCATTATGGGCTAAGAAAAGGATTAGACGATTATTTAACGCGGAAGAAAAAATCCTACAGTACGATGAGTGCGATAGATTTTTTAGTAGAAAAGGAAATTATTGAAAGTAGTTACGGTCAAGATTTAAAACAAGCACTCGCCATAGCGCAATATCATCGGGCAAAAGGTCAATTAGTAGCGAAAAAGCAGCAAGATGATCGAGAAACGATACCGTACAGTGAACAGAATGGAACGGCATTAATTTATCGAAATCACGGACGCTTAGTTGTTTCAGCGAATCTTCATACCCATGAATTGCAATCGAAAGTAAAGCGATTTAATCCATGCTTGACAAGCCGTGAGGATTTTCATCAATTAATTCGAGCAGAATTCGTTGCATTTTTTCGTGAAATACAAACCGTATTTCAGCAGTATCTCAAAGATCCAAGCACGCGCATCGATATAGAAGATTATCATCGATTTTACGAACAATGCGATGAACTATCAACGCGCTTTTTCGGATTACAGAAAGCTTGTTTTTGGGAACAAGCAGAATTTGATGAATATACGAAATTATCGAAAGTTTTTGAAAAATGGCGAGAAAATTTAAGTTTTAAGCAAGAAGGAGAGCATTACTGGGTCGAAGCTTCCGAATCACACATTCAATTAGGAAGGGATATAAATCAAATATTAACGGATTGGATAGAAAATGGAGAAAAGAAAAATGCGCCTTTTTATACGGCGACATTATTGCGGGTACATGCAGAAATTATCCAAAATTTAGTGTTTTTTTTAGTGAGCCAAGAAGCCGCTTTAGCAGGGTATAATAATCTTTGTTTAATGTCTAAAAGCACAACGCTGGAGAAAGGGAAAATATATTTAAGAGAAAAAGATGGTCGTATTGCCTATACGATGATTACGCCAATAGGAGAAATTGTTCGTGACGGTGTTATTGACACACTGAGAGCACCCAAACCCTTTAAATTAGACAAGCTAGAAGTATTGAGAAGAGCGATATTAGAAGCAATTCATACCGATTTAGAAATAACCTCTAAGGCTTATTATGATTTTTATCAGCAGTTGCCCGCTAAATGGCAAAAAACGTTTTTAACCTCGTTATTAGCGTTTCCGTTATATTATAAAGCATTCAAGAGGGAATTAGATCGACATCCTGCAGAAAATGGTTACAGACCGGCTACTACTTTGGGGCGGGCTCATTTTGAAGCGGTTCTGCAAAAATCGATATATCCATGCAAGTCTTCAGTTATTCCCTCATCGCCGTCGCCAGCCCTGCTTTCTTCAGGGCAGGAAAGCCCTTCATCCCTTTTTCCACAAGTCATCCTTGCAGCATCACCAGTTGCTACCGAAGAGAGAGAGCACCCAACAGGATCTACTTCTACTGCACAAGCTGCATCAGGAGCGTTTGGAGAACCAGAGATAGCACCAGAACAAGGCTATACTTCTTTATCAGGTACTGCTGCTCCTGCTACCCAGCCACCAGAAGCGCTTCGATATAAGAAAATCTACATGCCAGGTGGGGGTCATTGCTTATTTCATGCTGTAGGGCTTTATTTACATAAAGATTATCAACAATTACGTCAAGAAGTAGTTGATTATATTCAAGCGCATCTGGATGAATTTCGTGCACCGTTGGAAGGATTATTAGGAGACAGAACGGTAGACGATTATCTTCAAGCGCTAAGAGCGGGAAACGAATGGGCCGATGATTTAGAAATTTCTGTTTTAATGCGAATATATAATCGTCCCATTCTTATTATTAGTGAGAGAGGAATAAGACATCCAACAGTAGAACTGGAATTTACGGGAGAGCCGATCTATGTTTATTATAATGGGCGTGATCATTATGATGGTGTTGTGTTGGAACCACCTGTATTGGCGGGTTTAGCGCAGCCGAGAGAGAATTCTCCAGTAATGCCTTTACAGGCAGCAATGCATCATTCAGAAGAAGCAGCGCCATCCGCGGTAGAAACCCCTTCATTGCCAGTGATACCTGCACAAGCAATAGTGCCTGTAGCGGAAGTTTCACAAGCCGCAGCGATTCCAGCAGTTGCTCAGGAACTTCCAGTAACAGTGCGCTGTATTACTTTTCATTCGGAAGAGTCGAAAGTAGAAATAGTGCATCCAAAAATTGAGAAACGATTAAGGGGAATCCCCACACACTTTGAAGCACAACATGATCCGCTGGTTTTGCATATTAATGAGGAAGGACATCACTATGATTGGCATGTTTACGAGATATCTGACGCATTAAATCAAGCATTATTGCATGAGCGCGCTATGGCATTACTCTATGAGTGTGTCATAGGGGGTGGAACTGCTTTGTCCGTTGTTGCGAAAATCACGATAGGAGAAAAAAGTTATGCAGCAGTGATTTCAAAACCTATGGATGATGAAAATATTATTCAACTTGACAGACTATTGCAGCAAGAGAGTGATCCTGTTTTAGATGGTTATTTATTTAGTCAATTTACGTTAATGCATATGTTGACGTTATTTCACGAGAAACAGGAAGTCAGCTTATTTTTTGATAGAAATAAAAATATATTGATGAGACGAGGTCCATTGCTTTGCTCAAAATTAGAAGCATTATCTTATAACAATCCATTATTTTGTTTTACGCAAATGAGTACAACACCATTGGCTGTAGATGCTGTTGGAGAATTGTTAATGTTATCTCCGATGATTTTATTGCGGCATTGGTTAGAACAATTACGACGATATGAGGAACAGATTAAACAGCTTTTTGGACCGGTTACTCTCCCGCAAGGATTCATCACTCAGATTTACAAACGATTATCTTATATGCAAGAGATATTATGCCGTTCGACGCAAGCAAAGATTATTAGAGATCCACGGAAATTAAATTCGTTTGATGCCTTTCAACTAACGCGCGCAGAAAATGGTGTTTCTATGCAGTGTGATTTGCTCACTACGCTGCAGTTATTGGAATTTGTAGATTTCAGAGCGGGAGATCTCTATTTTTATCTGGCTGCGAATTTTCCATCAGCCATGGAGCGATTTAGACAACTTAGGATAGATCGTTATCCACAATCTGCGTTACGAGTAGGTCCACCCAGCGACATGCCAACATCTGTTTTATTATCGCTCAATGAAGCAGAACAAGAGTTAGTCACCCTAGAACAACAACAAAAACGACTATTTTGGGAAAAAGCTCGAATTAAACAGGCGATTGGAGAAATGAAATTAGAAGAGCTCCCTGCTTTTCTTCGTGTTCAAGTCGTTAACCAACTGCAATGGCCTGCTAAAAAGACGATGGAAAAGACCCTGACGTCAGATGAAATGGGAACGCTTATAGAAAAACAAAAAAAGATTTTAGCGGTATTGAAAAATCCTGAGATCAATCCAGAAGTGCATCAACTCATTTTGGTTGGTTATCAAGCGTTAGATGATCAAACTTTAAGTGAGGTTTTCCCCGGAAAAGATAGATTACAAAAAGTTACTGTTAAACATGATGATACCCTACAGAACATTAAAATCCCTTCAGGATTTCAATTACAGGTATTAACCATTACGGATTGTGAGGACTTACAAAGTATTGAAATACCCGCTAGTACAGCCTCAACTTTAACCACCTTAATTATCGAAAGATGTCCAAAGTTAGCTAAGATCAAAGTGCAAGCCGGAAGTCGGTTTTCACATCTGCAAATGCAAAGCATTCAGGATTGTCCAAAACTAATGATAAACGAATCAGGGTTACAGGCATTGCAAGATTTGAACGGTGCAAAAGAATCGAGCGAACTAGGGGCTCTGAGAGAAGCGTACGTACATATGGGTAAAGACGATGATGTATTTCAGAATGGTCTTGAGCAATATACTCAAGGGCATTATTTAGTGGCATTGAGTTTTTTTGAAAGAAAGTTAGAAGTGTTTCGTGCGATAGAAAATCATGAAGAGTGTTTTGAATATCGTCAGGTACAAATGCGTGTTGTTTTAACGCAATTAGCGTTACGCCAAGACGAAAAAGCAAAAGATATCTTCGGTTCAGTGTTTCCTGATTTAGTCACGAGTTTCGCACTTGTTAATTTTTCAGCAGAAGAAGTAAAAACGTTAAGAGGATTCAGCGAAGATCTTAGAACATTTCTGGGCGAAAGGAACCAATCATTACTTGAAAAAATTCATCAACTTAAAGATGCAGGAGATCAATATAAACAAACGGCATTCACCCAACCAGAGACTGCATTGTTAAAAACATTCTTAGATGAAAAAGGTCAAAAATCGTTAAGTGCGAAACTCGTGTTATTGTCTTATTGGGATAGGATACCTCAAGGGCTTCACCGAGAAGTCTTAGAAAGGGTATGGATGAATTATGAGATGCATTATGAGGAAGCAAGAGAACTGTTCAAAGTATTAATTGGCACCTGCACAGATAAAAGTACTTTAGAGAGGCTGGCTGCGTCGGGAGGGGATACAACATTATTGGATGATATCGATAACGCATTGAAGATGTTAGAAAGATTGATATCGAAAATGGAGAAAGCAGAAAGAGAAGCGACCCTAGGGACATTACAAAAAGTTTTACAATCAGCGCTAAAAAGTCAGAACGAAAAGATATTTATTGCAGCCGTCAATGTGTTGGCGCCATTGCTCTCTGTGCTTTCGCCTGCTGAAATAGCGACGAACAGAAAAGTGATCGGGAAGGTGTTAAGAGAGGGATTACACAGTGAAAATCCAGCAATCTGTCAACAGGCAGCAAGAGCATTAGCCGAATTCGAGCGATTTGTACCTGCGACAAAAGAAACGAAAGCAGAACGAGAAGCAATCATTGACGCATTACAAAAAAACTTCGTAAAAAAAGCTTTCAAGGAAAGTAAAGATTCGACGGTGTGTTTTTCGGCATGTCTTTGTGCTGCTAAGACATTAGAAAGCTTCGGACAGCCTGTTGATTTTGAGCGGTATTCAGGAATTATCGATCAGTTATTGGCGACATTAAAAGAAAACGAACAACAGGCATATAAAGAAAATATAACGATATTTGAACAATTAAGGAATGATGATGCGCTTGAACCAAAGCGACAAGAAATAATCGGACGGTTAGTAGCCATTTATTGCGGAACGGAATTGAGCGATAATAAAAAGCGTATTTTAGCTGTTTTAAGAAGGCACATTCGTCACATTCCTCCAGAAAAACGAGCTGAATTGATTACACAGCTAATAGGAAAAGATCTTGACTTTAAAGATTCAGAATTACCTTTTCAAATCGCCGAGTTTTTAGTTCGGTGGTGTCAGGATTTCCCGATTGAACGACAAAATATTGTTACTCAATTACATAGTATTTTAACGGGTAGTTCGGCAACAGTAATATCACTGGTCAGTGATATTTTAAGTAAACTTGAGTGTATTATTCCTCAAAACGAACGTACTCAAGCAATTAAGGATTTATTATACCGCTTACGACAGCCAAAGGTTTCTATCATAGAAGTAGAATGCCTAGCGCGATTAGCTCTTATACCGCCGACGACAGACATTGATCAAGTGAGAGACGGCTTATTAAATGTCTTGAAAAATTCAGACCAGAGCATCAGAAGTCAAGCGGCGAAGGCGTTGGTTCGCTGTAAAGGCCATCTTTCATCTGAAGTTGTCAGTCCTATTCTCGATCCATTTATAGCCGATTTAGATTTAGAAAAAACCAGTGAAGAACAAGAATCGGCGATGACAAGGTTGAGTGATTTAGCGCCGATTATTCCCGCCGCAAAAAGAACAGCAATTATCGATGCGTTATTGGCGTTATTAGAAGCAAAAGAGGAAGAAGCAAAAACACTAGATTTACCCAAAGGTAAGCTTAGCAAAAAAGAAAAAGAAGCCTCTGTAAACAAACTTGTGCCTATTTGCGAAGAAGTAATAGAGACATTGGTTTTATTTAATGATGGTGATTCTTCTATGGATGATAGGAAAAAAATTATTGATAGATTATCAAGTTTAATGATGGTTGGAATAGACACGAGTCCCGCACTTGTTGATTTTTCAGCATGCGAAGTAGGCATATTAAAAAGCTTCAGCGAAAAGCAGTGGCGAGCTCAAAGAAAATACAGCAAATCGTTATATGATAAAGTTCAATCACTTACAACCGTGAAGGATTACAAGGGTCGAGAGCAATATAAAAAAGAAGGCTTTACTCGTGAAGAGGTTGCATTTCTTGAAGGACTCCTAGATAAAAATGATCAAAAGCTGCTAAGTGCGAAACTCAAGAAAGACTTTAAAAAGGATTTTCAAAAGAAATTCTGTTTAGGAATGAAGCAATTTTCTAAGGATGCATTGAGTAAAATTTTTCATAGTATTGATCTTATGAATCCAGGCGCCTATTTATCTATGTTATTAAAATCG
>Ga0209417_1002425_pt1 | contig 28650 bp, 25 predicted proteins | sample RifGroF2_FD_184002 | JGI IMG/M metagenome (GOLD analysis project Ga0209417, IMG submission 184002) | Groundwater microbial communities from Rifle, Colorado, USA - Groundwater F2 (SPAdes) (version 2) | ecosystem: Environmental > Aquatic > Deep subsurface > Groundwater | place: Rifle, Colorado... | reverse complement strand
GCATCAACATCGTCGTTTTCTTCTATTTTCTCGATGAAATCTTTGATCTGTTTTTGAACTTCTGGGTCTTCAACTTTGGTTGTGGTTTTGGCGACAAACTCGAGATTAGCGGCATCTGGTTTCAAGTTTAGGACTTCGACGGCTTCGACAACTTTTTTTAAATCTTTGATGTCACAAATTATTTGAATACTGTCTTCGAAAAAAGAAATATCTTCGGCGCCAGCATCGATCATGGACAACTCGAAGGAATTGCGATCAGAGACAATGGATGGATCGGCAAAACCGACAACGCCTTTTTTTTCGAACATCCACATAACACTGCCCGGTGCACCGATGTTACCACCAGCTTTGGAAACCTGAGTTTTAATATCGGCCGCAGTACGATTACGGTTGTCAGTTAAACACTGAACCAAGATAGCCACCCCGCCCGGACCAAAACCCTCGTAGACTACTTCTTCAAGCACTGTGTCTTCACCACCACCAACACCACGGTTCACAGCACGCTCGATATTATCTTTAGGCATGTTCACGGCTTTGGCGGCATCGATAGCCACCCGCAACTTAAAATTAAAAGACGGATCACCGCCGCCATCCTTAGCGGCAATGGTAATATTTTTAGCTAGTTTAGAAAAAACCTTGCCACGAACAGCATCGGCTTTTCCTTTAACAGTTTGAATGTTGTGAAAATGAGAATGTCCGGACATAAAAAACTAAAGAAATAATTAAAAACCGTAATAATTTTAACAATTACCACAGTTTTTGTCGAGCTCAAAAAAACCTGTTCTCTTTTCCCTATTTTCCACCTTAAATCTTAATATACTTCGACAAAATCGCTCGATAAATCGTCTTGCGGCCGACCATACCGACAAGTTTTCCGTCTTGGACGACCGGAACTTGGTGAATACCGCTGGCCGACATCATGGCACCGACTTTCAAAACCGGAGTTTCTGGATCGGCGGTTAAAGTGCGGGAAGACATGATATCGCCAACCGTTCGATCGACAGCCGCACGGGCTTCTTCTTCCATTTCTTCGAAATCATGATAAGCGTGCGGAGCCTGCATCCAATCTTTGTAAAGAGGAAACAAAGCACGGAACAAATCTTTCTCGGAAAGAACGCCGACCACCTGGCCGTTATCGTCGACCACAGGAACGGCCGGCAATTGTTTTTCCAAAAGAAGTTTGGCCGCCTCTGACCAGGGTGTCGAAGGCGAACAGGTTTGTACCTCGGATGGTGTAAAGATATCTTTAATCTTCATATACTCCTACTAAACCACGCGCCTAAAAAGAAAGCAAGGGGAAAAAAATTAAACAAAAACAACGGCCTTGATTAGCCGTTGTTTTTAATCTTTTTAATGACTTACCGTTAACCAATGCTTAACCGGCTTTTTCTAAATCTTCTTCGGTTTGACTAGCTTCAACTTCACCGGCGTCGTCCTCTTCACAATCATGATGACCAAAACCAGAACCGGCCGGAATCAAACGACCGATGATAACGTTTTCTTTTAGACCTCTGAGGGTATCGACTTTACCAGTAACCGCGGCGTTGATAAGAACACGAGCGGTTTCTTGGAAAGAAGCGGCCGACAACCAGGATTCGGTCGACAAAGAAACTTTGGTAATACCGAGGAAAATTTGATCGGCCACGGCCTCGCGTTTTCCATCTACTCGAACTCGATCGTTTTCATCTAGGAAACAATTCTTTTCAGTGATCTCGCCCGGCAATAATTCGGTGTCACCAGGATCGACAATACGAACACGACTAAACATTTGTTTAACGATAAGCTCGATGTGTTTGTTGTTTAGTTTCTGACCTTGAGAAGCGTAAACAAACTGAATCTCTTTGGAAAGATAACGTTGCACGGCATTTTGGCCTTTGTGTTTAAAGAGGGTCTGTAGATCCAAACCACCGTCGGTTAAAGGATCGCCGGCTTGAATTTCGTCTCCATCTTTAATGATTAGAGAATAGCCCGGGGGAATAAGATATTCGCGAAGTTTTTGACTTTCGCAAACAAACTTAACAATTCCTTTGGTAACCGCAGAAACCGTACCTTCTTTTTCAGACAAAATCTTGATACCATCTTTTTTAACAGCCAAAACATCACCAACAGCAATCTTGTCGCCGACATTTACCTTGGCTTCCGAACTCTTACCAATAATCATGGCTTCGTCTTCAATACTGCTAAATTGAATTCGCACAACTTTCTGGCCGGAACGAGTGTCGACAATTTGTTTGCCGGTACCAACCTGTGCCATTTCACGTTCAACTGTTTCAATATTAACCAAACCGGAAACCTCTGACATGACCGCTTTCATTTTAGGATTGCGAGCTTCGAACAACTCTTCAACCCGCGGCAAACCTTGAGTGATGTCTTTACCGGCCACACCTCCAGTATGGAAAGTTCGCATGGTCAACTGAGTACCAGGTTCACCAATTGATTGAGCGGCCATAATACCGACAGCCGTACCAAGTTTTACTAAATGGTTAAAGGCTAAATCGTAACCATAGCACTGCTGACAAACACCGCGGCGGGACTTGCAGGTCATAACCGAACGTACATGAGCCTCGAGCAATTCCTTACCAGAACTTTCGATTTCTCGAATATGATCTTCGGTAATTAATTCGTTGGCTTTAACAATAGCTTTCTTGGAGCCCGGCAGTTTGATATCGGAAAAAGCGACCCGACCAAGAATACGAACAATCAACGGTTCACCGATTTCGTCTGACTCTTCTTTAGTCAAAAGTACGCCTTCACGGTCGCCACAATCAACTTCACGGACCACCACGTCTTGAGCCACATCAACCAAACGACGAGTTAAATAACCGGCGTTGGCTGTACGTAGAGCTGTGTCGGACAAACCCTTACGAACGCCGTGGCTAGAAATAAAGAATTCCAAAACATCAAAACCTTCTTTAAACGAACGCTTAACCGGCAACTCAATAATTTCACCGGCCGGGTTGGACACCAAGCCTTTCATACCGACCATCTGAGTAAACTGACCCCAAGAACCACGAGCTCCGGATTCGATCATGGTGTAAACCGGACCGTTGTGAACCAAGGACTTTTTGGCTAATTCGGAAACCCGATCTTTAATCTCGTTCCAAATCTTAACCACTGAATTGTGACGCTCGGCTTGAGTTAACAAACCTTGGGCGAAAAAGTCATCGACCTCACGAATTCTGGCATCGCCTTCATCGAGAATTTCTTTCTTGGCTGAAAGATCTGGCAAATCAGCCATACCCCAGGAATAACTAAGCAAAGTAGCGTTCTTGAAACAAAGATCTTTAATAGCATCCAAAGTTCCGGCAGTGCTTTCCTGACCATTCAACTCGACTGAAGTGCGAATAATATTGGCTAGCTCCTTACGACCAAAAGATTGGTTCATGTAAGGAATAACCGCCGGAATGACACTGTTTACAATAATTCGACCAACTGTGGTTTCGGTAATTTGACTTTCGTCTTTCATGCCGTCTTTCAAACTACCGCGCACGCGAATCCATTCGCGAAGGCCAATCTTTTTGGTTTGATAGGCATAAAGGGCGTCAGAAATAGTAGCAAAAGCCTTGCGATATTTATCTTCCGGTTTATCGGCCACCATGGACATACAGTAAACCGTCCAGGCCAAATCTCGACCCGGAGTGGCTACCGGACCTCCGTGGGCCGGCTTTAACAAGTTTTTGGTAGCCATCATTAAGTCCCGAGCTTCGTTTTTGGCTTCTTCGGTTAAAGGCACGTGGACGGCCATTTGGTCGCCGTCAAAGTCGGCATTAAAGGCATCGCAAACCAAAGGGTGAATTTGAATAGCCTTACCTTCAATAAGCAAAGGTTGAAAAGCTTGAATACCAAGACGGTGCAGGGTTGGAGCACGGTTTAGAAGTACATAAGCATCTTTGGTAATTTCTTCTAAAATATCCCAAGTTTCCGGATGGTCCGAATCAATGTAACGATTGGCCGAACGAATATTATGAACATATTCGCGCTCGATCAATTTAGCAATAACAAATGGTTTGAAAAGTTCCATGGCCATGGTTTTTGGCAAACCACATTGGTTCATGCGCAAATGCGGACCAACCACAATAACCGAACGACCAGAATAGTCGATACGTTTACCAAGCAAGTTTTGGCGAAAACGACCTTGCTTACCTTTCAAAAAGTCGGCCAAAGATTTTAATTGACGTTTTTTACCAGTAGCCGCCAAAACAGTTTTGGAATGACGAGCGTTATTATCGATTAACGAGTCGACGGCTTCTTGCAACATGCGTTTTTCGTTTCGAGCGATAACTTCCGGAGCGTTGAGTTCGCGCAAACGATTTAAACGATTATTACGATTAATAACTCGACGATATAAATCGTTAAGGTCGGAAGTAGCAAAACGACCGCCATCAAGCGCTACCATTGGTCGAAGATCTGGTGGAATAACCGGGATGGTTTCAAGAATCATCCATTCCGGTTTGATGCCGTTTTTATGAAAGGCACGCAAAAGCTTTAGGCGGCGCATTAAACGATCACGTTTGGCGCCAATGGCTTTTTCCAAACCTTCCTCGAGTAGTTTAATGGTCTCCTCGATATTAACGCGCTTCAAAAGTTTTTGAATGGCTCCGGAACCAATATCGGCATCGAACAAATGTCCGTAGCGAAGTGACCATTCATGATAAGTGGCCTCGTTTATAACCTTGAGTGGTTTTAATTCTTTAAGCTCTTTATCAACAATCAAAAAGTCTTCTTCGAGCTCGGCTAATTTGCGATCGCGAATTGAGGCCAAGTGTTCGGCTTCGGTTTTTATTTTCTTTTCATCGCCGGAAAAACGCTGACCCAAACGATCGACGTCACGAGTATACTCGCCATCGATCATTTTCTTTTTACTTTTATACTCCTGCTTAACTTGCTCCACAGTTTGCGCTTTGGCTTCCTCGTTAACGTCGGTAATCAAGTAACTGGCAAAGTAAATAACTTTTTCCAGGGCTTGAACTGAACTATCCAAGGTGGTACCGATTTTGCTTGGCAAACCTCGCAAAAACCAGATATGAGAAACCGGGGCGGCTAATTCAATATGCCCCATACGCTCGCGACGAACATTAGAGTGGGTAACTTCTACACCACATTTGTCGCAAACAATTCCTTTAAAACGAATTTTTTTGTACTTTCCACAATAACATTCCCAGTCTTTTGAAGGTCCAAAAATTTCTTCGGCAAACAAGCCGTGTTTTTCTGGTTTTTGGGTGCGATAGTTAATGGTTTCCGGTTTGGAAACCTCGCCATAGGACCAAGAGCGGATTTCGTCTGGCGAAGCCAGACGAAGTCGAATCGAGTCAAAGTCCGTGGTTTTTAAGGTATCAAGTTTCTGAAACATATATTTTTATATTCCCTATCTTTGGGATTAGACTTTTTTAGCGACGTGAACGCTTTTTTCTTTGTCCTCAGCAAGCTCGACTTTCTTGCCGTCTTTCAAAAGCTCTACACCCAAACACAAGCCCTTAAGCTCGCGCAAAAGAACGTTGAAAGATTCTGGAATATTAACTTTTTTAATGGTCTCACCTTTAATGATCGACTCGTAAGCTTTGGATCGACCAGGGACGTCGTCGGATTTAATGGTTAAAATTTCTTGAAGAGTATGAGCCGCGCCATAAGCCTCCAGGGCCCAGACTTCCATTTCTCCAAAACGCTGACCACCAAACTGAGCTTTACCACCAAGCGGCTGCTGAGTAATAAGCGAGTAAGGACCAATCGAACGTTGGTGAATTTTGTCTTCGACCATGTGGTTAAGTTTTAACATGTACATATAACCAACCGTAACTGTGTTGGCGAAGGCCTCACCTGAACGTCCGTCATACAAAGTCAACTGACCGGATTCTGGAAAACCGGCAGCTTTTAATTCTTGACGAATTTCGACTTCGGTAACTCCGTTCAAAACCGGAGTGGCAACTTTGTAACCCAAAGCATTGGCCGCCAAACCAAGGTGAGTTTCTAAAATCTGACCAAGGTTCATACGAGAGACCACACCAAGTGGCGTCAAAATAACATCAACCGGTGTACCGTCTTCTAGGAAAGGCATGTCTTGCATTGGCACGACTTTAGAAATAACACCTTTGTTACCGTGGCGTCCGGCCACTTTGTCGCCGACTTGAATTTTTCGCAAATCAGCCACGGCTACCTGAACCGATCTAACCACACCCGGTGGTAACTTATCACCCGACTCGCGCGAGAAAACTTTGATGTCAACTACCTTGCCGTGTTCGCCGTGTTCTAGGTACATCGAGGAGTCGCGAACGTCGCGGGCTTTTTCGCCAAAAATGGCGCGCAATAATTTTTCTTCGGCCGAAAGTTCGGTTTCACCTTTTGGTGTAATCTTTCCCACCAAAATGTCGCCTGACTTAACCTCGGCACCAATTCGAATAACACCTTCAGCGTCCAAGTTTTTTAGTTTTTCTTCGGAGACGTTAGGAATGTCGCAAGTGATAACTTCTGGCCCTAATTTGGTGTCGCGAACATCTAAGGTGTAGTTTTCAATATGAACCGAGGTAAACCGATCGTCGTGAACCATTCTTTCACTTAAAATCACGGCGTCTTCGTAGTTAAAACCTTCCCAGACCATGAAAGCCACCAAAGCGTTTTGACCCAATGCCAACTCGCCATTATCAACTGCCGAAGAGTCGGCAATAAAATCGCCTTTCTTAACTTTGTCGCCAACCATGACAGTTGGTACTTGGTTAATACAAGTCGAAGCGTTGGAACGCAAAAATTTATTCAGGGTATGAACATGAAGATTGTCTTTTTTGTCAGTGATCTCGATGCGATTGCCGTCGACCGCGCTAATAACACCATCGGCGCCGGCCAAAACCACATGGCCCGAATCACGAGCTGAACGACGCTCGGCGCCGGTTCCAACAATCGGTGATTGAGCTTTAATGGTTGGCACGGCCTGACGTTGCATGTTGGTACCCATAAGGGCGCGAGTAGCGTCGTCGTGCTCTAAGAAAGGAATAAGAGAAGTACCAATAGAAACAATCTGTTTGGAGGAGACATCGACGTAGTCGACTTCTTCAACCGGCACAATTTGCGGTTCACCAAATTTTCGAGCACTAACAAAATCATCGACTATATAACCTTCTTCGTCCATTTTAATGGTGGCCGGAACAGTAACGTGTTTATCTTCTTTAAAAGCATTAATATATTCGATTTCATCGGTGGCTCGAACTCTGATTTTACCATTCTTATCTTTAATCTTTTCGACTTTACGATAAGGTGTTTCAATAAAACCGTATTTATTAATGATAGCATACGAAGCCAAGTGACCAACCAAACCAATGTTTGGACCTTCTGGAGTAGCAATTGGACAAATGCGACCATAGTGAGTTGGGTGAACGTCGCGAACTTCGAAACCGGCTCGTTCGCGAGAAAGACCGCCCGGACCCATGGCCGAAAGACGACGCTTGTGTTCGAGCTCGGCCAACGGGTTCATTTGATCCATAAACTGCGAGAGCTGCGAGGACATAAAAAACTCACGCACCGAACCAATAACCGGTCGAGCGTTAATCAAACGAGCTGGACTCAAAAGTTCGATATCTTGAGTCGACATGCGGTCTTTGATGATGCGCTCCATGCGTGCCAAACCGACACGGAAACGACCCTGAATCAATTCACCAACCGCGCGCACCCGGCGATTTCCCAAGTGGTCAACGTCGTCTGGATCTTCTTGGGTAATATTTAAACGAATAATTTCACGAATGATCTGAACCAAATCTTCTTTGTGAAGAATGCGTTTTTCTTCTGGGGTGATTTCTGGTTCCGAAGAATCAAGACCAAAACGCAAGTTAAATTTGAAACGACCAACCTTACCTAAATCATAACGGTCGAAATTAAAAAACATGGAATGAATAAGTGACTTGGCGTTGTCTGGGGTAGCCAAATCGCCCGGACGAATACGTTTGTAGACTTCGATTAAACCACCGTTTTCGTCTTCAGAAGGATCTTTGGCCAAGGTGGCTTCGATGTAGTGGTTCATGGGGTGAGTATCGATGTCTTCGAAAAGCGAAACGATTTCCTCGTTGGTAAAATAACCAAAGGCGCGAAGCAAGGCGGTAACTGTAACTTTGCGTTTGCGATCAATTTTTACCCAAATAACATTTCTGGAATCGGTTTCAAATTCTAGCCAAGCTCCGCGATTAGGAATAATTTTCGCTCCATAATAACGGCGACCACGTTGCACCTCGGCCGTAAAAAAAGCTCCGGCCGAACGAACCAACTGAGAAACAATAACCCGCTCGATACCGTTAATAATAAAAGTACCGCGCGGAGTCATGATTGGCAGGTCACCCAAATAAATTTCTTGTTCTTTTACGGTACTGCCGCGCTTGTTTACAAAACGAGCTTTGATACGCAACGGCGCTTCGAAGGTCACGTTTTTGTTACGAGAGGTAACTTCGTCGAATTTAGGCTCGTCGAGATAATAATCGTCGAAATGCAATTCCAAATCACGACCAATAAAATCACGAATTGGATTTATTTCGTCGAACAACTCGCGTAGCCCTTCTTGGATAAACCAGTCGTAAGAACGAAGCTGGATTTCGGTAAGCTCGGGGAGTTCCATGGCGTCTGGAACGGTTTTAAAGGAATGACGCTTGACCTCCTTAGGTGGGGTTAACTTATAAATCATAGCTTTTTTAAATTTCTAATTTCTAATGTCCAATTTCTAAAGCTGTTTTATTCTTTAGACGTCAGACACCAGGCATCAGAAATTTTTCTGAGATAATAAAAACCCGTTCCTTGTTTTAAGGAAAGGTTAATTATTTTTTTTATTGATTAGGCAGGTTGGCGCCATTACTTCCAAAATTTGGAGAGTAATAGTAGCCAAAATTCTTTTCGCCAGCATGGAAATATTTTTTTCATGCTTACCGCCCGGTTTTAAGAGAGATGAATCTCTTTAAGTAGAGCGTCAAGCTTTTGCTGGAAGGTCCGCCCGGTAGACCTGTCTGCCTCAAACGGGGCGAAGATTAGCCGAAAAAGTTTCGGCGTGTTCGCCAAGAATATACCAAATCTGTGGACAAACGTCAAGGGGTTGAAGTCGGATATTTTTTAAAGCTGTCAAGTTTTTGATTTTTTTGGCTAGGTTGAGCGCAGGATAGATTTCTGATAAGCTTGTCAAGAGGTAATTTTGGGGGAGTTATACACAGAGAAAATTCGAACCCCCTCCCTGGCCCGTGGCGGGCTTTAGCCCTCCCCCTTGGGGGGAGGAACGCGTTTGTACGGGGATCGTGCGTATTCGAACTCCTTCCCCTAGGGGGAGTCGGGGGCGATGAACGATAAAACAAAAAAACTTCCGGTCCCGAAGCCGCAAAGCACAGCGATGATTGAGCGAAGAAACACCAAGCCAATGTTAGTTGAATACGAGGAGAGAGATTTTCCCGCACAATTAAGCGCGGGTAAGTATTCATTACACTGATTCGGCGACATCACGTACTTTACGGCTTTGGAACAAGAAGTTGTCTACGACTATATATTTAACCACTAATTTTGGTTTGTAGCAAGAGAGTGGGTGGAAATTTCTAATTTCTAATTTTTAATGTCTAATTGTGGAAGTTTTTTTAAGCGAAATCCTTCATTAGAAGTTAAAAATTAGACATTAAAAATTTCCAAAAAACACAATCGCCCCAAAACGGAAGACAAGAACCGCGAGTGGCTCCAAGGAGCATCATCGGCAGAAAAAGATCGTGGTCAGAAGAAAGCCAAAGCCTTGTTCTAATCAAATCGTTTTCCAATAAGAGTAGGTTTTGCTCGGCAACAAAGTCGAACAAAACCCGGTTCTCTTGTCCTCCGTTTTAGGGCGGGGTGGGTGGTGGTGGGTGGAGTAGAAGCGGTCTCGTGGCGAGACCTCGTAGAATTCGTAGAAGGTGTAAATTTACGGTTTCTACGATTTCTACGAAGCTTCGCCACGAAGCTGATTTTACATTTTTACCAAGCAGCTGCCGGGTTTACACTTTTACAACTTTTACACTTCTCACTTTTTTCACTCCTGAATCCGCGTCTTTTGACTCGAACTCGGGGGCGGGGCCGGCACGAAGAAGAATTCGCACGGCCCGGGAGAGGTGGCGATTAGGCCTCGGGGGAGGCTTCGATCGCCTGGTGCCGGGTGGCCTCGACAACCTTCCGCTGTTCCCGGCGGCGGTTCAGCTCGGCCATGACCTTGTAGGTCAGGATACCGAGGAGTGCCTCGTCCACCAGGGGGACAGGGTCGATGACCACGATATCGAGACCGAAGAGGACAGTGATGGCGACGAGAATCGCCCAAAGCCCCCAATTCGGGAGTCGACGCAGGACCCTTTGGTCCAACCACTCGAAGGCCGAGTGGATGACGAAGGGTTTGGCGGCAGGAATCATTCAATCCTCCTTTTGGGCCAGACTAGGCCCTTGGGTTGGAGATGAAGGGAAAACAAAAAACACCTATATTTAACAGAGAAAGCTTTCGCGGCTAAATACAGGTGTTTTTATCAACTCCGACCTTAACTCTCTCCAGGGACAAGGTCGGACCCAGTGAATTTTGAACCAGGAACAATATCACATTTTTTGGTTTTTGTCAATGGTCCGGGAAAATGGTAAAATAATCGATGGAATTTTCTAATTTTTAAATTTCCTAATTTTCTAATCTATTGCTGTCCCGAATTTAGAAAAAACTTCCATAATTAGAAAATTTTCAAATTCGAAAATTAGAAAATTTTTCCGATATGTCTCGCAAAAAAAAACATAAATATCGATCCGAACCGAAAAAATTTGAATTACCAGAACTTAATCCGGAAACCAAACGCGGTGTGGCTGTAATTTTTTTATTTGCCGCGGCCGCGCTTTTACTGCTGGCTTTTTTTCAAATCGCCGGCACCATCGGCTTAGTTTTAGATGAACTAATGGCCAAAGGTTTTGGTTTTGATCGAGTCTTGATCCCTATTCTTTTTATTGTCATTGGTTTTTCTCTGCTCTTTCCGGAACGCAGCAAGTTAGGAACTTGGAATTATCTTGGTCTGTTATTCTTTTTTCTTTCTTTTAACGGTTTAGTTAATTTATTTTGGAACGACAGTCTAAATCCGGGTTTGGAAAAATTAATGGAGACCGGCGGCTTGGTTGGCCAAGCTCTGGGGACAACTCTACAAAATATTTCTAGTTTTTGGGGAGCCTTTTTAATGCTGACAGCCATGCTTTTGATTTCTGTGCTTTTAACTTTAAATACTTCTCTTAGAAAAGTTATTGGTTTACACCGTCATCTAACCGGTTGGTTTGGCGCCATGATTCATAATCGACGCAATGCGGCCCTAATGCGCGAAATAGACCCCGAGGTTGAAGAGGTTGAAGAAATCGAAGATTTTTCCGAAGACGATATCGAAGAAGTCGACGAAGAAGAAACCAAAAAAGCTTTCCGAACTTCCAGTCTGACCCCAGCGGTAGTTCCACCAACAGAAAAAGTTTTAACCACTCGCCAACACCGAAAAGTTACTTTGCCCATTGACTTGTTAGAATATCGCTCGATGAAAGTTAACTCCGGGGACACCGAACGCAACAAAGAAATCATTCGACGAACCTTTGAACAATTCAGTATTTTAGTCGAAATGGGCGAAATCTCCGTTGGCCCAACAATTGCTCAATATACTCTTCGGCCTTCTGAAGGCGTCAAACTTTCTCGTATTGTAGCTTTACAAAACGATTTAGCTTTGGCTTTGGCGGCTCACCCCATTCGTATCGAGGCACCTATTCCCGGCAAATCCTTGGTTGGTATTGAAGTCCCTAATCAAACTATTGCCACGGTTTCTTTACGCGAACTTTTAGAATCCAAACCCTTTAAATCCCGAAGCGGCGCCTTAAGCATTGCGCTTGGTAAAGACGTCACCGGAAAAGTTTGGGTGTCGCCACTCGAAAAAATGCCACACATGTTAATTGCCGGCGCCACCGGTTCTGGTAAAAGCGTTTGTATTAACACTTTGATTGTTTCCTTGCTTTACACCAACAGCCCGGATGACTTAAAAATGATTTTAGTTGACCCTAAACGAGTTGAACTTACAGCCTACGAAGGCATTCCTCATTTATTAATTCCGCCAATTACCAAAGTTGACGACACCGTCAATGCTTTAAAATGGACAGTCCGCGAAATGGATCGCCGTTTGGATTTGCTTTCCAAATTAGGTGCTCGTGATATTGCTTCTTATAACCAAAGGGTCGAAGAAAAAATGCCACGCATTGTAGTCTTTATCGACGAATTGGCCGACCTAATGTCAACCTCTGGTCACGAGGTCGAAGGCGCGGTGGTGCGCATCGCACAAATGGCTCGAGCAGTTGGCATCCATTTAGTCTTAGCCACTCAGCGCCCCAGCGTCGATGTTATTACCGGCCTCATCAAAGCCAACTTCCCATCACGCATTGCTTTTGCCGTGGCCTCGCAAACCGACTCGCGAACTATTCTTGACTGCGCCGGCGCCGAAAAACTTTTGGGCCGCGGCGACATGCTTTTCACTTCAGCTGAACTTTCCAAACCAGTTCGTTTGCAAGGCGCTTATGTTTCCGAGGCCGAGGTTGGTCGAATTGTTGAATATTTAAAACGCGAAGAAATTCCAGATTATAATTACGCAATTTTAGAAAAAGAAAAAACCGGCTCGATTTTTGATGGCGCCGCGAGTGACGACAACGATCCAATGTTAGACGAGGCCGCAGGTATCGTTATTCAAGCCGGCCGCGCCTCAACCTCTCTTTTACAACGCCGTTTAAAAATCGGTTATGGTCGAGCCGCTCGTATTCTCGACATCTTGGAAGAAAACGGCGTAATCGGCCCACCAGACGGTTCTCGACCACGTGAAATTCTATCTACTGTCTGGCCAATAACTTCTGGCGGAACCAATGACAACGAATTTGCTGAACGAAAAGAATTTTTAAATATCGAAGAAGTGCTTGAGGTGCCTGCAGAAAAAGAAGAAATCCCCACCGAGGAAGTTGAAAAAACAAATGTAATAATTACCGAAGAGCCTGATGACAAAGAAATGACCGAGGAAGATTTTTTAAACGCTCAAGAAGGTAACTATTTGGACGAAAAATAAGTTATGGCATTCTTTGTACGCAACCTAAAGAAAGAGGAATGTCTTGGAGAAAAAATTAAAGCTCTTCGCAAACACCGCAACTGGACTTTGCGAGAAATGTCCGAGGCTACAAAAATTCAACGTAAATATCTGGAGGCTTTTGAAAACGGAAAGTACGACATTTTACCCGAACCAATTTACGCCAAAAACTTTTTAAAAAAATATATCTCAACTTTGGGTGGCGATCCAAAATATTTTATTTCTTTGTTTGAAGAAAATGTCAGAAAATGCGATTTGGTTAGTCCGCACCGTTTACCGGCTCAACGAGCCCGAGCTTTAGCTTTTTTTTCAGCTCATCGTCTTTGGAAATTTTTGATCGGCTTGGTTTTCGTCGCGGCCCTGGTTTCTTACCTTGGTTGGCAAATTACCAGTCTGCTAGCCCCGCCGGTAATCACAATTTTTGAACCGACCGATGGAATCGAAGTTCAAGACGCCACGATTACCATAAAAGGTACGGTAAATCGCGAATCAGAAATTTTTGTTAATAACAACAAAATCATTCCGGATACTGACAGAAATTTTTCCACTAAAATAACTTTGGAACGAGGACTTAACGTTATTACCATCGAAGCCAAAACCAGACATTCAAAAATGGCAACGGTTTATAGAAAGATAGTTTTAAACCAAAACCCAATAAATTTGCCGGGTTTATCCACACCTGCGCCATAAAAAATTATCCACAGCTAAAAACAAACTGTCAGAAAACCCTAACTTTAGGATAAAAAATCTTGTCTTTGACAAGGTTTTTTTATTAAAAAATCAGTCGAAAAAAACTTACATTTTTGACCATTGCCTTTTTCGCCCAAACCTTTAAGATAGAGGGGTGATTAAAGAAAAAACTTTATAATTTGAATTTTTAAAAACTTATGCCCAAACATATTACAGAAGAACCAACCGGTAAAAATCAAGCCGCGAACGAAGCTATCGCCCAAATTCGCCAACGTTTTGGCGAGGGTTCAATCATGAAACTCGGCGATGCCAAAACCATGAAGGTCGATGTTGTTTCGACCGGCTGTCTTTCGCTCGACATCGCGCTTGGGGTCGGCGGAGTACCGCGCGGCCGAATTATCGAAATTTTTGGCCCAGAATCTTCCGGAAAAACCACTTTGGCTCAACATATTGTTGCCGAAGTCCAAAAACTCGGCGGCGTAGCCGCCTTCGTCGACGCCGAACATGCCCTTGATCCAGATTACGCCCAAAAAATCGGTATCAATATTAACGACATGCTTATCTCGCAACCAGACACCGGCGAGCAAGCCTTGGAAATTGTCGAAACCCTGGTTCGTTCCAACGCCGTCGATGTCATTGTTATCGACTCGGTTGCGGCCCTTACTCCAAAAGCCGAAATCGAAGGCGACATGGGCGACTCGCATATGGGTTTGCAGGCCCGCCTTATGAGCCAAGCCTTAAGAAAGCTAGCGGCCATTGTCGGCAAAACTCACACCGTCGTGATTTTCATTAACCAAATCCGCCACAAAATCGGCGTCTTCTTCGGTAATCCAGAAACCACCACCGGCGGCAACGCTCTCAAGTTCTACTCATCTCTACGCATCGAAATCCGTCGTTCAGCCCAAATCAAGCAGGGCGAACATATTATTGGCAACCGCACTCGGGTCAAAATCGTTAAAAACAAAGTCGCCCCACCGTTCCGCACCTGTGAATTCGATATTCTTTATAACGAGGGTATTTCCATTGCCGGCGATCTATTAGATGTTGGCGTCCCCGGCGAAATCATCAAAAAGAGTGGCAACTCCTACACCTTTGGCGAAGAAAAACTCGGTGTTGGCCGCGAAAACGCCAAACAGTATTTGCGTGAACACCCAGAGACCATGGCTGTTATTCGCGAAGCTATTCAAGAAAAAATGAAAACCGGTGATTTTATGTTGCCGAGTAATAAAGAGGTGATAAAGAAAGACGAGGAATAGACAAAGTTTAAAAAAGATTTACAAAAAAAACCAATCGCGCAAGCGATTGGTTTTTTGTGATCTCCCTTGACTTTTTATCCAAAAAGTCTAGTATAACCTGTCTGCACCAAAAACCAACCAAGGTGCGGAATGGAGAAAACCATGAACATCCTCTTCCTGCTCGCTCTCGTCTCGTCGCTCTTCGCGGCTCTGCCAATAGCTCTCGACCTCGACATCTCGGCCTCGACCGCCGAGTCCGGAATCGTCATCGGCAGTTCTGCCGACGTCTCCGTGGCCACGATCGAGTTCACCGAACTGCGCGGCCAGCGCGTCGTGGTCACCAAGCTGACCGTTCTGAACTGCCTCGTCGGCGGCGATGATGGAGACTGCACCGACACCGGCGATGTGCCAGGCGACGACACAGCCATCAACTCGGTGACGATTTCCTACGCCGATTCGACCGGCGCCACCGAGACCCAAACTAGCTACTTCGTGTCTGGCGAGACTGTCTTCACCGGACTCGATTTGCTGGTTCCGTGTCGACGAACCGTCGAAGCCGACTTGTGGGTCGATACCGGCACGGTCGATGGTCGACCGGCGACTTCCGGCGATCAATTCGCCCTGGTCACCAAAGCCTTCACCCCGACCGACTTCGCAGCCACAACGCCGCGCGGTCTGCCGCTGACCGGACGCAATGTCCGCAGCGCGGCCGAAGGCGAGATCATGACCCTCACGAAGACCAAGCCGACGATCTCCTTGACTGCGGGTAGTCCGTCTGGTGCCGGGATTCCTGGACGGAGTGAAGTTTTCCGCTTCGACATCGCCGCCAACTCGCATGGTTACGTCGGACTCGATGAACTGCTCGTCGGTGTCGTGGCCACAGACCTCGCTGGTTCGGGTTGGAACTCGCTCGCAAACTTGGGACAAGACACCAAGTGGGCTCTGTACAACCTCCGCGACATGTCGACGCCAATCGAGTTCGACGTGGACTTCTACGGCTCGACGACCGAACTCGAGTACGTCCAGATCTACCTCGAGGACGAGATCGCCGCCGGCTCGACCACGACCTACGCGCTCTACGCCGACACGACCGGCGCAAGTGCCGCAAACGACGATACCATCTTCGTCTACCTGCCCGACGAGGCCGAAGCCGACGACCTCGGCCTCGACGCGATCTACTGGAGCGACGACTCGACCGGCGTCTACTACGACGGCGAGTTCGTCAATGTTATGCCGCTCTACGGTGGTACCATCACTTTTTAGGGCGAATGGCCATTCGCCCCTACGACGATGACGACGTTCTGCCGACAGCTATCGCTGGCGGCTTTTTTTGACTTAAAATTTTTTCCTGCTAACATAATCAATCTATGGACAATTTAAAACCGATCGTCAATTTTTTATTCGAAGCTGGTATGCTGCAGAAAACGCCACGCAGTGGGTTTTTCTTTTTGGGTTCTGGCGAACAATCGGTGGCCGAGCACGTCAATCGGGTTTGCTACATTGGTTTGGTTTTATCAAAAATGAACGACCAAGCCGATCTCTCCAAGGTTTTACAAATGTGCCTGCTCCACGATTTATCCGAAGCTCGAGTTTCTGATCTGAACTACGTCCATCAAAAATACAACGAACGTCTTGAAGAAAAAGCTGTCAACGATCTCGCCGCAACCCTGCCATTCGGAAATGAAATAAAAGGGCTTGTCGAGGAATACGAAAAACGAGAATGCCTCGAAGCCAAACTCACCAAAGACGCCGACAACCTCGAATTTCTTTTGTCTCTCAAAGAACAAATCGACATTGGAAACACCCGCGCGCAAACTTGGGTAAAACCAGCTCTCAGTCGTCTTTTAACCGAAGAAGGAAAGCAGTTGGCCGAAGAAATTTTAAAAACCGATTCTGATGGTTGGTGGTATGGAGATAAAGACGACGAGTGGTGGGTGAATAGAAATAAGTAGATTAAAAAAATCGATCGTTTGAACGATCGATTTTTTGTTTGACCAAAGTTAATTAACAGAGTAATTTTATTATCGGAGGCCATCATGAAAACACATGCGCGGCACCTTTCCCGAGGCGCTCTTGTCCCGACAGAGCCTTTCAGCCACCATGGCGAACCGCTCGTTTATGGCGGAGCCTTCTCGTACACACCGACGATCTCACCAGTCGAACAGCTTCGCCTTGCCGACGATTCGGCCGGCCGAGCGATCGCCGAGGCCGTTGCCTTGGCCGTGTCCACGCCGCCAAGAAGCGCTTACCGCGCTGATGATCCATTAGGCTTCCCATGGAGCACTGTCGAACTCTTGCCAGTCGAAGAATAATCATGAACAACTCCCTTGCTGCTGGTATCACGATCATTATGGTCGCCGGTATCTCTCTTGATATCGGGTTCGCCCTGACACAAGACGCCACCGACCGAGTCGGTGGCGAATTTTTATACAAAAAAATCGATCGCAATCACGATCGATTTTTTTTTATTTTTTATGAATTGACTCTTTCGCAATATTCACCGGTATCTGTATTCACTAAAACTTCTTCACCCTCTTTCAAAAAAATCGGCACACGGATAGCTAAACCATTATCAAGAATTGCTTCTTTAGTAATATTGCCAGACGCTGTATCGCCTTTAACAGCCGGCTCGGTGGAAGAAACCGTGTATTGAACTTTCATTGGTAAATTAATGGTCAATGGATTTTCGCCATGCATGACAATAGTAACCTCCAAACCTTCTTTTAAATATTTTCCACTATCGCCGATATCATCAATACCGAGTTGAATTTGTTCGTAGGTTTGATTATCCATGAAAGTAAAAAACTGGCCATCGCCATACAAGTACTGCATTTTTTTATACTGAACATCTTCGAAGTCCAAAGATTCCGCGGACTTAAAGTTTTGTTCCACAATTTTGCCGGTTTTGATATTTTTGGCGCGACAACGTACAAAAGAACTGCCTTTGCCCGGAGAAACTCGTTGAAAATCAACCACAACTAAAAGTTCGCCGTTTTGTCGGATAACCGTGCCTTTTTTGATATCGTTGGGGGAGGACATAATTGATTTTTGAGAGTCTGTAGTCGATAGTCTGCGGCCAATAAGTTTTTCAACCTATTGACTACCTACCACGCAACCACACTTACTTTTGTACAAACGGCAACAAAGCCATAACACGAGCACGTTTGATAGCCGTAGCTAATTCACGTTGATGTTTGGCACAAACACCACTGCGGTGGCGCGGAACAATTTTGGCAAAAGAAGAAGTAAAACGACGAAGAAAACCAGAATCTTTATAATCGATTTCGATTTTTTTGTTAACACAAAACGAACAATGGCGTTGTTTTGGTTGAGTGTTTTTATTATTAGATTTTTTCATAGGAGTGTTAGGTAAAAAATGTAAAATCGGCTTTCAGCCTCGTAAAAAAAGTAAATTTACTTTTTTTACACTTTTACATTTTTACAAAAATTAAAAAGGGATATCTTCAACTTTGATTTCGCTGGTAGGATCAATGGAAGGGTCGTCGGTGGAAACGGGAGAAGCTGGGTTAAAACCAGTTCCGCCACCGGCGCGATCTAGGATAATGATATTCTCGGCAACGATTTCTGTGCGATAGCGTTTGACGCCGTCGGCACCTTCCCAATCACGAGTCTGCAAACGACCTTCGACATAAACTTTTTTGCCTTTGGTTAAAAGCTGGCTGCAAATTTCTGCTAACTTACCCCAAGCTACAATGTTATGAAACTCAGCTTTGTCTTGACGAACACCATTGGCATCGGTCCAGCTGCGATTAGTGGCCACACCAAAAGTGCAAACCGTTTGGCCAGAAGTTAATTGTTTGGTTTCAGGATCGCGAGTTAAGTTACCAAGAATGGTGGCGCGGTTTAAAGAAAACATAAGTTTAGAATTTTCAAATTATCTAATTTTCGAATAATTAGGCTTCGTCAGAAGGATTGGCTTCCAAAATCTCGTCGAGTTTTTTGTCGAGATCTTCCATGGAGAGGGTTTTTTCTTCGCGGACCATAGGTTCGGCTTCTTCGGATGGGGCGGAAACCTTAATTGGATCGGTGGCAATTGCTCTTTTAACTCGACGAGCTTCGTCTTCTTCTTCGGAAAGCGGCGCGACATAAGATTCGAGTTTAAAAGAACGGTCAGGGATACCTTTTGGCAGCTGAATAATCATGTGACGCATAACCTCGTCGGTCATACGCAATTCTTTGTCCAAATCAATCAAAACTTTTGATTCGGCCCATTCCTCACCAACCGAATCAACTTCGATGTAGTTAAGAATGTAGGAACCGTGACGCATTTGCTTAATAGGGTAAGCTAAACGAATCCGGCCCAAATTTTCCTCTTTAATAACTTTGGCTCCGACCTTTTCAATCAGGCCGTTGACCTTGGTTTGGATCTCCGCGATCTCCGCATCGGTATAGCGGGTCGGAAGGATGTAAAACATTTCGTACATCATAGTGTGTCGCCCCGTCACGCGGACGGGGACTTTGGTTAAATAACGCCCCAAAGTATGGACGACTTATTAAATTGTAAGCGCCAGAATTGTAATATATTCGAAGAAATTGGTCAAGGCCGCCGAGCCCCGGGGATCACATAAACAACACAAGCTTTTTTATCCACTTCCACGCGAAAATCAGTGTGATAAACTGAGTTGGGTTTTGTTCTTTCAGGAGGATTCGATGATCACTAAAAGAATCCAGGAAGCCACCAAGAATCACCTGCGAGTTTTAGCCAACCAGCTGGTTGCCGAGCTTATCCTTCGCGGATTCGTAACCGAATATCCGCCAGCTCGCGATATTCGCGAACGCAACGGACGTATTCACGTCATTGCTGGCGAAATGTTCTCAGGTAAGAGCGAAGAATTAATTCGACTTCTGCGACGCAACATCTTCGCCAAGATCGGCTTTGTAGTCTTCAAGCCAGCTCGCGACAATCGCACCGAAAACGTCTGGTGCCGCAACGGTCACGAACTAGAGGCCATCAAAGTCCACTCATCCCGCGAGATCCTCGAGTATATCGTTGCTCATCCAGAGGTTCGGGTCATTGGCATCGACGAAGCTCAATTCTTCGAGATGGACGATCTTGTTGTAGAAGTGGTTCGTACTCTGGCCGACAAGTATCACATCGTCGTCTTTGTGGCTGGATTGGACATGACTTTTGAGGGCGTGCCCTTCAACAACATGCCATTCCTCATGGCTATCGCCACCGAAGTCCATAAGGTCCACGCTGTCTGCGTCGAATGCGGCCGCACCGCGACCTACAGTCGCCGCAACCCAGAACTTGGTTCGGAACAAATCGCCGTCGACAACCTCAAGCAAGAACGGTACCAAGCCGTCTGCCGCCGCCACCGCCCTTTCTAATTCCTTCCTTCATCTTAATTCCCCGCCCCTCGACAAACTCTAGGCGGGATTTTTATTTTGCGACACTCCGTGGTATTATTTTGGGGTGGAGGAAGACACTAAAACCTACCAATTACTTCTATGAAATTTTTCATTCTCGGTTCTCATCCCGCTTTATCGATCGCAGAAATCGCGACGGTGGTTGGAACAAAAAAAAATTATTCCAAGTGCTCGAAAGAGGTTTTGTTGCTCGACGAAGTTGAGCAAGAGGCCGAAACACTACAAGAGCGACTAGCCGGCACCATTAAAATTGGCGAGATTGTTGGCGAAGTAAAAAAAATCGACCGCGACGAAGTGGCCGAGCTTTTTATTGCCTTGCTTTCGTTCACCGAAAAACGAGTTACTTTTGGTATCAGTGCTTATTCGCTCGATACTCATGAAGATCTTTCAAGCGAAGTCAAACAAATCGGCATGACTCTTAAAAACAAACTAAAAGAAGACGGCCGCTCGGCCAGATTTGTTTCGGCCAAAACCGCAAGTTTGCCAAGCGTGGCCGTGGTTGGCGAAAAACTTTTAGAAAACGGCGCTGAGTTTGTTTTGATTACTTCAAGAGACAAAATTTATCTTGGCCAAACCAGCACAGTACAAAATTTCAACGCCTGGTCTGATCGCGACTTTGGTCGCCCAGCCCGCGACGCCAAATCCGGCATGTTGCCGCCAAAATTGGCACGAATGATGATCAACTTGTCCGGCGCTGAACTCGACAACACCGTTATCGATCCTTTTTGCGGCTCAGGCACGGTTTTAATGGAAGCCGCACTTATGGGATTTTCCAAAATTATTGGCGGCGATATTTCTGAAAAAGCCATCAAAGACAGCAAGGCTAATTTAATTTGGCTGGACCAAAATTTTGGCACAGAGACTTCAAAAATCCCTCTGTTCGTTCAACCAGTAGAAACCTTAACCGAAGTCTTTTCAGAAAAAGTCGACGCCGTGATCGCCGAAACCTACCTTGGTCCGCCACTATCCGGCCACGAAAGTCTGGAACGCCGCCGCCAAATCGTCGCCGAATTAACCGAGCGCACTGCTTCGGCCTTGGTTGGTCTAAAAAAACTTTTGAAAAAAAACGCCACTTTAGTCCTAGCCCTGCCGGCCGTTAAACACGAACAAGAAATCTCTTACCTCCCCCTAAAAAAACTCGCCGCAACCGCCGGCTTCAAAATCCTCGACCCGCTTCCAACCTCTTTACCAGAATATCTAAAATCCAAAACTTCGTCCGGTGGTTTATTGTATGCCCGAAAGGAGCAGAGGGTGGTGAGGGAAATTGTGATTTTGAAATAAAAAACTCGGGGGGTCTAATTTACAAATTAGCTACCAATCTACAATTTACAAATTGGCTACGGATATTTTTTTATTCTGATTTCCGAATTTGTAACTTATTCGTAGATTAGTAGATTGGTAGCAAATTTGTAAATTAGACCCCCCCCAAAAAAACCTCCCTATGCCCAACATCAATAAACTCCTCACCGACTTCCTGGAATACCTCGAGGTTGAACGCAATCGTTCGGAGCGGACGATTCGCAATTATGAATTTTATTTGCGACGTTTTATAAAGTGGGCAAAAAATCCAGCACCGGCGGCGATTAGTGACGAAATGATTCGTCGTTTCCGTTTATGGTTGAATCGCTCGGTGCCAGGGCGTTTGAATGATAATATTAAAAAAAATACGCAAAATTATCATTTGATCGCTTTGCGTTCTTTTCTAAAATACTTGGCACGCCGTGATATTAAATCCCTGGCCCCGGAAAAAATTGAATTGGCCAAAGCCCCGTCGCGAATTGTGGCTTTTCTTGAAGCCGACGAGCTCGAGCGCATTTTAAAAATCCCGCTCGGCGAAGATTTGATTACACTCCGCGACAAAGCCGTTCTCGAAACTTTGTTCTCGACCGGCCTCCGAGTTTCCGAACTCGCTAATTTAAAAATCGACGAGGTCAACTTAAAACGTGATGAGTTCACTGTCCGCGGCAAAGGCGACAAACCGCGCGTCGTCTTCCTTTCTGATTCAGCCAAAGACTCGATCAAAAAATACTTAAACAAGCGCCACGACACCTCACCCTACATCTTCATCTGCCACGACCGCGCCAAACGCGGTCGCGAAGACTCCGGCCCGCTCTCACCGCGCTCCATCGAACGCCTTGTCCAACACTACGCCAAAGCCGCCGGCATCACCAAACGTATCACCCCACATACCCTACGCCACACTTTCGCCACAGACCTCCTTATGAACGGAGCCGACATCCGCTCAGTCCAATCCCTCCTTGGCCACGCTTCGATTACAACAACGCAGGTTTATACGCATATTACGAATCAGCAGTTGAAGGAAGTGCATAAAAAATTTCATGGGAAGGGAAAATAAAAAACTTATTTCAAATCTTTTTTAAATTATGAAAACCAACGGCCCCTGGAAAATTAAAGACAGTTTCGAAAAATACAAAAATCCTTGGATCAAAGTTCGCGAGGACCAGGTAATTCGTCCAGACGGCAAAGACGGTATTTTTGGTGTTGTCGAGATGGTGGCCGGCGTTTCGGTTTTACCGCTTGATGACGAGGGCTTTGTTTATCTGACAAAAGAGTTTCATTATGCCGTCGAACAAGACAGCACCGAAGTCGTTAGCGGTGCCATCGACAACAACGAAACCGCGCTCGAAGCAGCTAAGCGAGAATTAAAAGAAGAGTTGGGTGTTGAAGCTAACGATTGGATTGATTTGGGAATCATAAATCCTTTTACCACTGTTATTAAATCGCCGGCGACCATGTACTTGGCCAAAAATCTCAAATTCTCCGAAGCCAATCCCGAGGGCACAGAAAAAATCGAAATCTTAAAAATCAAATTCACCGAGGCTTTGAGAATGGTTATGGAAAGCGAGATAACTCATGGCCCAAGTTGCGTTCTGATTTTGAAAGCGGCAGAGTATTTGAGGAGATAGTAGGGATGGAGCAAAAATTAGATCCAAAAAAAAAGAACTCGCAGGGTTCTTTTTTTGGATCTTCAGACTTGTCTTGTAAAAAACTTCTTATCTCTCGCCTGTTATTCTGATTTCCTCTCTCTTAATCTGTTGTCATAACGCCTTTTTGACCCCTCTGTCTTCCTGAACACCTCGTGCCGTGTTCGCCGTCGCCCACCTTCGCCGAGCTGCAGCTGGACAGGCCGGGCTATGGCAAACACGGCACGAGGCGTTCAGAATGACGTGGAGTGGGCAGGGTAAATTCAGTCTTTACCCATAAGAAAATCTAAAAAACCATTTTTTTAAAAAACTTTCCATTAAGAATAAGGCCGATCGGTCTTGTTCTTAATGATTTTCTCCACTAACTTAAGTAAACTTTTCCCAAATCGTAATTAAATTACTTGACAACTTAGCCAAAATTCGACATTCTTCAGGCACCCCCTCAAAACACTACGGAGGTTTCGTATTCCCCTCAAGACCTGTTTGTCCCTCGGCTTTCTCGACACTGCTGTGATCGCTACCGTGCTCCTCTACCTCCTGCTGCCAACCTCGATCCTCGACGGCCAGAGCCTCGGCTCGCGGTCATCGTCACTGCTGCCAGGTCCAACCGGACGAACACCTTCAACTACTGGCCGTTCGCCGTCTTCCTCGACAGTGGTATCTCGCTCCTGATCTTGACCTTCACGACGAAGGCCGACGTGAGCAGCGGGGTTTCCAATATTCAGACCTTCCCAAACGATAGCGCCAAAAAAAAAGACTGGCTGGTTCAAAAAAAACTCGGTCCCTACAAGAAACCGATTCTCACACAGCGCCCGGTACCACGAAACCCACGGAAGCCCCACCAAAGTCAAAGACCTCGATCATCGCTCCACAATGCTCGTCCGACAAATTCGACGTACCAAAGCCTCACCCTACCCTGGCCGACGTGCCAAAAAGTCGTCATCTTCCCCGAGCAACAACCCAAAGGGTCGATTGTCGGCCAACTGGGTGAGCTGCAATTGTCTCTCCACTAAGTCTCGCCAATGGCGATCTCTTTTTTAATCCACCTCTCCAAGGTCCTCTCCAAAGGAGAGGAGACTCAAATTGTCTCGTTACTCCTCTCCTTCGGAGAGGGCCTGCCGTGCCGGCCATAGCTTGCCTCAAGCGACGGCCGGCCGTGCCGGCCATAGCTTGCCTCAAGCGACGGCCAGGGAGAAGCGCAAACGATAACGCAAAAAAACAGCAGAATTAAAAAACCAACCGACCAATTCCATAACCAATCACCAAACCAGCCGCAATTAGCGGAATGGCCGGGATTCCGCCTTTAAATTTTCTGACCAAAATAATATTTCCCAAACTCCCCAAAACCGCGCCAGCAAAAGCCACCAGGGCTACCGGTCGACCAAACTGAATCGAGACCGCGGTTAAAAACAACAACGGAATAAATAAATCCCCGGTTCCCATAATCGAAGCAATATTTCCCGGGGTTGGAACTTTAAAAATATCTTTAGCCTTCTTTGGGACTAATAAAAGAAGAGGAATTCCGATTTTAGCCGCGTTCTGGGCCACCTTGGGAATGGCTTTAATAAAAAAAACACCAACAACGTCATACAAAGAAAAAACCCCAAGAAGAATCAACAAAAACTTCACACTAAAGGAACCAGCAAAAGAAATCGCCGCGGAAAAAACTCCGATAATAACCAAAAGATTACTGGAAACAAATGATCGATAAGAACGCTCTAAATAAACCAAAAGAATGGAAACAGTAAGAGCCACCAAAGGTTCAACAAAAATCACCAGAGTATTATAAATAATGATTCCAAACAAAACCGCCACCACCGGCGCCAAAGCTCGACGCCGCCGCAACCAATAAAACAAAATCAAAGCCAAAATAACCGAAAGCATGATAGTCAAAATATCTGTTGAGGTCTGTTCACCAGACAAACGAGCTGTGGCCACGGTTGATTCTGGCAGTGGTAAATAAAAAAAGAAGATGCTGGCCAGCCAGACAGTAAAACATAAAGCTTCTAATATCAACAAACTCTTGATTGATTTTGGGGGTTGATTTTTCTCTTCCATACATATAAAGTATATCGTGTTGCGGAGCTTGTAGGAAGTAACCCGCGGAAACAAACCACCCACCCCCTACAAACTACAAGCTAAAATCCAAACCCGCCCCCATAGCTCAACGGATAGAGCAGGGCTCTTCTAAGGCCTTGATGGGAGTTCGATTCTCTCTGGGGGTACCACTTGTCGTAAATTCCAAATTCCAAAAATGTTGAAATTTCAAAAAGTAGGGGCAGAAAATTTTTGCCCCTACTTTTTTTATTTTTTTCCTATTTTCCCTTCAAAACCGCGGCAATTTTTTCTCTGGCGATTTTCTTTTTAAGAACATTGATTTCTTCTTGAAGACGAGAACGAGCAGACCAATTGAAGACGTTGAGAGCCGACAAGCTGTTTAATTCGAGCTGTTTGACTGCGAGGTTGGCCTCGGAATTAGAAACTTCTACCATGGCTTCGGCCGGCAATTCTCTGATTGGCGCGAATTCTTTAAGTTTTTCGGCGACGATTTTTCCGGCGGTTGAGCGACGATTTTCTTTGGCTTTTGCGAGTTGTTCCTCGGTTCGTGTAATTTGTTTGTCGATAGATCGTTTACCAGAAAAGTCGAAAAACGAAAGCTGTTTACGGTTGGCGCGTAGATTTTCTAAACGCCGAGTAAAATCCTGAACCGAAAGTTCTTTTGGTTTCGCCAAAGTCGATTGTTCGCGAGCGATCTCGGCGGCAGTTTGCGATAATCGAGCACGACGCTCAACACTTTTTTCGGCCGATTTTTCGGCCGAAGCCATGGCCGCCGACAATTCAGCGCGCCGGTTTAAATCAGCCTCGGCCTGAAATCCGGACATTAAACCGGAAAATTCTTTCGATAACAAAGGTCGGCCGGCGGTATCAGTAGTTTTTTGTGGATGTTTTTTGACTTCTCGAACCCGCGATGGAGTCGGCTGGGACTCTGGTAAATTTGGAAAAACTTCGCTCATATAATTTTATCTTTAATTTATTACATGATAACATAAAAATTGAAAAATAACCCCCATTTTCTATGAAAACTCAAGCTGTCTGGATTTCCGTGGTCATTGTCGGCATTGCCGCCCTGATTTTTGTTTCACGAATTATGGCTCCGAAACCAATTGATTTTCCGAAGGAAAGTCAAAAAACAACTCAAGAAACCAAGATTCCAGAACAAAACGACCCCGAAACAGAAGCCGAAATCACGGCTGAAGCCCTTCCTGAAGGCTGGCAAAAAATTGAAACCGACAATTTTACAATCAACGCCCCAAAAACCTGGATCTCTTCTGTTCCGAACGCCACTGGCGATGGCACAAAAAAATTCCTGACAGTCGTCAAGCTTGAAAGTGGCGTAAGCGACGATGCCTATACCGATCCAGATGTTGTAATACTAGACATCTCTTATCTGGAAAAAGGCGAAAAAACTTTTGACGAAATCGTAAAAGAATTTGCTCTTAATGAAGACCAAGCGGCTTTGCAAATTGAATTTATGAAAGAATCGGCTACCCCGCCTTACAACGAAATTACCACCGAAGATATTGTGGTTACTACAGAACAAGTCGAATTAAAAAACGGTGTCGAAGCAAAAAAAATCACCTTCCAGTGTTTGAAAGTTTGCTACATCGAGGGTCCGGCCTACACCATTATTCAATATTTCATAAATGACGAAGACAAGATTTACAAACTAGAGGCCAAAACTGCGACCACGGAAAAGACCGAAACCTTGTTGTTGGTGGCGGAACAGGTAGTGAAAACTTTTGAAGTAAAATAAACGCGACCATCTGTTCTTTATAGAAGTTAAAAACCTCCGGTTAACGGAGGTTTTTAACTTAATTAAACATTTTTATCAGAAAAACCTCGACGATTTTTTAAGTCCAACTCAACATCATGGTCAAGAATAATTAATGCCCGCACTTTTTCCACCAACATAGAAGTCTGTCCACGAAAAGCTTTGATTTTTTGCAGTTGTTCACTAGCCTCGATTGCTTTTTCAAATTGTTCAACAAAATTTTTTAATCTCTTTTCGCGATAAATGTTCAACCCGCCTTTTTTTAAAATCTTTTGAGTTTCATTGATGGCCTCAGAAATATCTCTAAAAGTTTGATAAGCCTTAAACTCAGTACCAGCCAAAGGCTCTTCTTCAGCAATTCTGACGATTTCCCGACGAATCTTTTCGATTTCACCGAGAAGCTCAGCGGCTTTCTCTAGCCAAATTGAATACTCCAACCGATCCCCCTCCTTTTGCCCCCCCCTGTAAATTTCCCCTTGGTAATTTTTTATCTCTGACATATTGAAAAAGTAAGAATAATTTCCAAAAATATTTTAACAAAAAATTCGTTTTTATTCCAGCCAAACATAAGCCACCTGCGAAACCACGCTTTCCGGTTTATCTCGTCGCCACGAAAAATAACTCTGATCGCAAAAAGTACAAACCGACGATAACTCGATATTTTCCTCGAGCACCCCAACCTCGAGTAACTGCGCCCGAATAATCTGCTCAAGATCGACAAAAATCTTTCCACTCTCGCGATAAACAAATTGCGGATACTCGACAAACTCTGACAAAATATTTTCTCGAATTTCAAAATGGCATTTTTTAATATGCGGTCCGATGATAGCTTTGATTTTTTCCGGTTCGGAAGAAAATTCTTGTTTCATTTTCAAAATCATCTCGCGAGCAATTCCCTTCACCACCCCGCGCCAGCCGGCATGAGCGATTCCGATGATGCCGCTGGACTCGTCGTAAAAAAATATCGGCAGGCAATCGCTTACCGTCACAGTGAGACACAAATTTTTCTCGGCCGTAATCAAACCGTCGTTTTTTTCAAAAATCTTTCCAGCGTCTTCTGCGACAACGGTCGTAACGTTTGTTCCGTGTTCCAAAATCGTACCAACAACCTGGGTCGGATCAATCCCGATTCGAGAAAAAAACTTTTCTCGATTTTCTTTCGCCTCCGAACCGGCAGACAAAAGCATTTGCCCATCTGACTTTTTGGAAGTACCGAAATAAAAAAATTTAGACATAAGTTTAAATTCATTTTAACAGAATAGTCGAAAAACAAAAAAGCCTCCGCCAGGAGACTTTTTTTTGCTACCATCCCCCATAGTCCCAACCAAGTTTGGACGACGAGGGATGGGGCGATCAACGGGAATTGAACCCGTGTGGCCGGGACCACAACCCGGTGCTCTACCATTGAGCTATGACCGCCGTATTTTTGGCAAAAAATGTAAAAGTCGTAAATTTACGTCTTTTACGACTTT
>Ga0209417_1002418_pt1 | contig 28756 bp, 28 predicted proteins | sample RifGroF2_FD_184002 | JGI IMG/M metagenome (GOLD analysis project Ga0209417, IMG submission 184002) | Groundwater microbial communities from Rifle, Colorado, USA - Groundwater F2 (SPAdes) (version 2) | ecosystem: Environmental > Aquatic > Deep subsurface > Groundwater | place: Rifle, Colorado... | reverse complement strand
CGAAGAATTTCCTCCAGACGGGCGAAGGACCAGTCCGAGGAACCGAATATGTCTGCCAAAATCCGCAACAGAAACCACCATACGTCTAAATGCACCTGCGGTGGATGGGGAAGACCGATTCGGACAGCGGCAATCGCTTCCCGACGATAACGATTAAAAATCTGTGACCATGTTTCGCGATGGATATGATACACCGGCGCGTTCGGTTCATAGCGAATCAGTAAACCCTTTGACGTCACTCTGCGTGTCCAATCGATATCTTCAAGTCCGAATAAATATTCATCAAATCTTTCTTCTTCCCAGAGACTCTTCCTAATAGCGGCATTTGCGTTATTGGCGTAATGCAACGGAACTTTAGAATTGACAGCGGTCTTGCTAAAAAACCGCCACAAATCTTTTTGCTCGGAATATTTTGAATCCGCGTTTCCTTTTTGCCTCCCGTATACCATTGCCACCGCCGGGTCTTTAAATGAAGCAATGAGTTGTGATAGCCAGAAGTTTGTCGCAGGAAGAACATGGGCTGAAGCAAAAACAAGATATCTACCGCGTGCCGCCTTACAGCCGACATTGAGTGCATAGCCAAATGTGAAGTCGCGTTTTTCTATTTTTATGATCCTTACTGGATGTTTCTCTGCTATTTCCAGCGTTTTGTCGGTCGAGCCAGAGTCAACAATAATAATTTCATAATCTTTATAATCCTGTGTTTCAATAGCGCGAAGAAGATTGCCAATATGTTTTTCCTCGTTATAGGTGCGAATGACGATGCTTGTTTCTGGCATAACTTTTAATCAATTACCTAACCTAAGTTGAAACAGAGAGACTTGACAAATTAGGTTATATATATTAGACTCATAAGAGACAGTTCTTGTATATTCTACACTAAAAACAGGAGGGAAAATATGTATCAGATATTGATAGACGAACCCTTTCCGCCATACTTACAAGAAGCAATCAATCAGAGCGCATATCAGCTCCACGTGTGGCGCGACACACAAGAGTTTGCGACAGAAATCCTTCCCAACATCGAGGCAGTGCTCCTCCATAGCCACTTCAAGGTGGACGGCGCGCTCCTTGATCGGTTGCCGAAGGTTCGCATCATCGTGTGCTTCGGCCGGGGAACCGACCACATCAAGCACGAGGATGCGCGCGAGCGCGGAATCCCCGTGGCCAGTCTTCCGCCAAACATTTTGGACGAAACGGTGGCCGATATGGCCATAGGCCTGATGCTTGCGGTCGCCCGTAACATCGTTACCAGCGACCGCTATGCCCGGGGACATGACTTCACCACCTTCGATCCAAGCCTTTTTGTCGGCCGCAATATCTCGGGAAAAACTCTCGGCATCGTGGGAATGGGCAACGTCGGCTACCAAGTAGCTCGGCGTGGACACTTCGGCTTCGGCATGCCCATTCTCTACTTCAGCCGCCACAGAAAACCAGAAGCTGATGGTATCGCGACCTACACGTCACTTTCGGATCTCCTCACACAATCGGATTTTGTGGCACTGACACTGCCCATCACCGAGAGCACTAGAGGCATGATCGGCGAGCAGGAACTCGCGCTCATGAAATACACCGCCTACCTCATCAACGTCGGTCGCGGGCGGACCCTCGATCATCAAGCGCTCACCAAAGCTCTCACCATGAAGATGATTGCGGGCGCGGCACTCGATGTGACGGATCCGGAGCCCTTGCCACGTGACCATCCACTGCTTGCCTTGGAGAATCTGGTGATCACCCCCCACCTCTCAAGCGCCACAATCGAGACTCGCTCGCGGATGGGACAGATCGCCGCCGAACATCTCAAATCAGGTCTCTGCGGCGAGCCGTTACGACACCAATTGGTTTAAAGACCAATTGGTAAATCGAGCCCATGCGCGTAAACGCGCATGGGCTCTCTTATTTAATATGCTTTGCTAATTCTTCCAAACAATTATTTACAGTGACTTTATTAATCCGATCGCGCGCAGCGGTACTTGAATTAGCATTGTGGGCAGCCAAAAAAACGTTGTCAAATTTTCTTAATTTACTATTTTCAGGCAGTGGTTCAACTTCAAAGACATCCAGAGCGGCACCGGCAATTTTTTTTGACTGGAGTGCGCTGACTAATGCAGCCTCCTCGACCAGGGGTCCGCGTGCTGTATTAATGAGATAAGCAGTGGGCTTCATCATATCCAATTCTTTTTCTCCAATCATCTTGACTGAAGTGGGATTCAGAGTGCAGTGTAGACAAACAAAATCTGACTCGCGTAAAATTTCTTCTTTCGTTGCGATTTTCATACCTGTCTCATTTATAAATTCCTGTGATATTGGTAAAATATCATTGCCCAGAAGCCGTGCGCCGAAAGCTCTGGCCCGACATAAGGTAGCCTTCCCGGTATTGCCCACCCCGATCACACCAACTGTACATTCATGCAAAGCCACGGCCTCACGTTTCTTCCACATACCCGCTTTCATATCCTTATCAAGCTGTATAAGCTGTCTTGCAAACATGAGCATGTATCCTACCGTGGTATCAGCCACTCCGTGGGTAAACGCGTTAGGCGTATTGCGTACCACAATCCCTAATCTTTTGGCTGCATCGAGATCAATAGCGTCAATACCTGTTCCCCATTTTGAGATTACCTTTAACTTCGGAGCCGCTTCGAGCACCCGAACGGTAAAATGATCATCCACACAGATAGTGCCGTCAATATCAGATATGATTTCCAATAATTCTTTTTCTGTCAAACACTCTTTGGTGCGAGTGATCACCAGCTCAATGCCATGTTTGTCAAAAAGAGGCTGGTATTCTTCTAGTACTGGCAAAAGATAAGGGACTGACAATAATACTTTCCATTTCTTCATATTACATGTATCTTAATCTCACCTTATCCCCCTTCATCATCTCGCGCACTTCATCAAGATCCGATTGTGTATCAACACTAATTTTACTCCCCTCTATTTTGACCGCTCTCATACGAATACCGTGCTCAAGAATACGAAGAAAGTGATTATCCTCTATTTTTTCAAGTGGCGTTTCCTCCCAAGTAGCATATTCTTCTATCATTGATTTTCTAAATGGGACAATAAAGCAAAGCTTGGTCATTTCTTTGACTTCACCCTTGTTATTGGTCACTGGAATATCAGCACGGGAACAATACAACACGTTTCCCTCTAGATCAAGAACGGCCTTGATGTCGGAAAGGCTGTTGTGCTTGGTAAATGGAGTAGCGCCAATTGATATTTGAAGAGAGGGGTCATCAAGCAGAGCCTGAACGATTGCATCAATATGGTCTGGATTAACAAGTGGCTCATCTCCTTGTAGGACAACCGCAATATCGTAGTCAATATTTTCAGCAGCTTTTGCTGAACTTCTTGTTGCGTTGGACGGGGGTAAACCCGTCATAACAACGTTAATACCATGAGACTCTCCGACTGTTTTAAGTTCTTCATCAGTATCTGTAACAAGATACACAGCATCAATAGTCTTTGCCAGTTGGGCTCTCTTACAGGTATGAATAATCATGGGTAGACCCATAATATCCTTAAGAGCCTTACCAGGTAGACGAGTCGAACCTAGCCTAGCTGGCACCATGCAGATAACTTTTGGTTTTTTTTGCATATTAATCATAATTTACGAGGTGATTTCCCGGACTGCGGTAACAACCCGATCTACAATATTCTTCATCTCTTTTTCAGTATAATTTTCATTAAAAGGGATGAGGAATGATTTTTTGAGCAGGGCTTCGGCATTAGGACAGAGGCCTTGCGGATATTTATGTTTACTGTATTTGAATCCTTTTCCATATTTTACAGGATTCATAAGTGCCGTAACGCATTGATAGAGAGGAACCGGATTTGCATATCCATAAGCCGCGCGGAGATTGTATTTATCGTTGAGAAGCTTTAGAAGTTTATCGCGCATTTTTTCATCTCCCGTCACATACATCGGAAATGAATAATACGAACTGGTACAGTTATCTAGAATCTTCTGCATTTTGATATACGTTGATATGGGATTCATTGCCTTATAGACAAGACGCGCTAGCTTCCTTTTCTTCCCAATCAAGACATCAAGTCGCTTTAGTTGGGGCTTGAGAATCGCCGCTTGGACTGCATTGAAACGAAGATTGGGAGCCAAGAATTCATAGAAGCGTCCTTCTAATGGTTTAGCTCTCTGCCAGCCTTTGTCCACACCGATAAGCGCTCGGTATGCCAGATTATTATCGTTTGTGACTATTACCCCGCCTTCACCGCAAGTTATTTGTTTACTTTGTTGGAAACTGCCGTAGGACATCAAGCCGATGCTTCCCACTTTTTTTCCATGCCAGATGGCTCCGTGGGCTTGCGAGAAATCTTCCAGAAGCACTAGGTTGTGTTTTTTGCACAATTTTTGGAAAGCAGTCAGATCGGCCGGCGAACCAGCCAAGTGAACTGCGACTATCGCTTTTGTTTTGGAAGTAATTTTTGACTCTACAGATATTGGATCAAGATTGTAAGTCTCTGGATCTATATCGGCAAATACCGGCACAAGATTCTCGTATATGATTGGTAAGACCACGCCGATATCTGACACTGACGTTGTGATAATCTCGCTACCGACTGGGAAATTTAAGGCCGTTAAACATCCATGAAGCGCGGCTGTTCCGGAGGTGCAGGTGACAGCATGTTTTTTACCATAATATCTGGCGAGATCAATTTCTAATTTCTTGGTGTAGTCACTTGCATAGCGCGAGAATAGGCCTGAACGGGCAACAGTAATCAGATCCTTCAGTTCATTTTTCGCGAGAGGTTTGGGATATTGCAGACTGAACTCGTATCTTTTATATTTCATAATTGGGCTGTATATTTACCTCCCGTCACCTCAAGACTTGCCCCGGTAATGTACTGCGCAAGATCAGAAGCTAAGAATAATACGGTATTGGCAACTTCTAGAGGAGTGCCAAAACGCCCCATTGGTATGGATCTTAGAAGTTCTTTCTTGTTTTTATCCTGACTTGCCTTTGCCATGGGTGTTTGGATCACACCGGGAATAATACAATTGACACGAATGTTCTTCGAAGCTAATTCTGCCGCAGAAATACGTGTGAACTGCTCGACTCCACTCTTTGCCGCCGCGTAGAGACCGGAACCAAGTCTCGACATTCTCGCAGCAAATGAGCCAGTATTTATAATGACTCCACCCTTAGTCATACCTCGGGCAGCGTGTTTTGTACCTAAGATTGTTGTAATTAAATTATCACCGATGATCTTAGAGATATCTCGCTCTTTGAGGCTAAGAACGGGAGTATGAATCCAAGTCCCAGCATTATTAACAAATATATCTAGACCTGAGAATTTCTTAAGAGTTTTATTTACAAGCATAGAAACATCTTTCTCTCGAGACAAATCACCGGTGACTGCTAGGATTCGCTCTTGACTTTTAATATCTTCTTTTATGTCTCGAATCGCTTCTTCCAGTACAGCTTTGCGACGATCGCAGATTACCACATTCGCACCACAACTCAAAAAAGCTTTTGCCGTAGCTAAGCCAATCCCAGACCCTCCTCCCGTAACGACAACTGTTTTTTTAGTAAAATCTAAACAGAGCATGTTATGTTACAATAAACTAAATGAGATTGTAAATCAACTCATGAAATTTAGAAAAAAAATATTTCATTTTGCCAGAAATTTAGCTTCTCAAAGAAACCTGCTTTTCTATAAGTTACGCGGCAGAAAACCCTGGACAAGAGGATATTTCGAGCATAAATGGCGACTCATTAAAGAGATTTTGGATGGCAAAAAGCTCCTTGCTGATTTTAAAGACGAAAGAGTAGATGAACGTTTAGTTGAGTATCTCTGGTTAATGAAAAACCTGCCGGAGGGAGAGGCTCGTCTGTTAGATGCTGGTTCGGCGCTTAATTTCGAAATAATCCTAAATCAGCCTAAACTTTCAACTAAAAAAATAACGATAGTTAATTTAAATCCGGAGAAAAATTGTTTCGCTCGGCGAGGCGTCTCCTATTTATACGAAGACTTGCGCAACTTACCATTTAAGTCTGATTCTTTCGACATCATCACTTGCATCTCCACACTTGAACATATCGGCATGGATAATACAAAAATTTACACTGCTGATCCTAAATATAAAGAAAACAAAGCGGAAGATTATCTGGTCGCAGTTACGGAGCTAAAACGAATTTTGAAACCAGGCGGTCACTTGTTTATAACTGTACCCTTCGGCAAATACCACAAATTCGGTTTTTTTCAGCAATTTGATCGAGATATGATAAACAGATTAGGGAGCTTATTTGGTACCGATAAATGCATTGAGACTTATTATAAGTACACCGAAGATGGTTGGCAGACAAGTAATCAAAGCGAGTGTGCGTCCTCCGAGTATGTGCTTGCTGATAAAGCCAAAGTAAGCACATCCGGAGCTGCAGCGGCATCTGCAGTAGCTTGCTTAAAGCTTACCAAATAACTTACACTCAAGTATATGGAAGAATTTTATCCCGAACCAGATGATAACCTCAAAAAAAGAAGGTTTATTGAATACAAAACAACTTTCATCGATCCCCTATTCCCTAAAGATAAATCGATCCGTATAGCTGATTTGGGTTGTGGTTATGGACTTTTTCTTGATACCTGTCGAAGATTGGGCTACTTGAACTACGAGGGAGTAGAGTTGTTAGAGAAATTTGTGAATTACGCCAATAAAGAACTGGGTCTAAAAACAGTCGCTCGCGACGACATTTTCCATTTTTTAGAATCAAAAAGTGACGGATATTATGATGTCGTCACGGCCTTCAATATTGTGGAGCATATAAAGAAAGAAAAGGTGCAGTACTTACTCGATCTTATAAACAAGAAAATGAGGCATGGAGGAATATTCATAATGGAAGTGCCGAATGCCGACAGCCCTAGAGGCATACACACATTTTATAGCGACCTTACTCATGAGTTTGCGTTTAGCCGAACTCTTGCCCAAGAACTTCTCCACGTTGCCGGTTTCGACAAAATTCAGACGAGATATCAGCCTATGAGAAGGAACCCATTGATTAAATTAGGCCAGAATATCGTAGCCAAGCTTTTCGGCTCGGAATATCCTCTTATGTTCTCGGGTAATATTATCTTGGTTGGCTACAAAAAATAATTATGAAAATTTTCATTACAGGCGGAGCAGGATTCCTCGGAAGTAACCTGGCCGCAAAGTTTTCTCAAGACAATCACGAGATAACAATTTTGGACAATTTTTCCCGACCCGGCTCAGAGAAGAATGCGGAATGGCTAAAACCAATGGGTATAAAGATAATCAAAGGAGATATACGAGAGAAAGTTCCTTTCGATGCCGAGCATTATGATCAGGTCTTTCACTTGGCCGGACAAGTAACAGTCACTGAATCAATCGTAAATCCATACGAAGATTTTGAAAACAACACATTGGGCACTCTCAATGTTCTGGAATACATCAGAAAATCGAGCAGAAAGCCGGCGCTTTTGTTTTCTTCCACCAACAAAGTTTATGGACACATAGGCAACGCACGACCTATAAATGAGAACGAGCCGCTTGATCTGCTCTCCCCTTACGGCTGCTCCAAGGGCGCTGCCGACCAATATGTGCTTGATTACGGCCGAACTTATGGACTTAAAACCGTGGTGCTTCGCCAATCATGCATTTATGGAGAGCGTCAATTCGGAATGCTCGGCCAAGGATGGATCTCTTGGTTTGCTCTAAAAATATTGAGAGGAGAACCAATCACAATCTTCGGGGATGGTAGACAAGTAAGAGACATTCTCCACGTTGACGATTTTGTAAACATTGCCGCCATTGCTTTAAACAAGGGCGATGGAGTCTACAATATTGGCGGGGGCGAATCTAACACTATCTCGGTCCTGGAAGCTATCGAGAGATTGGAAAAGATGACGGGGAAAATAGTAGAGAAAAGATTCGGAGCAACGCGCGTAGGAGACCAGGAATATTATGTAAGCGATATTACCAAAGCCCAAGAAACGTTAGGCTGGGAACCTAAAGTGAAGATTGAAGAAGGTCTAAATAGACTCGTTGAGTGGACTAAGCAAACCATTTAGATGAAGATAGCGGTAAATCTTTTTTTGACGTCACCCAAGAGTATTACTGGTGCTTTTATTTATATAGAAGATATTTTGCCTGCCCTTTTTAGGACTGACAGTAATAATACTTACTATCTTTTGGGACACGCAGAAACTATTAAATATTTCAAAGACTCGTATCATGATTTCTCTAATGTTAAATTCCGTGTTTTTGATATTAGACGCGATATTTTTATTAATCCCTTTAGAGCATTAAAGAAACTTGTGGCTAAAGTAAGGGATGATAATCGCGCCCGTGAGAATATTATTAGAGGAGAAGTTAGTGCTTTTTTAAAAAAGGAAGGTATTAATATCTATTTTTCACCATCTCAAACAATATATCCTCGCGGCCTTGATGATATAAAGCATGTTACGACTATTCTTGATCTTCAATTTGATTACTTTCCTGAAAATTTTTCCACCCACTACCTTGAAGAAAGAAGAAGGGATGCTAAATACGCGGTCGATCATTCAGAGAAACTTATTGCTATATCTGAATATACTAAAAAGACACTGCGGGATAAATATAACGCACCTTTGGATAAAATGGGGGTAATCTATTTTGCCCCGCATGAGATTGAAAATACTCCAGTCACTATCAGACTCCCTTCTGAATTTGTCTTTTATCCAGCTGCACTATGGCCACACAAAAACCATGCGGTACTAATCAAAGCCTTGGGTATTTTGAAAGACCGTTTCCCAAAGCTTTGTGTAGTATGTGCCGGTGTTGTTAAAAAAGAGAAATTAAAAAAAGAGCTGGAACTCATGGCGGAATCCGAGTGTGTAGGAGAGCGAGTTTTATTCCCTGGCTATATGTTCGGGGGTAATTTACGCTTGATTTATGAAAAAGTCAAAGCTCTCGTCTTCCCTTCTAGTTTTGAAGGCTTTGGTATTCCGCTTGTGGAGGCCATGCAATTTGGTGTGCCGGTTATCGCCGCCGATAATACGAGCATTGCAGAGGTTGTTGGCAATGCGGGGATTCTCGTTAAGACCGGCGACGCCGAAGCTCTAGCGGGAGCAATAGAAAAAGTCTTGACGGATAAGAGCTTACGAGATGAATTAATCGAAAAGGGTCATGAACGTGCCAAAATATTTTCTTGGGAAAAAGCGGCTAAGGAAACTCTAGCCGTCTTTAATAGTATTTAAAAATTCAGCAATCTTATCGTCGATATTGAACTTGGACTCTACCCTCTCGCGCCCGGCTCTTCCGAAGCGCTCCGCCATCTCTTCATCCCGCAAGAGACCCATGATTTTTTCCGCCATAGTTTTAATATCAAAAGGATTGACGACATAACCAGTTACACCATCAAGTATTGCTTCAGAAGCTCCACCGTAGCGTGTGCCTATCACCGGTCTCCCTGCCGCCATAGCCTCAATAACCGTTCTAGGAAAAGCATCAAAACAAATCGACGGCACTATAACCACGCTAGAGGCCACATAAGCCTTCTTCATTTCTTCCCTATTTAACCATTGGCTATTTGTACCTGCGGTCAAGAGTTCTGCCTCGGGTATTTCTTGCGAGATTATCTGCATCGCCTTCTCTACAACTCTTGCTCCCTTAGCATCACTCAATCTACCAGCGAAAAAAATTATCTTCTTACGTTGTTTATCGTAAAATGCGCGATACTCTGAAACATCTATACCTGTATGCATTACCTCTACTCCATTGATGCCATTTTGCGCGAGAGCTTCTTTGAGCGCATTACTGACAGCAAAAATTTTATCCGCATATCCCAAATAATGTCTGATCAATATATTACGAAACGGATTCCATCTCCTTCTTGCCTGCTTAAGACTGTCTAACCATGTTATACGCGCGTCGAGATTCTTCAAATATTTCTCTGTCTCCAATTTACCGAAGCTAAATGACATCGCATCCCTTGCCGTAAATACCACTTTCTTCGCATATTGTTTGGAGAGCTTTATAGAATAGTAAGATAGATAGAAATGAACATTGTTAATATGAACTACATCAGGATTAAGTTCTTTTAGCTTCCTCTCTAGCTTACGCAAAACTTGAGGATTATAAATGCTCAAATAAGCTCGCCACCGAGCTGGATAATCGCTCGCGATTCTGAAGACCTTGAGTCCGTTATAATCCATCTCTCCTGCCTCACTTTCACGCCTGCATGTTGTGATGACAGAAACCTCTTGACCAGTTTTTTTCATACCCAAAGCCAAATCATAAGTGGAAATCCCCGCTCCACCAAAGCTCTGTGGCGGAAAATCGTCTGAAAGGAATAAAATTTTCACGGATTAAAGTGGTAAATTACAATGTCGCCGAATTCCGCTGATTTTTCAAGAAATGTGTACTTATCCAGCTGCCATAGAGGATCTTTTATTTTGTCCCAAACCAGATATTCGACTTCATATTTAGCAAATATCTGTTTCAGCCAAAGCGATGTTGGGGTAGAAAGTGTCGTTTTGTAGAGTACGACAATTTCCTCAAATTTTTCATCGGGAATTGCTTCATAAGCACCGTAGAGCTTTCGATAATAAATACCAAAGATATGTCTTGAGACGAATGCCCGCTCACGAGAAAATGCTTCATACGCCGACTGTGCATCGACCTCATTAAGTCTGAAAAAGGTAAACATGGTTTCGTATAGAGTGGTCTTGGTAACTGAAATCGAAGTGCAGCAAATACCATCATGATAAAGTACATTCAATGAAGTGTAGAGGACAACCATCTCTGCAGTATCATTGGTTCCAAATATCTGCGCTTCTTTTTCAACATTAGAATTTAACCAATCCATTACTGGTCCGTATTTTTGCCTCTCGATAGCTATTTTGCCGCCATCCCTTGAGTCATATTTATAAGAGTAAGCTTGGATAAATACAGCAGTAGCTATACTTGAAGTAATCACCAGAATCGCAAATATTTTTTTATACAAATCTAAGTGACGCCGATCAAAAAGATAGAAAATAGTAATGAGTACAAAAATCACTGCAAGTGGCTTATGAAAAAACCAATGATAGTGGTCTGGTTGCATAAGTCTGCCAGTCAATACCTGCTGGTTCATGGTCAAAAAAGGAGTAAGTAATATCGCTAGGCCAAACAGGTACTTCTCTTTATCAATTCTAGGAAATAAAAAAAAGTAAAATAGAAGAGCAATAATTATTGACGAGCCTACAAACAAGGGCTGGTGGCTTAATATTATTCCACTACTTATTCCCATGTCTTTAAATGTTGGAAACTGAGAGGCTCGATACATGTTTATAAAGTAGGGTATGGCTACAATAGCCCCGCCAACAAAGACACCTCCAATTCTCAAGGATTGTTTCCAATTCCTCTGTATAATAAGTAGCAAGATCAAAATACTCCCAAAAGCATAAAGATAAGTCCACGTGTAAAAATAATTATAAAAATTTAAGCCAAGCGCAATGACACTCAGTGCGCCATGCTTCCAATTCCCCTTTCTGTAAAATTGCCAAAAGAACAGGAGAAAAGCAAACAAAAAAAGATAAATCACGGCCGGGTTAACCGGTCTTGCCAGTCGCAAAAAATGGTCGGGACTAACACCCTGAAGAAGTTGGGTAATACCAGAGTAACTCATGAGAGAATCAGCAAGTAAAAGCACTATGCTACTCGCAAGAGCGGCAAATTTGTCTCTAGATACCAAAAAAACAAAACCATAAATCAAAAGGAAAATAATAAAAGGAAGAACGAACCGAGACAGCAACAAAGTATTATTTATGTCTAAGTTAAAGATACTACCTGCATAGGCAACAATCATTGGCCCGAGTGGTTGGTAAATATATGGATCATTTTTCCCCTCTTTTTGATGTATGTTACCTAAGCCATGACCATCCTGAATCTCTCTTACCCTTTGCGCCCATGGGCCATGAGGCAACATCTCTATAACCTGTGTGCCTTCCTGGTAAAGATCCTTGTGATCAATACGAAAATAGACTTGCGGGAAAGCCGTAATCACTGACACCAGAATGGCAAAAATAATTGCCATCCGATGATTAATGGATGTTTGTCTAATGACGTTCATATATTCAAGATTCAAGTCTCACTACACACACTATAATACTAAGTCCGAAACCAAAATCAAAGTTGTATATTTTTGACTTTTTCATTTATACTTCGCGCATGTATCTCTCGGTTATTATTCCTGCCTATAACGAAGAAAGGCGGATTAGTGTGACGCTAGATCACGTTGTTGGATATCTTTCGCGACAGGCCTATGACTGGGAAATTATTGTCGTCAACAATGCGTCGACTGATGGCACGAGTGCGTTGGTTAAGCGTCGACAAAATGGGACACCAAATCTACGACTTATTGACGAAACGCGAAAGGGTAAGGGCTATGCCGTCGCCCGCGGAATGCTTGAAGCCAATGGTAAATTCCGACTTTTTATGGATGCAGATAATTCAACAACTATTGACCATATTGAACGGATGATGCCATACATAAAAGAAGGATGCTCAATCGTTATAGGTTCACTAACCCAACCAGGGGCGAAGATTGTTTCTGGCGGAGAAGAACCGTTGTGGAAAGTACTTTTTGGCAAGTTGGGCAATAAATGGATTCAGGTCTTTGCCGTTTGGGGTGTTAACGATACCCAGCGAGGGTTTAAAATATTTACCGCTCAGGCTGCAAAAGATATTTTTCCACGCCTGACAATTTTTGGCTGGGGATTTGATGTCGAAGTGCTCGCAATTGCGCGTTTGGAAGGGTACAAAATAAAAGAAATTCCAGTAACCTGGAATAACGGACCAGATTCTAAAGTAACCCTCTGGGCTTACATCCAATGTCTTCTAGAGACACTACAAGTATTCCGAAACCGTTTACTAGGTGTCTACAAAAAGAATAAGTCGTAGGTTTCTAACAAGTTTAAATTAACTTATTTAACCTCATCTTCCAAGGAGCCCATACCGCTTCACCTATAATCCCCTTAGACATTTTAGAGTTACCCAGATGTCTATTTGGTAGTACTACTGGTATCTCAACAATTCTGGCACCTTTCTTCCACAACCTATATTTCAATTCCACCTGGAAAGCATGACCTCTTGATTTAATATCATCCAGACCAGCTTCCCGCATAATTCTTGTTCTCATGAAAATAAAACCGGCAGTTGCATCATTGACCGGCATACCAGTAATAACCTTGCAATAGAAGTTTGCAAATTTACTAAGAAATCTTCTCCAGAAAGGCCACCCTGATGTACCGCCACCGAGAACATATCGCGAACCTATAACAACATCGGCATCATTCGATGCTTTTAAAATGGCTGGTAAATATTTAGGATCATGTGAGAAATCAGCATCTAACATCTGAATCCATTCCGTTTCGTTCTTCATTAGAACTTCTTTAAATGCATGAAGGTAAGCCTTGCCAAGACCTTCTTTACCCTTTCGCAAAAGAAGAGAGATTTTGCTGTCATTAGTCATCAAACCAGTAACAATACGAGCTGTGCCGTCTGGTGAACTATCATCTACCACTAGAATAGAGGAATCTTTATCATAAACTCGCACTCGCTCGATAATAGACGCAATGTTTTGCGCCTCATTGTAAGTTGGAATAATTATCACTTTCTTTCCCATTAGCAATACAAACTTAAGCAGCGACATTATACCCAAAAAAAAGACGTAACACCATTTTCAATTTGAAACTTTGCATAAGTTATGAGTAGCAGGTATATTATTCTCACATTATGAAAGTATTAATTACTGGTGGGGCAGGCTATACTGGCTCCCTCTTGGTTCCCCTTTTACTAGGGGCGGGTCACGAGGTGAGCGTAGTTGATAATCTTCTTTTTAACCAAACAACCCATCTTCCGTATTTTTACGACAACAATTTTTCTTTTACAAAGGGAGATATTCGAGATAAGAGTACTATGATGCCCCTAGTGAACAACGCGGATATGATTGTTCATCTCGCAGCGATTGTTGGTGAGCCTTCTTGTCGCGTTAATCCTGGACTAGCGCGTGAGGTAAATGCAGATGCAAGCAAGCTTTTAAATGAACTTCGAGGAAAGAAGCCTCTTATTTACGCATCTACTGGAAGTAATTATGGAAAAGTTGAAGGAATTTGCACAGAAGAAACTCCCGCAAAACCACTGTCAATTTATGCAGAAACAAAACTGGAAGCGGAAAAAGGCTTCGAGAAAAGCGGAAATGTTATTCGATACAGATTTGCGACTGGCTTTGGACTCTCTCCAAGACTCAGACTTGATTTGTTGGTGAATGATTTTTGCTACCAAGCCGTAAACGGTGGAAACCTTATTATTTATCAAAAAGACGTTAAGAGAACATTTATACATGTCCGAGATATGGCTCGTGCTCTGTTGCATGGTATAGAGAATTTCAATAAGATGAAAGACAACCTCTATAATGTTGGCCACGAATCTCTAAACCACACAAAGAAAGAACTTGTAGAGAGAATACGGAAATTTTATCCAAAACTTTATGTACATTACGCCGACATTGGGCAAGATCCAGACCAACGGGACTATGAGGTATCTTACGCAAAAATGAGAGGCGCAGGCTTTGAGACTGTTGTCACATTAAACCAGGGCATTAAGGAGATGCTAAAGGCATTTCCATCAATAAAGCTTCATAACCCATACACAAACTTCCAGGGGTAATTGATACATAAGAAACATCGATGAATTCTATATGAGTGAATTATATACAACAAGAACAAAATGCAGGGTTTGCGGGAATAGATCGTTGGACGACATACTCTTTCTTGGAAACCAATACGTAGTGAATTTCCCCGGTGCGGAGGATAACGAGGAATATGTTCGCTCTCCTCTGCAATTAGTGTTGTGTGATAAAGATAAGGGCGGGTGTGGACTTCTCCAGCTGCGGCATACCTTCTCACATAGCAAACTATATGAGAAGTACTGGTATCGCTCAGGCATGAATCAAACAATGACAGATGAACTTGTCAGTATGGCGCAGGCATCGGAGAAAATGGCAGGACTTAAGGAGGGGGATTATGTGATTGATATTGGCTCGAATGACTCAACGCTCCTTCGCGGATTTCAGACGAAGGGAATTTATACAGTCGGATTTGAGCCTGCCAAAAACATCGTCGAGAAGTATGGGCAAGAAGGCGTTACAAAAGTATTCACTGATTTTTTTACAGACGAACCGTGGCAGAAGGAATTTGGCGACGCAAAAGCAAAAATAATTACCGCAATTGCGATGTTCTATGACCTAGAAGAGCCGAATCAATTTATGGAAGATGTAGTCAAGTGTCTTGACGACGACGGGCTTTTCGTGGTCCAGCAAAATTATCTTCCATATGTACTCGAGCGAAATGTGGTGGATAATATATCTCATGAACACCTTGAATATTTTTCTTTAACCACGTTTAAACACCTAATGGATAAATTTGATTTGGAGATATTTGACGCCGAACTTAATGATGTAAATGGAGGATGTATGAGAACGTATATTAGAAAAAAGAGAAAAGGGTTGGCGATGAACATAAGAGAGGGGGCGAGAGATAGGGTGGAGGAAATATTAAAAAAAGAGAACGAGATTGGCCTTAATGACAAGGATACATATGACAAATTTGCCAAGAGACTTAACGATAATAAAAGTAAATTAAAAACCTTTATAAAAAAGGAGACGGAGAGCGGAAAGAAGATATATGCCTATGGTGCATCAACGCGAGGAAATTCGCTTCTTCAGTTTTCTGAATTAGATGCATTTCTTATTATCGCTGCAGCGGAGAGAAATCCTGATAAGTGGGGCCTCAAAATGGTGGGCACAAATGTTCCAATTGTTTCAGAAGCCGATGCCAGAGAGGCAAACCCGGACTATTTTCTTATCTTGCCGTGGCAGTTTTTGCCAGAGTTTGTTCGGCGTGAGTCTCGGTATCTAAGGGCAGGAGGTAAGTTTATAGTACCCTTACCAAACCCGAGCCTGGTTGTGGCAGACGGAACCAAGACAGAATTATAAACAAATCAAAATAAATTACATTTAATTAGACGGCTTACGCATCTCAAGAAAAATAATGCCTAAGGGAAATGGCTGCATCAAGAAAACTCGTGAATGAGGTGTGATTGCCATTCCGACGTCAGACAATTCCTTGTGATTAAAGAAACGTTGTTCTACACCTTCCCACGGCCAAAGCCAGCGTAAAATTTTTGGCCTCGACATTTTATACCAAATAGCATGATATGAATATGTATAAGGCACGCTCAGAAGTGCCACGCCGCCCGGAGCAAGTGCTTTGTAATGCTCACGAGCAACTAGTGTCGGATCATCAAAATGTTCAATAAGTCCTTGGCTCCAGACAAAGTCAAATTTATTGTCTATGTTTAATTTTGTACAATCGCCAAAAATAAATTTTGCATTACTTACCCCTAAAGATTCAGCACTGGCACTTGCCTGTTTTAGCGCAACGTCAGAGATGTCCACACAATAGAGACTCTTGATTTCCTTACAAATGGAGAGTGAGAGTGAGGCTCGCCCCGAGCCAAGCTCCAGCATTCGCGTATCTTTAGTAATATATCGACGATGAATACGTCTGAAAAAAAGATTGTAGATGGTTCTTCCTAGGTCAATTACTGAATCAACAAACCCTCCTTTCTTTGACCACACGGCTTGCCACTCGCCTGCCTGTTCAATATCTTTTTGCATAATCAAAAAGGGAAGGTTACGATCGCAAACCTCCCATCATCATATATAGCTTTGTCTAAGGGAACTTGATCAGTGGGATCATTTGCACGATCCACCATGAGATACTTCACGTTAAAGTGTTTGAGGAGGGTGGCCTGATTTGATTTGACAACTCCATATCTCTGAATCATCGTTTCGAAGTATTCATCTCCTTGATATGTAATTGGATCGGTGTACGGCGGACATTGCAAGCCACTAAAAAGATACTTTGCTTTTACGCACAGCCATGCTTGTCTGTTTTGGGCCAATGGTTGCTCTTTGGCAGGCCCTCCACCAGAATGAAGCCCGAAATCGCGCTTCAAATCCTCTATTGTTAAGACACCCAGACTACGCGATAGTAGATACCTAGTCTCCAGATCCTGCGCTCTAATACTGTGAAGTATGGTTTGGGGAGCAAACAGAGGGTAGTGTCGAGTCATAATCGGTATGTATTGTGCAATTGAGTCATTCGCCCAAATTACTGACTCCTCGGGCTCATGTAGGTCAAGCCACTTTAGTGGAGGAGCATATGTTTGGGAATCAACAATACCATGACCACGATCGTTATATTTAAAAAACTCAAGTCCGCGAGGAATAGTCCTCAATACCCCACCCATAAGAATGAGAAGAAATGAAGCAACTATTATATATTTAACTTGCTTACTTTTATCCGTAACCTCGGGAGTCTCGGATACTGGCAAACTAGTCCTCATATACCATTCGTATATACCAAACCCCAAGATAATCACCATCCATACCCGCACAAAGCGGCCCATGTGAATAGCAAGTGTAAATTCAACGCCAGTAATGATATTTAACACCAGCCCCACTAATAGAGCCGCGCCAGTCGCCAACCAAAAGACTCTTCGTGCCCAATCACCCTCGTGATTCTTAGGGAAAAATTTCCACAATAACCCGAGGGCGATTAGCCCTATCACTATCCATCGCCCGAAGAAAAAGGCTTCAATAGCGGGAATATGTGTATAAACAAGACCAAGGCGCCGGAAAGTTTCTAGATAATAAGGGTCACTCATTTGCATTAATGTAAAGAAACCAAAGGGAATAAGTAAGAGCCCTGAAAATACACCAACAGTCACGAGTGCACGAAGCTCTTTGAAACGACGAGTAAATAGATACCAAAAGAATATAAATGTAAATGTAAGTAAAACAAAATAAGATAAATAGCCGTAAGTATAAAATGTGGCAGCTGCGACCATTGAAAGCAAAAATTGTATTTTTCTGTTATGAGGTTCATGTAAGAACTTTAATAGTGCAATTGGAAATACTAAAAATACTGGGTAGACTATCTGCATTACAGTCGGCTTAATAATAAACGAATACACACTAATATATACAATCACTGACCACAGAAAAGCCCACCATCTTGGCACCCTTAAGAGTCCATAAAGGACAAAAGTTAATGTTAAAAATACCAAACTCCAAATAAACATATTAACCATCACAGCAAGATTAAATGGCAAACCCAGAAGCATTGGAACCGCCGAGACAATATCTGGCAAGAAAAAGGCCGGAGCAATACCGCCACGATTCTCATACACATACGGGTTACCGATGAGGGCATGGCCGTCTATTACTTCATGAATACGCGCATAATAATATAAACTGTCAGTAGTCCCCCTCGGTAGTGTGCCTTGCCAATTTCCCCAACCGCCGACTTGATATATAACAAAAATTGCCGGTATAAGTGCACCTAATAAAGCTACAAGTACAAAAAACTTTTTCATTTATTATTATCAGTATAGACGGCGTCGGGAGTAAACACCAGATGTTTATATACGAAAAAGTTATAGACCGCCATCATGCCACTTATCAACACTTGAGCGAGAATATAATGAATATGCAGAAGATCCACCCCTATATACATGAATAAAGTATTCAGGCATAGATTAAATATTTGAATTCCAAGATAAAGAACTGTCTGCTGTTTGATTTTCTCCCTTGTATAGTCATTAAAAGTGAAAAACTTCTGCATCATGAAACTCACAGCAACCGCGGTGATGAATGCTACAACTGCGGCTAGTAAATACCACATATAAAAAAAGCGCACTAAAACAAAGAGTGGGATTATATTGGCGGCCGCAGCCAAACCGCCTGAAAAGAGGAATCTGACAACACGATGATTGTAAAGATAGAGACTGAATTTGTAGAATTTACGCATAATTATGGTATGGTACCATATAATAATATGGGGAAAGAAGAGCTGTTTAATATGCCGGAACTAGCCTACGATGAACGCGACTGTTTGGCGCTTAATGCCGAAAAATCAAAGATTGTCTCCAAGTTGGTACGTGATATACAACCAAAAAAAATGCTCGATATTGGCGTATGTACAGGCATTTTTTATTCAAAATATATCCCGGAATACCTAGAAAATGGAGCAATATACGGCGTTGATATACAGCAGGAATTTTTAGATATCGCGGCACAGCGTGGCATCCACACTACCAAAGTAAATCTTGATAAAGAAATACTCCCATATGATAACAAGAGTTTTGATATGGTCATATGTGACGGTATTCTCGAACATACTTTACGGCCACGGGAAATGTTTCAAGAAATATCACGGGTGCTAAAATCTAGTGGTCAGCTGATCGTGATCGTACCAAGCGCTGTGTCATCTAAACGTCGATGGCGTATGTTGCGCGGCGATAGTCCGTTTTTCCCGCTAATAGATAATCTTCTCAACAAGGGATTTATGAAGCGGTGCGCAATCTTTTACGATGAAAGGGATCTACGGCGAGTGATGGAGAAGCATTTTACCATCAAACGCATTGTGTTTTTCGACCAGAAATATCACGACGAAAAGGCGTTTATGGTGTGGCTCATGCGAACGTGGAGTAAATTTTATCCGTCGGCACGCGATGCAATGCTGGCTGTAGCTACCAACAAATGATAAAAGAATATTTAGGAAAATCTATAGCAGTGAAGAACGTCTGCTTTGCCGATCAAAACTTCCTTGAAAGCGCGGAGAAAGCAGGTCGACAGATTCATGACTCGCTCATGGTAGGCTCGCATATTTATATGGCAGGTGTGGGTGGCGGATCAGCAGAATCTCTCCATTTCTCCGCCGAACTCTTAGGCAAGTACAAGTCCATGAGAAGGGCCTACCCAGCCACAGCCTTAACCACCGACACTTCAATGCTTACCGCATGGGCAAATGACACCTCTTTTGAATTTATATTCTCTAGACAACTCGAAGGATTGGGCAAGAAGGGAGATATTTTTGTTGTTTTTTCCGCAGGTGGAAACTCACCAGTAATTATTGAAGCGCTCAAGGTTGCGAATGAGAAACAAATGATCTCTATTTGTCTTCTAGGTAAGGGGGGCGGACAAGCAAAGGGCATGTGCACTATTCCCGTTGTCGTTCCGTCAGATGTCACTTCTCATATTCAAGAAGTTCACCTTACTCTGATTCACTTTTTCTGCGAATACTTTGAAGATTTGTCCCCGTAGGATTTAGAGATACGTTTAATGATGTTTGTTGTCGATTCATGTGGAGTGCGTGGAATTATAACCACCTTCCCACCGCCTTTCTCTACTGTAGGGGTTTCGAGCATTGATTCTACTTTGAAATCACCTGGGCCCGTGTGTATATCCGGTTTAATCATTTTTAAAAAATTACGTGGATCCGGTTCATTATAAATGGTGACAAAATCCACACAGGCAAGCGCAGCAACCATTTCTGCGCGGTCATTCTCCGATATAATCGGACGTGTATCAGATTTGTATTGCTTTATTGAGGAATCAGAATTCACCCCCACCACTAGGATGTCGCCCAAGGCCTTGCTTGCCTCCAACATGTGAACATGGCCGACATGCAAAAGATCGAAAGCACCGTTTTTGGTGACAATCTTTTTGCCTTGTTTTTTAAGATTCGCGACTACCTCTCCAAGCTCGGTGGGAGATAAAATTTTTTGCTTGGTATTCATATGGCTATGTTATAGTCGGCCGCTTGGGCGTCGTTATAAAACATCTTAACCGTTTCAAGCGAGTAAGTGTCAAGGTCCTTGCCCACCAGCGACAATTTTTTCAAAATATCGTTTGTAGCGGTGATAATGTGGCAACCAACGGAATCCGCCTGAAATACGTTGAGCAACTCACGCGGGCTCGCCCAAATCAACTCTGCCTTTGGTTTCACCTTCATGATGTGAACCGCCTCGGCCATCATCGGCGCTGGGTCACGCCCAGTGTCGGCGATCCGCCCGGCAAACACTGAAATAATCGCAGGAGTGTCTATGTCCAAACACTGGACAATGCTTTCCACTTGTTCGACCGTCATCACTGCCGTTACATTCAACTGAACTCCAGCATGTGACAAACGAGTGATGAGTGGCCCGGAGAACTCACCTCTGGTATTCATCACCGGAATCTTGACATTCACATTCTCACCCCAACTCGATATCTCAAGTGCCTGCTTTTCCATCTCGTCAAAATCGTCGGCAAAGACCTCGAACGAAATTGGTCGATCGCCTATTACACGCAGAGCTTCCAGAGCGAAAGTCTTATAGTCACTCACTTCAGCTTTACGCATCAGCGTCGGATTCGTAGTAAATCCTTTGATCAATGAGTTCGCCGCCATCTCCTTGATGCCGGCGAGGTCAGCGCCGTCGGCGAATAGTTTAATATTCAGTTTGTTGGTGTCATTCATGATATTGCTCTGATTAAATCTTTTTTCTTAGGAGGAATAGTACCATGTATCTTAGTGGAGAGCGCGGCCCAAATATTAGCTATTTTGAGAGATTCTTCAGGACGACTTCTATCTCCCAGACTGAAAGCTGCCAAGAAAGCATCGCCAGCCCCGCAGACGTCCACCGCTCTTACTTTATATGGTTGACTCTTTATATACTGACCATTAAATATGGCTATAGCACCTCGACTACCCAGCTTCACGACGACATTCTTGAGCTTTAATTTTTTCATTATAGTAAGAAGGGACTGTTTAGGCTTTTTAATATCAAACTTTGGGTAAACAGCTTTGGCCTCTTTCTCATTCAGGAGCATACAATCCACATTACGATAGAGATGATGATTGCTTTTCTTGTGTGATATTTGAACATCTACATATAATGGCTTCTCGTATTTTTTACTTATCTTCAACAGGTTGTCGATCAGAGTCTGTTTCAAAAGACCGTGTTGAGGATCCATGACTACTATCACGTCTACATTTTTCACCTCTCTCTCAATATGACCGAGGAGCTTTTTCTCGAGAGAGACACTGATGTCATGATTATCAACTTTATTAACCTGCAACAGCTTTTTCCAACCGTCATACCATCTTCTCTTCACTGTAGTTCTACGAGTATTGTCAACAAGAAATATTTTCTTTAATTTCGGGTGGACAAGTGAATCGTAATACTTCGCGTCCTCATCCGCGCCCAATATAGTGATAAACGTGAGATGTCCGCCCAATCCTAAGATATGATTTGCCACTAGACCGTTACCGCCAAAGAATATGTTTGCTTGCCCCTCTTCGACTTCTGGTACTGGAGCATCCAGGGACTCCCCCACGACACGGCCATAGATGTAAACATCCAAAATCGCATCGCCTATAAGAAGGACTCTTTTGTCCTTAAACGACTTGATAATATCTAGTTTCATTTATGGTATGATACACTCTTTCTTATGAAATATAAATCTCTCCTCTTGGACGTGGACGGGACCCTTGTCCCTGTTGGACCACACACGATACCGTCTGAAAAAGTGACTGAATCTCTAAAACAGGCAAAGAAAGTGGTCCATATTTCTCTTGTCTCAGGACGTTGTTTAGACTGGCTTACTGAGATTCTTCAAGTACTAGACATAACAGACCCATGCATAATCAATGGGGGTTCACAAATCATTGACCCAAAAACAAAAAAAATTCTTTGGGAACGACCTATTCATAAAGAATCTGTTAGAAAAATTCTAGCAGTGATAGAGAAGGACAAGATACCCTTTATTGTCAGTGACAACGGAATCGAGTATGAAAATACTTATGAATCCGAATTCCTAAATCCACTAGCCATAAAATTATCGTATTTTGATTCGAAGGAAAAGTCCGATCGATGCCTAAAAACTCTAGGAAAGATATCTGATGTTTCTGCCCATAAGACATTTTCTTGGAATAAAGATAGGAACTATAAGATGGACATTTACATTACGCATAAAGAAGCTACTAAGCATCACGCCGCGCAAGAATTAGCTAGGATTTTAGGAATTGATACTAGCGAGATGATAGGGGTTGGTGATGCCAGAAATGACGTTCCCCTTCTCCATATCTGTGGGCTTAAGGTGGCTATGGGCAACGCCGACAACAAACTCAAGAGAGTTGCCCACTATATCGCCCCTAGCGTAGACGAGGATGGAGTTGCTCATGTAGTAGATAAGTTTATCCTTTCTTAACTAGTCTCCTCTCATCAACTTCCTTAAGGGCCTCTTCTGCTGCAGTTATAACATCCTCAAGACGCGTGGATTTCGCTATACGCTGCGCTTCTCTAATATCGTGGTTTCGCATATTCATGATAGAGAAAAGTGGCTTCGGCTTGCCAGGAGGAAAGACCATTTTGTGGATCTTCCCTCGTGGTGACTGATCCCACGGATCGACTGGACCGAGGATATCAACTGTTGGAATATCGAATGCTTCAGCTATATAAAGAGGGCCGGTATTCACGCTTATGAAGGCGTCGAGTTTCGATATACGAGCCTTTAGATCGTCTATTGATATGCACGTTGAATCAGTCATTCTGGATTTATCTTCAATGGCTGATATTAGTTCGCTAGATTCAGCAATATCATTCTTTCCTCCGAAAACGATGACGTGGGCACCGTACTTTTTTATAAGGTGATTCGTTACTTGGGCGAATTTTTTCGGATCCCATTGTTTTTCCTTATTACCGACACCTGCTGATATACCTATAAGGTATTTATACGAACCAGATATCTTAGATAATAAATCTGCAGTTTTCTTTTCGGCCACTTCGGAAAAGCCGAGGTGTTTAGCCGTATCGGAGGATATGATACCGAGTGGCTCAAGTGCCTTCAGTCGCTCACGGGGAGCATATTCATCTATCTGATAAGGAAAGGCTTTAATAAAATGTTGTAAAATTTTGTACGGTCGTGTTTCGGAAGAAGAAAAACCGCCTACCGCCCGTGGCGCAATCACCAGCTTAATTCCGGCAAGGTAGAGAAGGGCGGCTGATTCATAAGAAGGTCCGGTAACTAAAGCAGCATCGGCTGGACGCTCTTTGATACGCGCTCTAGTCCCTTCTTCCAGGTCAAGATAATCGTCGACCAAACCGCTATCGGCTAAAAGTGGGCGATGTAGTCTGGAATTCCCCGCCACGATAAGATGTGCTTGCGACAAATGTGTTCGGATGGCATGCAGAACCGGCGTGGCACATACGACATCTCCCAACTTCCCACTCGGCACTACTATAATCACGGAAACATTTGAAGGTATTTTGTCTGCCTTACCATAAAACATTGCTCTAGTGAGACATCGGGCAAGGAGTAAGATTCTGTTGAGTCTTTTTATAATCATTAGAAATCGATTTTATATCAATAGGGGCGGAGAGTCTAGACTCTCCGCCCCGATACCTCACGCCGTCTCTGGCTCCCCACTCTGCCATCGACGACCGATGTCCACTTTAAGACGCTTACGCAAATATTCCTCGGGGTTGATATCTCTCCAACCCCATTGTTGTAGTTCTTGGATCCGTTCCGGAGAAACAGTAGTGTTTCGCATGACGGGCTTTCTCCAGTTGAAAGCATCGGTATCGAAGTCCGGTGTCAGATATCCCTTCCGCAAAGCCATCTCAAAAAGCTGACTTCCAGGAAACGGAATGGGGATAAACAAGGAACAGTAGGGTGCGCCGGTGAGAACCAGCTGCCGACCAAGTTCAATCGACGAGATGATTTCCTCCTCAGTCTCATCGGGGAAACCGACCATCATATTAATGGGACAGGTGATTCCCAACCGCGTCGCCACTCTTACCAACTCAAGAACGTCGAGTGTGGAATGGTTAAGCTTGCCCGTCGCGTACTTATCGAGAATCCGCTGTGATGCTGATTCGACTGGGAAGACAATTTGGTCGAACCCAGAGCCTTGAAGAAGCTCCAGATATTCAACATCAATGGTTGGCTTGCCACCGCGCCCTCCTTTGAGGAAGTGAACAAGGTTGACTCCATTGACATCGGCGATCTTCAGGCCCATACCTGTTACTCCGGTAAAAATCTCCTTCACCCGAGCCTTGCGTGCAAGCAAACTGTCATCCTCAAAGAAGACCCTCGAGACGCCAAGCCCCCTTAGCCGTCTTACCTCTTCCATCACACGACTAACGGACTTGAACCGAAGCGTTCCTATGCCGCCACTTTCTTCTGGGCGCCCCTTCTCAATCGAGATATGACAAAAGTCACATTCGAAAGGACAACCAAGTGAAGTCATGAGCGACGCCAAGCGATCATCGTCCTTGAGGAAGCTCCGCCCGGCCGAGGCGACGCCGACATGGTCATAATGTGGCCAAGGAAGCTTGTGCCACGCCGGGAACGGAAGACTATCAAGATCCGTGAGGACATCGCATGGTTGAGGATTACGCCTGACAACCATTCCGTCCTTGAGAGTGATTGTTCCAGACACTTCTTCAAGGCTCCTGCCTTGCTCCCAAGCCCGGATAAGTTGAACGATGATTCTCTCGCCTTCAGTCATGCAAACGACATCAATATCTCCCGCGAGAAACCGCTCTGGAAGATTGCGGGCGTTGACCCCACCCGCCATGACCAAAATGTCCTTTGAAACACTTCTAGTCGCTTCCGCGACTTCAAGCGCCATTTTGGTTTGCGGAGTAAAGTTCGAATTGATTCCAACAACATTGTAGCCGCCGTGGGCAATCACTTCGCTAATCCGCTCCGTTGTCATACCGATACGAACGAGGCCATTCGACTGCATGACACGCCTGTTGAAAGTGTCTGCGAGGCTGTCATCCAGTGTACCTACAGACGCATCGAGCACATCAACCTCGATGCTCGCCCTTTCAAGCGCCCCAGCTAGAGAAAGTAGTCCGAGCGACCCGTCAGGTCGGGGAAACTCGTTCGGCATAAGCTGGTTGGGTGGATAGATAAGAAGAACTTTAGGTTCCATCAGAACCTCCTTTCAAAATAAGAAACTAGGAACTTTTTCTTAGTACATCTTGACCTTTATTTTACAATTTGTCAACTTTTTATAAATCTGGATATGGCTATCCCGCGTTTTTCCCAAGTATATTTGTTTTTAGTAAGCCATGCTTGGCCAGAAAGTTTTTTGGCAAAATCATTATTCTCGTAGATTTTTAGAATGGCCTTAGCCCACCCCTCTGGATTATTTTGCTCTACAATCACTGCATCCACTCCATCAGTTAGAACCTCTTCTATGCACTTGGCCCGTCCTCCAATGATCGGCCTACGACTTGCAAGCGCTGGAAACATTTTAGCCGGAGAATCCCCCACTAAATCTTTCTTTCTCTTGGGAATGAGAATGATATCAAATGCTTGGAGATATTTCGGTATCTTACTTCTTTCTTGCCAAGGCATGATAATGACCCGTTCTACTAAACCGTTATCCCTAGCCACATTGCGAAGCCATTCCCCATTACCATTGAGCTCTCCCACAATAATAACAACCGTTTCTTTCGGTAGAGATAACAAACTCTTCACAATATCATCCAATTCATAATAGTCATTGTTTGGATTGGCACCAACCACTCCGGTATATCCTACCAAATACGCGTTTATCGGGAGCCCGAGCTCTTTACGAAATGCGGATTTACCCTCTGAATGATTGAACCACGATTCCTCAGCGGCACTGCAGAGAGAAAGTAATATGTTGTCATTTGTTTTCTCGTAAAATTTTTTGAGTCCAGAGCTGATTGCAATCACACCATCCGAGAGCCACACCGCACCTCTATTCATCAGTTGTTTCGATCTGCTATCCAACACCGAATGTATCTCAAAAAAAACTTTTTTCTGCAGAACCATTTTTGACCATAATGCTGTTGGAAAAAGTGATTCATCTCGAAAATAGACCGCATCAAATCTTCTAATATACGTGAGTAGGAACAAAGACAGATAGAGATTTGCAAAGAGAAAAACGCAAATCTTATACCAATTCTCGCTACCGTGCTTAGACACGGTGTTTGTTACACCTAAGCAGGTAATGTCAAATGGTCGACAAATACCATTCTTTTTAAAAAAGTCTTCTGCTCCTCTGCTATGGTCAGTCGTAACCAATTTCACATTAAAATCTTTCTGCCCGTTTATTGCCTCGCACGTTTTAGCAAGATTATATACATGTGTTCTGCCAGACAAGAGATTCGCCCGTGATATATAAAGTATTCTTATCATAGTTTCCCTATTTTCCGATTACCCTCTTCTCTCTGATAAAATGGGAGGAGAACTTCATAAGATTTGACATGGACTCCAATACTTTTGAAGTAGCGTGGAAAGTATTGTTCATAATAGGAGCGTAAGGTCTCGGGGCTAAACTTCATCTTCGACAGAAAATTAAGGAGATCAAAACCAGGAAGTGTACATGCTCCTGCATAATCATAATCGATGAGATAAATATTTTCCCCAGAAACAAGCACATTATCCGGTGTCATATCTCCATGTTGAACAATCATTGGTAATCGAATGTTATTTTCAAAGGTCTGAAATTTTTTTGTATTCTGGGCAAGATACGATTGCCAAGCGATATATTTTCTCATAACAAGTTCAACATTATTATAAGGTCTCGCAGAGAACCTAATTCCTGGACATACAGATTCAATGCAGAAGATTACGCTCCCATCATCATAAAGATAGAGTGATTTAGCAAACATTTGGGCATACGAACTGCCAAGCACGCCTTCTTCAAGAAGTTTTAGATTATTGTGATTACGTTTGATAATTTCTCCCGTGGAATACATACGAGTAGTCTTCACACACAATGTTGGCCAGACTTCTCCTTCTTCAAAGACAAAGAGGAGTATTTTACCTTGATTGGCTCTGGTTCCCGAGGCCGGGGTACTGGTCTTCATAAATGAGAGAAGCGCATTAGAAGATCGAAGCCAGTTAGGATGTTCTCGTATTACTTGTATGATTTGGGGTATCATTTTCGTACCACAATGCCAAAACTAAAGAAGAAATAACGATAGAAGCGAAAGGTGAAAGGCCAGAGTGCCAATAGCTGCGCTACCCTTCTTTTTACACCAAAGGCCGGCATAAGTGAGCGAACTGCATACACAAACGCATGCAAATTTTCATACGGAATCATCATGCGTGGCAGATTATATCCTGGATATGGCAGGTAAAATTTGATATCGTTAAAACCGGCCTCTTTAATTAGCTTTTCATAACCACTTTTGGTGTAAGTGTAGGTATTATATGGCCTTCCTTTTCTAAATTTCATATAAATATTAGCTACAAAGCGCGGCATATAGCTTGTAAAGTAGAGTCCGCTGTGATCCCTACCTTGCAAATATGATAGAGCGAAACGATTCTCAATACCGATATAGAGATAACCGCCCTTTTTCAATAACTTGTTACAGATACGAAGACTCTCTATCTGCGCCTCTCGCGGATTGTGAAAACGAGTAGTATCACCCACCCATTCCAAAAGCCCATTCATAACAATAAGATCAAAGCTTTCTTCGGGAAATGATGCGTCGAAAATATCTCCCACATAGACTTCAATATTTTTTAAACCTTCTTTTTCCGCTCGAAGTTTCAGAAACTTCATGCGTAGATATGATTGGTCTAGAGAGACTATGCGTCGTGCTACTCTGGCTAAAGGAATACTGATACGTCCCATGCCTGCCCCCGCATCCAAAACTGAAAAATCTTTAGAAATAGGGAGGATGAAGCGCCAATCAGCCCTATTTTCTTCAAAAGTTTGGTCGAATTTGTTTCTATAGCGCACTTTAAATTCGTCCCACCCCTCGTTTTCTATAACCTTAATAGCTTCTTCAAGCTCTTCCTTGGGAGACTTACCCCAATAACGATCTTCGGAAAAAAGGGGTATGCCACCAACAACTTTTTTGTCATTGTTA